>Ga0207426_1001289_pt1 | contig 21656 bp, 16 predicted proteins | sample AraplaMF_Cvi_mMS_FD_184265 | JGI IMG/M metagenome (GOLD analysis project Ga0207426, IMG submission 184265) | Arabidopsis root microbial communities from the University of North Carolina, USA - plate scrape MF_Cvi_mMS (SPAdes) (version 2) | ecosystem: Host-associated > Plants > Roots > Endosphere... | reverse complement strand
CCATCTCGGCGGCAACATGCAGATCATCGCGCAGGCCCGCTGCGAGATCGAGGCGATGCGGCTGATGGTGCTGAAGGCCGCCAAGGCGATGGACGTGCTCGGCAACAAGGAGGCCCGCGTCTGGGTCTCCATGGTCAAGGCGATGGTGCCCGAGCGCGCCTGCAAGATCATCGACCAGGCCATCCAGATGCACGGCGCCACCGGCATCTCGCACTGGACCCCGCTCGCGGAGATGTACCAGGACGTCCGTCACCTGCGCTTCGCCGACGGTCCGGACGAGGTGCACTGGATGGTGGTCGGACGGCACGAGCTGAGCATGGCTTGAGCCACGTCTCTCTCCGCCCGGAGAGTGCCGTAGGGTGGGCAAAGGCGCGCTCTTCGCGCCGTGCCCACCATCAAGAAGTGGTGGGCACGCTTCGCTTTGCCCACCCTACGAGAGTCTTCCCCTGAGGAGCTCCCATGGACTACGCCGCCAGCGAGCTGACGCCACGCGAGCGCTACAAGGTGCTGACGTCCTTCATCCTGCCGCGGCCGATCGCGTGGGTGACCTCGGTCGGACCGACCGGCGTCGTCAACGCCGCACCGTTCAGCTTCTTCAACGCCTTCTGCGAGGATCCGCCGCTCTGCATGTTCGCGGCGAACCGCAAGCCGAACGGACAGGACAAGGACACCTTCCTCAACATCCAGCGAACCGGCGAGTTCGTGGTCAACCTTGCCGACGAGCCGCTGGCGCAGGCGATGCATGAGTCCAGCGGCGACTTTCCGCCTGACATCGGCGAACCCGACTATCTCGGCCTGAAGCTCGCGCCTTCAACAGAGATCGCCGTGCCACGGCTTGCCGACGCGCCCTGGGCGATGGAGTGCAAGCTCTGGAAGCTGATCGACGTCAACGACGACCGCCGCCTGATCATGGGCGAAGGCATCCACTTCCACATCCGCGACGAGCTGTGGGACGACAAGGCGATGCGGGTGCACATGGACCGCTATCACCCGATCGGCCGCATGTTCGCCGATCGCTATTGCCGCACCGACGACCGCGTGGTGTTTCCGGCGGCGGAGGGTGTGAAGAAAGCGTAAGGCGGATTAGCGCAAGCGTAATCCGCCGAATACCAGCTGGACGAAGATGGCGGATTACGCCTTCGGCTAATCCGCCCTACGCTTCTACTTCGCCGCCTCGAGCTTGTCCTGCGTCTTGGTCTCGAAATCGCCGGCGTCGTGGCGCTCGTGGAGCTGGCTGGCGGGATCGCCGGAGACGCGGTTGACCATGCGGCCGCGCTTGACGGCCGGGCGCTGCGCAATCTGGTCGGTCCAGCGCTGCACGTTCTTGTAGTCCTGCACGGAGAGGAATTCGCCGGCGCCGTAGACCAGCCCCTTGGCGAGCGCGCCGTACCACGGCCACACCGCGATGTCGGCGATCGTATATTCCTTGCCCGCGAGGTACTCGTTGTCGGCGAGGCGACGGTCGAGCACGTCGAGCTGACGCTTGGTCTCCATCGCGAAGCGGTCGATGGCGTATTCGATCTTGAACGGCGCATAGGCATAGAAATGGCCGAAGCCGCCGCCGAGATAGGGCGCGCTGCCCATCTGCCAGAATAGCCAGGACATGGCCTCCGTGCGGCTCTTGATGTCCTTGGGGAGGAACGCGCCGAACTTCTCGGCGAGGTAGAGCAGGATCGAACCGGACTCGAACACCCGGATCGGCTCCGGACCCGAGCGATCCATCAGCGCGGGGATTTTTGAGTTCGGGTTGATGTCGACGAAGCCGCTGCCGAACTGGTCGCCGTTGCCGATCCTGATCAGCCAGGCGTCATATTCGGCGCCCTTGTGGCCGAGCGCCAACAGCTCTTCCAGCATCACCGTGACCTTGACCCCGTTCGGCGTCGCCAGCGAATAGAGCTGGAGGGGATGCTTGCCGACCGGCAGCTCCTTGTCGTGGGTGGGGCCGGCGATCGGGCGGTTGATGCTGGCGAACTGCCCGCCATTTTCCTTGTTCCAGGTCCAGACTTTGGGCGGCACGTAGGCGGGGGCGTCGGTCATGCGGGGGCTCCGGCAAAAAGATGCGCCTGCATTAATTAGCCCGTGGGCGGCCGATGACAAGCCCCGCCGGCCCTGCGTCCGGCGCGGGCCTCAGCGCCGCGTCATGCAACCCAAGGCTACCCCGTCACGGCCCTGCGCGGCTGAATCTCGGCCTCCATCACGAACCCCTCGTATCCCTTCGCGGCGACCTCGTCGCAGATCCGGCGGTAGACGCCGACGCCGCCGATATAGGGCATGAAGATGCGCGGCTTGCCCGGGACGTTGGCGCCCATGTACCAGGAATTGGCCTGCGGGTAGAGCGTGCCATGGGCGACCTCGTTGACGTGGGCGACCCATTTCTCCTCAGCGTCCCTGCCCGCCTCCATCGTGGCCAAGCCCTGCTCGCGCATGTGAACCAGGCAATCGGCAATCCAGTCGACATGCTGCTCGATCGACACGATCATGTTCGACAGCACGGAGGGGCTGCCGGGGCCGGTGATGATGAAGAGGTTCGGAAAGCCCGCGCTCATCAGCCCGAGATAGGTCTTGGGGCCCTCCGCCCATTTCTGGTTCAGCGTCTGCCCGCCCGGGCCATGAATGTCGATCTTCGCGACCGAACCGGTCATGGCATCGAAGCCCGTCGCCATCACCAGCGCGTCGACTTCGTGGTCCTTCCCCGCGACACGCACCGCGCTCGGCGTGATCTCCTCAATCGGATTGGTCTTGATATCGACCAGCGAGACGTTCGGCCGGTTGAAGGTCTTGAAGTAATCGGTGTCGATGCAGATGCGCTTGGTGCCGATGGGATGGCTGGTCGGTTGCAGCAATTTTGCCGTCGCCGGGTCCTTCACGATTTCGGCGATCTTGCCGCGAACGTAGCTCGCGGCGGTGTCGTTAGCTGTCCGATCGAGACCGAGATTGTTGTAGACGTACATGAAGGTCAGTCCGCCGCGGTCCCACCGCTCCTTGTACTTGGCGCGCCTGACATCCTCGGCATCGTCGAGCGCGCCGCGGTCGGGCTGCTGGGCATAGATGCCGTTGCGCGCGACCTCGCGGGCAAAGCGGCGGATCTCCGGATAGTTCTGACGGAACGCATCGCGCTCCTCGGCCGTGAGTGCGGCGTTGCGGGCGGGAATCGAGAAATTCGCGGTGCGCTGAAACACGGTGAGATGCTTGGCCTGCTCGGCGATGATGGGTGCCGACTGGATTCCTGAGGATCCCGTGCCGATCAGGCCGACGCGCAAGCCGGTGAAGTCGACGTCTTCATGCGGCCAGTTGCCGGTGTGATAGACCGGCCCCCTGAAGTTCTCGAGGCCTTTGATGTCGGGCTTGCGCGCATTCGACAGACAGCCGGTGGCGAGCACGACGAACTGCGCCTGAACCGTCTTGCCGTCGGACGTCGTCACCGTCCAGTCTTTCTCGCGCGCGTCGAACACCGCGCGCTCGACGCGGGTGTTGAACTGGATGTCGCGGCGGAGATCGAAGCGGTCGGCGACGTGGTTGGCGTATTTCAATATCTCGGCCTGCGGCGCGTAGCGCTCGCTCCAATCCCATTCCTGCTGGAGCTCCTCGGAGAAGGAGTAGGAATACTGCATGCTCTCGACATCGCAGCGTGCGCCGGGATAGCGGTTCCAGTACCAGGTGCCGCCGACGCCGCCGCCCTGCTCGTAGACCCGCGCCGAGAAGCCGAGCCCGCGCAGGCGATGCAACATGTACAGGCCGGCAAAGCCCGCGCCGACGACGACAACATCGTAGGTGTTCGCGGCCTCGGCCGGACTCGACTGCGCTGGCGACATCGGTTGGCGCTCCCTCGTTGTTTTCTGTTGTTGTGCGCCAGCATTCTCTCAAGGCGACCGGAGCGCAAGAGCCAAATCAGCAGGCGCAGGACTGCTAATTTTGTAGAGCGGAATGACTCCGTCCGGCACACGACGCCTGCACGCAAGATGCGCGGCCGAATCCGGCATGGCATCGCAGGCGATGTTGAGCTAGCGTCGAATAGCCCTCGCCTGGAAAGCAACAACAGCACCGCGAAGGCCGCCGGGGAGAGAGCCATGAAATCGCCGATCTGCGACATGCTGGGGATCGAGTTCCCGCTGCTCGCCTTCAGCCATTGCCGCGATGTCGTTGCCGCCGTCAGCCGCGCCGGCGGCTTTGGCGTGTTAGGTGCCACCGTGCACACGCCCGATACGCTCGAGCGCGAGCTGAAATGGATCGACGATCACGTCGACGGCAAGCCCTACGGCATCGACGTGCTGATCCCCGAGAACATCTCGACATCAGGCGAGAAGGACGTCACCTGGAAGAGCCTGGAGGCACGCGTGCCGCAGGAGCACCGCGCCTACACGCGCGACCTGCTGAAGAAATACGACATCGAGCTGACGACCACTGAAGTTGCCGCTGACCAGCCGCAGCCGTTCGACGCAAAGACGGCGATGCAGCTGCTCGAGGTCTCCTTCAACCATCCGATCCGCCTGATCGCCAATGCGCTGGGCGTGCCGCCGAAGGCGATGATCGAGATGGGCAAGAAGCACGGCGTGCCGGTCGCCGCCCTCGTCGGCGCCAAGGAGCACGCGCTGCGCCAGGTCGCGGCCGGCGTCGACATCCTCGTGGTGCAGGGCACCGAGGCCGGCGGCCATTGCGGCGAGGTCTCGACTATGGTGCTCGTCCCCGAGGTGATCAAGGCGATCAAGCCCATCCGCGACGTGCCGGTGCTGGCCGCGGGCGGCATCATGACGGGACGGCAGATGGCAGCCTGCATGGCGATGGGCGCGGCCGGCGCCTGGACCGGCTCGGTGTGGCTTGCCACCGTCGAGGCCGAGACCACGGAGATCTTTCGCGAGAAGATGATCGCCGCGTCCTCGCGCGACGCGGTGCGCTCGAAGGGCCGCACCGGCAAGCCGGCGCGGCAGCTTCGCTCGGTCTGGACCGACGCCTGGGACCGCGCGCCGGACAGCCCGGGCGCGCTGCCGATGCCGCTGCAAAGCATCATCAGCCGCGACGCGTTCCATTCGATCGATCGCGCGGCGGCGAGCGGCAATGCGCGGGCGCGCGATCTCGTCAGCTATTTCGTCGGCCAGGGCGTCGGTCTGATCGACAGCGTGAAGTCGGCGGGTGCCGTGGTGCAGGAGTTCAAGGAAGACTTTGCCGAAGCCGTCGAGCACATGAATGCGCTGGTGGCAGAGTAGCATCCACATCGTCATTGCGAGCGAAGCGAAGCAAACCAGGCTGCCGCCGCAGATACATTCCTGGATTGCTTCGTCACCAGCGCAAAATTGCTTCGCAATTTTGTCGCGGGCTCCTCGCAATGACGAAACAACTAACATCGTGAATCGAGATTATGACCGACAAGACCAATACCCCCGAAGACCGCATCCCCGTCATCGTCGGCATCGGCGAGATCGTCGACCGTCCCAAGGAGATCACGGAGGGCCTTGAGCCGCTCGATCTGCTCGAGCAGGCGCTGCGCCGTGCCGAGGCCGATGCCGGGGCAAAGCTGCTCGGCGAGGTGCAATCGCTCGACGTCGTCAACTTCCTGAGCTGGCGCTATCGCGATCCGGAGAAGCTGCTGGCGCAGCGTCTCGGCGCCACGCCCGCGCATTGCTATTACGGGCCGGTCGGCGGCGAGAGCCCGATCCGCTACATCCATGAGGCCGCCAAGCGCATCGCGCGCGGGGAATGCACCGTGGCGGCGGTCTGCGGCGCGGAGGCGCAATCGACCGCGACCAAGGCCGAGCGCGCCGGGGCAAAGCTGCCATGGACGCCGTTCGCTCATGACGTCGAGGAGCCCAAGCGCGGTGCGGCGTTCCAGAAGCCGCTGGCTGTGAAGCTCGGCGTGTTCCGGCCCGTCACGGTCTATCCGTTCTACGAGGCGGCTTCATCGGCGCATTGGGGCCAGACGCCGCGCGAGGCCATGGCTGAATCAGGCACGCTGTGGTCGCGCTATTCGGAAGCCGCCGCGCAAAATCCCAATGCCTGGCTCAAGCGGCGCTACGCGCCGGAGGAGATCACGACGCCGACCGCGGACAACCGGCTGATCGCGTGGCCCTACAACAAGCTCATGGTGGCCAATCCCAGCGTCAACATGGGCGGTGCGCTGCTGCTCACCAGCCTTGCCAAGGCGCGCGCGGCGGGCATCGCGGAAGACAAGCTGGTCTACCCGCTCGGCGGCGCGTCGGCGGAGGAGCCGCGCGACTATCTCCTGCGCGACCAGTTCTACGAGAGCCATCCGCAGAACGCGGTGCTCAAGGCGGTGGTGGACCTCGCCGGCGGCGACGGCAGAGCATTCGACGCGATCGAGCTCTACAGCTGCTTCCCTTGCGTGCCCAAGATGGCGCGGCGGACGCTCGGCCTTTCCGCCGACGTGCAGCCGACCGTGACCGGCGGCCTCACCTTCTTCGGCGCGCCGCTCAACACCTACATGACGCATGCCGCCTGCGCGATGGTGCGACGCCTGCGCGACGGCGCCAGGCTCGGCCTGCTCTACGGACAAGGCGGCTTCGTCACCAAGCACCACGCCCTGGTGGTCTCGAAGACGCCGCCGCGCGAAGCCCTGGCGCAGGAGACGAGCGTGCAAGGCGAGGCCGATCGCAACAAGCGCGCGGTGCCGGAGTTCGTGACCGAGGCCTCAGGCAAGGGCAAGGTCGAGAGCTTTACGGTGCTCTACGGCCGTGGCGGCGATGTCGAGCACGGCGTGGTGATGCTGCGCACGGAAGACGACCGGCGCACGCTGGCGCGGATTGCGGCGAGCGATAGCGCGACGCTGGCGCATTTGCTCGACATGAACAGTACGCCGGTGGGTTCGCTCGGCGAGATCACGATGGCCGCGGATGGCGTGCCGGAGTGGCGGGTGGCGTAGCTTGTTCTCGTGTCCCGGACGCGGTGCGGCATGCAATGCCGCTCCGCAGAGTCGGGACCCAGAAAGCTACACGGTATAGCGCGGAGAGATGGGCCCCGGCTCAGCAGCGCATCACTGCGTGCTGCGCTGCGTCCGGGGCACGAGCTCGTAGGGTCGGTTACGCCTTCGGCTAACCCACCCTACGAGAGCGACCTAACTTTTCGGCGCCTGCTTCTCGGATGCCGTCGCCGGCTTGCCCTTGGCGCCGGGGCCGACGACGCGCACGGCATCGCCATCGGACAGACCATCCGGCGGCGCGGTGATGACGCGGTCGTCCGCGGCAATGCCCGAAGCGAGCTCGATCTCGCGGCCGAGATCGCGCGCGATGGTCACGGTCTTGAACAGCACCTTGTCGTCGGCCCCGACCGTTGCGACACGCAGGCCGCTGCCGTTGAAAATAAGAGCGCTGGCGGGGATGCTGAGCGGGGCGGAATCGCGCTGCAGGTTCAGCTTCACGCTGGCATAGCCGCCCGGCATCAGCTCTCCGCTCGAATTGTCGAGGCCGAGCTGCATGCGCGTGGTGCCCGAGGCGACGTCGACGGCTTGCGATGACGCCTCCACCGTCGCCTGGAACGTCCGGTTCGGATATTCGGGCAGCGCGATGGTGGCCTTGGCGCCGATCTTGATCGCCGGCACGTAGTTCTGGGGAACGTTGACATAGACGCGCAGCTTGGTGATGTCGGAGACCACGAACATCGCCGGGCCCGAGCCGCCGCCGGCATTGATCAGCGCGCCGACATCGGTGTCGCGCGCGGTGACGACGCCGTCGAACGGCGCGGTGATCTTCTTGTAGCCGGCGAGTGCCTCCAGCCGCTCGACATTGGCCTGGCCGGAGCGAACCGCCGCGTTCTTGTTGGAGAGATCGGCGGTGCGCTCGTCGATTTCTTGCGCAGAGACGAAGTTGGAGGCGACCAGCGTCTTGCGGCGGTTGAGGGTCGCTTCCGACAGCTTGGCGCTGGACTGCTGGCTCGCGAGGTCGGCACGGGCCTGAAGCAGTTGCTGGTCGAGGTCGGGCGCCTCGATCTCGGCGATCACCTGGCCGGCCTTCACGCGCGCACCGATGTCGGCGCTCCAGCTCTTGAGATAGCCGGGGACGCGGGCGAAGATCGGCGCGCGGTAATAGGCCTCGAGCCGGCCCGGCAGGTCGATGGTGGAATTGAGGGCCTTGGCATTGGGCAGGGTCACCGCGACGCTGGGAACGGCCTGGTCGTCGGTCCATTCCTTCAGCTTGGAGCCTTGCTCCTCGCGGGCACGGATGCCGGTGCCGACGATGAGGCCCGCTGCGACCAGCGCCACCACGCCGAAGATGCCCAGTTTCCGGTGCGACACCGGGGAGCGGGGTTCAGTGGGCGACATGCGGGGTCTCCAATGGGGCGGCGGCTTTGGCGCCTTGCTTCTTGTGTACCATACTGAACACCACGGGAACAAACATCAGTGTGGCGAACGTTGCAAAGATCAGGCCGCCGATCACGGCGCGGCCGAGTGGCGCATTCTGCTCGCCGCCCTCACCTAGCCCCAGCGCCATCGGCGCCATGCCGATGATCATGGCGAGCGCGGTCATCAGCACCGGGCGGAACCGGACGAAGCCGGCTTCGAGCGCGGCCGCGATGGGATCGCCGAGTTCCTCATAACGCTCGCGGGCAAAGGAGATCACGAGCACGCTGTTCGCGGTGGCAACGCCCATGCACATGATGGCGCCGGTCAGCGCCGGCACCGACAATGTCGTCTCGGTCATGAACAGCATCCAGACGATGCCGGCGAGCGCGGCCGGCAGCGCGGTGATGATCACGAACGGATCGGACCAGGACTGGAAGTTCACCACGATCAGGAAGTAGATCAGCACGACAGCGCCGAGCAGGCCGAACAGCAGGCCGGTGAAGGCGCTGTTCATGGTCTGCACCTGGCCAAGCAGCACCACGGAGGAGCCCTTCGGCACGTCCTTGGCGGTCTCGGCGATCACTTTGCGGATATCGGCGGCGACCGCGCCGAGATCGCGGCCCGAGGTCGTGGCGAAGATCTGCACCATCGACTGGATGTCGTATTGCGAGACCACCGCGCTCGAGCTGGAGCGCTTGATGTCGGCGATGCCGCCGAGGATCGGCGACTGCGCATTGCCGGCGGCGGTGATCGGCAGCGTCTGCAGCGCGCTGAGCGAGTCGATCTGGTATTGCGGGGTCTGCATCACGATCGAGTAGGACACGCCGTTATCGGGATTGAGATAGTAGGTCGGCGCCACCTGCGAGGAGCCGGCCAGATTGACCACGAGACTGTTGGTGACGTCACGCTCGGTCAGGCCGACATATTGCGCGCGGGTGCGGTCGACATCGATGTTGAAGGTCGGATTGTTCGGCGACTGCTGGATGCGCGCATCGGCAACGCCGGGAATCTTGCGGACCTTGGCCAGCAGATTGTTGGCATAGACGAAATTGGCGGCGAGATTGGCGCCGCGGATCTGCAGGTCGATCGGCGCCGGCGCGCCGAAATTCAGGATCTGGCTGACGATGTCGGCGGGCAGGAACGCGAAGCTGACGCCGGGGAACAGCCGCGGCAGCTGCTCGCGCAGCACCTTCACATGCTCTTCGGTCGGCTTGTGGCCTTCCTTCAGCTTGATCTGGATGTCGCCGTCCTGCGGGCCGATCACGCCGGTGTTGTTGTAGGTCATGTTGATGCCGGAAATCGGCATGCCGATGTTGTCGGTCATGGTCTCGATCTCGCCGGGGATCAGCTTGCGCACCGCCTTCTGCACGTCGGCGAGCTGGTTGGCGGTCTCCTCGACGCGGGTGCCGACTTGCGTGCGGACATGCATCAGGATGTTGCCGGCATCGACTGCGGGGAAGAAGTTGCGTCCCAGGAACGGCACCAGCGCGAAGGACGTGCCGACCACGCAGAGGAAGCCGACCACGAACACCGCGCGATGCGCCAGCGCCAGTCCCAGCAGATTGTGGTAGCCGCCGCGAATGCGTTCGAAGCGCTTCTCGAAACCGCGCTGGAACCAGACCAGCGGATTGCGCGACTTCGGCGGTTCGCCCTCGTGATGGACATGGGCCTTGAGCAGGTAGTTCGCCATGGTCGGCACCAGGGTGCGCGACAGGATGAACGACCAGATCATCGCGAACATCACCGCTTCCGCCATCGGCACGAACAGGAAGCGCGCGACGCCGCTGAGGAAGAACATCGGCACGAACACGATGCAGATGCACAGCAGCGAGACGAAGGCCGGCGTCACGATCTGGTTGGCGCCGTCGAGGATCGACTGCTCGACCGGCTTGCCCTGCTCCAGATGGTAGTTGATGTTCTCGATCGTCACGGTGGCGTCGTCGACGAGGATGCCGACCGCGAGCGCAAGGCCGCCGAGCGTCATGATGTTCAGCGTCTCGCCGATCGCCGACAGCATGATGATGGCGCCCAGCACAGACAGCGGGATCGAGACCGCGATGATGATGGTCGAGCGCCAGCTGCCGAGGAACAAGAGGATCATGACGCTGGTGAGCAGCGCGGCGATCACGCCCTCGAAGGCGACGCCTTCGATGGCGCCGCGGACGAACACCGACTGATCGCCGATGAAGCCGATCTTCAGCGCGTCGGGAAGCTGGTCCTTGACGTCGATCACCTTCTGCTTGATGCCGGAGATGATATCGAGCGTCGAGGTCGCGCCCGCCTTCAGCACCATCATCAGCACCGAACGGTTGCCGTCGACATGGACGATGTTGGTCTGCGGCGGATTGCCGTCGCGTACGGTCGCGACGTCGCGGACATAGACCATCGCGCCGTTGACGGTCTTGATCGGCAGATTGCCGAGCTCGTCGATCCGGAGCGGCGAGTTGTTGAGCTGGATGTTGTATTCGAAAGTGCCGATCTTCTGGGTGCCGACCGGCGTGATCAGGTTCTGCGCGGCCAGTGCGTTGGCGACGTCCTGGCCGGACAGGCCGCGGGCCTGGAGCGCGGTCGGATCGAGGTCGATCTGGACCTGGCGCTGCTTGCCACCGAACGGATACGGGATCGCCGCGCCGGGCACGGTGACCAGCGGCGTGCGCAAATTGTTGATGCCGATATCGGCGAGGTTCTGCTCGGTCAGGCCGTCGCCCGACAGCGCCACCTGGATGATCGGCACGGTCGAGGCGGAGTAGTTCAGGATCAAGGGCGGCGTCGCGCCCGGCGGCATCTGCTTGAGCAGCGTCTGCGAGATCGCGGTGACCTGCGCGTTGGCCGTGCGGATATCGACGTTCGGCTGGAAGAAGATCTTGATGATGCCGAAGCCGTTGTAGGAATTGGCGGTGATGTGCTCGATGTCGTTGACGGTGGTCGTGAGCGCGCGCTGGAACGGCGTGGTGATGCGGCCCGACATCTGATCGGGCGGCAGGCCGGTGTACTGCCAGACCACGCCGATCACGGGGATACGGATGTCAGGGAAGATGTCCGTCGGCGTCCGCAGCGCTGCGAGCGGTCCGATGATCAGCAGCAGGAGCGCGAGCACGACGAAAGTATAGGGTCGGCTCAGGGCAATACGGACCAGAGCAATCATGCGCCAGGCAATTCCAGGTCAAGCGAGGATATGGAATCCGCCCCACGGGGATCCCCCTTTTCCCCTTTACCCGAGCACCGACGGAAACGCTAATCTCCGGCGCCCTCGCTGCATTCACTTCCCTGCTACCGCACTGCGAAATCTACATCGCAGCCATGCAGCCGGGCGCCTCAGGCGCTGCAGACCGAGCCCAGGAACTTGCCGACCTCGAGCTTGAGGCGGCGCAGCGCGCGCGATGGTGCCGGCATGCAATCGCCCAAAGCAAAACGGGCGGCGCTTGTGGCGCCGCCCGTTCGTCACTGGAAATTTGTCGGCGCGGCTTAGGCAGCGCGGACGTTGGTCAGGAACTTGCTGACCTCGGTCTTGAGCCGGCTCGAGTCGTTCGACAGCATCTGCGCCGCCGACAGCACCTGCGAGGAAGCGGTGCCGGTCTCGGTCGCGCCGCGCTGCACGTCGGTGATGTTGGAGGAGACCTGCTGGGTGCCCTGCGCCGCCTGCTGCACGTTGCGGGCGATCTCCTGCGTCGCCGCGCCCTGCTCTTCCACGGCCGCCGCGATCGCCGAAGAGATTTCCGACAGGCGTTCGATGGTCGAGGAGATCTCCTTGATGGCGCCGACCGAATCGTTGGTCGCCGCCTGGATGCCCGAGATCTGCTGGCCGATCTCGCCGGTTGCCTTCGCGGTCTGCTCGGCAAGCGCCTTCACCTCTGAAGCGACGACCGCAAAGCCGCGGCCCGCTTCACCCGCGCGCGCCGCCTCGATGGTCGCGTTGAGCGCCAGCAGATTGGTCTGGCCTGCGATGGTGTTGATCAGTTCGACGACGTCGCCGATGCGGGAGGCCGCCTTGGAGAGCTCGCTGACGCGCTCGGTGGTGGCACGGGCCTGGCCGACGGCATCGCCCGCCATCCGGGCCGATTCCTGGACCTGACGGCTGATCTCGCCGACGGACGAGGCCATCTCCTCGGTGGCCGAGGCCACCGACTGCACGTTGGTCGAGGCTTCCTCGGAAGCGCCGGCAACCGTGGTCGCCAGCCGCTGCGAGCGGTCGGCGGTCGAGGTCAGGGTCGAAGCGGAGGCCTCCAGCTGGGTCGAGGCCGACGAGACGGTCTGGACGATCTCGCCGATCATCGTTTCGAACTCGCGGGTGATGTTGTCGACACGGCGGCCACGCTCGATCTTGGCCTCGGCATCGGCCGCGGCGGCCTCGTCGGCGGCCTTCTTGGCGATCAGCGCCTCCTTGAAGATCTGGAGCACGTCGGCCATGGCGCCGATCTCGGTCTTCTCGCCGCGATGCGGCACTTCGGCCGAGAGGTCGCCCTTGCCCAGCGCCTGCATCGGCTCGATGATCGAGTTGATGCCCTTCGAGACGTCCTGGACGAGGTAGAAGCTGATGCCGATACCGGCGAGGATGGCGGCGCCGAGGATGATCGAGACCAGCATGAAGGCGTAGTAATAGGTATCGGAGGCGTCGGCGGAAGCCTGGTCGCCGCCCTTGGTATTGAGCTCGATGTCCTTGGCCAGGATGGCGTCGGCCTCGAGTCCGATCTTGTTGACGGTCTTGGTGTTCAGCTCATGCGCGTCGTGCGGGATCTTGCCCGCATCCCGGCGCGACAGCGCCATGACTTCCTGGGTGCCCTTCTTGTAGTCTTCCCAAGTCTTGGACCACTGGTTGTAGAGGGCCCTCTCCTCGGGCGAGGTGATCATCGCCTCGTACGACTTGCGGAACTTGGTGTTCGCTTCGACCACTGTTGCCAGCGTCTTCTCGGCCGCCAGCTTCTCCTCCAGCGTCTCCGACAGCATGTGCTCCCGGATGACGTTGCGGTAGGTGATGACGCCGGCACGCAGGTCACCGATGACCCGCACGCTCGGCATCCAGCTCGTGGTGATGTCGGTGGTGTTGGCATTCATCGACCGCATCTTCATGACAGCGAGGATGCCCATGCCGGCCATCGCGACCAACAGGAACGCCACGACACTGATGATCTTGGCGCGGATGGAAATCTTGGCGAACATAAGCGGTCTCTTTGCGTTGGCGCGGCGGCGCGTCCGGAAATGGTTTATCAACCAAAAGTTGCGACGCCGGTATCCAACAACAAAGCGACTGGGCAGTTGTTAACTACGACTCCGCACACGTACCGAAGCCGAAAGAGATGAATGAGGGGCTAAGAATGCCCTGCGTTCAGCGCATGAGCCCAAGCGCGTCCGAGAAAAACTCCGCGCCGCCGAAATTTCCGGACTTCAGCGCGAGCAGCATGTCGCCTTCAACACCGACCGCGCGCAGCACCGGAACGCCCGCGGCGATTTCCACTCCTACGAGAAAGCCGGGAATCTTCAACCGGTCGACCACGGCGCCGGACGTCTCGCCGCCGGCGACGACCAAACGCCGCACGCCTGACTTTACAAGGCCTTGAGCGATGTCGGCCATCGTCTGCTCGATGGCATGCCCGGCCGCGTCACGGCCGTGACGCGCCTGGAGCGCGGCGACCTGATCGGGCGTCGAGCTCGATGCGATCAGCACCGGTCCTTCGGCCAGTCGCGGCGTTGCCCAGTCCAGCGCGCGCTGCGCCTCGCCACCTCCCGTAAGAATACGGTCCGGGTCGAGATGGAGCACCGGCATGACTTTTTCGGCGCTGGCGATCTGCCTGAGCGTCGCCTGCGAGCAGCTTCCGGCAAGGCAGGCCGCCGCTCCGCCGACGGCCGCGCCGGCTTCTCCGCTGGCCGTGGTCGATCTGACCTTGCCGCTGGACACCAGCGCCCGCGCCAGCCCAAGTCCCATGCCGGAGGCGCCGACCGACAGCCGGTGCTCGGCGGCGACGAGACCGATGGTCTCGAGATCGTGGTCGAAGACGGCGTCGATGATCGCTGCACCAACGCCCTTGGCGGCGAGCCCGGCCAGGTGCGCCCGCACCGCATCCGCGCCACGGGTGACGGTGGCGAGGTCGACGAGGCCGATCTGCGTCCTGCTCTGGCGCGCCAGCACGCGCACCAGGTTGGAATCGTGCATCGGATTGAGCGGATGGTCCTTCAGCGGGCTCTCGTTGAGCGGCACCGCGCCGACGAAGAGGTTGCCCTGATAGACGGTGCGGCCGGTCTCCGGGAAGGCCGGCGTCACCAGCACGTTCACCTCGCCGCAATCGGCGCGCAGCGCATCCATGACGGGGCCGATATTGCCGGCGTCGGTCGAATCGAAGGTCGAGCAGATCTTGAACAGCACGTGGCTCGCGCCGCGGCCGCGCAGCCATTTGTCCGCCGCGCGCGAGCGCGAGACCGCAAGGCCAGCCTCGATCGACCGGCTCTTCAAGGACACCACGACGGCGTCGACCTCGGGCAGCGCGAGATCGTCGGCGGGGATGCCGATGGTCTGCACCGTGCGCAGGCCCGCGCGCGTCAGCGTGTTGGCGAGATCGGAGGCGCCGGTGTAGTCGTCGGCGATGCAGCCCAAAGCAAGGGTCACGGCTTCACTCCCGCATAGGGCTTGAACCAGGCGAGGCCATCGGTGGTCTTGCCGCGCGGATTGTATTCGCAGCCGACGAAGCCGGCATAGCCGAGCCGGTCGAGCTCCTCGAACAGGAACGGATAGTTCAGCTCCTCGCCGTCGGGCTCGTTGCGCGAGGGAATGCTGGCGATCTGGATGTGGCCGATGATCGGCATCATCTCGCGCAGACGCATGGTGACGTCGCCATGGATAATCCCGCAGTGATAGATGTCGAACTGCAGCTTCAGGTTCGGCAGCCGCAGCTCCTGGATCAGGTCGCGGGCGAAACCGAAATCGTTGAGGAAATAGCCGGGCACGTTGCGTGCATTGATCGGCTCCAGCACGATGTCGATGCCGTGGGGCGCGAAGAACTCCGCGGCCCAGGCCACCGATTTGTAGAAGGCCTCGATCGCGACGCGCTCGCCGCGATTGGCAATGCCGGCCATCAGGTGCAGCCGCTTGACGCCCGTCGCCTTGGCATAGGGCAGCGCGGTCTCGAGGCTCGCCTTGAGCTCGTTGAAGCGCGCGGGCAGCGCCGCAAAACCCTTCTCACCGGCATTCCAGTCGCCCGGCGGCAGGTTGAACAGCGCCTGGGTCAGGCCGTTGCGCTTGAGCCGCTCGCCGACCGTCTCGGCCGGATGCTCGTAGGGAAAGAGAAACTCGACTGCGGTAAAGCCAGCCTGCGCGGCGGCATCGAAGCGGTCGAGGAACGGCACCTCGGTGAACATCATCGAGAGGTTGGCGGCGAAACGGGGCATGGGAATCCTCCTGGCTCTACTTGTCGCCGGGCAGCTTGACGCCGGTGACCTGCGCATACATGCGCGCCACCGAAGCATCGTCATCGCGGCCCATCCCGGCGGCCGATGTCATCAGGAACATCTGGAGCGCGGCCGCCGAGACCGGCACTGGAAATCTGGCGCTGCGCGCCATGTCCTGGATGATGCCGAGGTCCTTGACGAAGATCTCGACCGCGCTGCGCGGCGTGTAGTCGCCGTCGAGAACATGCGGCATGCGGTTCTCGAACATCCAGGAATTGCCCGCCGAGGCCGTGATCACCTCATAGACCTTGCGGATGTCGAGGCCCTGCTTGGCCGCGAACGCCATCGCTTCCGATGCAGCAGCAATGTGCACGCCGGCGAGGAGCTGGTTGATCATCTTGAACGCGGCGCCCTGCCCGGCGGCATCGCCGAGCTCGTAGAGCTTTGCCGCCATGGCATCGAGCGCCGGCCGAGCTTTCGCGAAGGCGGCTGCGCTGCCGGAGGCAAGGATCGTCAGCTCGCCCTGGGCTGCGCGCTGCGCACCGCCGGAGATCGGCGCATCCAGATAATGCCGGCCGGTCGCCTCGAGCTGCTTGGCGAGCCGCCGCGCCACGTCAGGGTCCATGGTGGCGGAGGAGATGAAGACGCTGTCCTTCGGCATGGTCTCGGCGACGCCGTCCTTGCCGAACAGGATCGCCTCGGTCTGTGCGGCATTGACGACCACGCTGACGACGATGTCGGCGTCCTTGGCCGACTCGGCCGGCGTCCTGGCGCCCGCGCCGCCGTCCTTCACGAACCGCGCCACCGCGTCAGCCGAGACATCGCAGCCGGTGACGGCATGGCCGGCGCGCTTCAGCGAGGTCGCCATGCCAAACCCCATCGAGCCGAGCCCGACGACGGCGATACGCTGATTTTGTGAGGTGGAGGCGGACATGCAACTAACCCTTGAACGTTTCCCGGATGGCCGCCCTTTGCGGCAGCTTGGCAACCGCATAACACGGCTTGGCCGCGCTGCCAAAGCGTGAGACAAGCAGACATGACGGCCATGAAAACCGAAACGAGCAACGAAACAAGGCTGCGCGAGGATATCTGCCGCTTCGGACGGTCCCTGTTCGAGCGCGGGCTGACGCCGGGCTCCTCCGGCAATATCAGCGTCAAGCTGGACGGCGGCGGCTGGCTGGTGACGCCGACCAACGCCTCGCTCGGCTTCCTCGATCCGGCGAAACTGTCGCGGCTGGACGATCAGGGCCGGCTGGTGTCGGGCGATGCCCCGACCAAGGAAGTTCCGCTGCACACCGCGCTCTACGACACGCGCGGCAGCGCACGCGCGATCGTGCACCTTCACTCCACGCATTCGGTCGCGCTCTCGATGCTGCCCGAGATCGATCCGCGCGCCGCCTTGCCGCCGATGACGGCCTATTACCTGATGAAATGCGGCGCCACCGCGCTCGTGCCCTATTACCGCCCCGGCGATCCCGCGGTGGCCGATGCGATCAAGGGACTGGCCGGAAAATACTCATCCGTGCTGCTCGCCAATCACGGCCCGGTCGTTGCCGGCGACACGCTGGAGGCCGCGGTGTTCGCGACCGAAGAGCTGGAGGAAACGGCGAAGCTGTACCTGCTGCTGCGCGGGATGAATCCGCGCTATCTGTCGCCGGAACAGGTGAAGGATCTGGTGAAGGTGTTCGGGGTGACGCTGCCGGAGCATGGGCACGGGCATTCGCATGCGGTGGCTGAAGCGACAAGACCGACTGACGCAGAGGTCGAAGCAGCGGCCCATATCCTTGATGAGGCAGGACGCCACCATCATTGGTGGGACAAATCGATACAACCGTACACCGACCCAATCGCCAAAAGCGAGTTTGAGGGGATTGTCGAACAGATGCTGATCGCCGCATCGAAGTCGCGACCTCGCTAGCGAGCCTGGCCCGCCCGCGTCCCACACACACTGCCGTCATCCTGAGGTGCGAGCCTTGCGATGCAACGCGTCGCAAGGTGAGCCTCGAAGGATGGGCTACAGGCGCTTGCGGCCCATCCTTCGAGGCGCGCGAAGGGCGCGCACCTCAGGATGACGGTGGTGTATGTGGCGGCAGTCCAGAAAGTTACAACCCCAGATACGCCTTGCGTACGTCCGGATTGCCCTTGATCTCGGCTGCCGGGCCCTGCATCAGCACGCGGCCGGTTTGCAGGATGTAGGCGCGGTCGGCGATCTCCAGGCACTCGGCCATGCGCTGCTCGACGATCAGCACGGTCATGCCGGCGTCGCGGATGCGCTTCACGGCCTGGAAGATCTCGTCGACGAGTTTCGGCATGATGCCCTGCGAAGGCTCGTCGAGCATCAACAGGCGCGGGCGCGTCATCAGCGCGCGGCCGATCGCGAGCATCTGCTGCTCGCCGCCGGAGAGCGTCTCGGCGCGCTGCTCCAGGCGTTCGGACAGGCGCGGAAACAGGCTGAAGACGAGATCGAGCGGCTTCTCGCGTTCCGCTTCACCACGGAAGAGATAGCTGCCGAGGCGAAGATTGTCGCGCACCGACAGGCGCGGAAACAGGCGGCGGTTCTCCGGCACATAGGCGATGCCGGTGGCGGTGATGTGGTGCTGCGCCATGCCGTCGAGGCGCTTGCCGTCGAACGTCACGGTGCCCGAGCGCGGACGCTCGGCGCCGGCGATGGATTTCAGCAGCGTCGACTTGCCCGCGCCGTTGGCGCCGGCAACGCAGACGATCTCGCCCTTCTCGACCTCGATCGAGACCGCGGAGATCGCGACCAGGCCCTGATAGGCGGTGGTGACTTCACGCACCGACAGCATGACGATCTCCCAGATATGCCTTGATCACCTTGGGATCGCGGACGACGTCGGCGGGCTTGCCCTCGACCAGCACCTTGCCGAGATCGAGCACGATGGCGCGGTCGACCAGCGGCATCACGATCTCCATGACGTGCTCGACCATCAGCACGGTGATGCCGGCATCGCGCACCTTGCGCACCAGCGCGACACCGGTCTGCGCCTCGGTCGGCGTGAGGCCTGTGAGGACTTCGTCGAGCAGCAACAGCTTCGGTTCGGTCGCGAGCGCGCGCGCGACTTCGAGGCGGCGCTTCTCCGCCGGCACGAGGTCGCTCGCGAGCACGTCGGCACGGGCGGCAAGGCCGGTGAATTCCAGCACGTCATGCGCCTTGCGGCGCGCCTCGCGCATCACCGTGTTGCGCACCAGCGCGCCGACGATGACGTTGTCGATGACAGTCATGGTCTCGAAGCTCTTGACCACCTGGAAAGTGCGCCCCACCCCGCGCTGGCAGCGCGCGGCCGCCGGCAGATGGGTGACGTCCTCGCCGTCGAAGATGATCGAGCCCTGCGTCGGCGGCAGAACGCCGGCGATCAGGTTGAACAGCGTCGACTTGCCGGCGCCGTTCGGGCCGATCAGGCCGACGATCTCGCCGCGGCCGACCGAGATCGAGACGTCGCTGTTGGCGACGAGGCCGCCGAAGCGCTGCCAGACGCCGCGGGTTTCGAGCAGCGCGGTCATCGCGTGGCTCCCGTCTTCTTCGGGCGTGAGAACAGGCTGAGCAGCCCGCGCGGCAAGGCCAGCGAGATCAGGACGATCAGCGTGCCGTAGACGATGAGGTCGACACCGCGCCCCGAGCCGCCGAACTTGAAGCGCGTCAGCTCGGTCAGCGGGATCAGGATGGCGGCCCCTAACACCGGCCCCCACAGGGTGCCGATGCCGCCGAGCACGGCGGGCAGCGCCATCAGCAGCGAAAACTGGAAGCCCATGACACTTTCGGGATCGATGTAGGAGACGAACTGCGCATAGAAGCTGCCGCCGACGGCAACCAGGAAGGCGGAGACCGCAGCCGCGCCCATCTTGGAGTTGAAGACGTCGACACCGAGGCTCTCGGCCGCCTCGGGATTGTCCTTGACCGCCCGCCACCAGAATCCCCATTTGGAGTTTTCCAGCCACCAGGTCACGAACCAGGCGAGGCAGCACAGCGCCAGCGCGAAGTAGAAATACGGCAGCTTGGTGCGCAGGAACTGGAATTTCAGCCAGCTGTCGCCGCGGATCGGAATGGTGATGCCCATCGCGGCGCCGGCCCATTCCCAGTTGTGGAACAGAAGCAACCCGATCTCGGCGATGACGATGGTGGCGATCACGAAGTAATGGCCACGCAGGCGGAAGAAGGGATAGCCGAGCCCCATCGCGATCAGCGCCGACACCGCGCCGCCCGCCAGCATGCCGAACCAGGGCAGCACGCCGAACTTGGTGAACAGCAGCTCGGTGGTGTAGGCGCCGAGACCGAAATACAGCGCGTGGCCGAGCGAGATCTGACCGCAATAGCCGGACAGGATGTTCCAGCTCTGCGACAGTCCCGCATACATCAGCGTCAGGATCATGATGTTCTGGACGACGACGTCCTTCACGAACAATGGCGTCAGCGCCGCAATCGCGGCGAGCACCGCGGCGATGATGAGGTCGCGGCGGCGCCGCGCTGCAAAATCCTTGTCCATCAGATCGATCCGAACAGGCCGCGCGGCCGGATGAAAACGACCAGCAGATAGACCGCGTAGATGCCGACCGATTTCAGCGACGGGGGCAGCACCAGCGCGGTGACCGCTTCGACGAGACCGACGATGATGCCGCCGGCAAAGGCGCCGAACACGCTGCCGAAGCCGCCGAGCGCCACGGTGACGTAGGCGATCAGGGCAAAGGACGCGCCGACGTCAGGATAGATGTAGAAGAACACCGCCATGATCGCGCCGGCGAGGCCGACCAGCGCGGCGCCGAGGCCCCAGCCGAACGCGAACACGCGGTTCTTGTCGATGCCGACGAGCGCGACCGCGCCGGGATCTTCGCGGGTGGCTTCGATCGCGCGGCCGAAGTCGGTGCGGTGGATGAAGAAATAGAGACCTACGAAGGCGAGGATCGAGACCAGCGCGCCGACCAGTTGCGGCTCCGGCAGGAAGATGCCGGCGATCGAGATGGTCTTGCCGCCGAGCCAGGACTGCGGAATGCTGCGATAGTCGGGCGTGAAGAAGTACTGCGCGAGGCCGCGCATGACGATGGCGAGGCCGAAAGTGGTGAAGATCTGCACCATGCCGGCATTGGCCTTGGCCCGCATGGCGAAGCGTACAAGGAGCAGGTAGATCACCGCTCCGAAGACGAAGAGCGCCGCGGCGACCAGCGGCGCCGACAGCAAGGGGTCGATCGCGAAGAACGCGAACAGGAAGAAGGACAGGTACATCGCGATCATCAGGAACTCGCCATGGGCGAAGTTCGTGACGTCCATCAGGCCGAAGATCAGCGCGAGGCCGACCGCGATCAGCCCGTAGAGCAGCCCCATGAGAAGGCCGCTCGCGAGACTCTGGATAATGGCTTGGGCTGTCAAAACTCGTCCCCCACAAACACGTCCTCATCCTGAGGAGCGCGCACCAGCGCGCGTCTCGAAGGATGGCCCAGCCCTCATCCTTCGAGACGCGGGCTACCGCCCGCTCCTCAGGATGAGGGCGGGAGCTACGATTGAGCTCCCGCGTCCCAGTCTTACTTCATCGGCCAGGTCGCCTCGGCAATGGCGGCCTGCGGCGGGAAGATGGTGACAAACTTGCCGCCGATATATTGCAGCAGCACCGGGTCGGCGTCGTTGTTCTGACCCATGTCGTCGAACTTGACGCGCTTCCAGGGCATGATGGTCTGTTCGCCCGGGATGTCGGTCGCGGCGAGCGCGTCGCGGATCTTCTCGCCATCGGCCGACTTGGCGCGGTTGACCGCGTCGGCGAGGATGATCAGGCCCATGAACTGGCGCGAGGTGAGGTCGTTGAAGTCCTTGCCGGAGCGCGCCTTGAACATCTCGTTGATCTTGCCGACCATCGGACGTTTCTGCGCGAGGTCGAGCGAGAAGGTGCCGCGCGAGATCACGCCTTCGAGCTTGTCGCCGACGGCGTCATAGAGCGCCTTCTCGGAGAAGCCGGCGTCCTGCGCCACGATCGCGTTCGGCTTGTAG
>Ga0207426_1001288_pt1 | contig 21668 bp, 22 predicted proteins | sample AraplaMF_Cvi_mMS_FD_184265 | JGI IMG/M metagenome (GOLD analysis project Ga0207426, IMG submission 184265) | Arabidopsis root microbial communities from the University of North Carolina, USA - plate scrape MF_Cvi_mMS (SPAdes) (version 2) | ecosystem: Host-associated > Plants > Roots > Endosphere... | reverse complement strand
ATCAAACTCCTTCAAAATACTGGCAATCTGTGTGGGACTGAATTGACTCTTTTTCATATTTTTTACGTTTTAAAATTAAAAACCTTTTGTCTACTTTTAAAACGTACTGTTTTTGGGGGAGCTTACAGTTGATCATGAGGTGGTGTTTTTTTTGTTTGATGCGTGTTATAGCATAAATTTATAGAATTAGGTAGCTTGTTCGCAAAACAAGGGTGTTATTTGTTTTAACTAATGTATTTAGTAAATTGTTTACCAAATATATTAGTCATGTTTAAAAGTATCAATGCTATTGAGTTTGCCAGACGATTTAAGGACAACGAAAGCTGTTATGAGTATTTGATTGAGAAGAAATGGGGCAATGGTTACCGGTGTATTCGTTGCGGATGTTCGGAAAGCAGTAAAGGAAGAACTTGGTATTACAAACGATGTAAAAAATGTAGGTATGATGAAAGTGTCACGTCCAATACTGTTTTTCATGATATGAAAATGCCGATATTAAAGGCCTTTCATATGGCATTTCGTATCAGTTCAAAGAAGAAAGGAATGTCCACAGTGGAGTTGGGAAACGAAGTTGGAGTTCAGCAAAAGACCGCTTGGTTATTCAAGCGCAAATTGCGAGAGGTTATGAGAGATAAGAAGCGGCTTAGAGGTAACATACAATTAGATGAAACGATATGGGGCGGTCATGTAAAAGGAAAGGAACATAGAGGCCGCAGCCTAGAAAAGAAGTCAGCGGTAGTAGTAGCAGCCGAGATACTGAATGACGGTAGGACTGGAAATATAAATTTTGAAACTATTCAAAACTTTAAAGCGGCCACTTTAAAAAATGCGATTCACAATATGATAGTTGATCGGGCTGCTATTCTTACAGACCAGATGCAGTCCTACAAATTCTTAAAAAATGAGATCAAGATTGAAACTGTAAAAGCAGAATATGGGACTGCAATGAAGGAAATCCGCAAACAGATAATGTTGTTCAAAATCTGGCTGAGATGAACACATCACAAATGCACAAAGGTATTATTGGGAAAATATCTAGATGAATACAAGTTCAGGTTCAACAACAGAAATAGGCGGCATCTAATTTTTGACATATTGATCAAGCAATTGATCTGTTGTAGTCCACAATCCTATGCTGTGTTAAAAGCAAATTGCGAATTAAATACCTAATTCTATAAATTTATGTGTTGGGCGCAAAAAAACTGACTATGCAAGATACCGTGAATATATTTTTCAGTTACTCAAGACAAGATGAGAGATTTTTAGATGAGCTAAATACTCATCTCTCGACGTTAAAGAGAGACAAAAGGATTTCAATTTGGGCAGACAGCCAAATTGAAGTGGGTTCTGATTGGTCAAGAGAAATACAACGACAGTTAGACAAAGCAGATGTCATTATCGTATTAGTTAGTTCTGATTATTTAACATCCAAATTTGCATATGAAATTGAATTAAAAAGGGCAATTGAAAGACATCAAAGAAAAGAGGCAATTGTTCTTCCTATCATTTTAAGATATTGTCTTTGGCAAGATAGTATATTAGGTGGCCTTCAAGTTTTACCACGAGATGGAGAGCCTATTGTTAGTAGAAGTAGAATTTCAGTGGATGAAGCGTATGTTGAAATTGTTAGAGGAATTCGTTTAGTTATTGATAATATTCTTGAGAATCGAAAGGAGGACGTCCAGCCTAAAACAAAGGATAGGATAATTGAGAGTTTAATAAAATTAGAAGATGTGTATGTGACATCAGGAATTCCAAACTTAACCTTTGTAGAGCCTGAAGAATTTAATTTTATCAAACACGCTCTCTTGCAAAAAGGACGGGGATTAGTAATTGAAGGACCATCTGGAATTGGAAAAACTACTGTCGTTGTTAAGGTGCTTGAGAATCTCCAAAGAGATTTTACTTTATTATCTGCAAGGATTTCAAACCATATAACTCAAATTGAAAACATTAATGAGTGGCATCAAGGAATTGTTGTGATTGATGACTTTCACAGACTTTCAGAAACTATACAAAATCATCTTGCTGATTACTTGAAATTTCTTGCCGATTATGGAGATAAAAATAAAAAATTAATTATTGTTGGAATTCCGAATACAGGAGATACTCTAATACGCATTTCATTTGATTTAGCAAACAGAATAACAATTTTCAAACTTAAGAAAGCGAAAGAAGAAGAGATCGATAAACTAATTAATAAGGGGGAAGTTGCACTTAACATCGAATTCAAACAACGATCGAGTATAGTTAGAGAATCGTTTGGTAGTTTATATATTGCTCAACTTTTATGTACATATATTGCCATAATTAACAATGTACATGAAACTCAAAAGAAAAGAATAAAAATAGATAGTGGAATATTTGAAGTTACAAATAGGATACTACAGGATTTATCTCCAAAATTCAATGATAGTGTTCGACTTTTTGCTGCAATTGGCAATCGCAGAGACAGAACGTGTATTGAATTATTAAAAGAATTAGCTATAATTGAGGATGGTGTTTTAAATATCTATCATTTAAAAGCAAAACGACCAGAGTTAAAAATTGGAATTACCAAATTGATCTATGAGAAAAAGCTGCAAGAATTTTATAAGGAATGTCCTGATTGCAAAAGACATTTGTTATTTGATGAAAGAATTCCTGCATTAATTATCGATGACCCTCAGTTTAAGTTTTATCTTAACAATATTTCTGTAGACTCGTTAGCATCGTTAACTGGAAAGTCAACAGCGAGTCGGAGAACAAAAGTTTTTATAAGCTATAGTCATAGCGATGATTATTGGCTGCAAAGAGTGATGTTACATTTAAAACATTTGGAAAAAGATGGATTGATCGATTTGTGGGTTGATAGTCGAATAAATTCAGGTCAAAATTGGAGAGATGAAATAACAAAAGCCCTTGATGCAAGCAAGGTGGCAATTTTATTACTCTCTCAGAATTTTATCGCATCGGATTTTATAGTTGATAACGAACTGCCATCATTGTTACAAGCTGCTAACAATGATGAAGCATTAATTATTCAGTTAGTTTTAAAACCGTGCTCAATTGATAACCTTACAGAGCTTACAAAATTTCAAATGGTCAATAACCCAAATCAAGCAATGCTTGGACTGACAGAATTTGAGCAAGAAAAAATGTTAGTTAAACTTGCCAAATCGGTTGAAAGTGCTTTAGGGGAAGACATTTGATATAAATTCTGCGCCCAACAAAAGTATTTGCAAAAGCAGGGATGGACAATGTAACATCAGCTATGTGCAAGCATCAGCAGCGGTTTGGGCTCGACTTTCAATGCTCAACTTTAGTTCTTAACTTCAACAACATATTTCAAATGGACATTTGTACCGGGCTGGACAATCAATGAATTTCCTGCCTTCGCAAATACTCGAACGTTGTGCGTCACTTTAATGACACCGTATGCCTAACATAACAACATTTGACATATTAGACAATAAAATAAAGCAAATTGGAGGCAGACCTACTGTTCTTGAAGCTTTGTGGGACGGCGACACTCAGGGTTGGTATTTGCTTCTATACCTGTATACAAAATCAGGAAGTATATTTAAAAAGAAAGAAACAAGACATTTCTTGGGAGAGGTTTCTATTAGTGAAGGGATGGAACACTTCACTAATGGCAAATGGACAATTTCCGAACTAGCCAATCAGTTTGGTAAGCAAGCAATTGAAAAATATAAGTTGACATTTTACTTTCCTTCACAAGAAGATGCTGATGATGATTGTCCGAAATGGACAGAAAAACATTTGGCAATCCATTGCGCAGATTGTAACAAATTAATTATTCCAACAGACAGTCCCTACCTCCCAAAAGATATTTGTTATAACTGTCACTTGAAACGAGAACAAAATGAAAGAGTAAAAAATAAAGAGCCTTGCGACGACGGCGTTTCGATGTACTTGTCAAAAAATACCGAATACGAAAGAATTGGGCATTGTACGCATTTTAGAGATTTCACTATTGCGCCCTATATTGCTGATAAAGTAAAAGAACAATTAACAGATGAACAGATAAGTATAATAACACTTAACACTCAAGACATTTTTGAACTAAAGGAGAAATTGGAAAATGTTCTTTCACAAAAACTGGATAATTATGAGGCTCCGAGGATAAATGAAAAAATGAGAAGATTTGTTAGTGTTTACAAGGTTCAATACAGAGACCAAGAATATCTACTAATGGATAGATTTAATAATGACCACAGCCAAATTTCTAGTCTAATTTCAAGTGTTAAAAATGTTGCAAAAGCAATTTCGGAAGATTTAACCTATAAAATATTTTTTAAGAAAGGAATTACTTACAGAGATGACACTGTACTACGATTTGTAAATTATGTATGCAAAGGCTCTACAAAAATTTCAAATATATCAAACCACTATATTAATGTGTTGACAGAAAGCGAGGTTGTAGAAACGATAAGAAAGCTAGAAAAGATTCATTGTCTTATGGTAAATAACACCGATGTTAGTATAACGACGATTGGCAAATGCATAATCTGATAAAAGCGAACGCACAACAAAAGCGTTGCAGCAAGTGGGGCTTGACGGAAAAGCAATCAGCAGTTTATGTCTCGTCCTGAAATAGGTTGATTACAAATCAACCAGGTACGGATATCAATGAACGGATTATTCAGGAGTATTTAATGCAAGGCGGCGGCTCTAGAAAGCTTGCAGGAAAGTATAATATAAGCCACTGAAAGGGAGGGCCTTTTTCTTCCAGCCTGAGATGCAGGTATTTGCTGATGTCAAAGCCTTGCGTGACTGCGATGCGTCTGCCAGCTTTTTTATACGACAGGAGGGGAGGGTGTACCTGCTGGGCTGTTTAAGGGATGCCGCCATTGCACAGTGGATGCATCTTTCCAAATGATTGATCAAGATATTTAAAGAACAGTTCCCTGTATTTGAAAAGGAGGTTTTAAAACCATTGAGCAACTGTTATCCTGTTAAAATAATTTCTTCCGGTGGGAATAAGAGCAAACGGAAGTGAGCAGGAGGAGGTTCTTGATAGTAGCTTAAGTTAAGCCCTGCATTCGCCCGGTAGTTGGAAAAGCCGCAGGTGTGGATTGTTCTAATGACAATACGGAAAGTATATTCTTAAGCTGTTGATGATGAGGTGGTTTGTTTTTTGTTGGATGGGTGTTATAGCATAAATTTAGGTGTTACCGGCTACCTTAATGCGACACTTCCTAATAATCATATTGACCTGTATAATTTTGTCTTCTTGTAAGGACAGAAAAGTTATGCGGTATCATCCAGTTAGTATAAACGAGTTTGATACTTGCAAATCAAAGGATTGTTTGGAAAGAGCTATTAAAAGCAATCCAAAAAATATTGGCGCCTATTGGACTTTGGGAACTGTTTATCAAGCAGACAAAAATTATGAAAAGGCTTTAGAAATTTTGACAATTGCCATTCATCTTGATTCTTCTTACAATCTTGGTTTCCCCTATCGTGACAGAGCAAATTGTAAAAATAATTTGCATAACGACACAGGGGCGGTTAACGATATGAATGAGGCTATCAAACTAAATCCAGACGAAAGATATTTTTATGTTGACAGAGGCGATTACTTGTTCAACCTTGACAAATTTAATTTGGCTCTTAATGACTACACAAAAGCACTTTCAATTTATGACAAACATAGGCCTGCAAGAATTGGACGAGCCAAAACTTACATTGAACTCAAACGATATAAAGAGGCATTTGATGACTATACTTTATTGACAGACACTTCTGAATATTCGGCGTATGATTTTTATTACAGAGGAATTGCAAAATTTCAAATGAACGACAAAACAAATGCTTGCAAAGACTGGGCGACAGTTTCAAGTGTGTGTCAAGAAGCAAAGGACTCATTAAACAAGCATTGTGGTAACAGACAAGGCAGCCGCTAACATTGGTATTTGCAAAAGCTGGGCGGACGTAAGCCGTGTTTCAACTTTTTGGTTTTCAATTTGGCTTCATATCGGGCAGACGGATAACTATTTAGCAATGTGCAAATCATCAACTTTTAATTATAAATTTAGCTTCAAGTAGCCGGGCGGACGGAAGTCTATTTCCCAGCCTTCGCAAATACCTGCTCGTTGTGCGTCATTTTAGCGTGACACTCTAAAAAGACCAAAGAGAAAAGCATCGAATGTTTATAGTTAAAAATAAAATTGGTAAAAGACTTATCAACTGGTTAGAGACTTCGAGTGCTTTCAATAGACATTTCGTTGTGTTGACTTGGGACAAATCTTACGTTATTAGACGAACCAAACCGAACGAAGAGTTAGTAAAAACCGAAATAACCCCAGACAATATTTTGACCTTGCAGTTCAAGTATCATTCAAGTTTCAGTGTGCTGAAGGAATATGTTGCAGAAGTTGACAAACTTGATTATGATAATCAAAAGCTGTATTTGAATATTTGGACAAACGAGCAAAAGACAAACCTAATTAAGCAAACTGTATTAGACTTGACACCGCAGACTAATGAAACATTAAAAAGAATGCTTGACACAAAAGTGTTCAATGAAAAATATGGGGATAACTACAATTATTTTATAACACTTTATCTTAATCCAGACATAATTTCAGCTACTGACGACAATCGACGATTTTCAGAAGTAACACTAAAATACTCGCTTAAATCAGACTATAAAAAGACAGAGATGCGACTTAAGAGTAAATTTGACATATCAAAGGACGAAGCAAAGAATTTAAGCAGTATGATTTCATATTGGGACAAATAAAAACGAACGCACAACATTGGGTTTTATGCAAGTTGGGCTTGGCCTTGTAACATCAGCAAATTGCAAATCCCAGCTTTAGTTCCTGCAGACGAATTACTATCGACTTTTGTACATAACTTCAACAATATATTTTCAATCAGCAGCGGTTATGGGCAGGTGGAATACTAATTCCCAACCTGCATAAAGCCCTGCTCGTTGGTGGCAACTAAAAATGACTCACGATGGGTTTTAATATTTTTCTCTATTCTGCTGATTCCAATGCGAATGATGTATGCAGGCATTTCATAGATAGACAATTCTATAATTTTGTAAACAGTGGCGAAATGTATGGCGATGAAAGCATTTTAATTAAGGCGGGGGAATATTATGGTGTTGATTTATCGCCGCTCCTAAAATTAGTGTACACAAATGATGAAGTGAGTGCCGCGTACATAAATGCCAACACTCAGCAAACTCATTTTTTACTTTCTTTAACCAAAACGCTACATGAACGTATAAGCTTAAACAAGTCAGTTTGTGATAAGATAAAATACAAAGCTTATGATACTCCGATTGAATTTTCTGACGAACAGAAGCAGCAGTTATTGGATAGCTTAGGAAAGGAGTTTGAAACTTCAATCTTAGAGCTTTTTGAGACACAAAAAAAAGAAATGTTAGAGGATACTAATCCATGGAAATCATACTTTGAAAATGGGGAAGTATTAGTCGACTTAGAAAGTTTGATAGCAGCCCTTGAATGTTTTGAGAGTAAAGGTGTCTTTCAAGTTTATTTGGGAGCTGGCTAATAATGGCCGACCTGCCACCAACAGTAGGTTTGGCAAAAAACTGGCTGACAGAACGCAACATCAACTTTTGTTTGGCTACTGTGCAGCAGCTATCGGCTTGACATTATAAATTTGGCGACATCAATAACAATGAACTTTTAAGGATAAATTTAGCAGCAGTTCCAGGCTGACGGGAATACTAATACCAGTTCTTCGCCAAGCCTCGAACGTTAGGCGTAATTAAAAATGACAGAGACAACACATTTGACAAATGAACTGCAAGTTGAGCTTACTAGAATAGGTTCAACTGTTAAAGTTCAGACCGACAACAATTCTGTCGTTAAAATGAACTATAAAGATTGGGCTTGGGCAACCGTAGATTCAAGAAGTATAGAGGCATCAACGTATGTAGGCTTAGACGACAAACATTTGCAATTAGAAGAAAGCGGAATAATTGCTAGTAGTTCTTCTACAAAGGACATCCTTGAAATGGCGACAATTATTGACAAGTGGCTTGGTAAGCGGTTTGACATATTTCAATTGGCAGAACAACACAAAAACATTAAAATCAATAAAACTTATCAGGACATAAAAACACTGACTGTTGATGAAATTCTTGAACATAGGTGGACATACTTTACTGAGGAAATTGCAAAAGGAAGAATATCGTTTAGCCAAAAAGTTTTTGAAGAGTTCAGAAAACACTTTTCGTTTCTATATCCGATTTTCAGTCACGACAATTTATTATTAAGTAATGTAATTGAAAACATAAATGATGACTTTAAATCACCAATTGTGTTTTGTGACAAAGACGGCATTTGGGTTGGCTTTTTTAAAGACAATTCTGAAGAAGAAGGTAAAAAAACATTCAAGACGAAAGACATTGAACAAGCAATTGAAATGACCAACAAGCTTTTACCGAATGGCAAACACAAGACAATAAATCCGTTGACAAATTAACTACGCCTAAAATGGGGTTCCTATGTAAAGTGATTTTAAGTTATCACCCAATTTTGATATGGTTATAAAGTTACTACATAATTATACTTTTTTTATACACTACAGATTTAAATGATTTTATGTTTTGTTGATCGGTATAGCGCTATTGCCACCGTTAAATCATTCAAAGACGTAGTGATGTATTCGTTTTGATTTTCTTTAAGCTCCGGCTCCTATTTGTAGTGCAAGGGGGCGGCTTTATAAAGCTTGCGGGAAAGTATAATATGAGCACACTGAAAGAGAAGCGCCATTTCTTCCAGCTGGAGATGCAGGTATTTGCTGATGGTAAAGCCTTGCGTGACTGCGATGCATCTGCCAGCTTTTTTATACGACAGGAGGGGAGGGTGTGCCTGCTAGGGTTTTTAAGGGATGCCGCCATTGCACAGTGGATGCATCTTTCCAAAGGATTGATCACGATATTTAAAGAGCAGTTCCCAGCATTTGAAGAAGAGGTGTTAAAACCATTGAGCAACTGTTATCCTGTTAAAATAATTTCTTCCGGTGGGAATAGGAGCAAACGGAAGTGAGTTGGAAGTGTTACTTGATAGGGGAGTAAGGTAAAGCTTGCATTCTCCCGGTAGTTGGAAAACCCGCAGGTGTGGATTGTGCTAACGACCCTACGGAAAGTATATTCTTCAGCTGTTGATCATGAGGTGGTTTGTTTTTTGTTGGATGGGTGTTATAGCATAAATTTAGGTGTTAGCTGATATTTTAACAACGATACGCCAATGAAAGAACAGACAATTAAAAATATAGTTGACATCTACTTGAAAAAATGGGTAGACAATGAACTTAATAGTACACCAATTGACATCGAACCTGAAATGGCTGACCCAAGTCAAGACAAAAATGAAGAATGGCGAACCTGGTTTCCTATCGATAGTAAAGTGACTGATGCTGAAGTTGAAGAAATGGAAAATAGAATTGGACACAAATTTCCAAATGACTATAAAACCTTCTTAAAACATAAGCACTTCTACGAACTAAATATTTCAGAAGGTTCATTTTGTGAACATCCTGTCAATACTTGGAGAGCAAGTTTAACCGAAATGATTTTTGACGGTTATCCACGAGAATTTCTTATTGACGAAGGATATATTCCATTTATAAAATGGAGTGATTGGGGAATGCTTTGTTTTGACACAAATAGAAATCAAGGTGACAACAATTACCCAATAGTGCTGTGGGACCACGAAACGGCTCAAGAATTTCAAGACCAATATCAAAACTTTTACGACTTAATTATAAAACTTGACGAAGAGGAAAGAAAAAACATCAGCTAACAAGGGTTTGCCAAAAGCGGGGCTGAAGTTCTTCGACTGAGCACTTGTGCAAGGTTCAACAGCAGTATTTCTTTTGAACTTTTGTGCTAAAAATCCCCGCCTTCGGCAAGCCCCGAAACGTTAGCTGTAATGTTCCTTTACCTGTTTAAAACATTCGGTGTAAGCAAATAGTTATTTCGGCTAAAGTTCACACTTCTTAAATTATATTAAACGTTTATGGAAAACTCGTCATTTCGAATCTGTTTCAATAATACTTCTGATAGATGAATAAGGCCTATACTTTTTGCTTCGTCACAATCTTTTTTATACAGTCACTACTAGCCCAAAAAAAACCTTTGCCAGTAATTGACATGCACCTACATGCACTTGGGGCAAACGATCAGGGACCTGCACCACAGAGTATAGGAGCACCCTTTACAGTCTTGGGATTAAACGATCCAAAAGATGACTTTCGCAAGGTATTTATGAAGGCAGTTAATACAAATATGTGGGCTGACCATCTCATAACATCACCTACAACAGATGATTCGCTACGAGAAATGACCCTTTCCGCACTTCGGGAAAACAATATTTTTGCAGTTACAAGTGGCGAAATAGAAATGGTAAGAAGATGGAAAAAGGAAGCTTCCGGCCGTATTATGAGCAGTATTCAATGGACATTCGGCTTGGAGAAATCTGAAGGATTGACTATCGATTCATTGGAAAAGCTTTTTCGTTCCGGAGAGTTTAAAGTGTTTGGTGAAATCAGCATACAATATGAAGGTTATACGGCAAGTGACTCTGCTTTTGAACCCTACCTGGCAATGGCGGAACGTTTAGATATTCCTGTAGGCATTCATGTTGGCCCCGGCCAGCCTGGAGCTCCTTACGTCTTTGCTGCCAATTATAGAGCAAGGTTACATAGCCCACTTGTTTTAGAAGAAGCATTACTTCGCCATCCAAAATTAAGAGTCTATGCGATGCATGCCGGCTGGCCAATGCTAGATGATATGCTGGCAACCTTGTACACACACCCTCAACTTTATGTTGATTTAGGTATGATTTGCTATATGATCCCCAAAAAAGAGTTTTACTTCTATTTAGAACGTTTGGTAAATGCAGGCTTTGGGAAACGGATTATGTTTGGGTCTGACAACATGATTTGGCCACAGTCAATAGAACTTGGTATTCAAACTATCAATAAAGCACCCTTTCTTTCCGCCACCCAAAAGCGTGATATTTTATTTAACAATGCAGCCCGATTTCTTCGTTTGACAGATAAAGAAATAAAAGCCATGTACTGATAAACACTACAGCCAACATTCAGTTTTGCGTCAGCAGGGGGCGACGAATAAATCCTCATCTTATTACTACTATCAGCTACATATCCGGCTGACCGAACACGGATGATCTGTAAAATATATTCTCAACTTTAGTATTGTCTCGTCCTGAAATAGGTTGATTACAAATCAACCAGGTACGGATATCAATGAACGTATTGTTCAGGAGTATTTAATGCAAGGCGGCGGCTTTAGAAAGCTTGCGGAAAATATAGTGTAAGCACACTAAAAGAGAAGGGCCTTTATCTTCCAGCTTGAGATGCAGGTATTTGCTGACGGTAAAGCCTGCGTGACTGCGATGCGTCTGCCAGCTTTTTTATACGACAGGAGGGGAGGGTGTACCTGCTGGCCTGTTTAAGGGATGCCGCCATTGCACAGTGGATGCATCTTTCCAAAGGATTGATCAGGATATTTAAAGAGCAGTTCCCTGCATTTGAAAAGGAGGTTTTAAAACCGTTGAGTAACTGTTATCCCGTTATAATAATTTCTTCCGGTTTGAATAAGAGTAAACGGAAGTGAGTTGGAAGTGTTACCTGATAGGGGAGTAAGGTAAGCCCTGCATTCGCCCGGAAGTTGGAAAAACCAGAGGTGTGGATTGTGCTAACGACCATACGGAAAGTATATTCTTAAGCTGTTGATGATGAGGTGGTTTGTTTTTTGTTGGATGGGTGCTATAGCATAAATTTAGGAGTAAGCTGCAACTCTAATGAACATCTTCTCTATATTCAAAAAACATAAGACAGAACCTCAAGAATTGTCACCTGCTGCAATTCTTAGGTTGACACAAGAGTATGTTCCGGAGTTTTACAAGGACACAGAAAAATTTAAAGAAAGCAAAGACTTTTTAAACCATAATGAGTGGGGTCTTTCACTTGACACACTCATAGAAATGACTGATGAAAGCGGACATTATTTTTCAGAAGACTTTTGGCTTAACCTCGCAAGTTGTGCTGAAAAAATGCAAATGACACAACAAGCTGAATTTTGTCGACAACAGATTATTAGAAACAAAAAAGAAGTCGGCAACAAAACACCAATGGGTTGGACAACAATCAAAATTGACGATACGCATTATCAACATCAAATTGCTGAAATTGTAAAAGACAAATGGGTAAGTGAACGCCGACAAAAAGACAACTTTGATAAACTAATTAAGACTGACGGCTTTCATATTAAATATCATGGACGAGCAGGTTTGATTTACTATGTTGACAATGGCAAAGTTCTTGAAATTGACTTTGAGATGTCCGGAGTTCCGCAGTATGACTTGTTACTTTATTTTGACACATTAAAAGGCTGGACAATTCCCAGGAATGAACCTTTTGCTATTAAACAACAATCGGAAATTAAGGAACGTCTTTTAGAATGGTTAAAAAGCAAACGAATAAATTCAGACTTAGAGTGACAGACAAAGAGTATGCAGCTTACATTGGGTTTTATGCAAGTTGGGCTCGACATTGTAACATCAGCAAATTGCAAATCCCAGCTTCAGTTCCAGCCGATGAATATCTATCAGCTTTTGTACATAACTTCAACAATATATTTTCAATCAGCAGTGGTTATCGGCGGACAGAATGGTAATTCCCAACCTGCGTAAAGCCTTGTACGTTGCAAGCAATTTTAAATGACACCTCGTTCAATAATAAGTATCTTGGCATTTGCCCTTTTGTTTGACACTGGTTGCGGTGTTAACAAAACAAATTTGAAAGTTGCAGCTAATGACACAACACAAGTTTTGAGGTTTGTAATTGACAGTGCATTTTATCATCATCGTTTGCCAGACCTTAGTGCTTTGACAAGAAATAATCCTTTTGGTGACACAGTCATTTTTAAGTTTGACAGTATTCTTGTTGGACACTTACCAAGTGAGTTAAAATACAAACTTTTAACCCAAGATGAGATTTGTTCACTTGCGACACAACATCATAATGACACAACTAACTTCTGTAATTTTTTACAACTTCAACATTTTAAAAAGGTTGACACAACTTATGAGGTAATCTTAAAAAATCAATGTGTAATGCCGTTGTATGACAAAAATGGCAAACCTAAATTTGACAAAGCTTTTTATAAAGACAGAGGCAACTATAAATGTATATTTGGAATGTTGTGTGGTGGTGGAATGTCAATGACCTTTATTAAACAGGCAGACACATTAAAAGCAACAATAAACGGGTTCTTTTCAGACTAATTTTTAAAATAATTTTTCGCCTCGTTGGACGAAAAACTGCTTGCAACATTGAGTTCCTATGTAAAGTGATTTTCATTCACTGCGAAGTGTACTCCAGCTTGTGGAATGAACGGAATATAGAGACGAAGCACTTCCCCGCAAAAGTCTCGTGCTAACGGACTTTGCGGTTCGATTGCAGGCAGCGGCCATGGTGCTACGGCTGCTGCCTTAAATGGCTCTTCTGCCACTACCGGGCTACCTTTGATCAGCTTTCGTTTAAGCTGACGAAGTATTAGCACAGAAGAAAAACCTTTCACTATAAACAACAATTTTATTATAACATCTTCATCTTTTAATTACAGTTGGACAATTTTGTTTTCAATACTGACAGGCAACAAATAATCAAACTGATACGCCAAAAGCGGTAGTTGCAATTGTTCAGCCAGCTTTTTTATACGACAGGAGGGGAGGGTGTACGTGCGGCGCTATTTAAGGGATGCTGCCATTGCACGGTGGATGCATCTTTCCAAGGATTGATCACGATATTTAAAGAGCAGTTCCCTGCATTTGAAATGGAGGTTTTTAAACCATTGAGCAACTGTTATCCTGTTAAAATAATTTCTTCCGGTGGGAATAAGCGCAAACAGAAGTGAGTTGGAAGTGTTACTTGATGGGTGAGTAAGGTAAGCCCTGCATTCGCCCGGTAGTTGGAAAAGCCGAGGGTGTGGATTGTGCTAACGACCATACAGAAAGTATATTCTTAAGCTGTTGATGATGAGGTGATTTGTTTTTTTGTTTGATGCGCGTTATAGCATAAATTTAGGTGTTGGCTGTAATACCCACAGACACCCTAAACTTTCAAAAAAATATAAGTATGAAACATTTACCAAGCAAACTGACCTTGTTCTTTGTTTTGACAATTTTTGCAAATCAAGCATCTGCTCAAATTTGGAAAAAGATTAAAAAAGGTGCAAAAGATGTACAAGACGCAGCAAAGCAAGTCACAAACACTACAAAGGAAGTTACAAACACAGTAAATGCTGCAAAAGAATTTAAAAAAAGTTGGACTAAAGACACGTCCAGCAATATTCGTTACAATCAAATTCCAGATTACAGGAGCAGAGAGGAAGTAAGTATCAGCAAAAAGCAAAAATTATCAGTAGAGAATGGTGAATTTGTAAATTTAAGCTGGAGTCCTGTAACAAAATTTGACAATCAAATATTTCCATCTTTTATTATCGGCTGGGCTAATTACAAAGGACAAAAAGATGAAGATATGGGAAGCTCATTAGGGTTTAGAATAAATACTTCTTTATCAAATGTCATTCTCAAATGGGAAATAGAATGTAGCGATAAAAATTTCTTTTCTAATGATAGTGGTTATATCAACTGCGATTTATTAAAATCTGGTAATTTGTTTTTGCCCAAAATTGATTGGAACTATAGGTTTTTGACAAAGCACCAATCAAATGCACCAGTAAACTTACATTTTCGTTTAACTGACCCAAACACAGGTTCAAAAGTTGAAAGGTTAGTTAGTATAAATCTTAGAAGTATTAATGACTGCTTACTTTCATACAACGGAACAAAATTTCATTATTTATTTGCTACCTATGTAAACGAAGACCACCCTGAGATAGACAAAATTCTAAAGGATATGCTGAATACTAAAATGATAGACGCAGTTTTAGGCTATCAGATGGGACCTTCTTTTGTAGATATGCAAGTTGCAGCCTTGTGGAGAGTATTACACGACAAAGGCTTTCAATATAGCAGTATTACCGACAATTCAGGAAATGGTGAAGACAAAGGTGTTTTTTCCCAAACAGTAAGAACTTTTGACAAATCATTACAAACAACACAAGCAAACTGCGTTGATGGAACTGTTTTATTTGCATCAATTTTAAAAAAAATGGGGATACGACCTATTTTAGTAACTGTTCCAGGACATTGCTTTCTAGGATACTATGCGGACGACACGACAACAACAAACATCAAGTTTTTAGAAACAACTATGATGTCAAGTTCAGCATTCGTCAGTAATCCCAAAGCAAGTGTTCAAAAGTATAATGATGTCTTAACTAAGACAATCCCAAAAGGTGTTAAATTAAGTGAATTGAACAAAGCCTACTTTTTGGAATTTTTAAATGCGAAAGCGACAGGTATGAGTACGTTCAATAGCAAAATGGAAAAGTATGGTTCTAAGTATGTTTCATTGTTAGACGTTAATGACTTACGGAAATATGTTAAGCCAATACCGACATATGACGAGTAAAATGGTACTACAGCCAACAGGCGGTTTGGCAATATGGCGGGGCGACGAATATATGCTCAACTTTTTGTTCGCTATTCAGCTTCAGTTCCAGCCGGCGAATAACGCCGAGCAATAGAATAAACATGAACTTTTAGTTATAAATTTAGCTGCGGTTAAGGGCTGACGATTTTCAAATGCCGCCACATCGCCAAGCCGTGTCCGTAAGCCGCCATTTTTCAAGACCATGCACTCTACAAGACTTTTAATATTTTTTATTGCTGTATTGATAACTTGTAGTTGTAATAGTGGACAGAAAAAAGAACCACAGCAATCCGTGTTTCTTTTTAAAGACAAAGATGGGCTTTACTTATACAACTTTACCAAACAAAAGGATACTGTAATTTTTAAAGCCAGTAGTAAACAAATATTTTTAGACGAACCAAGTGAATTTTCGGGAGACACTTTGCAATTTGGTTTCAGTGGTGAATACAACTACCCTAATGAGACAAACACTTTAAAAGGCGGCACTTATTACAAAACCTATTATTCACTTGACCTTAAATCGGGTAAGAATTGGATATCAAAAAAAGTGGTTTATGAAGCATCAGAAAATGATACTTTAAAAATAACAACTCAAGTTATTGCACCAGACGGTAAATTAATTTCAACGAAAGATAGCTTAACAAAATACGAGGGACTTTCCAGTAGATACAAAGGCATCACATTCAATGACAATGAATCAAGATTTTTTTCACAATCAACTATTGGCAACAAGTCAGTTTATTCATTGCGTGGTAATATATATTTAACCGACCAAACAGACACGACCTTACTTGTAAAGTTTGATGGACATTTTGACCCCAAGTTTGGGAGTGGATACTTTCAACCAAGGCTTGAACCAAAAGCAAAATATGCTTTAGTAACTTATTTGCCAGGCTTTATGAGTTTTTCTGAAGCATCGCTTAAAAAAGTTGACATAAAAACAAAAGACATTTCAACATTTAGCAACGGGTCTTTTGCAGACTTGACTTTTTCAAAAGAAGGTAATTTCTTTCTTTTCAAACGAAATGAAAGACATGGTGCTAATAATACATGGTTTAGTGACATTTATATCTTTGACTTGACAACAAAAAAGGAATACAAAATTGGCGAGGCAAACTCCGCTCAATGGATAGAGTAAAACGGCGGCTAACAGAGCATTGCTACAAATGGGGCTTGACGGAAGATCAATCGACTGCAAATTGTCTCGTCCTGGAATAGGTTGATTAAAAATCAACCGGTATAGATATCAAACAACAGATTGTTCGGGAGTATTTAATGGAAGGCGGCGACTTTAGAAAGCTTGCGGTAAAGTATAATATGAGGACACTAAAAGAGAAGGGCCTTTATCTTCCAGTTGGAGATGCAGGTATTTGCTTACGGCAAAGCCTTGCGTGATTATGATGCGTCTGCCAGCTTTTTTATACGACAGGAGGAGAGGATGTACCTGCTGGGCTGTTTATGGGATGCCGCCATTGCACAGTGGATGCATCTTTCCAAGGATTGATCACGATATTTAAAGAACAGTTCCCTTCATTTGAAAAGAAGGTTTTAAAACCGTTGAGCAACTGTTATCCTGTTAAAATAATTTCTTCCGGTGGGAGTAAGCGCAAACGGAAGTGAGTTGGAGGTGTTACTCCATAAGCGGGCACTGTAATCCCGGCATTTACCTGTTAGTTGGAAAATCCGCAGGTGTGGATTGTGCTAACGACCACACGTAAAGTATATTCTTAAGCTGTTGATCATGAGGTGGTTTGTTTTTTTGTTTGATGGGTGTTATGGCATAAATTTAGGTGTTGTGGGTAATTGCAATGACTTCTCATGAATAGAATATGCATACTATTTCTGGCAGTAATTTTTGGACAATCTTGTTGGAGACAAGATAACAATAACCATCAGAAAATCCAAGCTATTCAAATTGAAACGGTACAAAAGAAATACATTTTTGAAAATATTACATTTGACTTTATAGCAAAAAAAATGAACACCATCAATGATAAAATAAAGGTAGATGCTTCACTGTTTAATCTTAATTCAGACACTGTATTTTTTTTAACCTCAAGTTGCGACGGACTTCAATATTCTTTACAATATGACAGTTCCAAATTTATATTAACTCCTTTTTTATACTGTGAGTTTAGTCGAACTATAATTGCAAAAATAGCACCGCATGATAAACTTGATTTTGTAACCTACTTTTCAAATATCAAAAGCACAACTATAGAACTGGGTTTCGACTTTTACAAAGTTGACAAACTGTTTGACGTAAAGAATAGCCCCCTAAACATTTATCAAAGAGCTCCGAAAGATAAAACCGTAATTTGGGCAAAAGCCAAAACAGTTAGGTAATATCTACCCACAACAAAAAGTTTTCCGCAAGTGCGGGTTGACGTTGGAGTAATCGGCAACATAACTTTTTTAAGCTTCAGCAACAAGTAGACGAGCTCCGATTGAACATTGTCTTTTATATTAACTTTGGTAATTCCAAGTCAGCTTCAGTACCAGGCGAAAGGAATGCTTCTTCCCGCACCTGCGTAAAGCCCTGAACGTTGCTTGCAACCAAAATAAACAATTACGTAACTAAAATTTCTTTAGGCAGTATGAAAATTTCCCACACTATCCTTTTCGACGAGAAATTGATTTCCGAAATTCCACATTTGAAAAACTATCCTCAAATGAAACCTTATGTTGGTAGCAAATGGACGAATCAAAATCGAAAAGTTTTATTGCTTGGAGAAAGTCATTATATACCTGGAAACGAATTAAGAGATTTAGAAAACGAAACGCATTTAACTAATTGGTATCAAAATACATCAGATAATTTTTATGAAGGTTTAGCAGATTATATAAATACTCGTGGAGTTATTCATAAAGCTGACAATCCAAATGAAGAAGGTTACTCAAAAGCATTAATGATATTTTATAATCTTAAAAAGAAAATTCAAAAATAACGTCACTGGACTAAAAACAGAAAAACAAATCTTTCCTTTTTTTTAGTGTTTACAATTATTTTCAAAGACCTCACTTTGAAGAAGGCGGAAGTATACAAAATTATAGAATTGATAATGAAATAGCCTATAAAACTTTAAAATCAGTAATCTCCATAATAAAGCCTACCGTTATAATTTTTGTTAGTTCCAAAGCAAAACATAGTTTCGACTTTCAATTTGCAATAGACAAAGAGAAACAAATATTCGGAAGTCTAAAAATAGACAGTGTTCCTCATGCAAGTTGTCGTTGGTGGAATACTATTTCGAGTAGGTATGGCAATCGAACTGGAAGGGAGAAATTTATTGACCTTATATCAGATTGACATTTTATTGGTATGCGTACAACAAAAGTATTTGCAATAGCAGGGCTTGACGGAAGAGCAATCGGCAGCAAATTGTCTCGTCCTGAAATAGGTTGATTACAAATCAATCAGGTACGGATATCAATGAACGGATTGTTCAGGAAGTATTTAATGCAAGGGGGCGGCTTTAGAAAGCTTGCGGTAAAGTATAATATGAGCACACTGAAAGAGAAGCGTCGTTTCTTCCAGCTGGAGATGCAGGTATTTGCTGATGGTAAAGCCTTACGTGATTACGATGCGTCTGCCAGCTTTTTTATACGACAGGAGGGGAGGGTGTACCTGCTGGGCTGTTTAAGGGATGCCGCCATTGCACAGTGGATGCATCTTTCCAAAGGATTGATCACAATATTTAAAGAGTAGTTCCCTGTATTTGAAAAGGAGGTTTTAAAACCGTTGAGCAACTGTTATCCTGTTAAAATAATTTCTTCCGGTGGGAGTAAGCGCAAACGGAAGTGAGTTGGAAGTGCTACTTGATGGGTGGTAAGGTAAGCCCTGCATTCGCCGGGTAGTTGGAAAAGCCGCAGGTGTGGATTGTGCTAACGACCATGCGGAAAGTATATTCTTAAGCTGTTGATCATGAGGTGGTTTGTTTTTTTGTTGGATGGGTGTTATAGCATAAATTTAGGTGTTGGCAGAAATTTTATGACGACCATTCATTCACAATTTTACGTTAGAATTTCAGGACTTACCATCAAGGACAGCTATGTTGAAGATGAGATGAAATTCTATGCAAAGAAGCATAAGACTGAAATCAAGAAACTTTCTTTGTCGGACAAATTCAAGTTGGAAGACGAAATAATCAAAAAGCTTTTGGCAGACTACTCTTCAACAAGCTTTGACACATATAAACAGAGCGACTACTCCACAAAGTGCGAAATAGCTAAAAAAGCCATAGCTGAAAAGAATGACAAAATCGTAGAACAAATTAAAAACCTTTTTGTTCCCGAGACGACCGAGTTCAGTAATGTTTTCTTAATTGAAATGAAATACTTTCAAGACTTCATTAAGCATTTTTCAAATACTCTTTCAATTGACTGGACACACATTTCAAAATGTCCGTACTACGACTGGAATGTTGACTGTTTGAGAAATGGCAATTATGTTCTTGACTGGTACGAGTTGATGAAAAACAAGACGACCTCCAAATTTTTCAAAAATGCTGACTACTCACAAGAACTGTCTTTAATTGCTAAAGACAACATCTATTATGAGAGAGGCACGACACCACCAGCAGTTCTTGAGGAAGACAACCCGATTAATGGGAAAAGCCTTTTTGTAATAATGCAGTATGGCGTACCGACAATGAGAGAATATTTTCTTTTTGAAGACGCTATAAAAAAGAACATCAAAAGCCAATGCCCTCTTATTACAAAAGCAAAATGGCTAAGCGAATATGTTCCTTATGACAAAATGAACAAAGAAAAATTAAAGTTTGAGTTAGTGGAATATGACTTCATTCTTGCTGGCGGACTTGACATATACGGTAAACAAGGTGACATATCATTTGAAGTCTATGACTATGCAGTTCAGAAAGGACTTAACATTGTTGAAAGTATTCCAGAACTTGCAACAATGTTTAGTGGACACGACTAAAAACTTCTGCCAACAGGCGGTTTGGCAATATGGCGGGGCGACGAATATATTCTCAGCTTTTTGTTCGCTATTCGGCTTCAGTTCCAGCCGACGAATAACGCCAAGCAATAGAATAAACAATGAACTTTTAGTTATAAATTTAGCTGCGGTTACGGGCTGACGATTTTCAAATACCGCCACATCGCCAAGCCGTGTCCGTTAGCGGCAAGCAATTTTGACACCCTATAAATGATAGAGAGAAATATTTACAAGGACATATTATTTGGAGTTGCGGTTGGCGACGCTTTGGGAGTTCCAGTTGAATTTAAGAGCAGACAAACCATTGCTCAAAAACCTGTAACCGATATGATTGGTTACGGAACTTATAATCTTCCAGCAGGGACTTTTTCAGATGACAGTTCTTTGGCTTTCTGCCTTGCAGAAGCCTTGGCACAGGAGTTTAGTTTGCAAAAAATCGGAAACAATTTTGTTGCATGGCTCAACGATAATTTTTGGACACCAAGAGGAAATGTTTTTGATGTTGGCATTGCAACAAGTCAAGCAATTAGACGATTACAAAAGGGTTGCACTCCTGAATTAGCAGGAGGAATGGATGTTTCAGACAATGGCAACGGTTCACTAATGCGAATTTTGCCCATGCTTGTTTACATCAAAGACAAAGAAATCGCAGAGAGATACCGGCTTACTAAACAAGTTTCGTCAATCACACACGGACACATTCGTTCTATCATTGCTTGCTTTTATTATCTTTAATTTGCCCGACAAATACTTAATGGAACAGACAAGTTTCAGATTTATAAAAACCTACAAACCGAAGTTTCAGAATACTTAAACTCACTTTCAATAAATGCAGACGAAATAAAGTTGTTTGACCGATTATTGAAAGGAAACATTTACGAATTGACAAGCAAAGAGATTTTCAGTAGTGGTTATGTATTGCATACTTTAGAAGCAAGTATTTGGTGTTTGTTGGCAACAGACAATTATAAAGCAGCAACTTTAAAAGCAGTAAACTTAGGCGTATCCATCCGTCGAACTGCATATTGCATGTGATTTAGCTAAGGGATAGTTTTGATCTGTAAAAAGGTGCATATGGTCATAAAATCAGGAGCTCGGGAAGCGATGTTTAAGAAGATAGAGCGTTGGC
>Ga0207426_1001286_pt1 | contig 21672 bp, 15 predicted proteins | sample AraplaMF_Cvi_mMS_FD_184265 | JGI IMG/M metagenome (GOLD analysis project Ga0207426, IMG submission 184265) | Arabidopsis root microbial communities from the University of North Carolina, USA - plate scrape MF_Cvi_mMS (SPAdes) (version 2) | ecosystem: Host-associated > Plants > Roots > Endosphere... | reverse complement strand
GGTGGAACGGCCGCAGGTCGGGGACGAGGTGATCGCCGTCGATCTGCGCGGCGGAGCGTTCGGGTCGTTCCTGACGCTCCCCGCCGACGCGGTCGCCCCCGTCCCGTTCGGCATCGAGCCGGTCGCCGCGGCCGGACTGCCGATCGCCTTCCTGACCGCCTGGTACGCGCTGCGTTCGGTGGCCCGGCTGGCCGCCGGGGAGCGGGTGCTGATCCACTCCGCCACCGGCGGCACCGGGCTGGCGGCGATCGCGGTGGCCCGGCTGCTGGGCGCCGAGGTGCTGGCCACGGCCGGCAGCGAGGACAAGCGCCGCTTCCTGCGGAGCATGGGCATCCGCCACGTCATGGACTCCCGCACGCTGGAGTTCGGCGAACGCACCCGCGAGGCGACGAACGGCGAGGGCGTCGACGTCGTCCTCAACTCGCTGTCCGGCGCGGCCATCCGCACCGGCCTGGAGACGCTGCGCCCCTTCGGCCGGTTCGTGGAACTGGGGGTGCGCGACATCATGGCGGACGCCCCGCTGGGGATGCTGCCGCTGCGGCACAACGTGACCCTGAGCACCGTCGACCTGATCGAGCTGCACCGCAACCGTCCCGACACCTTCGCCGCGGTGTGGAAGGAGGTGCTCGGCGCGTTCGAGGAGGGGCGGCTCAAGCCCCTGCACTGCACGGAGTTCCCGCTCGCGGAGGCCACCACGGCCTTCCGCACCATGGCGGCCGCCGACCACATCGGCAAGCTGGTGCTGACCGTGCCCGGCGAGGGCGAAGCGCCCGCGGTGCTGCCCGAGATGGACATGCCCGTGGAGGAGGGCGGCGCCTACATCGTCACCGGCGGACTGCGCGGCCTGGGCCTGGCCACGGCGAAATGGCTCGCGGCCCACGGCGCCGGGCATGTGGTGCTCAACGGCCGCAGCGCCCCGGAGCCCGATGTCGCGCAGACGCTCGCCACGGTGATCGGCAGGACCGCGAAGGTGTCGGTCGTCCTGGGCGACATCGCCGACCCGGACGTTTCCCGGCGGCTGGTGTCCACCGCGGTGACCGACGGGTTCCGGCTGCGCGGTGTGGTGCACTGCGCCATGGTCCTGGACGACGCCGTGATCACCAATGTGCAGGACGACCAGCTGGAACGGGTCTGGCTGCCGAAGGTCGTCGGCGCCTGGCATCTCCACCACGCCACCCAGGACCATCCGCTGGACTGGTTCGCGGCGTTCTCCTCGATGGCCTCGCTGCTGGGCAACCCCGGCCAGGGCGCCTACGCGGCGGCGAACTCCTGGCTCGACGGGTTCGCCGCGTGGCGCTCCGACCAGGGGCTGCCCACCGTCGCGGTCAACTGGGGCCCGTGGGGCGAGATCGGTGTCGCCACCGACTTCAGCCGCCGCGGATACCGCACCATCCCCACCGACCACGGCCTCGCGGCCCTGCGGACGCTGCTGGCCCACCGGAAGGTGCAGACCGGGGTGATCCCCGGCCCGCCGGACACCTGGGTCCCGGCCGCCGGCCGGCATCTCCCGTTCTTCAGCGCGGTGTCGGGCCAGGCGCCGCCGGACCGGACCCCGCCGCCCGAGGAGGAGACCGACGACATGCGCGCCCGGCTCGCCGCACTGCCGGCCGGCCTGGCGAGAAGGGCGGCGCTGGAGGAGCATCTGGCCGGACACGTCCGGGACGTGCTGCGGCTGGGGGAGAGCGCGCTCGACCCGCAGACCCCGCTGAAGTCCCTGGGATTCGACTCCCTCCTGACGATGGAGCTGCGCGTCCGCATCGATCGCTCCTTCGGCATCTCCCTGCCGAGGAACTTCGTCTGGGAACACCCGACCCTGGCCGCGCTCGCCGCCGGTATCGCCGAGCACCTGGGCCTGGAACTGACGGCGAACTAGCTCCGGGGCCCTCGGGGACCGCGGACGCCCGGCGGACTGCCCACCAGCCCGCCGGGCGTCCGCATGCCCGCCCGGGACCGGCCCGTCCGCCACAAACGGATGCCGCAATTCCGAACTGCCGCAATTTCTGGTAAATTCTTGCTGCCGCACCTCGGGCCCCACGTCGCGCATTACCGGTAATTCTCTCATCGGTAATGCGCAACCGTTTTTTTATGGTCATAGTATTTCGCGTCGCGAAATGCCCCGCCCGCTCCCGCCGCCGCACTGTGCGCCTTCCCGGCCGGACTCCCGAACTGCTTGAATTATCAGGGAAAGTGAAGGTCGGAAAGCGGCCCGGTAGGCACCGGGAGGCGACGCGGCGCACTGCGAAGGCCGCCGCCAGGACAGTTCGAGCGATGGCGCTGGCCGTGCTTCATGAGGCGAGAGCGGCATCGAGGTCCGTGAGGCACGTCTGAAAGGGGTAGTCGCATGTTACCCACCACCACGCATTCGGCCGAAGTCATGGTGACTGCCCGGCACATCGCGAGCTGGCCCCGGGAAAGAAACACCTTGATTCCCGCCGACTGCTGGCGCTCCGCGCAGCGCGTGACATTTCGTCTGCCGGCCGTGCGGCGGGCGGTGCCGGTCTGCCGGAACCTGGCCCGCGCCTGGCTCGACGGACAGGGAATCGATGACGACGACACGCGTTATCCGGTGTTGCTCGTGTTGTCGGAACTCTTCACCAATGCCGTCCAGTATTCCGCCGGCCGACGTGTCACCTGCCGGATATGGAGGTCGGAGAGCCTGCTGCACATCGAGGTCCACGACCGCGGGGGCACCGCCTCCGTTCCCCTGATGCGCAGCCCCGGCCAGGCCCAGGAGCACGGCCGCGGCCTGGCACTGGTCGCCGGTTCCTCCTCGTGGTGGGGCCGCAGGACCGAGGACGACGACAGCTGCACGGTGTGGGCGGCGATACCGCTGGCAGCCGGCGTGCCGCACCCCATGGCGCCGTAACCCGCACCGCCGTCACCCCCCGCCCCTCGGGGGCTCCCTGCCGCCGACGGCCGCGCAGGCACCGGCCCGCACCTCCCCGCGGGACCGGACGACCGCCCGGCCGTCGGCACCCGTACGACAAGCGGCCCCGCGCGGCCCGCCGGCCCCGCGTCACCGGGGCACCCGCACCCCGCTCTCCTGGACCAGGGCGTCGAACTCGCGCACCGGCTGCGCCTCCGCGTACGGCCGCAGCTCGTCCCGGAAGTTCTGCAGGTACCGCTCGCCGAGCGCCGACCGCAACCGGCTGAGCAACGCCACCGCCTGCGTCCCCGCCCGGCACGCCTCCTCGACATCGCCGGCCTGCGCCAGCACGCAGGCGAGCAGCAGCAGATCGAGGGTGCGGCGGCGCACCCGGGTCCGCGGATGCCGGGCGAGCGCTTCCTCGGCCCGGCGCGCGGCCGGACGCGGCTGCTGGAGATCCCGGTAGCAGTGGGCCAGTTCGTCCGCCAGGTAGGCGCGGTCGAAGTGCGCGATCCACTCCGGGCCGTCCCCCGGGACGACATGCGCCATCGCGTCCGATGCCTTGTCCGCCAGTATTTTGCACATCCGGGCGTCCCCGAGCATGGCGTAGCCGCGGGCCTCGGCCGCGTAGAACAGGGCCTGGGCGGCCAGCGGGGCCCGCCCCCGGGTGCCTTCCTGCGCGGCCCGTGCCAGCTGCACCGCCTCCCTGGAGCAGCCGGCGCCGACGGCGAGCCGGCTCAGGCCGGCCGCCAGCACATAGCCGCCGTAGCAGCGGTCGTCGGCGGCCTGCGCGAGCCGCAGCGCCTGGATGTAGTAGCGCTGTGCCAGGCCCGCCTGCCCGGTGTCCAGGGCCGTGTACCCGGCGAACTCCGTCAACCGGGCGGCCGCGGCGAACAGTTGCCGCCCCGTGGTCTCGCCGTAGCTCCCGTCCATCAGTCCGGACAGCACGCTGCTGAGGCACGAGACCACCACCGGCCGCACATACCCGCTGCCGACCCGGTGGTCGAGTTCGGCCAGCGCCTGGGTGGTCGCCCGGACCAGCTCCACATCGGTCATGCCCACCCGCGGCCCCGACCGCCCGTTGCGTGCCACCTGCGGGTCGGGGGAGCTGATCAGCCAGTCCCTGCTGGGCTCCACCAACGCCGAGGCGGTCATGGCGGAACGGGACAAAAGCCCCCGGGATTCGGCGTCCATGTGCCATAGTTCACGGACCTGCTCCAGTGCGTCCTCGACGGTCGCCGCGAAGTGGAGTCCCACCCCGCAGGTCACGCTGTTGCCGTTGGCCATGCCGATCTCCTCCGTCGAGACCGTGCGGCCCAGCCTGCCGCTCAGTGCCTCGGCGATGATGGCGGGCACCCTGCCGCGCGGCCGCTGACCGCCCAGCCACCGGCTCACGGACGTCTTGTCGTACCGCAGGTCCAGGCCCTGTGCCTCTCCCAGGACGTTCACCTGGCGGGCCAGAGCGGAGTTGGACAGCGAGGCTTCCTGGATGAGGGACCGCAGTCGCTGGTTGGTCTGACGCGCGACGAGTGGTCGGGCGGCCATGGTTCGCCTCCAAGCACATGCCGCCAACGGTTCACGTTGGCATATCCAGAGAGAACGGGATGGAACAGTCAATACCCAACAAGCGGGACTGAATCGCGATGACCAAAGTCAAGTAGCCGCCTGGGCGTGGCGCGCAGTAGCGCAGGAGCGCCAGGGGGCTCCAGCCATCTCCTTCTTGCGCCCGGCACTCATCCGCGCCCCGCGGTCCCCGCCGGCGCCCGCCCCTCCGCACCGCGCACAACGGCGTGGCCCGGGGGCGCGGAAAGACTCGTCCGCGAGGCACACCTGGCACACTGGCCCGCAGATGTGAGGACGATCGCCGCTTCGCCCTGGTACATGCCGGTACGGTGAGCGGCGGAGGGTGAAGGTGAGGCGTCGTGGGGACCGAACCGCTTCCCCCGGGACAGCGCAGGGTCGGGGGCTGGCCCGTCGCGCACTACGGCCCGGTGCCCAGGTTCCGTGCCGACAACTGGCATCTCCAGGTCTTCGGCGCCACCGCCACGGGCGCCAAATACACCTGGACGTGGGACGAACTCGCCGCGCTCCCCACGACCACGGTCACCACGGACCTGCACTGCGCGTCGGGGACCACGACCAGCGGCCACGAGTTCTTCGGTGTGCCGGCCGCCACCGTGCTGGAACTGGCCCCGCCCGGCCCGCGGGTGACCCATGTGATGGCGTGGGCGGAGTACGGCTACAGCGCCAACCTCCGCCTCGCGGACTTCGCCTCCGCCCGCACCCTGATGGCCACCCACCACAACGGCGAGCAGCTCACCGCCGAACACGGCTTCCCGCTCCGCCTGGTCGTCCCGCACCTCTACGGCTACAAGGGGCCGAAGTGGCTGCGCGCCCTCGAGTACATGACCGGGGACCGGCGCGGCTTCTGGGAGGAGCGCGGGTACCACAACATCGCCGACCCCTGGGCCGAGCAGCGCCACTCCTACCAGGAGGAGGACCCGGCCGTGCGGTAGGGGAGTGCCCGGCGCATCCGGTCCGTTCTAGGCTGCCGGGAGCGGGGCCACGGCTCCGCGCCCGCCTGTCGTCGCCGGATCGGGGCCACCGTGACCACTTCCCTCTCCCTCGTCGGTTTTTCGCTGTTCGCCCTGGTGGTGACGGCGGCCCCGGGCCCGGACACCCTCCTGGTCCTGCGCAACTGCCTGCGCGGCGGCCGCTTCCCGGGCATCGCGACCGCGCTCGGTGCCGCCGCGGGCTCGCTCGCCTGGGCGGTGGCGGCCGCCGTCGGGCTGGCCGCGGCGCTGCAGCGGTGGGACGCGGCGTTCACCGTGGTCCGCCTGGCCGGCGCCGCCTACCTGGTGTTCCTCGGCGTGCAGAGCCTGTGGGCCCACCGCCGCGGCGCACCGGCCCGGACCGAGGCGCCCGGCGGGCCGGCGGATCCGGCCCCGGCCGCCGGGCGGGCCTTTGGGCAGGGGCTGTTGAGCTGCCTGCTCAACCCCAAGGTGGGCATCTTCTTCGTCTCGGTGGTCCCGCAGTTCCTCCCCGACGGCCACGCGGCGCTCTCCACGACCCTGCTCTTCGGGATCATCGACGCCGCCATCGCCGCCGTGTGGCTGACGCTGGTCACGGTGTTCGCGGCCCGCATGCTGACCTGGCTGCGCCGCCCCCGCGTGCACACGGCGATGGAGCGAACCGCCGCCGGGGTCCTGGTGGTTCTGGGGCTGGGCACGGCTGCCGAGACGGTCTGAGGGGCCGGCGGAGGCCGCCCCGCCCGGGCTGTCCCCCGGCGCTGCCCCTCAGGGAGTCGCACGAACGATGACGAGTGCTCCTTCGTACGCCGGCTGCCTGCGCAGATGACCCAATTCCCGGTCCCAGGCGCCGGACGCCAGATCCTGGCGCAAGGTCGTGTCGAAGTGTTCGCGCACGCGGTCGTCGACGAAGCTCCAGGCCGAACAGGCCTGGCGGGCCGCCGGATCGAGCAGCATCTCGGGGCGGCCGTAGTACGCCTCGTTGAAGCCGTCCGTGCAGTCGAAGGGGACGGGCACGGGCCGGACCGTGCAGGTGCCGCCCAGCGCGGCGGTCAGCTGGTCGACGGGCGGATAGCGGCGGGCCTCGGTGTCGAGGACCTCGGGCGCGTACCGGTACAGCCAGAAGTCCCGTACCAGCGCGGGATCGCAGGTGAGCAGGACGACCGGCCCGCGGGTCACGCGCCGCATCTCGCGCAGCCCGGCACCGGCGTCGGACCACTGGTGCACGCTGAAGAGCGTCATCGCCCCGTCGAACGCCCCGTCGGGAAAGGGCAGGTCCTCCGCGACGGCGTCGATCGCCCGGGCGAGCTGCGCCGGCCGCTGGGCCCGCATCGACTCCGAGGGCTCGACCGCCGTCACCGCAGGCACCGCTGTCTCGTACGACCCCGCGCCGGCGCCGACGTTGAGGACCGTCCGGCAGTCGCCCAGGGTCTCGGCGATGAACCGGGCGATCCGCGCGTCCGGCCGGCGGAAGGAGGAGTACCCGGAGCCGATCGCGCCGTAGTCGACGTCCCCGGCGCTGCCGTCCTCGGTTCGAGTGGTCATCGGCCTTACCTCGCCTCGTGAGCAGGAATCAGGAGAACAAGGGCCCCGCGCGCTCCCGGTTGTGTGCCCGCCGGCGCACAGGGGCCCGTGAACGTGCTACGACCGGAGCGGCGGATGGCCCCCACTGCCGCCGGAACCTCCGCAGCCTTGGCACTCCCATCCTGCATCTGCGGTAAGAATTCGACAATCACCTGGTGATTGCCTGTTTCATCACCCAAACTGCATGGCAGATGTGCAACCTGAAATGGGAGGTAGCGACAGTGCCCACCGGGGAGCAGGCGCCCACCCGCACCTCCACCCGCCTCCATGCCGGCACGCAGACGTGCGGTGCGGATCTGCTTGCTTCGGCGCATCCGGCCGGACGATGATCGACTGCGAATGCGCACCGCACCCGGGCGGCTGCCCCGGTACGCCGCTTCGCGGCGGTGCGCCCGCCACCACGGGAGGGAAGACCTCGTGACAGACGAGACACCGGACGCGGACGGGACACCGAAGGTGCCGGAATCCCGGCGGGCCGAGGGACTGGTCGCGGCCCAGGAGAAGGCCGTCGCGCTGTTCGCCGAGATCGAGAAGCGCGGACTGGTGGCGCCCGGCCGCGGCGAGCGCGAGGTCAGCGACATGGTCCGCGACCTGGCCAACGACATGTTCGGCACCACCAAGCACTGGCACAAGCGGATCATCCGCTCCGGTCCCAACACCCTGCGGCCATACCAGGACAATCCGCCCGACCGGATCATCGGCCCCGACGACATCGCCTTCGCCGACTTCGGCCCGATCTTCGAGGAGTACGAGGCGGACTTCGGCCGCACCTACGTCTTCGGCGACGACCCGCACAAGCACCGCCTCATGAACGACCTGCCGCGCATCTTCGACGCCGGCCGCGCCTTCTTCGCCGCCCACCCGGACCTCACCGGCCGTCAGCTGTACGCCGAGGTGGACCGCCTCGCCACGGCAGCCGGCTGGAGCATCGGCATCTGGCACTCCGGCCACCTGGTCGGCGAGTTCCCCCACGAGACCAACGACGGCGCCAAGGCCGACTCCTACATCACCCCGGAGAACAACTCCCCCCTGCGCCGCACGGATCGCGCCGGCCGCACCTCCCACTGGATCCTCGAACTCCACCTCGTCGACCGCACCCGGGGCTTCGGCGGCTTCTACGAACAACTCCTCGACCTCGCCTGACACCCCTGTCCCGCAGCCCGGAGGGCGGGAACCCGCGTCACCCGATCTCCAGTGGCGCGGTCTCGGTGTCCTGTTCGGTGTCGCTGGTGCGTACGGTGACGGTCACCTTCCACTTCCCGGGGAACGGGATCTCGAAGTCCTTCGCCGCCCAATAGCCGCCGATCTTCTTCATCTTCACGTGAAGGGGGCCGAGGCCCTTTCCGGGGAGTGCGAGGGTCACCTTGAGTTCCGGCACGACGGCCACCCCGCCGTCGGGCGTACGCACCAGCGCGTTCAGGGCGTTCGTCCCGGTGGTGGCGGGGTCCACCGTGACGGCGACCCGTCCCTTGCCGCGGCCCTTCGCGGCGCCGGTGTCGAAGGGGATGTCGGCGTAGGCCGCTGCCCGCTCGTGCGCGATGGCGGGGGACACCACCGCGGCCGGCCGGCTGTCGTTGCGTCCGGGGTCGGTGCCGGTGAGCAGCGCGGTGAGGGCGAGGACGATGCCGCTGACGGCGGTCTCCACGGCGACGGAGCGGCGCAGGGCGCGGAGGGCGGGCGTCTCGGCGTCGCGAGCGTCGTGCCGCACGGTGTGTGACGCGAGGGAGAGGCGGGCGGGCGCCGACCCGCCTCCTCCCGGGGTGCCGGCATCCTCGCCGGCCGAGGCGGCATCCGCTGATACGGCCTCGGCCGAGGCGCCGGCCGAGGGGACCGCCGAGGGGACCGCAACCAGGTGGACTTCCGGAGTCCGGTCCCGTTCGATGTCGGCGCGCGGGGGGAGGGGACGCAGGTTCCGCGTCCACCGGCGGGAGAGTCCGGCCGCGAGCAGCATGAGCAGGACGGCGCCCACCTTGGCGAGCAACAGCTTGCCGTAGAGGGTGGATCCGAGGGCGTGCCAGGAGCCCACTTGCCGCCAGGACTGGTAGATGCCGGTGAGGACGATGGCCGCCACCGCGGTGAAGGCCAGCCGCGAGAAGCGCGCGGCGACCGCGTCCATGCCGTCGTCTTCGGCGGTGGCCCGCCGCAGCGCGACGAGCAGTGCGGCCAGCCCGCCGAGCCATACGGCCATGGCGACGGAGTGCACCACGGACACCGGCACGGCCAGGGCCACCTGCGGCCCCACCGAGGCGTGCTCCGCCAGCGACCAGGTGCCGGCCACCGCGGCGGCGACGACCGTGCCGGCGGCGAGGACGGCTTTCCGTGCTCCGCCGACGAGTTCGCCGCTCAGCCGCTGCCCGAGGAAGTTCCACAGCAGCCAGGTGCCGAGCAGGAGTGCCACCCGTGCCATCAGGAACTGGCCGGTGTCGCCGATCAGGGTGTTGCGAAGGCCCGTCACGTCGAATGCGTCCCCCGGTCCGCTCCCGGACTCGTACGGTGCCCGCAGAAGCAGTTGGGCGGCCGTGGACGCCAGCAGCAGCCCCCAGCCCGTACCCATGAGCCGGCGCAGCGGCCGACGGTTCAGGCCCCGGGGCAGACACAGGACGGCGAAGGCGGCCACGCCCACCATGAGCGCGTACCCCGCGTAGGTCGTCCCGCGCGCCACGCCGTACAGCGCCCCCGTCACCTCGCCCGCCGGAGAGTCCGCCGGCACCGCGGCGCGGTGGGGGGTCACCTTTCCTATGGAGAAGGCGAAGGCCCCGGAGATCGGGTGGCTGTCCGCCGAGACCGCTCGCCACGACACCGTGTAGGTGCCCTTGGCCAGGCCCCCGGGCAGTGCCGCGCGAATCGTGGCGTGGTCGTCGGGGGCCCACCCCGCCGTCCCGGTGCGCACCCGCTTGCCGTCCGGCGCGAAGACGCGGAGGGGCTGATCGGGCAGCGACATCGTCTCGGTGAAGGTGATCGCGACCGTCTTCGGTGCGGTTTTGAGGACCGAGCCCTCCGCCGGAGCGGTACTGGACACCTTGGCGTGCGCGGACGCCGTACCCGCGCCGCCCAGCAACAGCCCCCAGGTGGAGGCCAGAAGCAGGAGCACGGCCAGGATCCCGCGGCATGGGCGACTGTGCCACGGCGCGCCAGTGGGCATGAGAGCTCTCCATACACTCGGTCGTCATCCGCCGGCCGGCATGAACGGCACCCGCCCGAGTCCGCGTCGCGGCGGTGCCGGACGGGTGGTTCCCGGCGGCTCCGGGCCCGCGTCCGCACCGGTCCGCTGCGCCGCGACGCGGCCGGCCCGCGCGCGCAGGAGGCCCGGACGCCGACGACCTTCATCACCTCATGAACACGCCCGTCGGCGACGCTCTTTGGCAGCTTCTGACATACGCCGCGCCCGCTCTTGCGCCCCCGCCGACCACACTGTTAAGGACGGGGAGCGCGGCCGGACCGGTGTGGACCGGGAGGTGAGGCGGGGGGCGTGCGGCGCGCCGCGGCGCGTGCGGCGGGCCACCGCACGCCCACGAGCATGCCTCCGGCGTTCTCCGGCGCTCTCCGGCGCTGTCCGGGCCGACCGGGAAGGCGGCCCGGACCGTCACGTCTCCGCAGCGGGTATCGGGGCCGGAGCCACCGGGGAACCGGAGCCACCGGGGAGGCGTGGCCCCGTCAGTCGTCCTCGCCGTCGTCCTCGTCGTCGCCTTCGAAGAAGTCGCCCACCTCGTCGACGACTTCGGCGGCGACCATGCCTCCGACCACGCCGACGGCGACTCCCGCCGCACCGGCCGCGATGGCCGTGCCCATTCCGGGCCCGGAGCGGTGCCCGTGGCCGTCGCCGTGGTGGTCGCCGTGCCCGTAGGGGCCGCCGGGGTGCGGGGCGTGTCCGTGCGAGCCGTGGTCGTGCGCGCCGTGTCCGCAGGGCGCACGGTGTTCGACCAGGCTGCGGATCCAGGAGTCGACCTCGGCGTTCCAGTCGAGGTGTTCGACGCCGTGGTGGTCGACGGTGAAACGGTTGACCGCGTCGTGGCCCCCGGAGAAGAAGCCGCCGCGCTTGTCGGCTTCCAGGACCACCTCCAGCCCGCCCGGACCCGCGAGGAACGTCAGCTCGATCTCGTTGACCTGATGCGCGTACCGGGGGGACGGGGAGAGTTCGATCTCCTGGTAGAAGGGCAGTCGCTGGCCGGTGCCGCCGATGTGGCCCAGCTCCAGGTCCGCCGACCGGAAGCCGAATCCGAGCTGCCCGAGTGCTTCGAGGACGGCTTCCTGCGCGGGCAGGGGACGTACGGCCAGCGGGTCGATGTCGCCCTTGTCCTTCGCGCCCGCCACCGCGAGGTCGGTGCGCACCCCCAGGGCGATGCCCAGGCTCTGCCCGTGCAGTTCGGTGATCGGTGTCTCCCACGGCACCGTCAGGCCGAAGGGCACGCTGCGCAGTTCGCCGGCGGCGAGGCGGAAGCTCCCGCCGGCGCCGAACCGGTCGAAGACGACCGTGCCCGCGGCCTCCCCGTCGTCGTGCTCCGCCTCGACGTGCGCCACCAGCTCCAGGCCGATGTGCTCGATCGTGACGTCGCGGTCGCCGCCCTTCAGCTGCACCTGTCCGCTCAGGGGCCCGCCGGGGAGCACCGGGCCGGGGTCCAGGACCGTGTCGACCGTGGGTCCGCCCACGCCGAGTGAGCCGAGCAGCCGCTTGAACACCATCGTGGCGTTCACTCCTTCATAGGTACGTGTTCGTGGTGCGTGTTCGTCGGTACGTGTGTGTCGGTACGTGTGGTTCGCCAACCGGAGGCCGTCCGACCGGATACGACGGGCGCAGCCCACCGGCCGGTCAAGGACTCTGTACCTCTACACGCGTGTAGAAGCATAGGGTCGAGGGCCTCGCGGGGGTCGCATTCCGGCCTCGGGCCTCGGACCTCGGACCTCGGTGGTCGGTCGCGGTCGCGGTTACGGTCCCGCGTCCCGCGGTCTCGTGGTCTCACGGTCCCGCGGTCCCGCAGTGCCGCGCTCCCGGGTCCGGTCCGCCGCGACGCGATGGCCGCCGCCCGCGGACGGCCGGACACCGCCCCCGGACCGTCCTTCCTGGCCCGCTCGTCTGCGCCCTGCTGAAGTGACGTTCCGCGTGGGAATGATTACGTTGGGTGCGTGACGGTGAGAGTGGTGCGCGGCAGCGGAGTGCGGGGACGCCCGGTGAGGGCGGCCCTGTTGCTCGGTCTGCTGTGGCTGGTGGCCGTCCATCTGGTGGGCGCCCTCCACGGCCCGGGATTCCTCGGGCCGTACACCGCGCACTCGGCCGCGGTCTGCGGCGAGCAGGCGGTCCTGGTCGCCGCGTCCGGCGACCGGCCACACGCCCGCCCCCAGGACGACGGGCCCGGCCAACAGGCCCGGGGCCGCGGCCACGGTCGTGGGCACGAGCACGGCCACGACGACGGGGTGACCCACGCCGTGGACCGGCTGCGCGCGAGCACGGGAGCGCCCGTCGGCGCTCCCGGGACCGCCGTGGCGCTGCCCGCCGACCCGGTCGTCGCGACCGCCGCCCCCGCTTCTCCTCCCGGCCGGCCGAGGGGCTCGCCCCCGTGCGCCGGTGACGGCCGGTCCGCGCTGGCTCTGCACTGCGTCCGGCGGCAATAGGCGCGCCCGCACGCCCGTCCCCACCCGGAGGCGGGCGTGTCCGCGTGCCCGTGAACCGCCCGACCGCGCCCCGGGAGAGGGGCGCCAAGGAGTCATGCCCCCATGAACCTCTCGCTGCTCGAACCTGTCCCGGGCACGGCGCCCGGCCATGCCGTGGGCGTCGCCCGCCACCCCGCCCAACTCGTCGGCAACACCCCCGTACTACGGGTCGAGGAACCCTTCGCCCCACCGGGACGGGGCTTCTTCGCCAAGCTCGAAGGCGCCAACCCCGGTGGCATCAAGGACCGTCCGGCGCTGCACATGGTCCGCGAGGCCCGGCGCCGCGGCGACCTCGCCCTCGGCGCCCCGATCGTGGAGTCCTCCAGCGGCACCCTCGGACTGGGCCTCGCGCTGGCCGGCCTGACCTACGGCCACCCCGTCACCATCGTCTCCGACCCCGGCATGGAGGCGGCCATGCTGAGGCTGCTCATCAGCCTGGGCGCCACCATCGACCAGGTGGCCGCACCGCACCCCGAGGGCGGCTGGCAGACGGCCCGCCGGGACCGGGTCGCCGAACTGCTGGCGCGGTCCCCGGGCGCGTACTGCCCGGACCAGTACCACAACCCCGACAACGTCGCCGCCTACCGCCCTCTGGCCACCGAGCTGATCGCCCAACTGGGCCGTATCGACGTCCTGGTCGCCGCGGTGGGCACCGGCGGACACTCGGCAGGGACCGCCGCGGTGCTCCGCGAGACGTTTCCCGAGCTGACCCTGATCGGCGTCGACGCGGTCGGCTCGACGATCTTCGGGCAGCCCGCGGCACCTCGGCTGATGCGCGGACTGGGCTCCAGCATCCACCCGTCCAACGTCGACTACGCCGCCTTCGACGAGGTCCACTGGGTGGCACCGGCCGAGGCGGTCCGGGCCTGCCGGCAGCTGGCCCGGCGCCACCACACCTCGGGCGGCTGGAGCGTCGGCGCCGTCGCCCTCGTCGCGGGCTGGGCCGCCCGCACCCGGCCCGCCGGCACCCGCATCGCGGCGATCTTCCCCGACGGGCCGCACCGCTACCTGGAGACGGTCTTCAACGACGCCTGGTGCCACGGACACCACCTGCTCGACGGCACCCCGCCCGACGAACCCGACGAGATCGCCGACCCGAGCGAGTGCGTGGTGGACCGCTGGACACGCTGCACCCGCGTCCGCGACCCGCTCGGCCGCGACCGCCATGCGACCACCGGCGGCGCGGCCCGGGAAGGTGCGCGATGAAGCGCCTGACGGCCCAGGTGGCCGCCTTCACGCCCGGCGCCCGGCTCCTGATGGCCAACCAGTTCGCCATCAACCTCGGCTTCTACATGCTCATGCCCTACCTCGCCGACCATCTCGCGCACGGACTGGGGCTCGCGGCCTGGGCGGTCGGCCTGGTCCTGGGCGTACGCAACCTCTCCCAGCAGGGCATGTTCCTCGTCGGCGGCACCCTCGCCGACCGCTTCGGCTGCAAACCCCTGATCCTGGCTGGATGCGCCCTGCGCACCGTCGCCTTCGTGCTGCTCGGGCTGGGGAGTTCGCTCCCCGCCCTGGTGGCGGCGTCGGCGCTGACGGGGCTTGCCGGGGCGCTGTTCAATCCGGCGGTCCGGGCCTACCTCGCCGCCGAGGCGGGGGAGGAACAACGGGTGGCGGCGTTCGCCGTGTTCCACGTCTTCTACCAGGCGGGCATCTTCGTCGGACCGCTGGCCGGACTGGCGCTGCTGGCCTGGGACTTCCGCCTGGTCTGCGCGGTGTCCGCAGCGATCTTCGGGGTCCTGGCGCTGTTGCAGGCCCGCGCCCTGCCGTCCCGTCCGCCCGCCGCACGCGGTGCGGAACCGGCGTGGCGGGCGGTGGCGGAGGACTGGCGCGCCATCGCCGCCAACCGGCCGTTCCTGCTGTTCGCCACCGCCATGACCGGCTCGTACGTGCTGGCCTTCCAGGTCTACCTCGCGCTGCCCCTGCGGGCGAGGGAGCTGTTCGGGGACCGGGCCGGGCTGGTGACCGGTGTGGTCTTCGCGGTGTCGGCGCTCGCCGGAGTCACCGGTCAGCTCCGGCTCACCCGGTGGGCGAAACGCAAGCTCCCCGGCGCGCGGGCCATCGTCTGGGGGCTGGCACTGATGGGTGCCGCCTTCCTGCCGCTGCTGCCCGGCCCGTACGGCGGAACGGCCGGCCGGGTCGCCGGAGTGGGCGCCCTCGCGGCCTGCGCGGCACTGCTGGCCTGGGGCGGCGCCCTGCTCTACCCCTTCGAGATGGACACCGTCGTCCGCCTCGCGGGAGAGCGGCAGGTCGCCACGCACTACGGCGCCTACAACACCGTCTCCGGCGTGGCGATCTCCCTGGGAAACCTCGCCGTGGGCGCCCTGTTCGACGCCGGCGTGGCCTGGCTGCCCTGGATCACCCTGGCAGCCACGGGCCTCCTCTGCGCCGCGGCCATGGCGGGCCTCCACCGGGGCGGGCACCTCACCCCCCGGCCTGCTGTGGTGGCGACGGTGGGGTGAGGGCGATTGGCGCGGGGCCGCCGGGGGCGCGGCCGGCGGCTACGAGGCGCGCGGGGCGGGTGACGCAGACGGGCGCAGCGGCCGCACCGTGACGCACCGTGACGCACCGTCCGCACTGTGACGCACCGTCCGCAGCGGCCGGGAGGACGACGGCGGTGGCCGATGCCGGGGCCGATGCCGGGCCGGGGCCGGGGCCGATCCAGGCACCGGCGGCAGCCCGCCGTCGTCGTCCTTCAGGCAGTTCTCCTGAGCGTCCTCCTGGGCGTCCTCCTGACGTCCTCCTGGGCGTCCTTCCGCCCATCCCACCTGTGTTAGCCGGACGTTAGCGGGGCGGCAGGCCTGCGATAGTGCCGCCGACCAGAGTGGGGGACGTACCGAGGAAACAACGACACCGACTGCCCCGGGGGACCCCGTCATGAGCGCCAACACCACTGCCCGCACCGCTCGTCGCCGCCGCACCCTGCGCATGGCCGCCGCGGCCCTGACCGCGGCCGCCGGCCTCACGCTCACCGCCTGCTCCGGCTCGGACGCCGCCGGCGCGAAGCCCGCGGGCCGGGCGGACTCGGGCGCGGCCGCCGCCGAGACCGGCGGCGCGGACTCCTCCGCCGGAGCACAGGGTTCCGGTGCCCAGGCGGGGTCCGGCGCCCAGGCGGAAGCCGGGGCCAAGACGGACACCAAGGCGGGCGCCGCGGGCAAGCAGTCGGGCAGCGGGCACGCCGCGGGCGGTTCCGGGGCGAGCGCGGGCATCGAGCGGTGCCACACCTCCGGCCTGAAGGCGGCGTTCGCCACGGGCGGCGACGCGGCCCCGGACCCGGACGCGGACGGAGCGACGACCACCAGCGTCGTGCTGACCAACAAGGGCGGCCGCGCCTGCAAGATCGGCGGCTTCCCGGGCGTGGACCTCAAGTCCGAGAACGGCGGCGAGCGCTGGGCGCTGGCCCGCTCGTCGAAGAAGTACGGCGCGATCACCCTGCAGCCCGGCGACAGCACCGACTTCACGATCAACGTCGCCATGACCAAGGAAGAAGAGGGCTTCTACCAGCCCGCCTTCGCGGACGTCACCCCGCCCAACGAGACCAAGTCGATCACCATCAAGTGGCCCTGGGGCACGCTCGTCGACCAGCGGAGCGCCACCCACCCGGCCACCTTCGTCAACCCGATCGGCTGACCACCTCGGTACCGCCCCGGACCTGGGCCCAGAGCCTCTCTGAGCCCGACCAGCTCAGAGCGTCGAAGAGGAACAAGGAGATCACCATGAAGTCGTGGCGCACGCGCATCGGCGTCGGTCTTGCTGTCGGTGCCGCAGCGATCGCCGTCCCCCTGACCGCCACCACCGCCTCCGCCGCCCCGCCCCCCGGCGACGGCTGGGTCCCCGTCGGCGCCGAACGGTACCCCTCGAAGGGCGAGTGCGAAGCCAAGGAACTCCCGAACGCCCAGGCGAACGGGTACCACGAGGTGTGGTGCGACGACAGCAAGGCCATCATGCCCATCTTCTACCGCTGACCGGCCTCCGCCCGGCGGGAACCCGCCCCGCTGACGTGGTACCGAGAAAGCCCGCTGCCCGGTGTGACACACCGGGCGGCGGGCTTTCCGCTTCCCACGGAGGAGACCCGCGGGCGCATGGATCCGCCGGTCGGGAGCCGCCTTCGTCTTGACCTTGATGGAGGCGGGCCCACTTCCTCGGCTTTCGGGAAACTCGTCCGCACTCTGCCCTCTGCCTTCTGCACTCCGCGCTCTGAACTCGCCGGCAACGCCAGCCGGCAGATCCCCAGCGATTCCGTCTCGGGAGTCGGATGAGCACGGGACGGAGACGGGGCCGAGGCGCTGCTGCGAAACGCTCCCGGTGCGCCCCGCGCGGACCGTACGATCGAGGCGAGGTGAGGGGGCTCATGAACATCTCCGCGTTACGCAATCCCTATGACTACCGGAACCCGGTGCGCGATGCCGCCTTCTTCGCCGGGCGGGGCGAGGAAGTCGCGGTCCTCAAGTACGAGCTCGACCAGGCCGCCGTGGACCGGCCGTCGGTCTGCGTCGTCGTCCACGGGCCACGAGCCGCAGGGAAGACGAGCCTGCTCAACGCCACCGAGTGGATGGCCAGGAAAAACGGGTTCGTCACCGTACGCGTGGAGCTGATCGAGGGAGACGGGGAGCCCGCGGCCTTCTTCCGGAAGGTGTATGAGGAACTGGTCTCCGCGATCACCGCCGAGGGCGGGGACGAGATGAGCGTTCCCGGACCGGCCGCGGTGCGGAGGGTGATGGCGGGAGCGGCCGACGCCGCCTCGGTGGCGCCACTGGAGTTTCCGGAAGCCGTGGCACTCGCCGGGTCGGAGGGGCGGGTACCGGAGGCGGCGCTGCGGGCCGATCTCGCCTACTTCATACGGCTCCTCGGGCATCCGATCGTCCTGCTGGTCGACGAAGCCCAGCTGATGGCCCACGACGCCCGTGCGCTGTCCGCTCTGCGGTTCCTCACCTCACGCGTGGACGGGCTGGTGCTGGTGCTCGCCGGCACGTCCGGGCTCATCGACCGGATCACCGACGTTCACTCCCCGATCCTGCGGCAGTTCAAGGAAATCGAGGTCAGAGGATTCGTCGAGTGGGAGGATGTCTACGCGTGCATGAAGCGCCCGCTGGTGAGCGTGGGTATTCACGGCCTCGCATCGGCCAATGCGGTCTCCGCTCTGAGACAGCTCACGGACGGCAATCCCTACGAAATTCAGCTGTACTGCCACGAAATGTTCGCCCGCTGGCAGCGTGGTGCGGCAGAAGGCATGGAGCTCACCGCGGATGTGCTGGAAGGTATCCGTTCCCGCATGGAGTCGGGGCGTGATGTCCTCGACCGTCCACTGATCCGCGCCGTCCGCGCGATGGAACGGCATGATCTCATCGCGTTCAATGTGTTGTCCTCGGCACTCGGCCATGCGACGGCGGACGAGACCTGGTTCGCCTACAACTTGGCCGGGTCACCGGAGATCACACGTGCGCAGTACGACCGATGTCGGCAATCACTGATCGCGGAAGGCATCGTCGCCGACGAGGACACCGTGCGGTTCGCCCTGCACACCGAACTCTTCGACGAGATCTATGCGCGGCTGTGGACGGCCGGGAAAGTCGGTTCGCCACCGCACCCTCAGTACACCAGCCGGAACAACCTCCATCGGCTGCTGGTCCAGCGCCTCGACCATCTTCTGTGCGACTTTTCCACCGGGCCGCTCAAGACCTTCCCCACCTGTTGCCCCGCAATGAACGGGAGTCATATCGAGGAGATCTTCCACGCGCTGGAGATGTTGCCGGAGGAAGGCCCGAACGCCGCCCCGCGGATCAGCCTCCTCCATAAAGCGATCCTGCAAGCGGGCGAGCCCTCTGCCCTCGACCTCACCACGGTGACCTGTACCTATGCCGGTCACACCGTGGAGCGCTGGCTGTACGCGGCAGACACGGACGACATCGTTCTGGCTGATTCTCCCGATTTCAAGGGGGCCACCGAGCGGGTCGCACGGCTCGGTGGCGAGGTCACCGCTGACCGGGTCCGTGTGCCGCTCCGGTCGTGGCCGGCGCGGAGCTGGTTCCAGAGCGCGACAGGACCACTGCGTGGCGAACTCGCGGACAACCACCTCAACGCGGCGTACGGCAAGTACGGGCGGGGTGAAATCCCCGCCGCCGTTGATCATCTCCAAGTGTCGTTCGCACTGACTCCCGGCTGGGAGCAGGCCAACAGCCTGACGTACCTCACCCTGGTCACTCGGGGCACAGATGACGCGCTCACCTGGGCAGAACGCGCCGTCGACCTGGCCGAGGACCCACTGGACCGTTCCCTGAGCCTCTACAACGCCGCCATGGCACATCTCCTGGCAGGAGACCGGGCAGCGGCCGCCGACCGCTTGGCGACCGCGGCCGAGTTGTTGGACTTCGTGACGGTCTCCGATCACCTGGTGGGCTTTCTGCTTCTGCCGGATCCCGACGACATGGCGATCCTGCGTGAGGAGACCCAGGTCAACCTGGTGGAGGCGGTGCGGCGCTCCCACGCCCTGCTCGGCACCGGTTCCGGTGGCCCGGGGAGCCCTCAGAAGCGGGAAGAGGAGGAGCCCGAGAAGAGCACGCTCCGCCCTCAGCGTGCCGACCAGCCCGCTTCCCGTCGAGCACCGGTCATCCTGTCCGTGGCGACCGAGTGGGCGTCCTCTCACGGCGGCCTCAGCACCTTCAACCGCGACTTGTGCCGCGCGCTGGCCGACGCCGGCGCGCAGGTGTTCTGCGTGGTGCTCGCTGCCACCTCCGAGGAGGTGGCAGCGGCGGCCGAGTGGGGCGTCACCCTGCTTCCGGCCCCCGACATGCCCGGAGCCTCCGAGGACATGCGGCTCACCAGCCGGCCGCAACTTCCCCAGGGGACGCTGCCCGACCTCGTGGTGGGACACAGCCGGATCACCGGGCCGGCGGCGAAAAAGATCGCCGACGACTTCTTTCCCACGTCCCGCCGGCTGCACTTCGTCCACATGGCTCCGGACGAAATCGAGTGGCACAAGCCGGACCGGCGGACCGACGCCGGGATACGGGCCGAGGAACGGACGGACATCGAACGCACGCTGGGCCGAAGCGCGTATCGCGTGGTCGCGGTCGGCCCCCGGCTGCACGACCAGTTCCTGGCCGAGTTCACCGGTACGGAGGCCCTTCCGCCGTTGCGGCTCGACCCGGGGTTCGACTCCGCCGGGTCCTCAGTACCCCGCATGCCGCCAGGCGGCTCCCCGTGGCGGGTGCTGCTGATCGGCCGTACCGAGGACGCCCGCCTGAAGGGGGTGGATCTCGCCGCTGCGGCCTGCGGCCGGGTGGCGACGTGGTTGCACGAAGACGGTCTGCGCCGGCTGAGACTGCTCGTCCGAGGGGCGCCGGAAGCGACTGTGGAACAGCAGCGGGCGGAGATCGTGACATGGGCCGCCAGCCCGCAACTCGAAGTCGTCGTCCGCGCGTACGCGTCCGCCGAGGAGCGCGTTGCCAACGATCTGAACAGTGCCAGTCTGGTGATCGTGCCATCCAGGTCCGAGGGGTTCGGCTTGGTCGGTGTCGAAGCGATCGCCCGAGGTGTGCCCGTTCTCATCAGCTCGGGGAGCGGTATTGCCCAGATGCTGCGCGAGACGCTCGGGCACGAGGCGGCCGACCCGTTCGTCGTGTCCATCTCCGGCGACGACGAAAAGGACACGGACAAGTGGGCGCGGGCCATCGACCGGAAGCTGAGGGACCGTGCAGGAGCCTTCCGGCAGGCGGCGGAGCTGCGGGCGCAACTCGCGGAGCGAGTGACGTGGAGGCAGGCTGCCGCCGTGGTGCTCGGCGCCGTGGCGCCGCAGTGAGCGCCTAAGCCGGTGTGAACGCGGCCGCAGAGACGTCGCGTTCGAGTATGGCCCGGTGGAACTCGTAGGTATCGATGTTCGAGACCTTGATCAGCAGGCAGTAGCGTTCCTCCGAGGCGATCTCCCTGGCCACCGTTGCGTACTCGCGCCGGAGGAAGTGGATGGCGGCCTGGTTCGCCAGCGCGCTCTGCCCGCACACCAGGACCACGGGGCGGCTCGACTCCTGGGGCGTGAACTTCGCGACGAGGGCGTACTCCTCGTTGCCGTGGTCGAAGAGGTACCGGTCGCCGCCGACGGAGAAGGCCACCGAATCGGGCCGGTCGCTATAGGGGTGGATGGTGACGCCCGGCAGATACGCGGCGAGATGCCCACCGGCGCGGACATTGGCGTCGCCGAGCGGACCGCCGACGCAGAACTCCGTGAGGTCACCGTTGCTACCGCGGAAGGAGTCGGGTGCCACCGAGACCTGACAGCTCAACTCGCCCGCGAGCATGGCTATCTCCATCACGGCCCGCACGTCCCTGCGGTGCACGGTGCGGGTCGAGTTGTGTTTGTTGGGCAGCACGACGAGACAGGTCTCGCCGGGCCTGACACCGAAGAAGGCCGCCTTCCTGTGCAGCCTGCGGGTGCGCTTTCCGCGCTCCCATAACCAGACGAAACCGCCGCTGAGAAGACTGGTCACCAGCCCTATCGCGATGTTCGCGAGCGTGGAAAAAATCGCCTTCCCCTCCCCTTACGGACTGCTCTCCCACCCATCCCCCGTGCGTATCCGGCCCGAAAGCACGGTCTGCGGGGCAGAGCTCTCAAGCGGCCCTGAGACCGTGCCCCATGGCGAGGCGGACGAGCCGTTTGCCGCAACAGCAGGGTAACGACCGAGCCGAGCAGAGGCGGATGGGTGCGGGCGTGCGCTCGTAGGGAGGGCCGAGCCGGCGGTACCCGCCCGGCTGGGAACCGTCCGCTCCATGCCCCACTGGCGTTGCCTTACGGGTCGGTGGACGAGGAGGCGAGGGACGCAGCCGAGGCATGCTCCCCATCCAACGTCTCCTGGCCCTTCCGGATGGGCGGTCGGCGCCCCGTCGATCGCGACGCGCAGCCACGGACCGCCGTCCGCCGCCGTCAGCTGCTCGGGTAGCGCCCGGGGGCGAAGAACGACTCGTTGTACGGCTGGTGGGTGAGGGGGTGGAACGCCGCCGAGAAGTCGTCGGCCAGCTCGGTGATCGTGCCACGGCCCTCGACGGCGGTGAGCCAGG
>Ga0207426_1001285_pt1 | contig 21693 bp, 19 predicted proteins | sample AraplaMF_Cvi_mMS_FD_184265 | JGI IMG/M metagenome (GOLD analysis project Ga0207426, IMG submission 184265) | Arabidopsis root microbial communities from the University of North Carolina, USA - plate scrape MF_Cvi_mMS (SPAdes) (version 2) | ecosystem: Host-associated > Plants > Roots > Endosphere... | reverse complement strand
AGGGCCCGGCCCTGGTCGACATCGTCACCGACCCCAACGCCCTGTCCATGCCGCCGAAGATCAGCGCCGAGATGGTCTCCGGCTTCGCCCTGTCGGCCGGAAAGATGGTGCTGGACGGCGGAGTCGGCCGCATGCTGCAAATGGCCCGCTCCAACTTGCGCAACATTCCCCGGCCTTAGGGTGGCGGGCCCCCGCCTCACCGCCCTAACCGAACGGGCCGTCGACGGTGAAACGGCGCAGCTGACGGGCGAACGCCTCGGCCTCACCCGGCAGCACCAACGCAGGTATGAGCCTCCCTCGCACGCAGGCGGTGAACGTCGCCTGTTGGGGCCTCACGTCGATGGACGTTCAGCAGCACCGCTAGATCACTAAGCCCCCGTCGGGAGCCATCCGGTGGGGCTTTTTGAGTTACGTCACACGAGTACCCTGGCTCCAAGGTAGGTGAGGCGATGTCGCCGCAGATCTCCAACAACGTCCGCACCCTTCGTCGCCGCGCGGGTCTCTCGCAGGAGGAGCTAGCCCACGCGGCCGGGTTGTCAGCTACCACCGTCGCGAAGATCGAGCAAGGCGGTTCGGTCAGGATGGAATCCTTTGCCCGATTGGCGGAGGCTTTGGGCGTGGATACAGAAGCACTTTTCGCGTCGGGCGCCCCGCACCCCGTGCCGGATGACAAGGGCAACCGTCGCTACCTATTGGCGCTGCGTCGCCAACTCATGCCACCTGTCGGCCTCGTCGACGCGCCGGCCGCACCGGTGACGGTGGCGAGTCGCGGCGACTTGGAACGCCAGATTGACGTAGCGCACACGCACTACCATGCCGACGAGTACGACGAGATGGCCCGATGCCTGCCCGGCGTGCTGGCCGGCACGCAGGCAGCCCTGTTCGCTGCTGAGGGCGACGACGAGCGACGTGCCATGCTGAGCACGCATGCTCGCGCGCAGTTGGTCACCGGCAAGTACCTGACACAGGTTCGTCAGTACGACCTGGCCTACCAGGCCCTGTCCTCCGGCATCCGGGACGCTCGGTCAGCCGACGATCAGACGACGGCGGCTGTGGGGGTTGTCGGCCTGTGCTGGCTTCTCCTCCGCCAGGATCGATTCTCAGAGGCGCAAGACCTCGCAGTGACCACGGCGGACGTCGTGGAGCCTCGCATGTCGTCGGCAACGGCCGGACAGCTGGCAGTTTGGGGGGAACTGGCGCTTCGTATCGCGTCAGCGTCCGTCCGCAACGGGCGGAAGGACGACGCGGACAGTGCCCGCCGGATGGCAGCCAGCGCTGCGTCCGCCCTTGGGCGGGAGTCCAGTAACTTCCGCACCCACTGGGGCACGTTCGGCCCCGCCACGGCGGCCGTCAAGACCATCGAAGATCTGTCGTTGAAACGCGATGCCCGCGGGGTGCTCCGGGATTCTGATCAAGGACCCCTGGCTGCAGAAGGGCTCCGGCGTCTTGGCCGTCCCAGCCCTAGCAGTTGGAACCGGCACCGGCTGGACGTGGTCCGCGCTCACGCGCTGCTGGGCTCCCACCAGGACGCAATGGACGAACTGAAGGGCCTTCACGCTGAGGCTCCGGAGTGGCTCAAGCACCAGTCCATCGCACGGCAGTTGATGGAAGACATTCTCAAGCGCCGGAAACGTACGCTGACTCGGGACATGCGGCTGATGGCCACTCACCTGGGGATTTCCGGCTAACTACCGCGCTACGCGGTAGATGTGTGGATCACTGCCACGAACTACCGGGCTACGCCCGTGGTTCGTTACGCTCTGTCGCTCGATAGTTACACCATGGCCGAGCGACAGAGAGACCTGCCGCGGGCGGTTCATCTGACCGACCCGCACGGAAGCCAGCCGGAACCGGACCCGGACTGCCTGGACTGCCGATCGTGGGTGAAGGTGCGGGACGACGCCCGTGCCCGCAACGATTACATGGCTTCCGCGGCGGCGGAGGAACTGCGAGTCCACATGCGCAAGTGCCAGCGCAGGCGCGCTGAATGACGCCGGAAGAGCACGAGCCGCAGCATGACCGGCCGGACGACGTCCTGTTGAACACAGCCCTCGTCCGCCCCTACACGATCCCGGGCGGCACCTTCATACCGGCGTCGGAGGCCATCGAGCCTTGCCCCTTCCCCTGCGACTGCTGCAAGTGGGCGGGGCGGCAGTGAGGCGGCGACAGTGCGCGAAACGCGCGCCATGGCCTGATCCTCGGCCGGCCGGGGCCCCGAAGTGGGCCCGATGCAGCCGGGAGCACCGGCACATGGGCGGCTTCCATATCGCCGACTTCCCCAGTTTCAGGCGCGTCGTCTACTGGCGACGCTCCCACTAGACCCCCGGCACGGGAATGCCGGGCGTGCTCCTCACGGTGGGCCACGACATACCCCCGTGAAGGCCCCAGTCCCTCGCGTTGTCATGGGAGACGCAGAGGGGAGCGCGAAGGCGGTCGCCCAGACCTCGGTCGGTTACCGGGCGACCGCCCATAGATCCCCGCCCTGGCCCTCCTGGCACGTTCGGTTGGCCGGGGCGGGTCAGCCAGTCCCACCTTCGGGGCGAGATGCGCCAATCGTGCCCGTACGCAGATAGCCGAGAGGAGAGTGTCAGGACCGGACCGCACGGAACACGGAGGTCGAATGCTCCCCACCATGGCAAACCACGGATGTCCGCCTGAGTACCACACGACCAACATCAAGGCGGACGGAACGCACATCGAAAAATGCACGTCGTGTGACTACACCATCACTCATGATCGACCGTCAGGAGATAGCAGTGCTCTGCCTAGCGCCCGCCCCCGGCACCCCGACCGCATTACCCGCTGACGAGGTCAACCCCAATCTGGCACCCACGGCCGGACCGCAGTGCCCGGTCTGTGGGTCGGGTAACACGTACACCGAGACCGACGGGAATATGACCACCTGGATCGTCTGTCAGAACCCTGGTTGCGGCGCGCGCTCCTGCTGAGCCGCGCACCGCAACTCGGCGTGACCAACACCGGTCAGAGAAGTGCCTTAGCCCCATCTGCCGAACTCAGGTTGGCGGGGCTTTCTCATGCCTCCACACTCCCCCTGGGGCGATGTCCGGGAGACGCTGCGCGGTCTGATCCCCAAGGTCCGGCCGAAGGAGAGCCGTAAGTTCCTCGACCGGATGCTGAAGAAGCACGCCGAGGCGCTGGAAGGCGTGGTCAAGGCCTACACCCGCAAGGTCGAGAAGCACACCCCGATCCACCCCGAGTACGTCGCCTCCGTCCTGGACGAAGAGGCCGACGACGACGCCGTCTTCACCGTCGACACCGGCATGTGCAACGTCTGGGCCGCCCGCTACCTCACCTCCAACGGCCGCCGCGGGGTGATCGGTTCGTTCCACAAGGGCCCGGCCCTGGTCGGCATCGTCACCGACCCCAACGCCCTGTCCATGCCGCCGAAGATCAGCGCCGAGATGGTCTCCGGCTTCGCCCTGTCGGCCGGAAAGATGGTGCTGGACGGCGGAGTCGGCCGCATGCTGCAAATGGCTCGCTCCAACTTGCGCAACATTCCCCGGCCTTCAGGGATGTCCCGTAATCCCTGGCGGGCGCACGGATTACGGGACAGCCTTGAAGGTCTGTGGGGCAGGGGCCCGCCGCCCTACCCGAACGGCCCGTCCACCGTGAAACGGCGCAGCTGACGGGCAAAAGCCTCGGCCTCACCCGGCGGCCACGAGGACAGGCTCGCCATGATGTGCGCGGCCAGCCGTTCCCGCAGCTCGGCCACCATGCGCTCGCCCTGCGCGGTGAGGACGAGCAACTGTGCGCGCCGGTCGGCGGGATCGGCCTCGCGGCGGACGAGGCCGGCGGCCTCCAGTCGTGAGGCACGCCGGGTGACACCGGAGCGGTCGACCCCGGCGTCGGGCGCCAGGTCGGCCGCGCTGCGGGGGCCGGTCCGGGCGAGCGCGCTGAGGACCGGGTACGTCAGTTCGTCCACCGCCTCCCCCATGCCCTCGGTGAGCTGCTGGTGCAGCTGTGTGCGGGTGGTGCGCCTGAGCAGGATGCCCAGCGCCGCTGCGATCTCATGTCCTACTTCGTTCTCCACCTCACCAGAATAGCGTGCGCTGCGCACGCGTCTGCTGCTACAGTGTAGGAGATGCGTGCGCAACGCACGCACTTCTTCTTCCTTGAGGGGCCTCCCATGACGCGCACCGGTATTGAAGCCGCACTGAACGACCTGCTCTTCGCCCGCGACATCACCGTGCAGGAGGCCGCCGAGCGGCACTTCGCCCCCGAGTACCGCCAGCGCACGGACGGCGAGTGGATCGACCGCGCCGGGTTCGTCGAGCACATCACCCACCTGCGCACCCTCGTCGCCGACGGCGAGGTCCAGGTCCACGAGGAGCTGTGCGAGGGCAGCAAGTACGCCGACCGGCACACCGTCGACATCACGAAGAAGGACGGCTCGACCGTGCGCATGGAGGTCTATGTGTTCGCCGACTTCGCGCCCGACGGCCGCTTCCGCCGCATCGAGGAGACCACCCTGATGCTCCAGGGCGCCGACACCGACCGCAACATGGGCAGCGCCCGCTGAACTCCGCCCCGCGAGCGGTGCCGCGAGCCCGCCCGCTCCCTCACTGCGCGCGGACGGTCTCGTTCCGCTCCGGGTGCTGAAGGGCGTTCACCAGCCCGGCGATCAGCTGCGCCCGCTCGGCCATGGCGTCGATCACCAGATACTCGTGATCGGCGTGGGCACCACCCCCGACCGCCCCCAGGCCATCGAGGGTGGGCACCCCCAGCGCGGCCGTGAAGTTGCCATCGCTTCCGCCACCGACGGCCACGGCTTCGATCCCGGGAAGCAGCTGCTGCGCCACCGCGAAGAGCCCGGCCGCCGCCGACTCGGGCATCGGCGGTCGGCCGACGGCGCCGGTCACCGCGATCTCGGCCTCGTCGAGATGCGGAGCAAGTGCCGCGAAGGCGGCCTCGATGCGCTCCTTCTCTGCGGCCGACTCGACCCGCACATCGACGGTAACGGCCGCCTCCGCGGGCACGACGTTGTCCAGGGTGCCCGCGGCGGCGACCGTCGGGGTCACGGTCGTGCCGATGTCGGGCCGGCCGAGCGCCGCGATATCCAGCACCTGGTGTGCCGCCTCGATCAGGGCATTGACCCCGGCCGCCGGTTCCAGGCCCGCGTGCGACGCCCGGCCCCTGATGGCGACATGGAACGTGCCGCAGCCCTTACGGCCGGTCTTGAGGGCCCCGCCCTCCGCGGCACCCTCACCCACCAGTACGGCGCCGCAGGTGAGGGCGCGCTCCTCGATGAGAGCCCGGGAGGAGTGGGAGCCGACCTCTTCGTCGGCGGTCACCAGGATCTCCACGCCCGACCGGTCCTCGGCCATCGCCACGCCATGGATGGCCTGCACCAGCCCGCCGAGCATGTCGAAGACTCCGGGGCCGGTCGCCCGCCCGTCCGCGACCGTGAACGGGCGGCGCGCCAGCGTGCCGAGCGGGAACACCGTGTCGTGGTGACCGAGGATCAGAACCGTCGGATCGCCACCGCCGGACCAGTGGACGTGCGGCCCGGCTTCGCTCTCGACGAGGACGGCCTGCCCGCCGAGCCGGCGCTCGATGACGGCGGCGACAGCCTTGGCCGACACCCTCAAGGCATCCAGGTCGCGGGAGGGGGATTCGACCTCGACGAGCGTCCTGAGGTCCTCGATCATCGCGTCGATGTCTGCGTCGACGGTCCTGTGCGGCGTCACGCGGCAAGGGTACGTCGAACGCCGTGCCGGAAGGGGCTCAGCTGCGCGCTTCCTCGCTTCTGGCCCAGGGTTCAGCCGATGCCCTTGACCTCACCTTGCGGTCTCTAAACCACACTTATCCCCGGAAAGAGTGAAATGTTAGCAAACTATCTCAGTGTGGGGCCGTACGCGCCGAAGGGAAGTACAGGAAGCGGCAGTGAGCCGCTTGGAGCGATCGGGAGATTGTTATGTCACGGATCACGCGGGTGACTGCTATGGCCGCTCTTGCGGCAAGCACCGCCCTGGGGGGCATGTCGGCAGCGTACGCAGACGCCGGCGCGGCCGGCGGCGCGGCCAATTCGCCGGGAGTGGTGTCGGGCAACGCGATTCAGGTCCCGATCCACATTCCGGTCAATGTGTGCGGCAACACCATCAACATCGTGGGGCTGCTGAACCCGGCCTTCGGTAACACCTGCCTCAACGGTCACATCGAGCGCCGGGTGGTGGTGCACCGTCACCACCACGTCACGCACCACCACCACGTCAAGCACGCCAAGAAGAAGCACCACGTCAAGAAGCACCACGCCAAGAAGCACCACCACCACAAGCCGTCCGGTGGCGTGCACACCGGCGGTGGCGGCCTGGTCGACGTCGAGCGCTAGGCCGCTCGCTTGGATCATCTGATCGTTGCAAGCGTGCGTGCACAGCGCCGCGGACCCGGCTGACGCCGATAGGGGTCCGAACCGCGCGGTGTGGAGGCACTCCACGATCACGCATGCTCACCGGCACACGGCCGGGGTCCCGTTCCACGGGGCCCCGGCCGGCGCGTTGTCCGGACCCTTTCCCTCACGTCCGGACCTGCGGCGGACCAACGCCCGGACTCACCCGGCGGGCGGATGCTGCGGCCGGAGCCGCAGGGTCAGGATCTGGAACGGCCGCAGCTCGACCGCCACATCGGACGTCGGGCCCTCCTCCTCGTCGTGCAGCGGGCGCTCCAACAGGTCGGTCACGGTGGCGTGTGCCACGGGAAAGCTGGGGGAGACGGTGCCGGTGGCCCGGCCGCCGTGGGACTCGTACAGCCGCACCACCACATCGCCGCTGCGGTCCTCGGCGAGCTTGACCGACTCGACGGTGACGGCCGGGTGGTCGACGCGGATCAGCGGGGGGACGGGCGGTGCGTCGGCCGTCCTGAGGGGCAGGTTGAGGGCCAGGCCCTCGGCGACCGCGTCCCCGACCCCGGCGCCCGGCAGCAGCGCGTAGGTGAAGCGGTGGGGGCCCTGGTCGGTCTCGGGGTCGGGGCTGTGCGGGGCGCGCAGCAGGGTCAGCCGCACCGTCGTGCCCAGGCCCTCGGGGTGCGGGGTGCGGGTCACGTCATGGCCGTACGTCGAGTCGTTGAGCAGCGCGATGCCATAGCCCGGCTCGGCGACCCGTAGCCAGCGGTGCGCACAGATCTCGAAACGGGCCGCGTCCCAGCTGGTGTTGGCGTGGGTGGGGCGGTGCACATGGCCGAACTGGATCTCGGAGGTGGACCGTTCGGCGTGCACATCCAGGGGAAACGCGGCCTTGAGGACCTTCTCCGACTCGTGCCAGTCGATGTCGGTGGTGATGTCGAGACGGTGTGAGCCGGCCCGCAGGGTCAGCTCCTGGGTGATCCGGGACGCGCCGAACGCCCTGGTCACCCGGACCGTCGCGGACAGCGGCCCGGCCGTGGCCAGCTCGACGGACTCGGCGTCGGTCAGATCGGTGTGCCGGCGGCGGTAATGCCGGTCGAGGTCCCAGGCGTCGTACTGGGTGGGGTGATCGGGATGCAGCTGGAGCAGATTGCCGCGGGCGCCCGGTGCCAGCACCTCCCGTCCGGCGTGCAGATCGCGTACGGAGGTCAGCAGGCCGTCGGCGTCGACGCGTACCCGCAGCAGGCCGTTGTCGAGGGTGAGGGTGCCCTCGGCGCCGGTCTCCGCCCGTACGGCCGGCGGCGCTGGTGTGGGGGACTCCGGGCCGGGTGGGCGGACGGGCGCCGAGCCCAGCGCGGGTACGTGGACCGCGACGGCGGCCGGCCCGTCCGACTCCGGGTCCGGCGCCGGCCGGGCGACGATCTCGTCCCGGGCGTACGGCGAGGCGTTGAACACCGTCGGTACGTCGGCCGCCACGGGCCCGGAACCCTCCAGCGCCCCGAGTGCCGTCTCGATGATCCCGGTCAGCTCCGCCTCGACCGCCGCATACGTGGCCCGGGCCTCGCGATGGACCCAGGCGATGGACGAGCCCGGCAGGATGTCGTGGAACTGGTGCAGCAGTACGGTCTTCCAGAGGCGGTCGAGGGCGTCGTACGGGTAGGCGTACGACGTGTCGGCACCCGCCCGTACCGCCGCCGTCGCCGCCCACAACTCCGCCTCGCGCAGCAGATGTTCGCAGCGCCGGTTGCCCTGTTTGGTCTTCGCCTGCGAGGTGTACGTACCGCGGTGGAACTCCAGATACAGCTCGCCCGACCAGACCGGCGCCGCCGCCCCGTACTCCTCATGGGCGGCCTCGAAGAACCGGGCCGGCGGCTCGATCTCGACCCGGGGTGAACCCTCCAGGGACCGCAGCCGGCGGGCCCGCTCCAGCATCTCGCGGGTCGGTCCGCCGCCGCCGTCCCCCCAGCCGAAGGGGACCAGCGAGCGGGTGGCGCGGCCCTTCTCGGCGAAGTTACGGGCGGCATGGGCGAGTTCGCCGGCGTGGAAGCGGGAGTTGTAGGTGTCGACGGGCGGGAAGTGGGTGAAGACGCGGGTGCCGTCGATGCCCTCCCACCAGAAGGTGTGGTGCGGCATCTTGTCGGTCTGGTTCCACGACAGCTTCTGTGTGAGGAACCACTTCGCACCGGCCATCCGGGCCAGTTGCGGGAAGGCAGCGGTGTAGCCGAACGAGTCCGGCAGCCAGATCTCTTCGGTCTCCACCCCCAGCTCCTCCAGGAAGAAGCGCTTGCCATGCGCGAGCTGCCGGGCCAGCGCCTCACCGCCGGGCATATTGGCGTCGGACTCCACCCACATCGAGCCGACCGGCGCCCAGTTGCCCTCCCGTACGGCCTCCTTGATGCGCTCCCAGATGTGCGGCTGGTGCTCCTTGACCCAGGCGTACTGCTGCGCCTGTGAGCAGGCGAACACCAACTCCGGGTATTCCTTGGTGAGTTGGGTGACGTTGGCGAACGTGCGGGACGCCTTGCGCACGGTCTCGCGCAGCGGCCACAGCCAGGCGGAGTCGATATGGGCATGCCCGGTGGCCGAGACGCGATGGGCGCTCGCGGTGGCCGGACGGCTCAGGACGTCCGCCAGCGCGGCCCGACCCGCGGCCGCCGTGCCCCCGACGTCGTGCAGATCCAGCGCGTCCAGCATGTCCTCCAGGGCCCGCAGGATCTCGTGCCGGCGCGCGCCGTCGGCGGGCAGTTCGTACATCAGCTCCGACAGCACCTCGATGTCCAGGATCAGCTGCCAGACGGTCTCGTCGAGCACCGCCAGGTCCGCCGAGGCGAAGCGGTACAGCGGCCGGTGCGGAGCGGTCCGTACGTCACCGAGGTCGGTGGGGCGGAAGTTCCGCAGCACCGCAGGATTCGCGGCGGCCTCCAGCAGCAGCCGCACCTCCTCGCCGCCGCTGACCGGCGCGCCGACGGGGAGGTGCCGGTTGCGCGGATGGATGCCCTTGAGCGGCACCCCGTCACCGTCGTAGAGCAGCCCCTCGGCCTGGAAACCGGGCCCGTCGCCGCGGAAACCGGGATCGATGACGGCCTCCACCCGCCGCCCCGCCCACTCCTGCGGCACCTCACCCGCCAGCCGGAACCAGCTGGTGGACCACGGCGGCCCCCAGGACTCGCCCACCGTGAACGGTTCGTACGTGGCCCGCAGCGCCTCGTCCACCGGCACCGGTTCTCCGGGCGCGTGCCAGACGGCCAGCCGCAGGGGCACCCGCGCCGCGTACTGCGCGGGCCTGATGAACTGCGCCAGCGCCCGCTCCAGGCGCCCCTCCACCAGCAGTCGGTCGTCGTGCACAGCGGCTCCTCACGCTCGTACTGCCCACGCCCGGGGCGCGGGCGGGCTGCCCCGGCGGCAACCGGGGGAGTGCTCCCTCGTGTCCGGGTGCGGCCGGGGTTTCGCGACAGGCTCGGGGTCAGGCATACCCACTGCGCCCCGCCCGGCCCACCCGGCGCGCGGGCGGCGCCCCCGCGACGTGGCGCGCGGAAGCATGGCGGCAGACCGGATGGGCATGCTGACCGTGAGGCTGTTCGAGGCAGAGCGCCGAGGTTCGTTGGGGGCGGGGGAGAAAATGCGTCAGCCTGTGCGGCGCGAGGAACGGGACAGAAGGCAGGAAACGGCCGAGGGGGGCCGGAACGGGGAGACCACCGCGCGAGCGCCACGAGTGCTGGAGCGGAAGGTGCGGCATGCGGATCTGAAGGCGGTCGGCGAGGTGCGCCGGGAGCTGCGCCAGCTGCTGAGCCGCTGGACGGTGCCGGGGGGCGGCGAGCTCGCGGAGGTCGCGACGCTGCTCACCAGCGAGCTGGTCACCAATGCCCTGGTGCATGCCGAGGGCGGTGCCGTCGTCACCGCCAGGGTCAGCGACCGGCTGCGGGTGGAGGTCCGGGACTTCGTCCCCGGACGCCCCGAGCCCCGACCGCCGACCACCGACGGGACCTCCGGCAGGGGGCTGATGCTGGTGCGTTCCTTAGCCGACGCATGGGGGATACGCACCGAGAGTCTCGGGAAGAGCGTGTGGTTCGAGCTGGGCGGCGGACCGGCCTGACCCATGGGCGGGGGCGTCGGTAGGCGCGGTCCGCCACCGGTCAGCCGAATTGCCGTTCGATCTCGGCGAGTTTCTCCTCGAGGGAGTCCAGACGGGGAATCGTCTGGGTGTCGTCCTCGGCGGTGAGATCCACGGTCCGCGGGGGCCCGGCCGGAGCGGCACCCTCCGCCTCAGCGCCCGCCACGGCCTTGAGAGCCGGGCGGGAGCGCACCGGCGACTCTGCGGTGAGCAGCGGCTGGGAGACACCGGCTATGGCGGGGTCCGGGCCGGCCACCTCCGCGGCCGCCGCCTGGGACACCGCCAGTTGCCGCCCGCCGGCCCGGCCGAGGCCCCAGCTGCGGTGCTGCCGGTTGATGGCCTTGATGCGGGCCCGGTCGAGCTTGCCCTGCTCGCGCCGGCGGTGCCGGTTCTGCTCCTTCTCCCGCCGGTCCTCGCGGACCTCCTCGACCGCCTCGTCCAGCGTCCGTACGCCCTCCAGCAGCATCAGCGACCAGGCCGCGAAGGTCTCGCGGGGCGCCCGCAGCCAGCGCACGATCCGGATCTGCGGCAGCGGCCGCGGCACCAGGCCCTGCTCACGCAGCGCCGCCCGGCGGGTCTGCTTGAGCGCCCGGTCGAAGAGCACCGCGGCCGACAGCGACATCCCGGCGAAGAACTGCGGTGCGCCCGCGTGCCCCAGGCCGCGCGGCGCGTGCACCCAGTTGAACCACGCCGCCGCGCCCGCGAACGTCCACACCAGCATCCGCGAACCGAGCGCCGCGTCGCCGTGACTGGCCTCCCGTACGGCGAGCACGGAACAGAACATCGCCGCACCGTCGAGCCCGAACGGCACCAGATACTCCCAGCCCCCGGAGAGGTTGAGGTTCTGCACGCCGAAGCCGACCAGCCCGTGGAAGGACAGCGCCGCGGCGACCGCCGCACAGCAGAACAGCAGCAGATAGGAGGCCGACGCGAAGACGGTCTCCTTACGGCGGCGCCGCTCCTCGCTGCGCTCCCAGGAGTCCTCACCGCCGGACCGCGCCGCCGCCCGCTTCCCACGCACCACCAGCGCCGCGGCCGCGAACACACCGACGAGCAGCAGGGCGCCGGGAACCAGCCAATCCAGCGATATATCGGTCATTCTCATTCTGGGATCCCTTTGCCTCGGGTACGCGATTCGCGCGACATCCTGACGGACCCCACCCCGGTAACCGAGGCATTCGGAACAAGAAGACGCCAAGGGGTGTGATGGAGCCACCGGAGGTCGAACTTGCATTCGCTGAGGGGGGGTTGAGTTCGAGGGGTGAGGGGCTGGGGGTGGCATGGAACCCGAGGTGCGGCAGTGTCGAGCCGGAATCGGGCCGCATCGCGTCGTGCGGGCGTTTTGACGCCTTAACGGCTCGCGGCGGCCGAATTCGCGAGTTCGTTCGATGCGCCGTGCTTCATGCCGGAGCCCGCCCGCCGGATGATCACCGCGAGCATGGCCGCCGCACAACACAGTGCCCCGGTGGCCATCCACACCAGGTCGTAGGAGCCCAGGGCGTCCCGGGCCACGCCACTGCCGAAGGCGACCAGGCCGGCACCTATCTGGTGGGCGGCGAGCACCCATCCGAACGCGATGGCGCTGTCTTCTCCGTAGAACTCACGGCACAGCGCGATGGTGGGGGGAACGGTGGCCACGTCGAGCACGCCGAACAGCACGACGAAGGAGACCAGCGGAAACTGCACGGTCGGCCCCATCATGGCGGGCAGGAACATCAACAGCAGACCCCGGAGCGCGTAGTAACTGCCCAGCAGCCAGCGAGGGTTGATGCGGTCGGTGAGCCAGCCCGAGGAAATCGTGCCCACCACATTGAAGATCCCGACCATGGCCAGGAGCGACGAGGCCACCGTGACCGGCATGCCGTGATCGTGAGCAGCAGGGGTGAAGTGCGTCCACATGATTCCGTTTGTCGACGCACCACAGATGGCGAAGGTGGCCGCCAGCAGCCAGAACGGCCCCGTCCTGACCACGGTGGAGAGCACTTTGAGCGTGCGGCGCCCCGTTCCCGGAGCAGCGGGAGGGTTCGGCACGAACTCGTGGGACCCGTACGGCTTGAGACCGACATCCGCAGGATGGTTGCGCAACAGCAGCCACACAAAGGGCACGACAACCAACGCGGTCAGTCCGACGGTCACGGTGCCGGCCCGCCAGTGATGGTGGTCGACGATCCAAGAGAGCACGGGCAGAAATACGAACTGCCCGAAGACGCTGGCCGCTGTGAGGAGGCCGGTGACCAGCCCACGACGCTTGACGAACCAGCGGTTGGTGACGGTCGCGGCGAACGCCATGGCCATCGAGCCACAGCCGAGGCCCACCAGGACGCCCCAATAGAGGGTGAGCTGCCAGGGTTCGGTCATCACCGTCGTCAGCGCGGCGCCGGCAGCGATGACAGCCAGCGCGCCGGCGACAACCCGACGCAGGCCGAAACGGTCCATCAGAGCCGCGGCGAACGGGGCAGTTAACCCGTTCAGCGCCATGTTCACCCAGACCGCGAAGCTGATCTCGCCATGCGACCAGCCGAATTCCTCGTGCAGCGGGTCGACGAGCAACCCTGGCATGGTGCTGAACGCGCCGGCGGCAACGATTGCCAGAGCTGCGACCGCGGCGACCCACCAGGCACGGTGTACTCGGGGTTCGTGAACAGGAAGCGGAGTTTCGATGCTTTGAGTCACTCTGATCATGATGGGAGACCAGGGTGGATGGCGCAGCAGTCAGGCAGACAGCCCGTGCAAGAATCTGGCCATGACCACCTTCTTACACCCTGGTCGGCACCGCGTGGCAGTCTTCGTCCGCCACGGACTGATGCCCATGGAGTTGGGTCTGGTCCATCAGATGTTTGGTCAGACAAGGTCGACCGAGGGTGATCCCTTGTACGAGGTGATCACTTGTGCACTGTCCACGGGTGAGATCCGTACCGACGCCGACTTTCCCATCTACGTCGCACACGGACCCGAGACGTTACGGGAGGCGGACACGGTCATCGTCCTGGCCACGCACGAAGAGGATGTGACGCAGACCGAGGGACGGCTCAGCAGCTCGCTCGCCGCTGCCTTTGCCGCCATCCGCCCCGGCACCCGGATCGCCTCCATCTGCACGGGAGCCTTCGTGCTGGCGGCGGCCGGCCTTCTCGACGGCCGTCGTGCCACCACGCATTGGAAGTCCTCCCAGAACTTCCGGGAACTCTTCCCGCAGGTCGAACTCGACCCGGACGTCCTCTACACGGACGAAGGCGACGTCCTGACCTCGGCCGGCGAAGCCTCCGGAATCGACCTGTGTCTCCACATGATCCGCTGCGACCACGGCAGCGCGATCGCCAACGACGTCGCTCGCAGCACCATCGTCCCGCCACATCGCGACGGCGGGCAGGCGCAGTACATCCGCACCCCGGTCCCGGAACCGGAGTCCTCGTCCACGGGCAAGGCCCGGGCCTGGGCCCTGGAGCGGCTCGACCAGCCGCTCACCCTCGACGAGCTGGCCGCGCACGCGGCGATGAGCGTACGTACCCTCACCCGCCGCTTCCGGGAGGAAGTCGGCCTCACCCCGGTGCAGTGGCTGACCCAACAGCGCCTGGAACGCGCTCGTCAGCTCCTTGAAGGCACCGACCTGCCGATCGACAGGATTGCGGTGACCGCAGGCTTCGGCACCGGGACCTCGCTGCGCCAGCACCTGCGAGCGGCGCTGGGGGTGTCGCCGAGCGCCTATCGCAGCACCTTCCGTGGGCCGGCAGCCCACAAGAAGCACGGCCCGCGGACGGCCGACCGGCACGGAGCGGCAAACCAGTAGGTCCCATCGGCCCTTGGACGTGCTCGGGGGCGGGAGTGCCGCTTCAACGATGTTAATGCCCATGAAGGCGCATCATGTCCATTGTGTGGCGCAGTGGGTGCCGAAGATGCCTTTGTCGCATCGGTCATCTGAATGGCCGAATCGGAGGTCCCGCAGGTCGTGGAGTGGTTTAAGGCGAGTGAGTCATTCCTTCGACCGTGAAGCGGTTAACCCTATGAACTCGGCTCGCCGCGCTGAAGGTGCTGGCTTGGCGTATGCCGGAAGAGCTCTGGGGGCCGTCTCCCTCGGGGCGCATATTCGGCCAACCAGCCACGCGTAACCCTCCGGCTATTCCTGTGAGTAGTGGGCACAGCATGCGGGCCGGTCGGTTCCTTCCAGTAGCCAGGAACTTCGTGATCCCCGAATGTGTCATTCCGCATCCAAGCCTCCAAAATTCCGCCGGTTCAACCTGGGCCACGATGCGACATAACGGACGAGCAGGCAATGTGACCGCTTGTTGACTCGCGATTGATGTGCATGTCACGGTGGTTCTGCGGTTGCGATCAAGAAAAGAGGAACAGGGGGGCCTTCACCGATTCAATTTTCGGACGCATCTCGTTCTGGTACGTCATAAGAAGCGTCACATTCTCGAAAGAATCGGCTCGCGTTGCAGGACGCAGAGCCGGTGAGAGGAAACGCGAGAAATGCCCTTATGGACGAGTGATCGGTATACCAGCCAAGAAGTCTTCGACTTAGAGGCCCAGCGCATCTTCGGTCGTTCATGGATGTGTGTGGCGCATTCATCCGAGATCCCGAATGTGGGATCATTTATTCGGGTAGAACTCGGCGGGGAAAGCATCCTGCTGGTGCGTAACCGGAGTGGCGCTCTGGCCGGCATGTTGAATATTTGCCGGCATCGTGGAGCCCAGTTGTGCCTAGAGAGCCAGGGCGACTTCGGGAAGTCGATCCGGTGCAGCTATCACGGATGGACCTATGGCCTTGATGGCAGACTCGTCGGAGTCCCGTGGCGTGACCAGTTGCCACCGGGAACGGGTGATCGGCACCTTCATTCCGTGTCGGTCACGGAATGGCTGGGTTATGTCTGGGTAAGTTTGGATGAGAAAGCACCGCCACTTTCGGAACAAGTTGACCCGCTGATCCGTGAGCGATTCGGGGAAACCAATCCGATCCCCCACTATGAAACCGAACGCCTCAAGGTGACCCACAAGATCACTTATGATGTGCGGGCAAACTGGAAAATCTTGTGGGAGAATTTCGACGAGTGCTACCACTGTCCCACGATGCATCCGGAACTGTGTGCCGCGGTACCACAGTTCCGCGGCGGATATGGAACCGTCACGGGTCCGCAAGGTCTGGGTGCTCCACTTGCTGATGAAGCAACAGGGTTCTCCATGTCTGGTCGACCCGTTGCACCGACGCTGCCCCAGGTGCCTGCTGAAGACGAACGGACCTTTTACGGAATTCTGCTGTGGCCGAATGTTTCCATCGTTTTCGTTCCTGACCACGTGTTCTGTATGCGGCTCGAACCGCAGGGACCTGATCGCACCAGGGTCGTCGGAGAATGGCTCTTTCATCCTGATGTGGCAGATGAGCCCACGTTCTCTCCGGAGGACGCAGTCAAAGTACTTGACGTGACGAATCGTGAGGACTTTGACGCGTGTGAACGGGTACAACTAGGTGCCCATTCGCGGAGCTTTGACGATTCGCAGGTCTACTCACCCTTCGAACATCGTATCGACGAGTTCCGGAGCTGGGTGGATGCAAACCTCGCCCAGTGAGCGCGGACGGGACGACATCGACCGCTCACCATGATCCGACCTCAAGCCGATTTGTGTCAGGAAACAACACACTTCTGGAGGCATGGATGGACAAGCGTCTTGAGCTCCACTACGAAAAGCTTTCTGAGATCTACAACGATCTGTGGGAGACCCGGCCCGACTATCCCGACTGGATGGCCGAGCAGATCCGGGACCACCTCCGGGTGACGGAAGGCCAACGGATTGCCGACATCGGAGTGGGTACGGGACTATTCTTGAGCCGACTTCTGCCCTATGCCACAGCGCAGACTCCGGTGGTCAGCGTCGATCCCTCGGCAGCTCTCTTGGAATTACTGCCTCAAGATCCGCGGCTCCACGCCGTCCAGGCGACGGCGGAAGAAGTAGTTGCCGGAGATGTGTCGTTGCCGTACGACACCTTTGACGCCATTGTGATCAAGGAAGCGGTCCACCACTTCACGGACCTGGAGAACACTCTGTCGGGCCTCGCCCAGCTCCTCGCCCCGGGCGGCCGTTTCCTGATTGTCGCTCTTCCGCCTCAAATCGACTATCCGCTCTTCGAAGCAGCCTTGGACCGATTCGCCACCGAGCAACCTGACCCTGAGGAGGTGGCGGCCGCGCTGGAGTTGGGCGGACTCAAAGCGACTATTGGCTACAAGGAATTTCCGCTATCCGTCGATCGCAGCAAGTGGCTTCGGCTGGTCAGTAATCGCTGGATGTCGGTTCTTTCCAACTTTTCAGAAGGTGAGCTTGCTCAAGGTCTGAAGGAGATCGAGCACCGCTATACGACTCCGCAATTGGAGTTCAATGATCGGTTCGCGTTCATCCTGGGAGAACGACCGGCTACTTGATCCGTAGCATGCGACTGGACTGAACTACTCTAAGAAATATCCGGATGCATTGGCTGTCTATGTTCTGACGCTAGTGCCAGAACATAGACAGCCAATGCTGACCCATTTGTGGAGGAAACCTGATGTCGTTGGAGCGCACCCTGCCAGCCCCTTCAGTGGAATCTCCTGATTCAGCGAATGAAGACGAATCGAACGTTGCGCGTGTTTACCTTGACGCCCCACGGGCAGGTGAGGGCCCTTCGCTGTGGAATCTAGCTCGCGAGGCAAGGTCGCTTGACGTCAACTCGCCGTACTTCTATGCACTTTGGTGCAGGGATTTCGCCGCTAGTTCCGTCGTCGCTCGTTCGGCGGAGGGTATTCATGGATTCACCCTGGCGTTCGCGCGCCCAGGTGCCCCGGAGACACTTTTTGTCTGGCAAACGGCAGTGGCCGCGGCGCATCAAGGGCAAGGGCTCGCCCGACGCATGGTGGATCACCTCGCCGATCACCGCTATCGATTTGTTGAAGCCACGGTGACGCCCGACAACACGGCATCCGATCGTTTCCTGTCGGCCTTCGCCCGCGCCCGAGGAGCCACACTGCATCGCCAGCTGCTCTTCGGTCCAGAACTCTTCCCGCCCGGTCACGACCCCGAAGAACTTCTCCGGATCGGCCCGCTGAATCACGAGTCCTGATCAGCGGACACGCTGCCACAGTCACGTAGAGCCGCACATTCGACGTGAAGGAGGATCAAATGAGTATGGCAGTACGCGCTGAAGCATCTTCTCGTCCTGATGACATCTACCCGACACGGGTAAGCGAACCCGCCCTGCTCGGCCGGCAGGATCCGGTCGTCTACGGCGCTCCGGAGCACGGTCCGCTCGATTCGCGGGAATTATCTCTTTTCGAGCAGAAGGGATTTCTTTCGACTGAACAACTCCTGCTTCCTGGAGAGGTGGAAAGTTATCGCTCCGAGCTATGGCGGCTGGCAAGGGATGAGGCCGTCATGAACGACGAGCGGACAATCAGGGAGCGTGACTCTGATGAGATTCGATCCATCTTTGAGATCCACAAGGTCAGTGAAGTGTTCGCGAAACTCATCGCTGACCCTCGTGTTCACGGACGTGCTCGTCAAATCCTGGGGTCCGAAGTCTACGTCCATCAATCTCGGGTCAACTACAAGCCCGGATTCAAGGGCAGGGACTTCTTCTGGCACTCTGACTTCGAGACCTGGCACTCGGAAGACGGAATGCCGCGTATGCGTGCCGTAAGTATCTCTATTGCGCTTACGGAGAACTATGAGCACAACGGTGGGCTCATGATAATGCCGGGATCTCACAAAACATTCGTCTCCTGTGCCGGAGCGACTCCGCATGACTATCATAAGGAGTCGTTGCGCGAGCCGACGGTGGGCACACCCGACTACGGCAGCCTGGCCGCCCTTGCGGACACGCACGGGATCGAACTTCTTACGGGGCCGGCTGGCTCGGCTACAGTCTTCGACTGCAACTGCATGCACGGCTCGAACGGGAACATCACTCCCTTCCCCAGGGCCAACGTGTTCGTCGTCTTCAACAGTGTTGAGAACGTGTGCACTGAGCCGTTCGCCGCTCAAAGCAGGCGTCCAGAATTCGTAGCCGCCCGTGACTGCACGCCTCTACCTCGGGCATCCTTCGCGAATCTGATGGCCGAGCACCTGGGTGAGCCCTGCCAGCTCAGCGAGTTCGCTCTCGACTGAACTCGGCAACAGTAGATCGGTCCGGGGCTGCCCCTTCGCGTCAAGCGCTACAGGAGAACGGGCGGCGTCGGGCCGATCATTGGAGGGCATGCTTCTGAGGTCTGCGTTATGGCTTTGGTGCTTCAGCCCTGGTGCCTTTGGTGGTGCGGCAGCCAGCAGGCGCGGTGGAATTCAGATTCCGGCAGAAGGGAGGGCCTGTGGTAACTGGACTGCCTCCAAAGCGGCCCAACCCTTCAGCCGGCCAGCAGGGAGACGGCTGAGAGCCTAGCCGTTCTGCTCCGGTCGGCCGCGTGCTACCACACGATTTCCGGAGGAGGAGATCACACGGGCCTGCAGTGAACCGCACGCGCAGCGGGTCCATACTGTGAGGCCGGTAGATGTCTGATGCTGCGAGATGATTTTTGCCGGCCGTTCGTCGGCATCGTTGCAGTGCGGGCATCCAAATGCCATGAGGATGTTCCTTCCTTCATGTTTGTGCATCCGCCGTGGCTAGGTCACGGCGATATCGCACACGCGTGATCTAATTGGTTACTAGTCAGAGATGACAGCGGAAGATATCCGTGGAAGCGAGGTGATTCAGGGCGCTTCTACGGTGAAGCTGTAAGCCTGTGGCATTGCTGAAAGTTGCGAAGTCGAGAAGAGGAAGCCCAACGAAGGGCTCACTTATATATTGCGAGTGCACTCGGAGCTTCCCTGGCTCTAGTGTCCACATGACGCGGAGCGCATCATGAACTCCATATTCTCGGCAATCCCGGTGGCGGCTGTCATGTTTCACAGTCTGGCAGGGGCGAAGGCGGCGAGACGAGGCGGTGAGCGGACAGACCGTGAAAGGATCTGGCCACGAGATCTCGCAATTTCGTGGTGGCCTGTTCGGTGCCAGCGATGCCGCGACGAGAAGTCTCGCTTTTGTGAGTGCTCTTGGAAGGCCTTCATGAGTGGAACTCGCCCCTGGGCGGCGCGGAAGCTTATCGAAGCCGTGGAAGTCACACAGCGGCCGAAGCCCACTATCAGTGCAGCCGCGTCGGGCGCTGTGTCAGCCGATATGCCTCGGCGTTGGGGAGCTCCCCACTCCTCGCGACCCTTCCGGCCGTCGTTGGGTACCTGACCTTGTGGGGGCGGGGCATCACGCACGCTGATCACCGAGAAGGAGGAGCTCTGCTCGGCAAGGACGTATCAATGTCGCGGAATCGCGGTGTAATTGCGCCGCTTCGGGTCCAATCTGCAATTGCGTGGGGGAGCGCGAGGGAGGCCCCCGGCGCATACGCCGGGGGCCTGGGAATTGGAGGGCCGGCGCGCTCACGGCCGCAGCCCTGCGGAGAGATGCAGCTCCGCCTGTGTGCGGTGGCGGCGTTCTTCGGGGTGATGTCGACGACGGCCAGGCCGGTGAAGATGCGTTGGATGCAGGGGGCGGGCGCCCCTCGGCGCCGAGGTGGTGGGCGACGGTGATAGCGGGCAGGACCGCGCCGGTCACGGCACGCATATCGCGGGCACCATCGACGGCAAGGGCTACGGCGTGGACAAGGACGCCAAGCTGGTGTCCGTGCGCGTCCTGAAGTGCGATGACACGGGCTCGTCGTCGATCGATGAGTCCTGACGCCCACGGCCCTCACGCGCGCAGGCCGAGGCTCCCTGATTGTCCGTCAGGTGCCCGCACCAAGGCGCTGGACGCGGTCCTCGTCGCGGGTGCGGGGGCAGGTGAGGCAGGTGTCGTCGGGGCGGAGGGTGTAGTACATGCAGCAGCTGGCGCGGTCTCGGGTTGTCAGGGGTTCGCCCTGGGGGGCGGTCAGTGTGCGGAATCCTGCGCTGCCCACGTAGGGGGCGGTGGCGCCGGGCAGTAGGCGTTCCAGTGCGGCCAGCGCTCGCGGTTCCTCGCCCAGGAGTTGTGCCACGTGCCAGAGGCCCTCGACGATCTCGTCGGATGCCATGCCCCACAGCGCCCGGGACCCGCGTCGCATCCGGGTGCGGAAGCCCTCCAGGACGGGGCCGAGGTGTCCGGCCACCGCGGCCCGTACCTCCGCGCGCAGTGCCTCCTCGTCCGGTACCACCCGGGCGCCGGGCAGTGCCGCTGCCGGATCGTCCGGGAGGCAGGCGAACGTGCTGATGCGCGTCGACATCCGGACCGGCTCGCGTTGCATCGAGACGTCCTGGACGGGCAGCCGTGGGACCCGGCGGTGCAGGAACCAGGGGACGGTGATCAGCAGACAGGCCGGCCAGGCGTAGCGGTGAAGTGCGAAGCTCGCGACCACGTCCGGACGGGCCGGGCGGCCGTGGTCGCGGATGATCTGTGCGTCGTCCCAGGCGAGAAAGGCATCGAGGGTCTCGCCGCCGGCCGCCAGTCCGGCCGCGCAGACCCAGCCGTTGCCGCTGGGCGGTGCCGTGTGCCAGGTGGTCACCCGCAGCCCGGGAAATACCTCGGAGAGCCGGGCGTAGGCCTCAGCGACGGGGTGGGCCGTGGCCGGGGCGGCGAGAACAGAAGTCATGGGGGAGACCACCGAATCGCGATCGTTGGCAGGTAAGGCTTACCTTACCCGAAGGTCTACCCGCGTTCGATCGGCGCCAGTCCCGGCGGTCCGGCGAGGTTCCGGGACCGGCGCACGGATTTGTACTGTGGCCCGCGCCGCCTATGGTGCTGGGATACGTCAGGAGGATCCGTCATGGAACAGGGCACAGTGGAACAGGACTCGGTAGTGCGGGCGTGGGTGCCCGCGCAGCCCGGTCCCGCCGCGCCCCGGCGGCACTCCGTCCGCGGCCAGGTGCTGGCCGCGCTGCGCCATGCGCTGGCCGGCGGGGAGCTGACCCCGGGCGAGGTCTACTCCGCTCCGGCGCTGGCCGAGCGTTACGGCGTCTCCGCGACCCCGGTCCGGGAGGCCATGCAGCAGCTGGCGTCCGAAGGTGCCGTCGAGGTCGTGCCCAACCGCGGATTCCGGGTCGCCGAGTGCAGCTCCCGCGACCTCGCCGAGCTGGCCGAGGTCCGCAGGATGCTGGAGGTGCCCGCGATCATCCGGCTGGCGCGGGCGCTGGCCCCGGAGCGCTGGGAGGAGCTGCGCCCGCTCGCCGTGGCGGGCGTGGCCGCCGCCGCCCGCGGGGACCGGGCCGG
>Ga0207426_1001281_pt1 | contig 21820 bp, 15 predicted proteins | sample AraplaMF_Cvi_mMS_FD_184265 | JGI IMG/M metagenome (GOLD analysis project Ga0207426, IMG submission 184265) | Arabidopsis root microbial communities from the University of North Carolina, USA - plate scrape MF_Cvi_mMS (SPAdes) (version 2) | ecosystem: Host-associated > Plants > Roots > Endosphere... | reverse complement strand
GTGGCCGAGCTGGAATACATCTTCCGGAAAATGTTCAGAGAGCTCGCCACCGATTATATCTACAAATATGACCTGCTCCGGAACCTGGTGATGGAACTGATCCACTACGGACAAAAGCTACAGCCCATGTCCGCACTCCGCACCACCCAGAACGCTGCGGACAGGATCTCCTCTCTTTTCATCGAACTGCTGGAACGGCAGTTCCCGATAGAATCTACGCAACAAAGGCTGTCGCTTCGTACGGCTAAGGATTATGCGGACAGATTAGCTGTGCACGTGAACCACCTTAATAAAGTGCTGAAAGAAGGCACTGGCCAGACAACTACAGAGATCATCAGCAAACGCATTATACAGGAAGCTAAGATTCTGCTAAAGCAAACAGACTGGAATGTGTCAGAAATATCCTGGGCATTAGGATATGATGACCTCGCGCACTTTTCGAACTTCTTTAAAAAACATACATCCCTGACCCCACTGGGGTTCCGCTCATAAATGAATATGTCAAAACCTATGAAAACCAAACTCCTGACGAAAATCAAACTGTTGAGCGCTTTTGAAAAAGCGGTGATCGTCCTAAGCCTGATCGTATTTCTATTATCCCTGACGCAGCCTGCCTTTTATGTTGCCAGAAAAGATAATGACGCATGGGCAAACACACCTTTCTTATTGTTCTTCGGCTGGATAGGGTTTCTGGGTGGAGGATGGGAAAGTATATTCTGGCTTGCCAACCCCGCTTACTTCCTTGCCATCTATCTCCATGTAAAAGGAAGTAAGCGCGCTGTTTATTTCGCATCGGCCGCTTTTATAATAGCCGCATGCTTTTCCCTGCTTACTGATATTATATCCAGTGAAAGTGGTGCAAGAGCAAGGATAACATCCTTTGAACCGGGATATGAGCTTTGGGTAGTAAGCCTTGCATTACTGGCGGTGGGAATAACTGTCACCCGCATACGACTATTCCTCCTCCGCCCATCTCTTCCTTCTCGCTAGCTCCGCTTCCGAAGGTGTTGTTTCACCGCCCACTGTGCCCGTTACCAGTGCTCCGGCAGGTTCATATTCCGCCATGATCACTCCTGTACCGGAAACCTTTGTGCTCAGTAATTTCCAGCTACCCGCCTGGGAGCCGCCGTTAAACAGGCGTTTACCTTCACCTACAGTTACCGGGTACGTCCATACGTACAACTTGTCTACCAGCTCATTGGCCAGCAGGGTTTGTATCAGTCCGCCGCTGCCCCAAACCACCAGGTCCGGTCCATCCTGTTTTTTAAGCTCACGGATACCAGCCACCACATCACCGCTGATCAGTGTAGAGTTTACCCAGTCCAGCTGCCGTTGCTGTTCGGATACAACAAATTTCTCACTATTATTAAATTTCTCTGCAATGGGATGACCCACCTGGTAAGGCCAGTAAGCGGCAAAGATCTCATAGGTGCGCCGGCCCAGCAGCAGGTCAGAGGGAGCTGACATGATCTCACCTATTACTTCATTCGTTTGCTCATCTCCGTAATGGGCACTCCAGCCTCCCCATTTAAAACCTTTCGTAGGATCTTCCGTAGGTCCTCCAGGCGCTTGTAATACCCCGTCTAGTGTAACAAAGCTAATAACGATGATCTTTCTCATGATGTTTTTGTTTTGTGTGATACAAAGATACCGGTATAGTATTCACCGCATGCTGGCTGAATGTGACTTTGTAAGGGGTGTTTGGGCAATAACAACATGGGTAGGATACATATCGTATTGTGATATATGTGGATTAAATATAATTTTACGCCCGAGCAGAACGAACCTTTACCTAATTGTCACTTTAACCATTATTAAAACCATATCCGCCTACGCAGTACGTTCATCATCCTCAACAATAATCATTCGAAAAACGCTAAATCACGTCATCTCATGCAGAAAATTAAACTTTTACTGGTATTGGCCCTTGTCGTGCTATGGGGCAGCAATACCTTCGCTCAATTACCTTGTTACAATATCGTGGGCTATTATCCGTCCTGGGTAGCAGGTAACAGCAGCTATTATATCAATAGTCCTTCAAAGATCGACTACAGCAAGTATACCCATATTTGCTATGCATTTAACATTCCCGGTAACGATGGTAACATGGGCGGTGTTCCCAACGGTTCCGCGCTCACAGATCTCGTGAACAGGGGCCATGCCGCCAATGTTAAAATATTGCTGTCGATAGGAGGCTGGTTAGACTCTTCTCCCTCCGGTACACCTTTCGAGGCTATTTCCACCAATCCCACAGCCATTAACAATTTTGTAAATGCCTGTGCCAGCTTCGTTACACAGTATAACCTGGATGGTATAGACCTGGACTGGGAATATCCTACGCAGAAAAGCAGGTGGAACGCTATTGCTGTCCCTTTAGGCAATCGTTTGCACAGCATGGGTAAATTGTTCACTGCTGCCGTATCTGAAAGCGCCAATAACAATGGTAATAACTATGACAATGTTACCATGTTAGACCTGGTGAACATCATGTGCTATGGCGGCGATGCCCTGGCCAGCAGCGCAATGGCATACTGGACCTCCCGCGGTGTTCCGCAGGAAAAAAGAATGCTGGGTGTTCCCTTCTACAGCGGCGATAACAATACCGCTGAGCATATCCGCAAAGCCAACATGGCTAAAACCACCGGTGGTGGTATCATGATATGGGACATTGCATCTGAATACGGCGATATCAACGCTATCTACAACACCCTCGGATCTGTTTGTAAAGGTGGTACACCGGTTCCGCAGAACCTGGCTTCCGGCAAAACCGTTACCGCTTCTTCTGTTGAGCCTAACGCGCCTGTTAGCGTAGTAGCCTCCAATATCACAGATGGTAACTACAGCACCCGCTGGTCTTCTGCTTTTGCCGATCCTCAATGGGTATCTGTTGACCTGGGCGCTAACTATGATATCAACCGCGTAAAGATCACCTGGGAAGCTGCTTATGCTACCGCTTACCAGGTACAGGTATCTAAAGATGGTACTAACTGGGATACCGTGAAAATAGTATCCGGTAATGCTACTACCGTGAACGATCATACTGGTCTTACTGCCAACGGCCGTTACGTAAGGATCTATGCTACCGCAAGGGCTACCCAGTACGGCTACTCTATCTTCGAAGTAGAAGTATACGGCAATGCTCCTGTTGCACAAACACCTTATGGCGGCACAAGATGGATTATTCCCGGCAAGATCGAAGCAGAGAATTATGACAACGGCGGCGAAGGCGTTGCCTTCCACGATCTGACTGCTACCAACATGGGCGGCCAGTTCCGCACCACCGAAGCGGTTGATCTGGAAACCTGCACCGAAGGCGGTTACGACCTGGGTTATGTACAGGCAGGAGAGTGGGTAGAATACAGCGTAAACGTAGCCCAGGCTGGCAGCTATACCCTGCAGGCCCGTGTTGCTACTACTGGCACTGGTTCCTTCCACGTAGAGCTGGATGGTCAGAATATTTCTGGTCCGATCGCTGTGCCTAACACCGGCGGCTGGCAAACCTGGACGAACGTTAGCGTAACTACACCTGCGCTTACTACCGGGAACAAAATACTGCGCATTGTGATAGACGCCGCTGAGTTCAACCTGAACTGGCTCAGCTTCGGACAATCTACCGGCAATAAAGCCATCGGCGGTATCGCCAGCGCTTCTTCCGTAGAAGAAGCTGGTTTTGAAGCTGCCAAGGCCTTTGACGGTAACAGCACTACCACCCGCTGGTCATCTGCTTATACCAATAATGAGTGGATCGCTGTAGATCTTGGTTCCACACAAAGCGTATCCAGGGTAGTACTGAAATGGGAAACAGCCTACGGTACTGCTTACCGCATCGAAACCTCACTGGACAACCAGAACTGGAGCCTTGCACAAACCGTTACAGCCGGAGACGGCGGTACGGACGACCTGAGCTTCCCGGCCGTTAGCGCCCGCTACGTAAGAATGCAGGGTGTAACAAGAGCTACGGAGTACGGTTATTCCATATGGGAATTTGAAGTGTATACTTCAGGCGCTGCTGCTGCAAGACAAAGCATCGCTGGTCTTGCAACGCCTGCAACGCACGAAACCCAATTCAGCATCGGTGTTGCTCCCAACCCGGCCAGCAATGTCCTGAACGTGCAGTTCAAAGGCCTGGCAGCTCCCGCTGTGTTAAGGGTGTTCAATATCTCCGGTCAGGAAGTATACCAGACCAGGGTAAGCAGGAATGCTAACCAGTCGCAGATCGATGTTTCCAGCTGGCCTAAGGGAATGTACATCATTTCCGTAGGTGACGCCCGGAAGAAAGTAGTGGTTGAATAAAAATTAGATAAGGATGATGAACGGGCCGCCTCAGCAATTTGCTGAGGCGGTTTTTTTTTATCTGATCTGTTATATGTATATTTCCATATAAGTGCTGAGATAGCAAATGGAACAATACGAACAGATCCTTTTAAAATACGACTGCTCCCTTAGGGATGGCGATCCCGGACTTTTAATAGCCGGCATTGAAGAATTGGCGGGCTTTCTGCTTCCGGAGGATTATAAAGAATATCTTCACAAGTTTTCAGGTTTTGAAGGAGATATAGGCCCGGAGTACCTGTATTTATTAGATGCAGAGGAGATAATTGAAATGAATAACAATTGTGGCATCCCGGCCAACCTGTCAAAGACGATTGGAATAGGAGGGAATGGAAGCAACGAATTTATTGCGATCGAATTCACAGACGAGGGCTCGTACCGGGTTGTACTTTCTCCGCTTATTGGTCTTGATAAACAATGCCATATTGAGATTGGAAGTTCATTTACCGATTTTTTAGTCAGGTTGGATAATGGCAAAGAATGGTTTAATGATGCAGATACGAAATGAAACCTTATATCTTAAAGTATAGCGCCATCGTACTGGCTGGTCTCCTTATTCAATGGTACTTATTCCTTTTTGCTCCCTTTTCTATTCCTGAATATATTCCGGCAACGCCTCTGAGAATAGATGGCCTGGTGCTCGTGTTCTATATGGTAGTGACATTGATCTTCTTTCACAAAGGCCTGCTAAAAACATACCCTGACAAGGGAATATTCAGTTTAACGTGCCTGGGTGCCTTTATGTATTTTTTAGCAGAGATAATTTTCCAGTCTATAAGAATGCCTACTTTGACTGCGGATTCAATAAGCGAACGGCTTTACTATTTTTTCTATGGCGTCTTGGGCTTGACCATTTTTGCAGCCGTGTTCTCATTTCTTGTCGCCTTTCAGTTAAGAACAAAGAGAACAAGTCAGTTGATCTTACTGATTGTTGGAATTTTATTTGCCTTTTACGGGCTAAGATTGCTTTTCCCTGGTTTGGGAAAACCATAGAGCGGGTTCTTAAAAAATATTTTTCCTTTCCCTAAAACAATATCATAATCCCCACTGTTATAAATATGCTGTAATTAAATTTATTAACTCAAATAACCATAAATACCGGACATTCTCCAGCCCCCATCATCACAACAATCAGCAGGGCTGCATGTGAACAATAGTCATCCATACTATTTATACGGGAGAGTTATCTATCTGCAATTGAGCCTGCATTCCCCATACTCCCCGTGTAGGACTATCCTTTTTTATTTCCATTTCCTGTTATCAAATGGCGGTTACCGAAAAGCCATTAAGAGAGTAGGTGTAAACTAAAAACTCTATTTTATGTCCTCAACAAAAACCAGTCCCGGCGCACAAGGGACAGAGCTGAAGGCCAGCGCAGTCATCATTGACATCCTTACAGTGATCGACACGGACCGAGTAATTGCATATTGCGAAAAGAATCACATTACCCCTAGTACCAAAATGGACCAACCCACGGGGATCGACCACAGTCATGAATTCATGATCTGTACCGGTGCGCGTGAGATTGTCAGCGGTCAGGGTACAGGTGATCTGCATTTCAGAGCAAATCCCGGCGATGTGATCCATTTCCGCGGCACATCTATTTACGCCAATTCTGATGACGCCGTTATTCTTTATGAAATCATAAAGTTCAAGGGCGACGACGTATTTTATCCCAACAAATTTAATGTGACTAAGGTGAAAAGGAATGGCGCTGTAATGCCCGACCCGAATACGCCAAACGGTGTTCCCCCCTTACATACGGCTATGACCTTCAACTCTTATTCTGCCACCGTGTCCGAGTCCGGAGACGAGTGGTTCAAGGTAAGGTTTGGTCTGTACAGGCTGGATGACAAGGGCCAAACCCAGAACCTGTATGGTTACTTCGAATGGGATCCAAGGCTCACTGTATTAGGCTGAGGTTCCCGGTCTCATACACAGCAATAAAATTCCAATAACAATCTCAATAACAATTTCAGGCTGGCTGAAAAGAATATTTCTTTTTAGCCGGCCTTTTCCTCGCTATTGCCCCTTAAAAACTATTCTTTTATGGACGATCTGTTAACAAATATTAAAGCCAATTTAAAGGTGCTGTTAGTGATTGATACTGATTATATCATGGAAAATCATGAAGCTAATAACGATGGTCCCGATTCGCCAGACCAGGTAGGAGGTAAATCCCTTCGTGTCATCTATAGCGGCGCCCGTAGTGCCAAAAGCGGAAATGAAGATGCAGACCTTAGCCTTAGAGCAAAAAAAGAAGATCACATTACTTTCAGAGCCATTTCCTGTTCCGGTAATTCCGATGATGCTGTCATTCTTTATAAAATTAAACACAAAGAGGGTACGAAGGTATTTAGCAATTTTATCACCGATATAGAAGAAATCGGAGAGGCAGCAGTGCCGGATCCGGATACCCGTGAAGGCCAGGGGCCTTTGCAGGGAGTGCATGGGGAACTTGATTTTACATCCCAGGAAGCAATTATAAAGCGGGTGGGCACAGAGATCCTGTCTGTACGCTTCGCTGTATATACGCTGAATGATGCTGGGAACAAGCAGATCCTGTATGGTTATTTTGAGTGGAACGCTAAGATAATAGTAGAAAAATAAAGCCGCCCCCGGTGGAGGCAGTCCATCACTGCCTCCTGTTTATAATAATTGATTGCATTTTTTATATTTTACAGGCGGAGGACCGACGTCTGGATCCCATCTTAAAAATGCCAGCTTTTCCATGAGGTTATTTTTCACATTAGTAACGTTAGCGATGATATTTTCCTGCGGACCGGAAAAACCACGTAAGACAGGTAAAGAGCTGGTGAATGAACGCTGCGCTCCCTGTCATAATTATTCTGAAGCCCATTCAGATTTCCTTCCCTCCCTATTTGGCATGAACGAAATGGGCGCGGGGTTCAAGCCCGTTTATGAGAAAATACTGAATGATACTATCCATCTGCCTGCATTCAGAGAGCTAACGCAAAGAGACAAAAAGGAGATTTACCATTTCATCATGTCCAACACCCGGGAAGTAACAGATCCGAAAATTCATAAATAAATAAGCCGCCCCCGGTGGAGGCAGTCCATCACTGCCTCCGGCCGGGCGACGGCCGCATCAAAATTCCACTTCGGTTCTATACGCACTTCCTTTATTATCCCGCATACGGGACATTACCCCCCGCGCAAACCGAATGTGGAATTATTAACAATCGAATGTTTGAAGTTCAATGCATCTATGCTTTTAAAGCATACTTATCCCGAACCTCCAACTTTCAACGAACCTCAAACCTCAAACTTCTAATAACCCGGATTCTTTTTCAAATTCGGGTTCACCGCCAGCTGTTGGTTCGGTATCGGGAAAAGCAAATTCTTCGGATCATCTGCAGGCTTTTCCTGCCAGGGTTGCAGGAACTTCCCGAAACGGATCAGGTCCAGCCTCCTGGAAGATTCCCAGTAAAATTCACGTCCTCTCTCATCCAGCAATTGATCCAGGCTTACAGCAGCCATCGGGGTGGCGGCCCGTGCTGTACGCACCTGGTTCACCAGCAGCAGCGCGCCACCGGCATTGCCCATACGCAGCTGGGCTTCTGCTTTCATCAGCAATACATCCGGATAACGGTAGTACACAAAATCATTATCTACTTTACCATTACCATCATTCACGTAATCAGGACAGTATTTCACTACGCGGATACCCGTTACTTCCAGGTTGGCGCCCGTTTCAATGGTGCTCACCTCAGGGGTGAATACCAGCGGAGCGCCGGTCCTGTCTTGCAGCGGTGCATCATTGGTAAGATTATACTGCTGACCGATCAGGAAGCCTACATTGATACGCTTGCCGGGGTTGGGAGGTCCGCCGGTACCGGTGGGATAAGCAGCGCCTCTTCTCAGGTCAGCAGCTTCAAACTTGTTGAAGAAGTCAGATAAAGTGGTCCATCCGTTCCAGCCCGGAGGGTTCTGGTTGTAATGCATCACGGTGTGCCAGATGGCATTCAAACCACCGGCGTCTACACCACCCTGGTTCTCTGCGGTAAAGATGTTTTCTTTAGACAGGGATCCGTTGCGGGGAGAGAAATTGTCAAAGTAATTGTCACTGAAAGTATACCTGCCGCTGGTGATGATCTCATCAGCCAGTGTCACCACCTTTGCAAGATCGGCGTTGTCAAACGTAGGCGCAGCCCTGTTGGCAAATACGCCTTTGTTCAGGTAGCATTTCATCAGCAGCACTCTAGCCGCATCTTTATTCGCTTTGGTGATATTGTTGTGGGAGACTGCTACATCAGGCAGGCTAGGCATTACCTCATTTACTTCAGCAATGATGTAATTCAGCGCTTCCATACCAGAGCGTACCCTGGAAGGTTCTGTTACTTTTTCTCCCGGGTCGCGGTAAGGCACCTGGTCAAAAAGATCCAGCACGCTGAACATGGCAAAGGCTCTCAGGAAACGGGCTTCAGCAGCCTGCTGTGCAGATGGGCTGAACTGCAGCATATTGGTAGCCGTATAGATCACACCACCGAGGTTGTTGAACGCATCACGGATATGGATGTTATCTCCATCCCACTGGTGAGAGTGGATCACACGCCATACACCGTTATCGTCCCAGTCGCCGCCCCTGGTTGGAGCGATCAGCTCGTCCGTGCTCATTTCAGAAAGCGCAAACACCTGGTCATTGCTTTGATAAGGTGAGCGCATGGAGTTATAGGCGCCTTTCAGCAAGGCTTCCGCAGAACCGCCGCCGCTGCCTATCTGGTCGTCCCTCAGCTCACCCTGGAGTTCTTCATCCAGTTTGGTACAGCTGGTCCACACCAGGATACCGGAGATGATAAAAAATATCTTTAAGTAGTTCATATAAGCCAATTTTTTTGATTAGAGAGAAAAGTTAAGACCCAGGGTAAACGTACGGGCAGACGGATAAGGCTGGTATTCGATACCTGCAGACGGAACACCGCCGGAGGTAGACATACCAGTCTTTGAATCCGCGCCGGGCGCGCCGCTGCTCTTATCCACATTCACCTCAGGATCAAACCCTTTGAATTTGGTGATCACAAACAGGTTCTGACCAGTGAAGTACACGTTCAGTCCTTTTACCACCTGGCCAATATCGCCGATGGCATAAGACAGTGTAGCATTCGCCAGCTTCACATAATTACCGCTCTCCAGGAAACGGGAGGAAGAAGTAACACGGTTGGATAATGATTCCTGGATCGGCGCATTATAGAACTCTTCTGCGATATTCCGCGCTGCTCTCAGGTTGCTTACATTCACTACGTTATTAAAGGTGTTGTTATAGATCTTGTGACCAAATGCACCGTTCATGTTGGCGGTCAGCGTAAACTTCTTATACGCTACCGATGTGGTGATGCCCAGCAGGGTCTTCGGATTAGGTGTACCCTGGTAGCTCAGGCTATCGCCGTTAGGATAGATGGATTGTCCATCCTTATCCATGCCGCCATAGGTCCTGGTGTAAAACCCGTTAATAGGCATATCGTTATAGATGATCTCTACCAGCGTACCGGATACGCCCTGTCCGTTCAGCTGACCGGTGTAAATAGGCGCTGTCATGCCTGTTACGTTGTTTGACAGGAAAGTAACATTCGCGCCCAGATCCCACTGGAAGTTCTTTTGCTGTACAACAGTCGCATTGATGGCTGCTTCCACGCCTTTGTTCACGATCTTACCGTCCAGGTTCTTCCAGGTCACTACTGCCTGCGCGGCAGCCGGCTGGATGGCCGCAGTAGGATACAGCAAATCGGAGGTAGTTTTATGGAAATAGTCCACTGAACCGGAGATCCTGTTATTCAGCACGCTAAAGTCCAGACCGATGTTATACTGTGCGTCAGATTGCCATTTCAGGTCGTCATTGTCATTGCTCACCTTTCTCAGCTCACCGTTAGGCAGGAAGGAGTTTCTTGACTGGGAAGCTCCGGAAGGGAATTCCTGGTTACCGGTACGGCCCCAGCCGCCTCTCAGTTTCAGGTTGTTGACAAAACCTTTTGTGAAGAACTCTTCATTGCTGATATTCCAGGCCGCTGCAAAGGAGGGGAAAGAACCATAACGGTTGTTCTTACCGAATTTGGTAGAACCATCCACCCTGAGCGTACCGGTGATCATATACCGGTCCTTATAGTTCAGCGTTACCCTGCCAAAATAAGACTGCAGCTCAGAGATAGGATCTGCAAAGGAAGTAATATTACGGCCGGCTGCATTGGAGAACTGGATGTAGTTGGTAAGGTCCAGTCCGTAGTTACCAAAGCCGCCCGGCTGTGCAGGACCGAGGCCGTTCATATAGGCGCCCTTGTTATTGAACTTCAGGTACTCATAACCTACCAGGGCATTCAGGTGCAGGTCATGGTTGATCTCCTTGTTATAGGTCAGCGTATGCGTGATCTGCTGAGTGGTCAGCTCGCTTTGACCAATATTAGCCCAGCCAAGACCGGAAGGAGGATTGGCATTGATACCGAAAGTATTGAAGTTGATATTACCATCTACCGCTGTTCTCCGGTTACCCATGCTGTAGTTGATACTGTATTGCATACGGTACTCCAGGTCGTCGGTGATCTTGAAGTAAGGAGATACGCTACCCAGTATGGTGGTCACTTTTGATTTGTCGTGGTACACCTGCTGCATCGCTACCGGGTTCACGGCGCTACTGCCCTGTTTGATATTCAGGGTGCCATCAGGGTTATATAAGGCCTCGGTAGGGTTCCACTGCAGCGCCTGGCCGATCAGGCTGTTGCCAAATCCCGCATCGTTCGTGATAGGAGGGATGTTCTCCAGGTACTGGTTGGCGATGACGTTGAAGTCTACGCCCAGTCTTTTGCTGCGCAGGAATTTAAAGCTGGAGTTCAGGCCTACGGTATATTTCTTAAAGTCGGACTTCTTGACAATACCCTGCTGGTCCAGCATACCTACCGAAAAGCGGTACTTGGCATTTTCACTGCCTCCGCTTACCCCGGCATTATAGTTCTGGGTAACGGCGGTACGCAGGATCTCGTCCAATGCATTTACATTACTGCCTTTGTCATTGGTGCGCGGCGCATCCCATTTCTCGAGCGCCTGGCGGTACTGGTCGCCGTCCAGCACGTTGATCCTCCGCATGATCTTGCTGATACCAACGGAAGCGCCTATATCCAGCTTAGGTTCGCCGGTCTGGCCTTTTTTGGTAGTGATGAGCACAACGCCATAAGCGGCCCTTGAACCGTAAATGGCAGTAGCAGACGCATCTTTCAATACATCCACGGAAGCAATGTCAAAGGGATTGATAAAGTTCAGCGCATTGCCGCCGGGTATATTGCCCAGTTCGGGCACATTCAGGCCCGGTCTGGCAGAACGGCCGTCCAGGGGCACCCCATCCACCACGTACAGTGGCTGTCCGGTACCTGTCAGGGCGGCATTACCCCTGATCCTCACGGTAGTGGCTGCACCGGGTTGTCCGCTGTTGGCTACGATCTGAACACCGGCTACCTTACCCTGGATCAATTGATCAGGCGCAGTAAAAGTACCCTTATTGAAATCTTTCGCCTGGATGGAAGCAACGGCGCCGGTCAGGTCCTTTTTACGGACTGTTCCATAACCTACTACTACCACATCTGTTAGCTGGGTGCTGCTGGTTTGAAGTGTAATATTTACGGTTGATTTACCGCCGATGCTTACTTCCTGGTTGGCATAACCTACGTAAGACACCACCAGCGTGCCATTGGCGGGAGCATTCAGCTTGAAGCTGCCATCCGGACTGGTAGCCGTACCGGTGCTGGTGCCTTTAACCTGGATAGTAGCGCCGGGGATCGGGTCGCCTTTTTCGTCCGTTACCTTCCCGGTAACGGGTTGCGTCTGTGCGGTCGCTATGCCTGCTATCAGCAGCAATAACGAGCATAACATACGCACCCTGCGAAATAGAACTCTGTTCATAAGATGGAATTTTATTTGTTTGTGGAATATTGATGCCTGAATTAAAGAGTTGATAATCTATATCTATGGATAATTGATTATGGACCGTGGATTAAGTGTTTTCATAACAGACTAAATTTTCATAACGGATACCTTTCGCTCAGATTCGGATCTTGGTTATCAAATGTTGCAAGGGTTCAAATTAAAAGAGGTTTAAAGATGTTAACAATTTATATGGTCAATATATAGAAAATATTGGCCAAACAGGCCTTGTTGTAACCGGTAATTGTTTGGTTTCCAATCTATAGTGTTTACATTAAATTATTTTTATATACAGATGGTTTCCCTCGGTTTTCAGCTGCATTATCTATCGGTTAATGGGCTTTTATGTTGCCCAGGCGTTCCTCAAATTCCTCTTTCGGGATCACCGCTTTGTTCTTTATTTTGGTTTTGTAAGTATAAATGGTGTTTACAGAATACCCCAAAATCTGTGCAATTTTTACGTTATCGTTGATACCGATACGAATTAAAGCAAAAATACGGAGGTCCGTGTTCAGTAGTTCATGATCTTTCAGTTTGATCTGGTCCTCTTCTCTGAAGAAAGAATTGAATACCGGTACAAATTGAGGGAATATTTTCAGGAAGATCCGGTCAAAGTTCCGGAACAGCTCTTCCCGTTCCTCCCGAAGGTCGATATTATTCACCAGGAATTTCACTTCCCCAAATTTGTTATCTATAAGTTTCTGTTCAACCGACTTTTTAAATTTCGTCATTTTATCGATATAGGAGGAATTTAACTGGAAACAGTAGCCAATATACTCCTCCTTGATCTTATTGGCCTCCATCAGCAGCTCATTGATCGCCTGCTGAACGGCATGGGCCTCGGTAATAGCCTGCTGAGCCGTTTTCAGCTTCTTATACTGCCGCAGGATGATCACCGCCAGCCATACCAGGGTGAGCAGCAGCAGGGTAACGATGGCCGCATATACGAAAAGCAGCTTTTTCTGACCTTCCACCGTATTCACCTTTTCGCCTTCGATAATGGGAATGATGGTGCTCAACTGCATTTTCCGGAGCCGGGCCCCGTAAAAAGTGGCATCGGCCAGGGCATACTCCACGTAACGGGAAGCATGCTTAACATCCCGTTTCTTGAACAGCAGCTCTGCCAGGATGAACATGGCCGTGGTTTCCTTGGTGCTGGATTTGATGTCTGCCATAGCTGCCCTGGCCATCAGGGCGATGGCACTGTCAGTTTGTCCGTGGTGTATATAAATATTACCCAGGGAGGAGGTGGCGATGGCCGTTTGATGCCAGCTCAGGTCTTTATGGGCCACGGTAAGGGCATAGTAATAGCGGGCGCTGTCCATATTGCCCGCTTTAAAATACCGTGTTCCCAGGTTATAATCGTACTCATAGGAGTGGGGCCGGTACAGTTGCAGCGCGCTGTCTGTACAGTTATTTCCCAGCCGGATATAGGCGGGAGTAAAATAGGCGTCGTTACTGTAGTCCGCCATGTCATAATAAAAGCGGCCTTTCAGGCGATAATACTCCGCCCGCATACTGTCTGGCAGCATAGCCACATTCACCTGTGCCAGGTAATCGCCTGTTTCCTTGAACATGCCCGAGGAGAGCATGACGAACACCAGCTTTACACCGGCGTAATTGATCAGCTGCGGATCATTCAATTGCTGCGCCAGGGCCTGCATTTTGCGGGCATAGGCAAAAGCAGAATCATATTTATATACCTTGAACTGCTCAAAGAGCTGCCGGCATATCTCAAACTGTTCTTTGGGCGAAGTGTGCTTTGCATCATGCAGGGCATTCCTCCATGCAGTGATCTGCCTTATTCTTTCTGCATCATATACCGGCGCTTCCTCAATGGTGATATTGACTTGCTCCAGCAGACTGTCATTACCGGGATGGGTATATCCCGGTACAGACAGCAGCAGTAATAGAAGTAGGCTATATAGGTGATGTGTAAATTTTTTCTGGCAGTGTAGTCCCGATGGCGCAAGCACTTTTACCCCAACTCTTTTGTTGACAGGCATTAGTTATTTTTGCGATAATGTAACAAAAAATCCTGTATGAAGAAAATAATACTCGTTCTTGGTTTGGTTGGATGGGCGTTGATAAGCCCTGGTGTCAGAGACCAAAGTCAATTCTGTGGAATTCCGTATCCCGCCCCTGTTTGTCGGTTGAGTATAAAATGAACGATAATGTCTTCTTCTGTATGAAGGATAGTCAGCTGGTAAGTTTCCTCTCTTGTATAATTAAAGCTAAGCTCCAGGAAGTATACCGCTTCCCGTTGTAACACACGGTAAGTGCCGCTTTTATCCTGCCATATAAAACGCCTGCCCTGAGCCTCAGGGAAGAACTGGATGGTGGGAGGAACCTTTTGCCTGGTAGCGGAGTGGAATCGGGAATAGCTCCATAGAATGAAGTTAATATTTCTTATCTTAATGATAATAACCTCCCCGTATGCTAAAGAATGTAGCATTTTGGGCCATCTTACTGCTTCCTGCCGGCCTGAAGGGGCAGGCTCCCTTGGATGCCCCTACTCAAATAGCCGGTAAAGCAGATGCCTATCTTAATGCAGCCCTCGCCGCAGGAAAATTTAATGGAGCTGCTTTGGTTGCCAGGGAGGGGAGGATCATCTTACATAAAGCCTACGGCTGGAAAAATGTTGCAGCAAAAACATATAATGACACCAGCACCCTTTTCCCAATCCTTTCCATTACCAAATCATTTACGGCAATGGTGATGCTAAAATTACAGGAGCAGGGTAAATTGTCATTAAAGGATAAGCTGAGCAAGTACTTCCCTGACTTCCCTAACGCAGATAAGATAACATTGAAGCAATTACTCGTACATACATCCGGTTTACATAATTATACAGAAGACATTGGGGAGGAGGATTCCACCCTGGTGAATCATCCCTTAGAGAAAACAAGGATACTGGAACTGATCAGGAAGCCGCCGATCCACGCTCCCGGAAAGGACCTGAGCTATAATAATTCCGGCTATTATCTGGCGGGGATGATCATCGAAAAGGTCACTGGCAAACCCTATGAGCAGAACGTCAGGGAACTGATCTTTAAACCCATGCACATGCAACATTCAGGATTCGATTTCAACAACCTGCCAGCAGATACGCGGGCCACCGGCTATCAATTCCTCAACGACACGGTACAAAAACCTTACACCTTCATAGATTCAACGGTGGGGTTTTCTGCCGGCGCCATTTATAGCACAACAGGGGATATGTATAAATGGACCTGCGCTATTGCACAGCGGCATATCTTGTCATCCGCTTCCTGGGATATGGCGCTCAGCCGCCAGGCAGGTGTTTATGGAACAGGTTTCCAGCTGAATAAATTCTTTGGAAATGCTTATATCAAACACTCAGGAGGATACCCGGGATTTGCTTCCGAGTTCATTTACTACCCTCAGCAGGATATTACCATTATTCTTTTCAGGAACACGGGTAATTACGGGGAAGACCTGTGGCCGGTTGCCATGGGCATCTCCTGCATCACCCTGGGCTTGCCATACGATCTTTGGCAGCCGCGAAAGCGGGTGTCGCTGCCGGAAGAAATGTTGAAAAAGTGGGAAGGGCAGTATACTGCAGATAAGCTCACCATCAGCTTCAGGGTAAAAGATCAACAGTTATTTGAAGTATTGCCCAATGGAACAGAGTTGCTGCTATTGGCGGAAAACAATGATACTTTTTACTTGGAAAATTTCAATTCCTCCGTCCGCTTCGCCATCATAGACGGTATTGAAACAGCCACCATCCATGAACATGGCAAAGACCTCCCGCTAAAGAAAGCCGGCGCGGGTAAATAAATAATATCGCCATTCAGCCACCCATATCGCCATTAAAGCTTTTTTGCTTGCATATGTAAGCCAGGATGACTATTTTCCGCGATTCACCTATATGAACGTATGGTAACCGGAACATTAGCAACACCAAAGAACGCCTCGGACTTACTGAAAACCAGGCAGCATTTTGAATTACTGGATGGCCTGAGAGGAGTGGCCGCCGTTGTGGTGGTTATTTTTCACTTCCTGGAATTTGTATACACCGACTATAGCAAGAACTTCGCCGGCCATGGCTTCCTGGCGGTCGACTTCTTCTTTTGCCTGAGCGGATTTGTGATCGCCTATGCCTATGACGACCGCATCGGGAAAATGGGCATCAAGGAATTCTTCAAATCCAGGCTGATCCGCCTGCACCCCCTGGTGGTGTTCGGGGCCGTATTGGGCTTGCTCACCTACCTCTTTGACCCTTTTGGTAAGCCGCCCGCAGGCTATGGCTTCGGTCAGGTGGCCCTGATATTTATTACCTCCCTGCTGCTGATCCCTTACCCTTTCATGAAGGAGCGGTTCAACAACCTTTTTCTCTTTAACGCGCCCGCCTGGTCGCTGTTCTGGGAGTATATCGCCAATATCGTATATGCAGTGATCCTGTGGAAACTGCCCAGGCGTATACTGCTGGTGCTGGCCGTCATAGCGGCTGTATGGCTGGGCTACGCAGGCTATACCACCGGCAACCTGATGGGAGGCTGGGGCTCATCAACTTTCTGGGACGGCCCTGCAAGGGTCTCTTTTTCCTTTATGGCAGGCATGCTCGTTTATCGCTACAATTTCAGAATAAAGAATAAGCTCGGCTTCCTGGGCCTTACCATTTTACTGCTGGCCGCATTGCTGATGCCCTGGATTAAGCTGAACTGGCTGACGGAATTAGCGGCAGTGGTCATCTATTTCCCCATACTGGTGGCCCTCGGTGCAGGCGCACAGCTGAACGACCGTGCAAAGGGTATCTGTAAGTTCTCCGGCAATATCTCATACCCGCTCTACATGACGCACTATGGTTTTATCTGGATCTTTGGTAATTACTACAATCAACATAAGCCGGGTACTACTGAGCTGTTCTGGATCGTAGGTGGTTCAGTGCTGGCGCTTATCGGACTGGCTTATCTCACCATGGTATTGTATGATATTCCTGTAAGGAAATACCTGGCTGCTAAGAGAAAGAAAATTATAAGCTAACTTCGCGGCATGCTGTATAAAAGACTGTTACCCGTAATATTTGCTGCTATCCTTGCCTGTAGCAGCTATCCCGCCATTGCCCAGAAAGTGATCAAACTTTCAAACCTGGATAAGGAATGGTCGAAAGATTATCCGCCTTTTCGTATTGCAGGTAACCTGTACTATGTTGGCACCTACGAGCTGGCGGCCTACCTGATCGCTACTCCGCAGGGACATATCCTGATCAACACTGGTCTGGATGATTCCGGGCCGCTCATCCGCGCACATCTCAAAACCCTCGGCTTTAAGTTCGGGGATATTAAAATACTGCTGACCAACCAGGCACATTTTGATCACGTAGGGGCTATGGCTGCTATCAAACAACAAACCGGCGCCCAGATGATGCTCAATGAAAAAGATGCTGGGATACTGGCAGACGGTGGTAATTCAGACTTTGTAATGGGTGGCAGAGGCGCTATGTTTATGCCCCTAAAGGCAGACCGCCTGTTGCATGACCACGATACCATAAAACTGGGCGGTACGGAGATCACCATACTTCACCACCCCGGCCATACCCAGGGCTCCAGCAGCTTTTTGCTTGATGTAAAGGATGAGCAGCGAACTTACCGTGTACTGATTGCCAATATGCCCTCTATACTTAGCGAAACAAACCTGGCAGGTATGCCTGGCTACCCGGATGTAGGTAAAGATTACGCTTACACGCTAAATGCCATGAAAGGATTGCAATTCGATTTGTGGCTGGCTGCTCACGCCAGCCAGTTTGGCTTGCATAAAAAACACAAACCGGGTGATGCTTACAACCCTGAAGCCTTTAACGATCGTGCAGGATATGATGCCGCATTGGATGAGTTAACGAAGGCCTATGAAAAAAAGCTGAATAGTAAATAAATCCTGCTATATCTGGTCAATATACGGAAAACACCGCCTGCGCTTTAGTTGTACTTTAGGATAGCAATATCCTTACAACCATGCGTCTTTTCCACGTATACCTGCTAGGTACCACATTACTCGCTGCCACGGCAGCGCATTCCCAGCAGATCCGCACTGCCGGTAAACCAGCTGAGCTGACAGTCCGCCCTGCTGCTGAGCACAGCATCCGCGTCACGTTAAAGCCTGTCGGTACGGCGCTTCCTTTTACGCCTGCATTGGCAGAGCAGCAGCTTGTTGCTCCGCTCATCTCCCTGAAAGAACTGCATGGCCCTGTCAAAAAACAGGTAGGCAAGCTGTTGGTTAATATTGAGCCATCACCGCTTACCCTTACCGTCACAGATGCCAAAGGCCAGCTCATCCAGCAACTCATTTTCCGGGAAGATGGACAGGTACAGTTTAAGCTGGACGATCATCCCGTCCTGGGAATGGGAGAGGGCGGACCTAAACCGGGAAAAGGCGTGAACTGGCGACAGCTGCCCGTTGAATTTGACCGGCGCGGCCGCCTCCATCAAATGCAGCCCCGCTGGCAGGGCGATGCCTACGGCTCCCGCAATCCTGTGCCTTTATTGGTGGGTACCATTGGATGGGGCTTGTTTGTGGCGAATCCCTGGGTATTGGTAGACCTGCAGCAGGGCGACCACGGAACTTTCATTCCCTGGCAATCTACCGGCCAGCAGGGCGATGTACAGAACCAGGGCAATCAACATCTCAACCAGGGCAAAGGATTACCACCGGCATCAGCTATCGTGCCCGGACTGTTCGACTGCTTTATCTTTGATGCACATGATCCCGCCTGGATGATGCGCGACATCGCCACTATCAGCGGCGCAGCAGTAATGCCGCCCAAATGGGCCCTGGGATACATGCAATCCCACCGTACTCTGGAAGATGAAACACAGCTGATCGGTATCATCGATACCTTCCGCACTAAACAGATCCCCCTGGATGCCGTGATCTACCTGGGCACTGGCTTCACTCCCCGCGGCTGGAATACCCGGCAGCCTTCCTTTGATTTTAACCCGGAAGTATTTAAACGTGCACCCGCTGCCGTTATAGCAGATATGCATCAGCGCCATGTGAAAGTAGTGGTGCACATCGTGCCCTGGGATCGCGACCACCTGCCTACCCTGCAAGGCAATATTCCCGCCGCACCCGGCGAAACAGCCGGCGCTTCCCATATCAGTAACTATTGGCAACAGCATGCAGGCCTGATGAACGCCGGTATAGACGGCTTCTGGCCCGATGAAGGCGATTGGTTCAACCTGTTTGAGCGCATGAAACGTCATCAGCTGTATTACCAGGGACCGCTTGCCACGCGTGCCAATACACGTCCCTGGAGCCTGCACCGCAACGGCTTCCTGGGCATTGCCCGCTGGGGCGGATGGATCTGGTCCGGTGATACGCAATCCTCCTGGAAAACACTCGAAGCGCAGATAGCCGTCGCCATCAATTCTTCCCTGAGCCTTTCTCCCTATTGGGGATCAGATATAGGCGGCTTTTATCCGGGCGAAGAGCTGACAGGAGAAATGTACGCCCGATGGTTCCAGTTCGGTGCTTTCTGTCCTTCTTTCCGTTCACATGGAAGAACCTGGTGGACAAGGCTTCCCTGGGGCTGGGGGCTCTCCTCCATGGGACCGCTGGAAGACAAGAGCACCCCCTCGCCATCTGAACTGAACAACCCCGCTATAGAACCGGTAGTAAAAAGATACGATGAGCTGCGCTATCAGCTGATGCCTTACACCTATACGCTGGCCTGGGAAGCCCGCAATACCGGTATGCCCTTCATGCGGGCCATGTGGTTACACTATCCCGCAGACACAACAGCTATACGGACAGGCAACCAGTACCTCTGGGGCCGCGATCTGCTGATTGCCCCGGTGTATGAGCCGCATGCTGCTACGCGTACAGTATATCTTCCCGAAGGCGAATGGTACGATTGGTGGACCAATACAAAGGAATCCGGTGCCAGAACCATCAGCCGAAAAGTAGACCTTTCCATCATGCCTGTCTATGTGCGCGCCGGGGCCATCATTCCTATTGACCCGGTAAGACAGTACACTGCCCAGGTAGTGAACGATCCCACAACTATAAAAGTCTATCGCGGCGCCAACGGTCAATATACCTTATATGAAGATGATGGTATCAGCGAAGATTACCTGAAAGGTAAAGCTGCCCTTACCCGCTTTACCTGGGACGATGCGGCTAAAAAGCTCACTATTGCGCCGCTTGGCAAGAGCAATACTGAAAAGCGTGTATTCAAAGTACAATTGCTGCCTGAAGGAAGTACTCAGCAGCTAACGTATACCGGCCGCCCGCTCAGCATTCAATTCTAAGGCAGCCAGCCTTGTTGTTTTAATGATCCTATCAGCCTTGGATCATCTACTGACAAAGGAGGAAGCCAGTATGCGCCGATGCGGGTTCGCGTCCACCAAAGCCCTTCCGGGTTTCCTGGATTGGCAAAGCGGTAACGATACAGGATGGCGCGTATATAACGTGGCGGCTTGTCCGGAAAGGGATTGCCTGCAAACAGTTTCAACATCGCCGGATCATTGTGCAGCAGTTTCCAGATGAGATGTAAGGTCCAGGGATATTCGTCCGGTGTAGACATCGATGCAAACCACATCTGCCAGTCTAAGCGCGGCTGATAAGGAGCGATCTGCGGCGGCCTTTTATCAAGGGCAACAGGCAGCCCTTTATACGGATAGGCTTTCCAGTGAGCGCTGTCATCAGGATATTCATCCATCGTGCCTTCAAATACTACATTATACCGCTCCGTTCCCACTGATCCGAATGCACCGTAAGTATTCACCAGGTCCAGCGGATCAAAGGATGCATTCATCCGCTGTTGTGGAGAGATCATATTGTAAACAGGCTGTATGCTCAGCAATGCGATGATGACGCTAATAGACCAGGCAGTTATCTGCATGACAGGCGAAGGCTCGGCATGTCCATCTGCTTTTACAGCCATCTGCACTAATCTTTTTGGTAACAGCTTTGACCAGCAGGCATCGTCAAAACAGGCCAGCACTGGTAATATAGTCAGCCAGTTAAGAAAGGAAAGATTACCGCTGAGGATCAGCACTACCTGGAAGAGGATGACCACCACCCCCGCAATATAACGCCCGATGCGCGGCCAGAACAGGAACCAGGGAGCTATCAGCTCTGCCAGGTGATTGAACCAAACGCCAGCCTTCAATACTCCCGGTGGCATAAAATTGAACAGGCGGCTCAGTGGTCCGGGTATAGGTTGTGTTTCGAAGTGATAATACAATGCAGTGCCGTTTCGCCATACCTCATCCCCGCGTATCTTGATCAATCCTGCTCCCAGCATAATACGGAAAGCCAGCCAGCGAAAGAGGATGATAATCGCCAGCGGCGCCGGTCTTTTGGGGAAAGGGCGCATATCCAGCAAAGGACAAAGAAAGATGGCCAGGAACCCTGTTTCCAACAGCTGGATCTCCCAGCCATATCCATACCATTCCTGTCCCACATGCACCAGCGACATATACAAGAGCCAGAGCACGGCCAGTATGATGGCATTGGCAAATCCTGCCAGCACTACACAGGAAAGCAGGAAACCGATCCATGCAACTGTCTGCAATGCCGTATCGCTATGAACGAACCA
>Ga0207426_1001278_pt1 | contig 21869 bp, 16 predicted proteins | sample AraplaMF_Cvi_mMS_FD_184265 | JGI IMG/M metagenome (GOLD analysis project Ga0207426, IMG submission 184265) | Arabidopsis root microbial communities from the University of North Carolina, USA - plate scrape MF_Cvi_mMS (SPAdes) (version 2) | ecosystem: Host-associated > Plants > Roots > Endosphere... | reverse complement strand
GCTCGCCTCGGCGAAGATACGTGACCATGTCGCCGACCGGAACGGCCTGTTGCGCCGCCGGCCGGTGGCCGCCGCCGCGCGCAAGGTCGCCGCGGGCTGGGACCGGGCCGGGGCGCGCACCGGCGCCACTCTCGGCTTTGACACCGCGGTGCTGGTCGACGCGGTCGACCGGCAGGTGGGCATCGAGGAACTGGCCGGTCCCGGCACGCCGTTGACGGTCATCACCGAACCGACCGAGACGGCGACCGCCGCGGCCTTCGCACACACCGCCGTACTGGCGGGTCGGCCGGGCAACGCCGCACCTCTGGCCGAGGCCGGCCGGTTCTTCGGCCGGCTGGCGCATCTCCTCGACGCCGTGGAGGACCGCACCGCGGACGCCGCCGAGGGTGCCTGGAACCCGCTCACCGCCACCGGCGCCACCATGGCGCAGGCCCGCCGGCTGTGTGACGACGCCCTGCACGGTATCCGTCTCGCCCTGCGCGAGGTGGAGTTCGCCGACTCCACCCTGGTGCATGTCCTGTTGGTGCACGAGCTGCGCCGGTCGGTGGACCGGGCCTTCGGCACCGCCGCCTGCTCCCATCAGGGACACGGCACGCCGGCCCCGTACGGCGGCCAGGGCGGCAACCCGTACGGGAACGGACCCGGTCAGCCCGCCCCGTACGGGCAGCCCCCGCAATACGGGCAGCCGTCGGCCGGTAACCCGTACGCCCAGGGCGGGCCGCATCTGAACGGGCAGCAGACCCCTTACCACGGTGGTCAGATGCCTCCCGGTGGTCCGGGCGGTGGCGACGGCGGGGGCTCGGGCGGTGGCGGTGGGACGCCGAAGTTCCCGCAGCAGCCGAAGAAGCCCCGTGGGTTCTTCGCCGGTTGCGCGGTCGCCATCGGGCTGTGCTGCACCTGTCAGCTCTGCTGTGCCGAGGAGTTCGAGGGGCCGTGGTCGCGCAAGAAGCGCGAGGGGTGCTGCCAGAACTGCGACTGCAGCGGCTGCGGATGCGAGTGCCTCGGCTGCTGTGAATGCCTCAGCTGCTGCAACTGCTGAGCGCTGAGGGCGACTTACCGACCGGTGTCCCTGAACGATGACGGTGCCTCACCGGCCGGGGCCGCCGAGCGCTGACGGGGCCTCACCGGCCACCACCGGCCCCCGCATCCGGAGAAAACCGGTGCGGGGCGGCCACGGCACGGTGCCCTGGCCGCCCCATTCGGTCAGGCGCCCGGCGGCAGGTGGGACGGGCGGCCGGAGCCCCGGGTGAAGCGGTAGCCGGCGATACCGGCGAGGGCCGCGAGCACCCCGCCCACCGCGGTCCAGATCCAGCGGTCGGACCACCAGCCCGAGGACCAGCCGCCGTCCGGCTCACCGAGGGCCGCGGCGGCCCCGGGGGCGCTGCTCTCCTCGGCCTCCGGTGTCGCGGTGGCGGCGCCGGGCACCAGGGGCGCGGCGAGGCTGCCGTCCACCGCGTGGGCACCGCCCATGTCGGCCGTGGTGGCGTCGATCTCGGCGCGTACCGGCAGACCGAGGTCGTCCTTCGGCAGGTCGACGACCGTCAGCCGGACGTAGTAGCTGCCCGGCAGCGGGTCGTTCGCCCACGGTTCCGCCCAGGCGCGGACCGTGCGCAGAGTGCAGGCCAATTCGACGGAACCGGCGTCCGGTGCCGCCTTCCTGGTCTGCGCGCCGTACATACAGGACTGGCGGCGGCGCAGCCCGTCGTAGACATCGAGCTGCCAGGTGGCGGCGCCGTGCCGGGCGGCCTGCGGGAGCGTCACCTTGGCCTTCACGCTGGCGCGCTGTCCCGCGTCCACGGGCAGTACCCAGTAGAGGTAGTCGCCGGTGGAGGCGCTGGCCGTGGCCCGCTGGTCCGGCTTGATGGCGGTCGCGGTACGGAAGGAGGTGCCGGCCTCGGTGGGAGCGGCTGCCTCCGCATCGGCGCTCGCGCTCGTGCTGGGGGAGGGGCTGTCGGCGGCGGCGGTGCCCGCCAGGCCGAGGAGCCCCGCGCTCGCCACCACGGCGGTCATCAGGGTGCGTAGGGTGCGCATCAGTTGGTCCTCCAGACGGTGACACGCCAACGGGAGATCCAGCCCCACAGCAGACCGGCCGCCAGGCCCGTGAGCACCAGGGCGATCAGGTACCACCAGCCGTGGCCGAGGCCGAAGAAGGCCGCGTCGGAGGCGTCGTCGGGGCCGTCCACCAGGTCGACGGTCAGCTCGACCGGCAGGCCCGGGTCGGTCTTGACCGAGGCGGGCGCCGAGAAGGAGTTGCTGACCTGGAGGCAGACGGTCTCCGTCGCCGGCTTGTCGGCATCGTCCGAGGACGTGAGCTGCGGCTTGGGGTAGCGCAGCCCGGAAGAGATCACATCCGTACGGCCGTCGCCGGCCTCCGCACCGCGGACGATCTCCCGGCCGTGCACGGTCGACGCGCGCAGCAGGACCCCGTAGTCGTTGTTGACCGCGCGGTCGGCGCCGATGCTCACCGAGGCCCGCAGTTCCTGGCCGGGCCGGACCGCCACCCGGTACCAGCGGTGCTCGGCGAACTTCTCACGGTCGCTGTAGAGACCGGCCTTGAGCTCCGGGGCGTCGGCGCACTGCTGGGCACCCTCGGTCGGCTTGGGGGTGGCGACGGGGCGGGCGGCGCGGTCCACCAACTGGTGTACGCGGTCGCGGAGTTCCTTGGTGTGCTGCACCGAGGTGTAGGTACCGCCGGTCGCCTCCGCGATGCAGCTCAGCTGGTTGCGGGTCTTGGCGTCCGGCAGCAGGCCGAGGGTGTCGACGGTGAGGTGGATGCCCTTGGCGGCGATGTCCCGTGCCACCTGGCAGGGGTCGAGCGGGGCGCAGGTGTCCTCGCCGTCCGTGATGAGGACGATCCGGCGGCTCGCGTCGCCGCCCTTGAGGTCGTCGGCCGCGCCCAGCAGCGCGGGTCCGATGGGCGTCCAGCCGGTGGGCGCGAGGGTGGCCACCGCGGTCTTCGCCTCGGTCCGGTCGAGGGGGCCGACCGGGTAGAGCTGCCGGGTGTCCTTGCAGCCGACCTTCCGGTCCTCGCCGCGGTAGTTGGCGCCGAGGGTACGGATGCCGAGCTGGACATCGTCCGGCACGGCGTCCAGCACCTCGTTGAACGCCTGCTTCGCGGCGGCCATCCGGCTCTGCCCGTCGATGTCCCGGGCCCGCATCGAGCCGCTGACATCGAGCGTCAACTCGACCTTGGGGGAAGACTTCGCCGCCGGTTCACCGGCGACGGCAGGTGTGGGGAGCAGCCCGACGGCTATCGCGGCGAGCAGGCCGCACACCCCGGCCGCCAGCCGTTTTCTTGTGATCATTGCCGGATCGTATGGAGAAACGTCCCGCACTCCAAAACGGCCTCAAGGGCGCCGCGCGGAACGGCCGGTGACGACCCTGGCCCCCGGCGATGCCGAACGGTCCCGGGCCTCCGCCCGCGCTCCGCAGCGGCGTCGTCCGACCGCCGCGCCTTCCCTGAATTTCCAGGAGATCCGGCCGTTGCGGCCGACGGCTGGTCTCCCGTACGGTCGGCTCACTGCGTCTCACTGGATGGTGTCGAGTCCCAATTAATGGGACATGCCTTGTTGTTGAGGAGTAAATCATGTCACGGACCGCCCGGGGACGGGGCCGAGATGCGGATCCCGCTCATCCGAACGCACGGTGCCCGGCTTCATAGGCGCGTACGGGGCGCTGCCCCACTCCGAACGCTGCCGCCACCTCTGCCGAGCGCCCCGCCGCACCACCCGCGACGGGGCGCCGTACCGCCCTGGAGAGCCCCATGTATCTGGCCACCCTCATCCATCAGGGGCGCGACCGGCTCGCCGGCCGGCTGGCGCCGCAGGACCCCTGGCGGCTCGCACCGCCCTATATCTCCCTGGCGGAGGTCATCGCCGGCGGCACCCTGCCGTGGTCGTGGGGCCAACTACCCACCGGGGCCGACCTCGTGCCGACCCTGCCGTACCGGCCGGGAGCGCTGTACGGAGTCGGGCTGAACTACCGGGACGCCCTCCAGGAGCGGGGCAGGGAACGCCCCGTCGAGCCCTGCCTCTTCCCCAAGCTCTCCTCCAGCGTCATCGGCAGCGGCGAGGCGGTCGTCATCGACCCGGAACTCACCCAACGCGTCGACTGGGAAACGGAGTTGGCCGTCATCATCGGCACCGAGGCCCGGCAGGTCGCCGAGGCGGACGCGCTGCGGTACGTCTTCGGCTACACCGTCGCCAACGACATCTCCGCCCGCGACCTACAGGAGCGCGACGGACAGTGGCTGCGGGGCAAGGGCCTGGACACCTTCTGCCCCTTCGGGCCGGTGCTGGTCACGGCCGACGAGATACCGGACCCGCAGCGGCTCCGGATCCGTACCCGGGTCAACGGCGAGACGGTGCAGGACGGTTCGACGGCCGACATGGTCTTCGGCGTCCCGGCGCTGATCGCCTACCTCAGCCGGTTCTTCACCCTGCGGCCCGGCGATGTCGTGCTGACCGGAACCCCGGCGGGCAGCGGCGACTACATGCGGCCGCCGCGTGCCCTGCGGCCGGGCGATCTGCTGGAGTCGGAGGTGGAGGGAATCGGGCGGCTGACCAACCCGGTGCGCAGCACCGTGCCCGACGGCGCCGGGGAGTGCGTCGCCGTGCCTTAGAGGGTGCCGTTCACCTCGGGGCGGGAGGCTGAGGACGCGCCCCGGTCCCCGGGTGGCAAGTAGCCCAGCGCCGAAGAAAGTTCCCGGCACACCTGCGCCACCACCGGCCCGTAGGTCGGCACCAGCGGCGCCATACGTTCGGCCACACCGGCCACGCTGATACAGGCCACCGGCATCCCGGTGTGGTCGTAGACGGCGGCGCCGCAGCAGCAGCTCGACTCGTCGAAGTCCCGCAGATCCTGGGACCAGCCGCGCTCCCGGGTGCGCTCGACCTCGGCATGCACCTCCGAGACGGTGGCCGCGGACACCGGCGACATCGGGTCGCGGACCAGCTCGATCAGGGTGTCCTCCAGCTTCTGCCGCGGCAGCGCGGCCAGATAGGCACGGCCCAGCGAGCTGGAGTGCAGGGGGCGGGAGGCGCCCGGCTCGGCGGTCACCACGGCCGGCCGGGTGCCGCGCTCGCGGTGGACGAACACCATGGTCAGGCCGTTGGGCACGCCGAGGCTGACGGTTTCCTGGGTGAGTTCGGCGAGCTTGCGCAGCGCGGGCGCCGCGGTATCGCGCAGATTGGTCGAGGTCACCGCCGCGGACGCCAGCCGGACCGCCGTCGGCCCCAACTGCCATTGCCCCGCGGCCGGGGTGTGGGTCAGCCAGCCCTGCTCCTCCAGGCGGTCGACGAGACGGTACGCCGTACTCCGGGTCAGCCCCAGCGCCTGCGCGATCTCCGGAGTCGAGACACCGCGGTTCCCCGCCACATGGGTCAGGATCGCCAGCCCCCGGTCCAGCGCGCCCGCGGCCCGCTCGCCCGGACTCCCGCCTCCGGAGTTCCGGCCGGTGCCCGGCGCCACTGACTCGCTCATCGTCGTCCTCGGCCCTTCCGGTAACGCGCTTCGGATCCGACTGGTCGGGTGACCCTATCGACCCGATTCCGGCGCTGTCACGGGGACTTGCGCGTGCCGCAAAGCCGTCGCCGCGCCCCGGATCCCCGCAATGAACGAGATCATGTCCTAATGAATGGGAATCCCGCAAGGTGTGACAGCGGGGAGGGGAAGGGGACGGGGCCGCGCGCTCGTCGGCCACCAGGCGCGGAGGCCGGGCGGACCCCGCGCCGTCGTCAGTCCACCGTCGCGGCCATCCGCCGTACCGCCTCGGTGAGAAGACCGGGTGAGGTCGCCAGGTTGAGCCGGACGTGGCCGGCGCCGCCGGTGCCGAAGTTCGTACCGGGACTGAGGGCCACCCGGCCGCGGGCGAGAAAGGCCGCCGCGGGGTCGTCACCGAGATCCAGCGGGCGGCAGTCGAGCCAGGCGAGATAGGTCCCGGCGGCGGGGCGGTAGCGGACCCGGGGGAGCCGGTCGGCCAGCAGCTCCGCGAGCAGCCGGCGGTTGTCGTCGATCCCGGCGCGCACCGAGTCGAGCCACTCGCGGCCGTCCCGCAGGGCGGCGGTGTGGGCGATGATGCCGACGTGGCTGGGCCCGTGGCTGACCTCCTCCGGGAGGCGGGCCAGATCGTCGGCCGCAGCGGGCCCGGCGACGGCGACCGCGGCCTTGAGACCGGCCAGATTCCACGCCTTCGAGGCCGACATCAGCGCAAGCCCGTTCTCCGCCCCGGGCACGCTCAGATAGGGCACGAAGACGGTGTCGTGTGCCACCACGGGTGCGTGGATCTCGTCGGCGACGACCCGGATGCCGTACCGGTCCGCCAGCGCCGCGATGGCGGCCAGCTCCTCGGCGCTGTGCACGGTGCCGGTGGGATTGTGCGGGCTGCACAACAGGTACGCGGCCCGCCCGCCGCCCGTAGTGGCATGCCGGAACGCCTCCTCCAGCGCGGCGAAGTCGATCCGCAGATCATCGCCCAGCGGCGCCTCCACCACGCGCCGGTCCATATGCGTCACGAACTGGTAGAACGGCGGATAGACAGGGCAGTTGACGACCACCGGGGCGCCCGGCCCGGTGATCAGCTTGAGCATCTCGACGATGCCCAGCATCACGTCCGGCACGATCGCCGTGCGCTCCACGGCGAGCCCGTCCCAGCCCCACCGGGTGCGGGCGAAGTCGGCGAGCGCCCCGGCGTACGCGTTCCCCGCCGGATAGCCGGTGTCGCCGAGCGCGACCGCGTCCGTGATGGCCCGGGCGACCGGCGCGGCCAGCGGTACATCCATCTCCGCCACCCACAGCGGCAGCACATCCTCCGGGTAGGTGCGCCACTTCATGCTCGTACGCCGGCGCAGTGCGTCGAGGGAGAGCCGGTGCAGCGGATTGCGGTCATCGTCGGGGGTGTCACGCGGCGCGCTGTCCATGAGGCCAAAATAGGCAGCTTCCCCGGAGAAGGGCAGGGGCCCGGGCGCATCGGGCGATCCCGTGTGCGCCGGACGGCGTTGCGTGCTCATCGGTCGGTGCCGGGTGTGCCGGAGCGGTCAGGTGGCGGTGAGGACCAGGGTGGCCTGGTCGTCGGGGGTGGACGGGCCCGCGAAGGCGGTCACCGCGGTATTGACGGACTCGATGAGACCGGCGGCGCCGCCGAACGCGGTGCGCCGCGGGTGGAGGGCCGCGGCCAGGCGGTGCTCGTCGAAGAACTCGCCGGCGGCGGAGCGGGCCTCGGTGATGCCGTCGGTGACCAGGACCAGGCTGTCGCCCGGGAAGAGGTCGACCCGGCACGCGCCACCGTCGAATGCGGGGGCCACACCCAGCAGCAGGCCCGACTGGGTGACCTGTTCGACCGTGCCGTCGGCGCGCAGGACGAGTGGGGGGACATGGCCGGCGCGGATCAGGTCCAGCGTGAGGTGCGAGGCGGTGTGCCGCAGTTCGCCGTAGACGAGCGAGACGAAGACGTCCTCGTCGACGAGGCCTTCGGTCAGTGCGTCGTTGATGGCGGCGACCACGGCCACCGGGTCGTGCAGCAGCCGCGCCGCGGCGCGGGCCGTGTGGCGGACCATGCCGGTGGTGGTGGCGGCCAGGGCGCCGCGCCCGCACACATCGCCGATCATCAGCGCCCAGCGGTGGTCGGGGAGCGGGAAGACATCGTAGAAGTCGCCGCCGACATCGAGCCCTTCACCGGCGGGGTGGTAGGACGCCGCCAGATCGGCGCCGGGAATGCTGGGCAGCTCGGGAGGCAGCAGACCGGCCTGTAGGTCGCGGGCCAGCCGGACGCGGTCGGTGAACTGGTGGGCGTTGTCGGCGCTGGACGCGGCCCGGCGGGCCAGTTCCTCGGCGAGGGCGATGGCATGGCCGTCCAGGGGCGGGCCGGTGGCCAGGAGCGTCAGGACACCGAAGGTGCGGCCGCGGGCGCCCAGCGGCACGGAGACGTAGTCGGTGACACCGGGCGGCGCGGGGCGGCCGCCACGTGCGCCCTCGGCCTGGTCCGTCTCCGTCGTGCCGGACGCCAGGACCCGGCGCACCGCCCGTTCGACCTCGTCCTGCATGCCGGGGGCGGCGAGCAGCTCCTCGTCGGCCGGGGCGGCGGCGGCCACGGCGATCCGCCGGGTCCGGCCGTCCTCCAGCACATGGACCGTGCACAGCGGCGCCAGGGCCGGCACGGTCAGCCGGGCCAGGCATTGCAGACAGTCGCCATAGTGCGGCTCACGGGTGATGGCCGTACTGGCCTCCAACACGAAGGCCAGGTCGTCCCGGACCGCCTTCTCCCGCTCCTGGGCGGCCCGCCCCGCCTCCAGGGCCTGATGGCGCTCGATGGCCAGCGCGGCAATACGGGCGAACGCGCCGCTGAGGGCCACGTCCTTGTCCGCGGGAGCCTTGGGGGCGCGGTGATACATCGCGAAGGTGCCCAGCAGCCGGTCGTCCGTCCCCATGATCGGGGTCGACCAGCACGCCGCGACATCGGCCCGCGCGGCCAGCTCGCGGTAGTCCCTCCACCGGCGGTCGGTGGCGATATCGGTGACGATCACCGGCTCGCGGAGATAGGCGGCCGTCCCGCAGGAGCCGACATCCGGACCGACGGCGATGCCGTCGATGGCGTCGTTGTAGAAGGCGGGCAGGCTCGGGCCGGTGCCGTGCAGCAGATGGGTGCCGTCGGGATCGGTGAGCAGCACCGAGACGATCAGTTCCGGGGACAGCTCCTCGATCGCGCGCGCCATGCCGGTGAGGATCTCGCCCAGTGGGGCGTCGCTCGCGATCTGCTCCAGCAGGAGGCGCTGCTCGGCCGCGAGGAGCTGGGCGTGGTGGGAGGCGGTGGTCTCCACCGCGATCACGACCACTCCGTCGATCTGGCCGAGCGCGTCCCGGCGGGGCTCGTAGGTGAAGTCGAAGAACCCCTCCCGCTCCGCCCCTGGCGGCCCGAGCACCAGCCGCCCCGCACGGGCCCGGTACGCGGTGCCGGTCCGGTACACCGCGTCGAGCCGGTCCAGCACGCCCTGCGGAGCCAGCTCGGGGATCAGCTCGCCGATCGGTACATCGCTCCGTCCGCGGTCGCCGCCGAAGGCCTCGAAGAACGCCGGATTCGCCGCCTCCAGCAGATGGGTCGGGCCGCTCAGCGCAGCAAAGATCACCGGAGCCTGATCGAAGAGGTCCTCGTACTCCTCGCTCCGCCGAGGCGGGGACCTGGGATGTGCGGCGACCGCGTCGAGGCGATCCGACTGAAGGGACATGACAGGCACTCTCCCTGCACGCACCGGTACCCGGTCCGTACCGATACGTCCTCCTCCACTCTGGCACACCACTCGACGGAGTCCAGGCCGCGCCGGGAACGGTCGCGGAGGGGATGCGGCTGGTCACGGAGTGCGCAGTGGGTTGGCGAGAGGGGGCGGGGCGACCGGCGTCGCGGTGACACGGCCCGGTGGGGACTCCGCGCCCCGGCGACACGACGACCGCCGAAGCGGATCGCGTCCGACTTCCGGCATTCCTCCCGTATCGTCCGGGCGGTCGATGTGCCTCAGGCGCCGAGCGGGTGGCCCCGGTTCCGCACGGGCGGGGCCGTCCCGCGATCACCTCAAGGGACCGTAGTGATCGAACTAGCCCCGGACCGACTCCCGCCGCTCGCCCGCTGGTTCGCCGCCGGGGCGCCGGGGGCGGCGGCGCTGGCCGAACACGTGCCGGCCTCCGGAACCGGCCGCTGGTGGGCCGACCGCGCCCACGCGCCCCGCACGCTGGCCGTCGCCTGCGCCGGACATGTGCTGCTCCGCGGCAATCCGAGCGCCCTGGCACCGGATGCCCTCGCCGTCTTCGACGCGCACTACGTGCAGGCCCCCAGCCGCTTCCTGCCGGCCCTGGGCAGCACCTTCGACCGGATCGTGCCGTGGGAGCGGATGCTGTACGTGCACCAGGTGCCGGTGGCGGCGCCGCGCCCACCGCACGGGGTGACGGTGCGCCGGCTGGTGCCGGCGGACCGCCCGGCGCTGGCCGCCCTCGCGCCGGACATGGCCTGGCTCCATGCCAGCTGGGGCGGCCCGGCCGGACTCGCCGCCTCCGGACTCGGCTGGGCGGCCTTCGGGTCGGACGAGATCCTCGCCGTCGCCTGCACGTACTTCCTCGGCACCGCGTACGAGGACATCGCCTGCTACACCGCGCCCGCACACCGCCGCCGGCACCTCGCCCTGGCCTGTGTGACCGCCCTCTGCCAGGACATCGCGGGTCGCGGGCACACCCCCAGCTGGACCTGTTCCCGCGACAACCGCCCCAGCCGGCTCCTCGCCTGGACCGCCGGCTTCCGCCTGGCACATGAGTATGTGCACTACCTCACCGGCAAACCGGCGCGGCGCGATGGCGGTGGCACGTCCGGCTACCCCGGCCTCCCGGCCTCCACTGAGGCCCTCGGAGACACGCCGACGCCACAACGCTGAACACCGCGGTCGCGGGGCCCGGACTCCGTACGCTGACCTGGCCGTCTCGTCGACGGCGGGATGCTTTCGCGGTACGACAGGAGCACACGATGGCCGCCTCCGTCCCTGCCGGTGCTTCCTCCCGGGCCACGGCGCGGCAGCGCCTGCACGCCTGGATGCTGGAAGGCCTGTCCGATATGGCCAGGCATCAGAAAGGGGCGCACGCCGGGCCGGTGAGCTCCCACCCGGGGCAGCGGTGGTGGCGGGTGATGTGCCTGACCGGTGTCGACTACTTCTCCACCCTCGGCTACCAGCCGGGCATCGCCGCCCTGGCCGCGGGCCTGCTGTCCCCGATCGCCACCATCGTCCTGGTCCTCGTGACGCTCGCCGGGGCGCTGCCGGTCTACCGGCGGGTGGCGAAGGAGAGCCCGCACGGCCAGGGCTCGATCGCCATGCTGGAGCGCTTGCTGTCCTTTTGGAAGGGCAAGCTCTTCGTCCTGACCCTGCTGGGCTTCGCCGCCACCGACTTCCTCATCACCATCACCCTCTCGGCCGCCGACGCCGCCACCCACCTGGTGGAAAATCCGCACGTCAGCAGCGCCCTGCACCACCAGCAGATGCTGATCACCCTGATCCTGGTCGCACTGCTCGGCGCGGTGTTCCTCAAGGGCTTCCTGGAGGCGATCGGGGTGGCCGTCGTCCTCGTCGCCCTCTATCTCGGGCTGAATGTGGCCGTGGTCGTCGCCGGACTGTGGCATCTGGTCACCGCTCCGCATGTCGTCACCGATTGGTCCCATGCCCTGACCGCCGAGCACGGCAGCCCGCTGGCGATGGTCGGTGTGGCCCTGCTGGTCTTCCCGAAGCTGGCGCTGGGCCTGTCCGGCTTCGAAACCGGAGTGGCGGTCATGCCGCACATCGAAGGCGACCCCGGTGACACCGAGGAACGCCCCACCGGACGGATCCGCGGCGCGAAGAAACTCCTCACCACCTCCGCCGTGATCATGAGCGTCTTCCTCATCGTCACCAGCTTCATCACCACCGTGCTCATCCCGGAGCCGGCGTTCCAGCCCGGCGGCTCGGCCAACGGCCGCGCCCTCGCCTATCTGGCCCACGAGTACCTGGGTTCGGCCTTCGGCACGGTCTACGACATCTCCACCATCGCCATCCTCTGGTTCGCCGGCGCCTCGGCCATGGCCGGACTGCTGAACCTGATGCCGCAGTACCTGCCGCGATACGGCATGGCGCCTCACTGGGCCCGCGCGGTGCGTCCCATGGTGCTGGTCTTCACCCTGATCGCCTTCCTGGTCACCTGGATCTTCAACGCCGACGTGGACGCCCAGGGCGGCGCCTACGCCACCGGCGTCCTGGTCCTGATCAGCTCCGCCGCGATCGCCGTGACCATCGCCGCCCGGCGGGCCCGGGAACGCGGCTGGACGATCGGCTTCGCCGTGATCTCCGTGGTGTTCCTCTACACCACCGTGGCGAACGTCATCGAGCGCCCCGACGGCGTCAAGATCGGCGCCTGCTTCATCGCCGGCATCATCCTGGTGTCGTTCCTCTCCCGCCTCGCCCGCGCCTTCGAGCTGCGCGTGACCAGTGTCGTGCTCGACACCATGGCAGAGCGGTTCATCCGCGACATCGCCCACCGCAAGATCCGCTTCATCGCGAACGAGCCGGACCAGCGGGATCTGGCCGAATACCGCGACAAGCTCGAACAGATCCGCACCGACAACGACCTCCCGGTCGACGACGACTTCATTTTCCTCGAGGTCACCGTCGGCGACCCCTCGGAGTTCGAGAGCGAACTACGGGTACGCGGCGAGGTCCTGCACGGCCGCTACCGCGTGCTCTGCCTGGAGAGTTCCACCATCTCCAACGCGCTGGCCGCCCTTCTGCTGCACGCCCGCGACCTGACCGGACAGCGGCCGCACATCTACTTCGAGTGGACCGAAGGAAATCCCTTCGCCCAGTTCCTCCGGTTCTTCCTCTTCGGCCAGGGCGAAGTCGCCCCCGTCACCCGCGAAGTCCTCCGCGAGGCCGAACCGGACCGCACCCGCCGCCCCCGCGTCCACGTGGGCTGAGCGGACCGGAATTCCGCCGCCTGCACTGCCGTCGGCGCCCGGAATAGCGCCGGGAAAGCGATACCTGAGGTGTAGGTCATCGGATAGATACGGCATTGCTCGCGGAAGTTACCGGGAAGTCGGGGGAACCCCTGCTGAGCAGTGGCGCTCTCTTTATATGCCGAAGCGAGGAAATCTCCTTACCGCATTCTTCGGCGAGTTCGGGTACAGGCCGACGCATCGGCCGCCCGGCGCAAGGAAGGAAGAAGAGATGTCACACGACAGAAGATCCTCTGCCCGCACTTCCCGCCGCACGCCACCGACAGCGAGAGCCCGGCGTGCGGCTCTCGTCGTCGCGACCGGGCTCCTCGCGGCCCCGCTCGTCGGATCCCCCGCCACGGCCTGGGCCGCCGACGAGAACAAGACCCCCTTCTACAAGAGTGACCAGGAGGTCATCGACTACATCAACTCGTTCGCGCCCCTCAAGGACGTGGCCGCCATCCAGGGCTACCCGGTTACCGGCCAGGACACGAAGGAGATCACCCTTGAAGACGTGAAGAAGACGGGCTACACACCTGACCAGGCGGTTCAGGATGCCCAGAAGATGCTGGAGGGCTTCGGCTCCACCCCGGGTTTCGAGAATTACGGCACGGAGGAACGCCCGAGCAGCAAGGAGGACAAGGATCCCGGCTGGCTTGGCAATTGGGATGCGAAGTCCATCTGCGGGCAGCCCAGCGACGTGCTCGAGAAGCAAACCCGCAAGCTGACGTGTGGCTTTGTGGGAAAGATCGACAAGAAATACCCGGTACTGCTGACCACGGACAGGGCCCCCGGCGGGACGCATCTCACCTACGTGACCGAGGCCAGCATCGGCACGGAAGAAAAAGAGGTCAAGGGCTGGAAGGTGGGCGGCAAGCTCACCATCAATGCCTCGCCGGACAACAAAGGGATCGCCCTGGAGGGCGGCGGCGAGTACAACCAGTCGACCGAGACCACGAAGAAGTGGACGAACATGTCCCAGCAGCGCCGGGACTTCGCCGTTCCGGAGGGAATGGCCGGTGCGACGTTCCAAGCGCACGCGAACGCCGGGTGGTACACCGGATACCTCGTCCAGAAGATCGACAACACCGACGGAAAGGCGGAAAAGATCGTCGCGATTCCCGCACGCGTGCTCATCCAGGCGCCGACCGACGACGTTCCCCTTACCTGGGTCGGGCGCCAGGTCTAAGGGGTGTCCAAGATGGCCCAGGGGCCCGACGGGGTTGCGGGCGGATCCCGGGAAAGGAGCGGCAGACTCCCAAGTCCCTTGGTACGGTGCGCCGATGTCAGCGATCAAGAAGTTCCAAGTCACCTTTGACTGCGCAGAACCTGAGCGCCTCGCTCGTTTCTGGTGCGAGGTGTTGGGGTACGTCGTACCGCCGCCACCAGAGGGGTTTGCCACGTGGGATGACTTCAAGCGTTCGCAGCCGCCTGAGCAGCGGGATTCGTGGTTCGCCTGTATAGATCCCTCAGGTGTGGGCCCGCGGCTGTACTTTCAGCGCGTCCCGGAGGGGAAGGCCGTCAAGAACCGGGTGCATCTTGATGTGCGGGTCGGCACCGGACTCGTGGGTAAGGAACGCCTCGCCGTACTTGAGGCCGAATGCGCACGACTGGTCCCGCTCGGCGCAGTACACCTGCAAACGCTGTATGACGGCGAAGATTCGTGCATCCCGATGCAGGACATCGAGGGCAACGAGTTCTGTATCGACTGAGCATATGGCGGGCGCAGCCTGGTGAACGGGGCTGTTCAGGATGGCTTTGACGCCGTGATCAGACCAGGCGCGGCAAGATCATGCCACCAAGATCAGCCGCTACGGGACAACCCTTAGGGGCGCCGCGCCTGGTGCCCCCGGTGCGGCGCCCGCGACGACCGTCGTCACGACTTTGTGGACGGCCTCCGTCTCCGGCGGGCCGCCGTCCCGGCCGGCGAACAGCAGATGTCCGGACCCGATCAGCGTGAGCGCGAGCGTGTCGACATCGGCATCCGCCGCGATGCGGCCCTGGTCGCGCTCCGCCGAGAGGTAGGAGGCCAGCATGGCCGTGGCTTCCGTCAGTACGGGGACCCCGGCCGGCCTGACCTCGCGCAGCCGGGTGCGCAGGACGTCCCGGGAGGTGATCAGGCCGACGATGGCCACGGCGAGCGAGCCGAACACGTCCCGCAGTGCGCCGGTGAGGTTGTCGGCGACGGTGCCGGTCCCGGCGGATTCGTGGAGGGCGGCGGTCTGTTGGTCGATCCGGCCGATGCGGTCCAGCACGAGCTCGGTGAGGAAGGCGTCGAAATCGGCGAAGTGCCGGTGCAGGACCCCCTTGGCGCACCCCGCCTCCGTGGTGACCGCGCGGCTGGTCAAGGCGTTCGGCCCGGCCCGGAGCAGAATGCGCTCCGCGGCGTCGAACAGCTGCCCGCGCGCGTCGCGCATGGCCACCCCTGTCGGCATACCGCGCCTTCCTTTTCCCTCGCCGGACCCGCCCCGTTGACGAGTGGGCAGGTGCCCACCATAGTGGGCGCATGCCCACTTTACCTCCGGAGTCTGCCTCTCGCTCCGCGCGCGAGCCTCAACTGCCCTGCCAGGCAGCGGCGTCGTTCGGCGCGGACGCCGCACGCTATGACCGGGCCCGGCCCCGCTACCCCGACGCCATGGTGCGCCGGATCGTCGCCGCCGGCCCCGGCCCCGAGGTCCTGGACGTCGGCTGTGGTACCGGCATCGCCGCCCGCCAATTCCAGGCGGCAGGCTGCCGGGTGCTCGGCGTCGACATCGACGCACGGATGGCCGACCTGGCGCGGCGCAGCGGGGTCGAGGTGGAGGTGGCGGCATTCGAGAGCTGGGACCCGGCCGGGCGGGCGTTCGACGCGGTCATCGCCGGTCAGACCTGGCACTGGCTGGACGCGGTGGCGGGGGCGGCCAAGGCGGGCCGGGTGCTGCGTCCTGGTGGCCGACTGGCGGCGTTCTGGAACGTATTCCAGCTCCCGCCCGAGGTGGCGGACGCCTCCGCCGCGGTCTGCCGACGGGTACTGCCGGACTCGCCGTTCAACCTCCAGGCGGTGACGCAGCAGACCCGGGACGGGTATCAGATGGTGTGCACCCGGGTCGCCGACGGGATCAGGGCGGCGGGCGGCTTCAGCGAACCGGAGGAGTGGCGATTCGACTGGTCGTGGACCTATACCCGGGACGCATGGCTGGACCAGCTGCCCACCCATGGCGCCTTCACCCAACTTCCCTCACACCAGCTGGCAGAGGTACTGGAGGCCGTCGGCGCCGCCATCGACGCGATGGGCGGCAGTTTCACGATGCGTTACGCGACGGTGGCGGTCACGGCGAGGCGAACTGACGCCGCGTGAGGGGGAGTTGGGTGGTGACCCGTCACCCCGGGGCCACCGGATCACGGACGCCGACGCCCGCTCATCGCCCTCCCCGTCCGCGCCCGCCTCGCCCGTCGTCGGTCCGTCCGCCGCCCCGCCCACGCAACAGCACGCAATCGCCGCATACGGCCCCCGTGCCGTCCGGTGCGGCGCGGTAGATGAGGCAGCAACTTCGGCGGGTGAAGCGGGCGTTGTGGGGGTTCCGGGTGTGGGTGTTCCGTAGTCGGGGGTGCTGTAGGAAGGTCAGGGCTGTGGCGTGGGCGGGGTGTGCCAGGGAGGGGGCCGTCGCGGTGATGCCGGTGGCGGCGCCGTTCACGGCTGAGGCCACGTTGCCCCACAGGATGTGCCGGGAGACGGAGAAGGGGGCGAAGGCGGCCACCAGGTCGTGGACCGGTCCGGTCAGCAGGTCGTCGGCGAGGGTGCTGACCGGGCGGGTGTCGCTGCCGGGGCGGTGCCCGTGCTGCACGTCCTCGGCCGGGGCCGGGGCCACCGCCTCCTGGGGTAGCGAGAGAGGGAACGCGCCGCTGAGGGATGACCTCCACCGCAGGTCGCCCAGGGTGAGCGGCCGCGACGGGAGGCCGTGCAGAGTGGCGAGGCCGAGGGCGGGTGAGATGACGCGTGCCATCAGGCCGAGATGGGCCACCGAGGCGGCCACCCGTAGCTCGACGGCTTCGGGTGGGCTGCCGTAGTTGGCGGCGAGGGAGGTTCGCACGGAAGTGACCCGTTCGTGCAGGGCACCGTTCCCCTCCTCCGTCAGTTCGCTCAACGTCCGCCAGGGAGGGGGGAGTTCGGAGCCCTCGGGGTGGGTCTCGAAGGCGCAGAAGGGGCCGAGTGCCGCCAGGTGTGGCGTCGGTGCGGCAGCGGGTTCCGTCATGGGTGCGGTCCGATTCGTCGAGAAGGGGGCGGGCAGAGACGCCTCAGAGGAGGCCGTTCACGTTCGCTGCCGGTAGAGGTCGGTGAGTAGCGCGACGGCGGCATGTGTGGCCGGATGGGGGTCATGGCGTCGCCAGATGAGATGGACCGCGACGGGGGCGGCGTCCCGGAGGCGCCGGAAGACGATGCCGTCGCGCCGGTACTGGTTGGCGGTGCTCTCCGGTGTGATGCCGACGCTGCGGCCGGTGGCGATCGCCGTGAGCCAGTCGTCGATGTCCTGGGTGTACTCGACGACCGGACGCGCATCGGGGGGCCACAGATCGGCTGTGGTGGTGCCGGTGCGGCGGTCGAGGAGGAGGGTGCGGGTGCGGACGTCGGCCAGGGGGATGGCGCGGCGGGTGGCCCAGGGGTCGTCGGCGGCCATCGCGCAGTAGCGGCGTTCCTGGCCGACGACGGCGCTGGCGAAGCGCGCGTCGTCGAAGGCCGTACGGACCACGGCGAGATCGCACAGCCCCTCCGCCAGACCACCCGTGGCGGAGTTGGTGCGGACCAGATACAGCTCGATATCGGGATGGCGGGCCGCCCAGCGGCGCTGGTACTCGGCGGTGTGCCGGCCCATGGCCGACCAGGCGTGGCCGATACGCAGCCGGGTGTGGCCGGTGGTGGCCTCGCGGATGAGGTTGTCGGCCTCGGCCAGCACCTTCCGGGCGCGGGCCAGCACCTGGACGCCCGCGGTGGTCGGGATGACGCTACGGCTGGTGCGGTGCAACAGCCGTACGCCCAGGAAGTCTTCGAGCGAACCGAGCGTCCGGGACACCGCCGCCTGCGAGATCCCGAGATCGATGGCGGCGTCGGTGAAACCACCGGCGTCGACGATCGCCACCAGGCAGCGCAGATGTCGCAGTTCCATCCTCAGATCCATAACCAGAGCGTATTGATACGTACGAGGATGCATTTTAGGTATCGATGCCGGTGGGCGGAGGCTGCCGGGTATGAGACGAAGCACGCAGGGCCTGCCGCATCCGGAAGCCGTCCGTGGGGGACCGGCGGCGCGCTCGGGCGGACTGGCGGGCGTGGCGATGATGTGCGGCAGCGGACTCGCCAACCAGACCGGCGCCGCGACGGGAGCGCTGGCCTTTCCGGCGATCGGACCGGCCGGGGTGGTGGCCGTGCGGCAGTGGGTGGCCGGGCTCGTCCTCCTGGCGGTGGGCCGGCCCGGACTGCGTTCGTTCACCTGGCGGCAGTGGTGGCCGGTGCTGTGCCTGGCGATGGTGTTCGCCACGATGAACCTGACCCTCTACACGGCCATCGACCGCATCGGCCTGGGCCTGGCGGTGACCCTGGAGTTCCTCGGCCCGCTGGCCGTGGCCCTGGCCGCCTCCCGCCGGCTGGTGGACCTGCTGTGCGCCCTCGTCGCGGGAGCGGCGGTCGCCATCCTGACCAGCCCCGAGCCGAGCACCGACTACGCGGGCATTGCGTTCGGTCTGGTCGCCGCCGTGTGCTGGGCGTCCTACATCCTGCTCAACCGCCTCGTCGGCGCCCGTCTGCCCGGTGCCGAGGGCTCGGCCGCGGCCGCAGGTGTCTCCGCCCTGCTCTACCTCCCCATCGGGATCACCGTGCTCGCCCACCACCCGCCGAGCCTGCGCGTCCTGGGATACGCGGCCGTCGCGGGCGTCCTCTCCTCGGCGGTGCCGTTCCTGGCCGACCTGCTGGCCCTGCGCCGGGTTCCCGCGCGGTTCTTCGGGATCTTCATGAGCGTCAACCCCGTCCTGGCGTCACTGGTCGGCCTGGTCGTCCTGGACCAGACCCTGCGCGGGATCGAGTGGCTGGCCGTCTCCGCGATCGTGGTGGCCAACGCCGTCAGCATCCTGGCCGCCGGTCGCCGTCCGGTGCCGCCGCCCGTGGCGCGCGGCGGCACCGCGCTCCCTGTGTCGGGGATGCCTCAGGCCCCCGTGGCGGATCCCGCCACGCCGCACGACGGTCCGCAGGCCGGGGCGCCGGCGCGGTGTGACGCCTGCTGAGCCGCGGCACCGTGTACGTCGGGATCGGCGCAGCTCAGGGGCAGGGGGAGACGAGGCCGGGGCCGGGGGAGGGGGCGGGTTCCCGGCTCCGGGGCGCCGTGGCGCGTGGCGGCCGGCCCGCCCGCGACGAAACCTCGTCTCCCCCCACGAACCTCGTCCGCCCGCCCGCAGCGAAACCTCGGCCGGGCGGTTCTAACCTGGGGGAATGGGCGGTGACTTGCTCACACTGTTCCTCTGCGGTGACGTCATGCTCGGCCGTGGGGTCGACCAGATCCTGCCGCACCCCGGAGACCCGGCGCTGCGGGAGGCGTACCTGCGGGACGCCCGCGCCTATGTCGAGCTGGCGGCGGCGAGAAACGGTCCCGTTCCGTATCCGGCCGGCTTCGCCTGGCCATGGGGGGACGCGCTGGAGGTGCTCGACGACGTGGCGCCCGCCGCCCGGGTGCTCAATCTGGAAACCAGCGTCACGCGGTACGCCGGATTTGCACCCGAGAAGGAAATCCACTACCGGATGAACCCGGCGAACGTGCCCTGTCTGGCCGCCGCCCGTCCCGACGTCTGCGTACTGGCAAACAACCACGTCCTGGACTTCGGCCGCCAGGGCCTGGCGGACACCCTCGGCGCGCTCGCGGGCGCGGGGCTGCGGACGGCGGGGGCGGGAGCAGGCCCCGACGCCGCGCAGCGCCCGGCGATCGTCCCCGTGGCGGACGGCCGCCGGATCCTGGTCTTCTCCTTCGGGATGCCGTCCAGCGGTATCCCGCGGGCCTGGGCGGCGGCGGGGGGCCGCTCCGGGGTCGACTTCGTGGCCCGGCCCTCACCGGCCGCCGCGGGCGAGATCATCGGGCGGGTACGGCAGGTGAAGCGGCCGGGGGACCTCGCGGTCGCCTCCGTCCACTGGGGCCCCAACTGGGGCTACCACGTGACCCGTAGCGAGACCGCCTTCGCCCGTGCGCTCCTGGAGGGCGGTGTGGATCTCGTCCACGGCCACTCCTCGCACCACCCCCGCGCCCTGGAGACGTATCGCGGAAAGCTCGTGATCCACGGGTGCGGCGACTTCATCGATGACTACGAGGGCATCACCGGCTACGAGGAGTACCGGGACGACCTGCGGCTGCTCTTCCTCGTCACGCTGGACCCGGAGACCGGCCGGCTCCACGACGTGCGGATCGTCCCCCTGCAGGCCCGGCGCATGCGGCTGCGGCACGCCTCGCGCCAGGACTCCCGGTGGCTGCAAGGGCTCCTCGACCGGATCAGCTCCGGCTTCCGGCCCTGCGCCGCCGACGAGCCGGAGGGCATGCTCACCCTCCGTCCGGCCTAGGGGAAGGGCGGTATTCCCGGCCGCCCCTACACTTCTCAGCAAATTCGCAGCAAACGTGCATTTCTCATGGGTTCTTCGTGACAGTCATGACTGTTTGCGGTCCCCGCGCCATGACAGCGTCATCCCTGTCACCAGCCGAGGGGGAGTGCGATGAACAAGGGCTACGCGGTCTTCTGCGACGCCGACCGCCAGTTCTACGACGCTCCCCACCGGCTGCCCGCGAGCAGCACCGGGCGCGGCGCTCAGTACGCGACGCTGAGCCGGGAGCTGCCGGAGGGCTGGCAGCGCCACCGCTCCGGCGACTGGCTGGCGTTCCGCCCGCTGCACCGCGAACTCCCCAGCCAGGGCTGGAAGATCCATGTCTCCGCCTGCCTGGACAACGCCGAACGCGTGCTGGCCAAGGTCTGGGACTACTGCGTCCCGCGCTCGATCGCCTTCAAGTGCATGCCGACCCGGTACCTGCTGCACATCCGCAACGCCAAATACGCCGACCGCGGCGCCAGCGGAAAGTTCCTCACGGTCTACCCCGCCGACGAGGAGCAGTGCGGCCGCATCGCCGAGGAGCTGAACGAGCTGCTCGCCGGCGAGCCGGGACCGTACATCCTCAGCGATCTGCGCTGGGGCGCCGGTCCGGTGTATGTGCGCTACGGCAGCTTCACCGAACGGCACTGCTACGACGACAAGGGCGAACTCCGCCCCGCCATCGAGGACGGCCAGGGGCAGCTGGTCCCCGACCGCCGCGAGCCGGCGTTCCGGGTCCCCGAGTGGGTCACCCTCCCGGAGTTCCTCCAGCCGCATCTGACCGCTCGCTCCGCCACCACCGTCACCGACCTCCCGTACAAGATCGAACAGGCGCTGCACTTCTCCAACGGCGGTGGCGTCTACGTCGGCCGGGACCTGCGGACCGACCAGCGGGTGGTGCTGAAGGAGGCACGGCCGTACGCCGGACTGGCCGCCGATGAAGCGGACGCCGTGACCCGGCTGGAGCGGGAGCGGGACGCGCTGCAAAGACTCTCCGGACTCGGCTGCGCCCCCGAGGTGCACGACTGGTTCACCCTCGGCGAGCACACCTTCCTGGTGCTGGAGTTCATCGAAGGCCGGCCGTTGAACAGCTTCTTCGCGCACCGTCACCCGCTGATCGAGGCCGATCCGAGCCCCGAGCGGCTCGCGGAGTACACCGAGTGGGCCATGCGCGTCCACGGCCTGGTGGCCGATGCCGTCAAGGCGGTCCACTCCCGTGGCGTGGTCTTCAACGATCTGCACCTCTTCAACATCATGATGTCCGAGGACGAATCCTCGGTGGTGCTCCTGGACTTCGAGGCCGCGTCCGTCGACGACGAGTCCAGCCGTCAGGTGATCGCCAACCCGGGCTTCGTCGCCCCCGCGGACCGCCGGGGCTTCGATGTCGACCGCTACGCCCTGGCCTGTCTGCGACTTGCGCTGTTCCTCCCGCTCACCAGCCTCTTCGCGGTGGACCGCAACAAGGCGGCCCACCTCGCGGAGATCGCCGCCGCACAGTTCCCGGTGCCCCGCGACTATCTCGACGAAGCGGTGGCGGAGATCCTGCGGGGGTACCGGCCCGCCCACGCCCCCGTCCGCACGGGCCCGACCGGGGGAGCGGACTACCTCCCCGTGGCCCTCGGCGACTGGCCGCACAGCCGCGACTCCATGGTCCGGGCCGTGCTCGCCTCGGCCACGCCCGACCGGGAGGACCGCTACTTCCCCGGCGACATCGCCCAGTTCTCCACCACGGGCGGGGGCACCTGCTTCGCCTACGGGGCGGCCGGAGTGCTGTACGCCCTGGCGGAGACC
>Ga0207426_1001276_pt1 | contig 21903 bp, 28 predicted proteins | sample AraplaMF_Cvi_mMS_FD_184265 | JGI IMG/M metagenome (GOLD analysis project Ga0207426, IMG submission 184265) | Arabidopsis root microbial communities from the University of North Carolina, USA - plate scrape MF_Cvi_mMS (SPAdes) (version 2) | ecosystem: Host-associated > Plants > Roots > Endosphere... | reverse complement strand
CCGTCGGCGCCGACAAGGATGTCCGTCGTGCTGCTGGAGGGGGAAGCCGCGCCGAAAGCCATAGGCTTTACATTGGTGATGAGGAGCGGCTTGCCCGCTTTTTCACCGGTCATTCTAAAGGTCCTTTCGAAGTCTTGGATCGAGCATGTCCCGTAGACCGTCACCAACCATTTGAAGCGACAGTACGGAGAGGATGATGGCGAAGCCCGGGAAATAGGTCATCCAGTCGGCCTGGCCGATATATTGACGGCCGGCTGCGATCATGGTTCCCCAGGTCGGTATTTCGGGGCTGACGCCGAGGCCGAGGAAGGAAAGTCCGGCTTCGGCCAGCATGGCGCTGGCAAACAGGAAGGTGCCCTGCACCAGGATCGGCGACAGAAGATTGCGAAGCACATGCCGCGTCATGATATGGAAGGTGGAAATGCCGAGCGCCTGCGCCGCCTCCACATAGGGTAGCTCGCGGATGACCAGGGTCGAGGCGCGAACGATACGCGCCAGGCGCGGCGAGTAGACGATCGACAGGGCAACGATGACCGTCGTCAGCGATGGCCCGAGAGCTGCGACAAGCGCGATAGCCAGGAGAATGTCGGGAAAAGACATCATCGCGTCGATCAGGCGGGCGATCGGCGTATCGAGTTTCGGGAAGAAGCCGGCGAGCAGACCGAGCGTGACACCGATCAACGCGGAGAGCACGACAACGGCGGCGCCGACCAACAGCGACAGCCGCCCGGCATAGATGGTGCGTGAAAACACATCGCGGCCGAACTCGTCGGTGCCAAACCAGAACATTTCACTCGGTGGCTTGAGCCGGTTGACGATCGACAGCTTCGAGGGAGAGTACGGCGCAATCCAGGGCGCCAATGCCGCCAACAGCACGAAGATTGTGAGCACGATGATGCCGGCGGCGACCGTCTTGCGTCTCAACAGGCGGCGAAGAAATTTGCTGCGCTCGGCTGCGGCGGGTCTCTCGGTGGTGGTTACGATATCAGCCATCAGTAGCGCACCCTTGGATCGACCAGCAGATAGAGCATGTCGATTGCGAAATTGATGAGGACGTAGAGGCCGGCAATGACCAGCAGTGCGCCCTGGATGACGGGGTAGTCGCGTCTGAGAACGGCAGAGACGACGAGATTGCCGACCCCCGGAAGGCCAAACACGGTCTCCGTTACAACAGCACCTGAAATCAGCACGGCGGCAGTGAGGCCAAGCACTGTCAGGATCGGGATCAAGGCATTCTTCAGCGCATGCTTGAGGACAACCTTGCGTTCGACCAGCCCCTTGGCGCGCGCGGTGCGAATGTAATCGTCGCCGAGCACATCAAGCATCGAGGCGCGCGTGAAGCGCAGGATCAGCGCCGAGGAGACAAGGCCGAGGGCGAAGGAAGGCAGCGTCAGGTGGTACATGCGCTCAAGAAAGGACGCGCCGGGGCCGCCGTATCCGGAGACAGGAAACAGGTTCAGGCGCACGGCGAAGAACTGCATGAGAATGAGGCCGAGCCAGAAGCTCGGGATGCTTGCGGCCAGCATGGCGATGGTGGTCGACAACTGATCTATGAACGAGCCGCGTCGGTAGGCGGCATAGATGCCGATCGGCAGTGCGACGACACTTGCAATCAGGAGCGAGAAGATCGTCAGGAAGAAGGTAGGTTCTGCGCGTTCGAGAAGCGCCGAGGTCACCGGCATGTTGAGGAAGATCGACTGGCCAAGATCCCCCTTCAGAAGCTGTCCTATATAGAAGAAGTATTGAACAACGATCGACTGGTCGAGACCGAGGCGCGTGCGCAATTCGGCAACGTCCTGTGTTGTTGCATCAGGGCCGAGCATGACTGCGGCGGGGTCGCCGGGCGTCACACGCACGATCACGAAGACAATCGTGACGACGAGAAACATCACAACGATCATGCCAAGAAGGCGCTGAAGGATGTAGCGTATCATGGAAAGCGGCTCCTGTGTCCAGGCAGAGCACGATCGTGGACGGATGCCGGCCTCAGGACCAGCACCCGGCACGCGGGGTTACTTCTTGATCGATGCGTTCCAGAAGTACGGCCAAGGGGCGGGATCGACACCCTGAAGCTTCGTTGACATGGCCGAGACGGCGTTGAAATCGCCAATCTTCATGAACGGCACCTCGTCGTACATTGTCTGCTGGACGTTGGCCCAGAGTTCAACGCGCTTCTTTGGATCGATCTCGGTGGTGAACGCATCGACCGCACTCTTGCGCGCCGGTGTGTCCCACCATCCAGGCGAGCTCGGAGACAGGGAGCCGATCAGGGCCGGCTCCGGTAGGAACGGGCTGTGGCTGATATAGATGTCCCACAGCGCCTTGTCGGTGCGGCGCTGTGTCAGCGTCGCCCAGTCGACAACCTGGAGGTCCACCGTAAAGCCCGCCAGCTTCAGATATTCGGCCGCGACCTGGGCCATCTTGTAGTGGAACTCGTACTGGCGGCTGGTCAGGATGCGGATGGGCTCGGCGTTGTAGCCTGCCTCCTTGGCAGCCGCGGCCGCGCCTTCCGGATCCGCGACATTGTAGTTGCCTTTGACACCTGCGTCCGTGCTCCAGGCGAAATTGCCAGGATAGATGTTGCCATCCGCCGCGTAGAAGTCCGTACCGCCGAAGGCGGCTCCCATCATGTCTTCCATGCTGAGCGCCTGGCGGATTGCCTTGCGGATCGCAACGTTCTTTGTAACGCCGGCAGCGGTGTTAAAGACGAATACCGGATAGCCAAACGGCTTCAGGAGCAGCGGCTGAGTTGCCGTTGACGACTTGAGTTTGTCGTAGGATTCGACCGGCAGGGAGTCGATATAGTCGTATTGGCCAGAGACGGCGGCCTCGACGCGGGTGTTGGCATCCGGCACCGGTACGAAGCGGATTTCGTCGAGATACTGATGGCGGGCGCCGCCATAACCATCACTGTCGCGGGAGCGCTGCTTGTAGTCATTGAAGCGGACGAGCTGGATGTATTGGTCAGCCTTACGCTCCTTCAGCATGTATGGGCCGGTGCCGATGAAGTCCGTCATCGTGTCGGCCTGCTTTTCCGCGGGAATGATGATCGCAGCGGAGTTGTTGAAGGCAAGCAGCGAGACCAGTGGAGCGTAGGGCTGTTTCAGCTTGATCGTGACGGTCGATGCGTCGGTTGCAGTGATCGATTCGACAAAGCCAGCAGCCTGTTTGCCGCGTGAGGCAAGCTTGGTCCAACGGTTGAGCGAGGCAACGACGTCGTCTGATGCCATGTCGCTGCCGTCATGAAACTTGATGCCCGTGCGCAGCTTGATCGTGTAGGTCTTCCCGTCGGCGCTAACCTCAGGAAGGCTTTCGGCCAATAGCGGCGTTACGGCCCACTTCTTGTCGAACGTATAAAGCGTCTCGAAGATATGCTGCGTGACGATACCGACAAGGTCGGCTGTCGACGTCATCGGATCGAGTGTGGGCGGTTCGCCAATCGTGGCGACGTTGATCACGCCGCCTTTTTCCTGCGCCAGCAGAAAAGACGGTGTTGCGATCAACGCCGTGGCGACGAGGAATGCGAGCTTCATTCTCATATCTATCTCCCGTTTTGTTCCACAATTATGGTATATGCGCTTTTATAAAAGAATACATGGAGCGATGGTGGTGTCAATGGCGGGACACGACACGAGTAGCGTCAATGCATTCGTGGAGGTGAGCGGAGCAAGTCGAAGGACGCCGCAGTTGGAACGCAGTTCGGCGGCACTCGCATGGCCGAGAAGGTCGTCACCTACTGTAAGGCCATGTGGAAACGGATGAAGCCGCACCATCCGGAGCTATTCCGCACCGACACGCCAAATCCGTGGCACGGCGTGACGCTGAAGCGCAGGAAGAAGCAGACCAATGGCCACGTAAACCGAGAGACGGTCTATGCCTTTGCGAGTTCCCCCACCGTCGTCTCCCCAACTGAGAGCCCCGCTTGGTCTTGCACTTCCGCGGGGCTTTTTTTGGCCGGAGTTCAGCCGCTTGAAACGACTATTATTGTGCCGTTGGCTACAGAGCCGTGACGTCAAGAGTCGTTTGAAGGCCACCACAATCATCGGGTGGCGGTTCCAAGCGAAAAACCTGCGTCGGGCGGCTTTTTGTCGCCCGATGCGCTGCTTCAAAACGGAGACCGGAATAGCTGCCTTTACGCAGCGCGTGCCCCGCCACGTAGATGTCCCTTTGAAGCTCTAATGTAACGGAATCCATCCGGGAATCGTGCACGTGGCTTGGCCATCTCTATCGCTACGGTCGAACGGTAGCATTGACGTAATCGGGCGGCAAACGCAGTAGAGCGCCCCACCAAGGGCGCCCGTGCTATGATCACGGGGCCCGCACCCCGATTGCGGGCCGCTTGCATTCCTCCGAAGAGGGTTAAGTCTTTGAAGAGGTACTAGGTCTCGAGTAACTCTACCTCGCGCGAAGCCTACCTCTAAGGTCTATTTACGGAACTTTAATGTGAAATACGTATTGACTAGGTGCGTATTTTACTCACATAAGAGGTCCATGCACACGGTCACAGAACTCTGGTCTTTCCGCAAGGCTGCTCTGGCAGCCGGGATGTCCGAACAGGACATAGAAGCTCTGGTCGATCATCTGTCAGAGAACCCTGATGCGGGAGACGAGATGGAAGGCACCGGTGGGTGTAGAAAGCTACGCTGGGCCGTTAGAGGAAATAACAAAGGTAAGAGCGGCGGTGTTCGAACCATCACGCTGTTTTCCGGGGAGAATCTTCCTGTGTTCCTGATCACCGCCTTTGGGAAAGGTCAGAAATCCAATCTCACCAAGGGCGAGCGGAACGATCTGAAGAAAATATCTGACCGTGTGGTCCAAGAATATTCAAGACGGGTTTTACCGATCGCAGTAGGAGAATGACAATGAGCAAGAAGGTATTCGATCAAATCGCAGAGGGCTTGAATGAGGCTTTGGCCGTTGCTCGCGACGAAGCCGAACCTTACAAGCTCCATGTGCCGGCCGAGATCGATGTCAAGGCCATACGTGTGCGCACGGGTCTGACGCAGAAAGATTTCGCGTCGACGTTCGGGTTTGGCTTAGACCAACTCAAGCAGTGGGAACAGGGCCGTTCGCGGCCTGTGCAGGCGATGAGGGCATATCTCCTTCTGATCAATTCTGAGCCGCACAAGATGGTTCAGGCTCTCAGGGAGATCAATATCGCATCGCACGACGTCCCTATGAGACGCGCTGCCTGCTGAGTAAGCTGGGCAATACACAACCAATTAGGAACGAGTCATACCCCGCCTCCTGGCGGGGTATTTGTTTTAAGGCCTATAGCGACTTTTCGCTCTTCCCGTTGGCTCGTCGATCTTGCCGGACAACACCTCTCCTCGGGTAGCGACCTTGTTGACGGTGTCGAGGACCGTATCCAGCTTACCGCCGAAGGACTCAACGACGCGATCAATCCGCTTGTTTGAGCGATGCTGGTCTTGTTCTCGCTGACCTTCTCAAGCATTTGAGACTGCTGGTACTGAAGCGGAGCAATCTGGCCAATCTGGGTATTCATCCCGTCCATGGTCACTTGGTAGATCTTCTGACGCTCCTTGCGATCGAGAGCTTCGCGGTCGAACCGGTCTGCAAGCTCGCGCTGAGTTTGCTTCAGATCGTCCACGGTGTTGTTAAGATTGGCCCATACCACGCCGATACCCACCATGCATGCCAATGGTGAGAACAACGGCAAAACCGAGGATGACAACCAAGGCCCGCCAGTCGAAGCCAGAGAAGGCAGCAAGACCGAACCCACCGCCACCGAATGCCGTGCTAGCCCAGCCGAGGATGTTGGATTTCTTCCTGACGGTCTTGTCCACTGCGACCGGTACAGTCTCCTTCTCCTCGACGACAGGAGCCTCGGAGAACGCCGCCATCTTCGTCGAGACACCCGAGAGGGCCAAAAGGGCTCTATGCAGTGTCGCGCCGAATGCTGCCTTACCACGGGCCCTACGCCATGACGGCCTGGGCAAGAATATCAGACCCTGGCGAACGGCTTGACTATATCCTCCTCGAACATCCGGAGGCCTCTAGAAGAGGCCTCCGTTCCTGTCGTTCGAGGTTCCTTGTATGCAGATGGGAGGGCAGGCTCCTGCAGCCGAAGCCCGGGCCCAGGCCTGTCCCGGCATGCCCTCCCAAGGTCGCCTTCCAAACTTTCACATCGGCGGCACGATGCCGTGGGTGCCGACAACGACGCGAAGGGCGGACATCGAGCCATCGGCAGCCCGTTCTGACGGAATGAACACTGTCGCACCGCTCTTGATGTCGCTCTCGGTCGCCGGAGAGAAGGTGACGACGGGCGTGCCGTCCGGGATGGAGATTTTCTTCTCACCGCCCTTGTACTTTACCGTCACGGTTCGGCCGTCGACCGATTTGACCGCATCGGCCACGGTCGCGTTGGTCATCGAACTGTTTGGCTTCAGGTCCCAGGCATAACTGCCCTCGCCGGTGCCTTTCATGGCGGCAGGGAAAATCAGCACTTCGAGTGCGCCATCACCACCGTCGGCGGTGGGCAGGGACGCGATGCCAACGAAATCGCCTGGCTTGATGTCGTCAATCGATGCCTTGGCGACGCTCGAAACCTTCCAGCCATCCTTGAGCATGATCTTGGCATCGGTGCCTTCGCGTGTCTTCACCGACAGCGTGCTGCCCTCGAGGCCCTCGACCGTGCCACGGACGCGGATCGGGTCCGCAGCGTTTGCCGAAAAGCCCACGGTGACGGCCATCAGCGCGCCTGCAAGCAACGTAAAGCCGGTTTTGAAAATAGGGGACATCTGCTTTTCCTTCTTGAAACCCTGACATCGAAACGGCCGGCGGATGCGGGTTGAAACCGTCGGCTTTCTCGAGGCGCTGCCAACAGGCCGGCCCCGCGAACATCAAATTCCGGCGTACCATTCGTAGCCGCGGTCTTCCCAGAACCCCCCATTGCCGCCATAAAGACCAGACAGATCGGCAAGCGCCTCGATGCGCATCAGGTATTTTGCCTGTTTGTAGCCGAGCTGCCGCTCGACCCGGAGCCTGAGCGGCGCGCCATGCGGTACCTCGAGGTCCCGACCATTCATCGCATAGGCGAGGATCGTTTGCGGATGGAAGGCATCGACGAGATCGATGCTCTCGTAATACCAGCCGCTGTTGTCGAGTGTTTTCTCGTATTCGTCGGCGCAATGGAAAACGATATAACGCGCCTCTGGCTTCAGGCCGACCTGATGCAACAGGGCGCCGAGCGGAACGCCGGTCCACTGGCCGATGGCGCTCCAGCCCTCGACGCAGTCGTGCCGGGTGATCTGGGTTTTCGACGACATCGCTTTCAATGCGGCGAGCGAGAAAGCCGCCGGACGCTCGACCAGGCCGCCGACCTGCAGCTGCCACGTCTGGAACTTCCGGCCGAGCAGCTCCTGATATTGCGCCCCGTCCGGCATGCTCGTGCCATTGGCTCGAAAGGTCGGCGAGATATCCGCCATGGTGAATTCGCGCGCGAGTGTGCCATCTCCGATCAGCAGGCGTTGCGTGCGCATCGTCAGGCCCTCGGCTATCTTCAGGACCGACTGCACTTTCGGGTTTTCGACCAACATGTCGCAGCCGCTGAGACCAAGCGCCGATGCGCCAAGCGTCGAACCAATCAGAAATCGGCGGCGGGTTATGAGGCGGCTCATGGCTTTGGCTCCGTCTGGATGGCGTATCGACCGGTGATCATCGAACGCATGTTGTTAAAGACGCCGGACACCAGAACCATCGCTACGTGGACGACAACGAAGGCAACGAGTGAGCTGGCGGTAATGAAATGCAGCGTCCGGGCCGATTGACGACCGCCAAAAAGATCGATGAGCCATGGTGCGAAAGCATCGAACCCCGGTGACATGGTGAGGCCGGTGGCAATCATCAGCGGCAGAGCCACGAAGATTACCAGCAGATAGGTCAGCTTCTGCAAGGCATTGTAGCGGCGCGCTTTTTCACCCTTGGGGAAACGCAGTCGGGCATGGTCGACAACCTCCTGCGCCAGATGCGCGGGGGCCAGTTCGTCGGTCGTCGGCAACAGGTCGCGGCGGAAATGGCGGGTAAGAAGACCGTAGCCCAGGTAGATCAGGCCGTTGACGACAAACAGCCATGCAAAGAAAAAGTGCCACCGGCGCCCGGTTGCGAGATCCTGGTAGCTCGGGAGCGTGATCCAGGCGGGGAACCCGCGCGCCGTGGGTTCGCCATCAACATTCGATACCCCGAGCGTTCCGGTCGTGTCGAATGACAGCCCGCCGACGCGAGTGACACCCCGGACGGAATCCCCCTCTTCCACCGCCTCCAGGGAGAGGAAGGATGGATCGCTGTCAGCACCATATTGGCCCCAGTAAAGGGCCGGATGGGCATTGAAGATCTGCAGCCCGCTGAACAGCAGGACTGTCATGCACAACACGTTAAGCCAGTGCGACAGGCGCACGGTCAGGCTGTGGCGACGGATCAGCCTTCGTCCGCTCGTCATGCCAAGATCAGCAGTTTCCATTGATCGCGTCCTCACAGCAGTCGTCATCTTGCTATACGGCGCCACCCCTGCCGGAGTTTCACCGGCAAAGGCGCCACCTGATCACTTCATCGCATCGCAGCTTTTCATCATTTCGGTCTTCTTCATGCTGTCCTTCTCCATGCCGGCCTTGTGCATGCAGTCGGCCTTGCTCATGCCCATCTTCATGCTGTCTGTTTTCATGGAGCCGGTCTTCATGCTGTCCATTTTCATCGTGTCGGACTTCTTCATCGTGTCCGTGCCCGTCTGTGCGCTGGTCCCGCCAGCGGCAAGGAAAAGACCGAGAAAGACCGTGCCTGCAGTGACGGCGAAAGGACGAATGCTCATGCTGGTTCTCCCAGGTTGCGTGGTCGCCGCAGGATGCGACGACGGTCACATCGGCTCCTTCGGCCGTAGCGCTGACCGGTTACAGGCATCACGGTCATGTGATCGTGAAAATTCTGTCGCTTCAGTTTTCTCGCTTTTCCTTTCGCCCGCGTGTAACGGTTTCCTCATCTGGCCGTATGAGTGCTCATAGACATGAAGCAATTGACCGAGCCCGAGCTGAAAGCCCTGATGCTCTTGTCCCTCGATGGCGACGAGGCGGCATATCGCTGTCTGCTCGAGATGCTGCGGCATCTGCTTGCAAGCTACTACACGCGACGGCTCTACCGCTCAGCCTCGGCCGACGTTGAGGACCTTGTTCAGGAAACACTGCTCGCCCTGCATCAACGCAGGATCACCTATGATCGGGGCAGGCCGTTCACGGCATGGTTCTTCACCATCGCGCGCCACAAGCTGGTGGATCACCACCGCAGGACGGGTGGACGTTCCTATCTCGGTCTGGAGATGGTCGAAGACATGGTGGACGCCTATAGCGAGGATGCGATCGCCGCGGGCATGGATATCGACCGGTTACTGAAAAGCCTGCCGGCATGGCAGGGCGAGATGATCCGGGATGTAAGGCTCAAAGGACATTCCGTCGCCGAAACTGCGGCAAGCAGCGGGCGCAGCGAAGCCACGGTCAAGATCAGTGTATTCCGCGGCATACAGGCAATGGCGGCGAAATTGAAAGGCGAAGGTAAGTGACGACCGATGACCTCATCAACGCTCTGGCAAGAGACCTGCGGCCGGTTTCGCCGGGTGCGCTCGGGCGGCTGCTGGCATTGGCTCTGGCGCCTGGTCTTGTGCTGTCGGCGGCCCTGTTATTCTTTGCGCATGGCTTGAGGCCCGACCTGTCGACAGCGCTTCATCTGCCGGCCTTCTGGGTCAAGTCCTTCTATCCGCTGTTGCTGGCGCTAACCGGCATCGGCGCGCTGATGATCGTCGCTCGACCGGGTGGCGTTCCACGCAGCTGCGGTATTGCCGCTTTTATCATCTACCTGATCCTGGTCGCCCTTGGCCTGTGGCAGTTGCATGCATCTCCGGCAAGCGACTATCCGGCATTGATATTCGGGATTTCCTCCTGGTTTTGCCCATTAATCATCCTTGGTGCGGGCCTACCGGTCTTCGCCGCCAATATCTGGTTCCTGCGCCGCGCGGCCCCCACCCATCTTCGTCTGGCGGGATTTGTCGCCGGCATCACGGCTGGGGCCGTCGGTGCCTGGACCTATTCCTGGGGCTGTATCGAAAACGGACTGCCTTTCGTAGCGCTCTGGTACACGCTCGGCATCGTCCTGTGCGGCATCCTCGGCGCGTTGACATCGCGGTCGCTACTGCGCTGGTAAGCCAAGGCAGACTGGAGGTTCAGGAAACTTCTTAGTGCGATGGAACCGGCGAGAAGCAATCGCGCGGGGGCTTAACAGGAATTCGAAGGCTCCAGATTGGCCCCGGGCAAGCGCTGCACCGCTATTCCTGCATCTGTGTGCGCGACGAAGGAAAACTGCCGCAACTCGATCCCGGCCTTTGAGCGAGACATGGCCCAAAAGCAAAAAGCCTGCCGCGGGAGGAGGTGCGGCAGGCTTTTCGAAAAGAACCGAACAGCGACTGGGAGGAGGAGTGTCGCTGTTCCTTCAGACGTCCCTGGGAGGAGATTGGCCGTCTGAAACTCGAAGCCTTGCGGGAGGAGGTGCATTGCTTCGACAGCTCCAACACTACATCGTTCGGCGGCAGTTTCCATGTCTTATGTTGCACTGCAGCTATGCAAATAATGCAAGCTGGTAAAGCTGGCGATGAGTACAGGGCCTGAACCGACCTCAGCTATCGCGATCGACGCAAAAACGCCCGCGTTACCAGCGGGCGTCGGGCAGTCTTGAAGACGGAAGGTGTGCGCGGTCAGCGGGCGACCGCTGCGCGGGCAACGCTGCGGATGTCGGCGCGGTCGATGCCAAGGTCCTGCAATTCGCGGCTGGACATACGGCCGAGTTCGTTAACAGTCTGACGGAACTTGCGCCAGTTGTTGAAAGAGCGTGCTACGTTCATGATAATCCCCTTTCCTGAGGGCTAATGACGTCAGCAACCTTGCTTGGCTCCGGCGTCGTTTCGATGGTTGAGATATAGGTGGTTCAATCGGTTTAAAACAGTGACAATATCTCACCTCACCTATGCGTGTGATGCATAGGATGATCTTTCGCTTTCAGAATATGCTTGTTTTTTAACCCCATGGGCGAGCCCGTTTCGCTGGAAGACGCCAGGGACGATGGTCGCTTTTTCAGGCCGCCGAGCCAGGTGGCAAATATACCTGCTGCCCATTAAAGAGGCTGCGTGCCCTGATCGACTGTGCTCGGCTCCTCATGCCAATCTCGGTTCGCAAAATCGGTGGAAGTGATCCTGTGGGAGTGCTCGAAGGGCGCTCCTTGGACCACGCCGGAGGCTCCCGCTGTGACGAGGTCAGCGATCTTCGTGGAAATGAAGCCTGGTTGAATTGCCCTGGCGGTGACCGGCTACGGCGCGGTTTTCTCCTCCAGGACATACCGGAAGTCACAATGTGTCGCGCCTTGCATGATGGTCTGCGTTCGAGACATTTTGATGCGAGTATCGTAGCCTTTGCAGAAGACGGCATCCCGGTTACAGGACAGGAGATGGCCTATGTGGCCGAGCCCCATCTCGCGGTAGGTTTCGGCATAACGACAGCGCAGGACGTTGTAGTCAAACACCTTGTCATCCGCCCGCACGACCTCGATTTCAAGCGCGTCATCTTGCGTCCAAAGGCTTTGCAGCGCCTGAAACGTCAACAGACTGGTGCCTTCCTCCGTCGCGTCTGCGAATTCACGGGCGGCCCGCATCGCCGCCTTGCTTACAGCCGCATCGATGATCGCCTGTGCCTCCGCTTCGCCCAGCCGCTGCCTCAACTCATCATAGATCGGCGCGATAATGGCCGCTTCGATCTTGCGCCGCTGGAGGATGCCCATTGGTTTTGGCGCTTCTGCAGTCGCTGGGTCCGGGCAACTTGTCTCTTCATTTGGCAAATCCGACATGCCGGGTTCCCTTTGCTTCGTCTGTCTAGGGTGGTGGGCGCAACCTTGCCACACGCAGCCAATCACGTTCAAGGCTCGATGTGGCAGTCAGGGCAGCGTCGAGCGCTGTACGTGGCAATGAAAGAGCGCGGTTTCGCCATCGGTTCTGTAAAGCGCTGCGCTCGATTTCAGCGGCAACGACAAAAATTCAAGACGGAGCGATTGCCGATGCCGTCCGCGGTGCCGTCATGACCAAGGCCTGCCTCGCCGTCGAGCTGTTGCAAGCGCTTGCAAATCTTGACGCGACGGTGCTCTCCTGGTTTGGCTGCCCCTTCCCCCGATGATACTGGAATTATTCGAGTGATGGTATCAAGAGCCGTTTTCGGGCGTCAGCATCAGATGAGGTGGACAAGGAGCAGGCTCATCGCAGCTACAGGCCGCAAATGGCGTATGGCGGACCTGCGGCAGACTACGTCCGCGGTTGAGGTCCGAGGACGAAATTCCGGAGCACCGTCGTCGCGTTGGTAGGCTCGATTGATTCGAAAAATAAGAATCCTCTAATATGATGTGGCCTGCCCCAGGAACCCATGTTAGGTTTTTGCCAGAAACAACGGGGCAGGACATGGGCATCTTCGATAATGTGATTTCCGGGCTGACTGCGCTTGAGGCAAGCATCGCAGCGATCAATGCGAAACCGCTTCTGGTCGATGCGCAACCGATTCCATCGCGGATAAGCCTGCGAAGCCGGGTGCGGTCGAATCCCGGCAAGGGCGGGAAACGCAAGCGAGCTTCGTCAAAGAAGCCCGCCGAGGTCCGTCGCTCCGATTAGATCTGGCCAGCCTAGACTAGGTGTTTGCCTGACGCCAGTTCGAGCACATACCCAAAGTGTACCCATGTCGTGTACGCATGTCGTTTGCCCTCGCTATTTTGATCTATAACGAGGCGCGCAAAGCGAGTAGATTTCCGATACATGGGCATCCTCGAGCTTGGTGATCGTTCGTATCGGCAGTCTATCCGCGATTGGCTTCGTCGCCTCGAAACGAGCGATGACGCCAAGGCGATGGCGGTGCAGGCTGCTTTCATGGCGGTTGATATAGCCATCCTCGCGTTTTTCGTCCTCGGGCCCTATCTGCGAACGGGACCGTCCTACCTGATCATCGATTACGCGATTGCGGCGTGGATCATTCTCGAGATGGTGGCCCGCGCAGTCGCAGCCCCCTCAGTCGGCGCATGGCTCGTTCGACCAATGACATGGGTCGACCTGATCATTCTGGCGACCCTGCTCTTCCCGTCCCTTCTCTTCAATTTCGCCTTCCTCCGGGTCATGCGCCTCTGGGCGCTCGGCCGTAGCCCCCTTCTTCTCGCAGGATTGCGTCGGATTGGTTGCAGCGAATTCGTTGAGGTTCTGCGCGCAATCCTGAACTTCCTGGTCTTCCTCTTCCTGATCACCGGATTCGTCTACACGTCGTTCTTCTACGACAGAAACGGTGAGGAAGGCTTCGTCGACGCCCTCTATTTCACGGTCGCAACTGTCACAACGACCGGCTTCGGCGACATCACGCTGCCCGGAACCCTCGGAAAGCTCACGTCGGTGGTCACCATGATCGTCGGCATCTCGCTTTTTGTACGGCTGGCGCAGGCGGTCGTGCGTCCGCACAAAGTCACGTTCCCGTGCCCCAGATGCGGCCTGCAGCGGCACGATACCGATGCCGTGCATTGCAAGGCCTGTGGGGAGGTCCTGAATATCCCCGACGAAGGAAACTGAAGGGCCTTGGCGACGGCAGGGTTTCGAGGTGGATTTCGAACCCGGGGCGACATGCGGGCGATGTCTGTCCGAGAAAGGACGCGACGTGGTCAGTCCGAGGCGATCTCGATCGAGGAGAGAAGCGTTGAGCGGGCGGTCTTCAGATGCTCGGCGCAGGCATGGCGCGCCTGTTTGAGGTCGCCACTCTGAAGGGCAGCGATATAGGCCAGATGTTCCTCGACCGCGACGTGATTGCGCTGTCGCTCGTCTTTCTTGCTCCATTGATAGTGATAGTGGAAAATGACCGACATCACGCCCTGGATATTGATGAAGAACCGGTTGGGGGCGATGCCGTGGACCAGCTTATGGAACCGGTGGTCGAGATCGGAGAAATCGCGGTAGCGCCAGCTGATTTCGGCCAACATCTCCCGATGCTCCTGTTCGAGGAACGCAAGCGTGCGCCATGCGGCATGGTCGGGCGGTAGCGCCATGAAGCGCTCCACTGCCCGGATTTCCATGAATTCGCGCATGTCGAAAAGCTCGGCCACGAAGTCCACCGTCAAACCGAGGGCCTTCCAGCGTCCGCTGCTCTGCCGCTCCAGCAGGCCGAAATGGCTGAACGTGTTGAGGCATTCGCGGATGGCAGACGTGGAGACCCCAAACTGGCGGGCGAGATCGAGCGCATTGATGCTCTGGCCAGGACTGCAATCTGGCCCCACCATCCAGGTCATGAACTTGCGTTCCACGATCTCCGCGAGCGGCCCGAGATCAGTCCCTGCCTGATAGTCCTTGGCGCACGGCAGGCGCAGGAGCACTTTGGAGCGCCCGTCGAGCGCGACGATACCGCTGCTCGAAAGCTCCGCCAGCACGGCGCGCAGCGTCGTCCGGCTGACGCCGAGTTCGGCCGCCAGGACCGGCTCAGACGCAAGCTTTGATCCCGGCGACTTGCGTGCGAGTACGTCAAGACATTGATTAAGCGTCCGTTTGTAAAGTGTGTTCGTCTTCATGCCGCCCCCCGACGCTTTGTCTTTTACAATGATTTTTTTATAAAAAAAACAGATTGCCCGTCCAAATAATGTCTTTTATACAAAAAAAACAGACCAGCTGTGTGGAAGGAGGAGTTCATGCACGCGGACAATGGATGCGAAGCGCATCCTCACACCCTTTTCTGTTGCTGTCCTCTTCTGGGCACCGGCCGCCTCCCGGTGTTCGGCCTATGACGGGGCTCATCCTTCAATTCGGCACGAGCCGCTTCCTTCAGGCGCATGTGGATCTTTTCCTGCACGAGGCACGGGAAGCGGGTCAGGAGGTGCCATCGGTCGTCATCGTGCAGACCTCGGGCTCTGCCGAGCGGGCCGGTCGGCTTGCGGCCTTTTCCGATCCGGCGGGCTTTCCTGTCGTTCTTCGCGGCCTTGAAAACGGCATGGCCACCGAGCGTCGCGTGGCGGTGAAAAGCGTATCGCGCGGCCTTTCGACCGCCGGCGACTGGGCCGAGATCGTCGATCTCTTCGCTCACGAAGCCGATTTTGTGGTCTCCAACACCGGTGACTCAGGCTATGCGGTCACTCCCGGCGAGGCGTCCACCGGCCTTTCTGCTGACACGCCGCTTGTCTCGTTTCCCGGCAAGCTCCTTCAGCTTCTCCATGCCCGCTGGCAGCGCGGCGGGCGTCCGCTGACGGTGCTGCCCTGCGAACTCGTCAACCGCAACGGACCGGCGCTAAGGGCCATTGTCCGCGACCTTGCGGCGACGGCCAGCGCCCCTGCGGATTTCCTGAGGTTCCTCGACCAGGAGGTGGTTTTCGCCAACACCCTCGTCGATCGCATCGTCTCCGAGCCGCTGCAGCCGGCGGGCGCGGTGGCTGAGCCTTATGCGCTCTGGGCGATCGAGCGGACGCCGGGCCTGCGCCTGCCCTGCACGCATCCGTCCATCGTGCTGACGGACGACCTCGAACCCTACGAGCGGCTCAAGCTGCATATTCTCAATCTCGGCCACAGCGTCCTTGCCGATATCTGGCAGCGCGACGGACGTCCGGAGCATGAGACCGTTCGTGCCATCCTGGCAGACCCTGCCGTCAACACCCGCCTCGACGCGATCTATCGCGACGAGGTCCTGCCCGGATTCTCCGCACGCGGGATGGAGGATGCGGCGCGCGCCTATGTCGCCACCACCATGGACCGCTTCCGCAATCCCTATCTCGACCACCGCATCGCCGACATCGCTGGCAATCACGCGCTGAAGGTCGAACGGCGTATCGCGGCCTTCCTCGACTGGGCCGGTACGCCAGCGCCGGTTCTTTCCTCGATCGTTTCCCGGCAGAAGGCGACGGCATGAGCTATACATTCGACTTTTCCGCCCTCCTGCCGTACTGGCCGGTGTTCCTGCAGGGGGTCTGGCTTACGCTGAAGCTTTCTGCGCTCGCAACAGTCCTGGGTTTCGTTGTCGGCACGCTTTGCGCGATCGCGCGGGCGGACGGTCCTTCCTGGCTGAAATTTCTGGTAGCGGTCTACGTCGAGACGATACGCAACACACCGCTGCTGGTGCAGATCTTCCTGGTCTATTTTGGCTTCGCCTCGATGGGCTTGAAGGTATCGGCGAACACGGCAGCCGTCGCAGCCCTTGTGGTCAATGTTGGTGCCTATACCTGCGAGATCGTGCGGGCGGGCCTCGAATCCATTCACAAGTCCCAGTTGGAAGCCGCCGAATGTCTTGGGTTGACGCGCACCCAGACCTATTGGCACGTCATCGTGCGTCCTGCGATCGAGCGTGTCTATCCGGCACTGACCAGCCAGTACGTACTGCTGATGCTCGCCTCGTCGATCACATCGCAAATTTCCGCCGAGGAACTGACGGCTGTGGCAAACCGCATCCAGTCGGACACGTTCCGCTCCTTCGAGACCTATATCGCCACGGGGGCTCTATACATCGCCTTGTCCTTCGTGGTGCGGGTAGCCTTCATCCTGTTCGGCCTCGTTATTTTCCCCCGTCGGCGCAAGCTGGGCACGGCCATCTGAGGAGGAACAGGACATGTCGCTCACGCCCGTCCACATCGAATTCATCGCCGTCGGGGCGCTCTGGACCATCGGTCTTTCAGCAATCGGCTTCATCGGGGGTTCCGTCCTGGGCTTTTCCATGGCGCTCGCCCGGATTTCGCCAAGCCCGCTGCTGCGGCGACTTGCCAGCGGCTATATCCAGATCGTGCAGGGCACACCGCTGCTCGTCACGCTCTTCCTCTTCTATTTCGGCCTTGCCGTCATCGGCCTCGATAGCCTGCCGGCCATTGTCGCCGCCGGCCTTGGCCTTGTCATCTACTCTTCTGCGTTCCTTGCGGAAATCTGGCGCGGCTGCCTGGAATCTGTGCCGAAGACCCAGTGGGAGGCGGCCGAATGCCTGGCGCTCAGCCGCTGGCAACGCATGACCCGGGTGATCCTTCCGCAGGCCATGCGCATCGCCACGGCGCCGACCGTCGGCTTCCTCGTGCAGATCGTCAAGAACACCTCGCTGGCCTCGGTTGTCGGCTTCGTCGAGCTCGCCCAGGCCGGCAAGCTTGTCAACAACACGATCTTTGAGCCTTTCACGGTGTTCATCGTCGTCGCCGCCTTCTACTTCGCCATCTGCTACCCGCTCTCGGCCTGGAGCCGCAGCCTTGAAAGGAAACTCAATGTCGGCCGTCGTTAGCCTCAGCAACGTGCACAAAAGCTTCGGGGCCGTGAAGGTCCTGAAGGGGGTCAGTTTCGATATCGGCGCCAGCGAAGTGATCGCGGTGATCGGTGCTTCGGGCTCAGGCAAATCGACTGCGCTACGCTGTATCAACGCACTCGAGACCGTCGACAGCGGCGAGATCCTCGTTTGCGGCCACAAGGTCCACGACGCTGCACTCGACCGGCGGGCGCTGCGTCGCGACGTCGGCATCGTTTTTCAGAGCTATAACCTCTTCCCGCATCTGACGGTGGCACAAAACATCATGCTCGCGCCCTCCTGCGTGAAGAACATGGGCAAGGCTGAAGCGCGCGCGCTTGCCGAGCAGGTGCTGGCGAAGGTCGGCCTCCTGGAGAAGGCCGACAATTACCCCGAGCAACTTTCCGGCGGCCAGCAGCAGCGCGTCGCCATCGCCCGTTCGCTCGCCATGCAACCGAAGCTGATGCTCTTCGATGAGGTGACCTCGGCACTCGACCCGCAGCTCACCGGCGAGGTTCTTCGCGTCATGGAGGATCTCGCCCGCGCGGGCATGAGCATGATCCTCGTCACCCACGAAATGGCCTTCGCCCGCAAGGTGGCGAGCAAGGTGATCTTCATGCACCAGGGCAAGGTCTGGGAAACGGGCCCCGGCGCGATGCTGGATAATCCGCAGACCAAGGAACTAAGCGAGTTCCTGAGCAACGGCCTCTAATTCGATCGAAATGTCTCAAGGAGGAGATTAAATGATGAAACGCAGAACCCTGATGACCAGCGCCTTGGCGCTCGCTCTCTTCGGTGCCGTCCCGGCAATCGCCATCGCCGATACGCTTGACGACATCAAGGCACGCGGCACGCTGCGCGCCGCCATCGACCTCGGCTCACCGCCCTTCGGCATGCAGGATGCCAACATGCAGCCGACCGGCTCCGAGGTGGAAAGTGCAAAGCTGCTCGCCGATCATCTCGGCGTGAAGCTCGAAATCATCGAGGTGACCAGCCCGAACCGCATTCCCTTCCTGCTCACAAACAAGGCCGACGTGGTCGTCGCTTCGCTCTCCATCAGTGAGGAACGCAAGAAGGTGATCGATTTCGCCGATCCGCACGGCGTCATCCAGGTCATCGCAGCTGCTCCGAAGGGCCTTGAGATCAAGGGGTTGGAAGAACTGGTGGGCAAGGATGTCGCAACAACCCGCGGTACGACCAACGACAAGGTAGCCACAAGCCAGGCGACGGGAGCCAACATCGTGCGTTATGACGACGACGCGACCCTCGTCACCGCACTCGTCTCCGACCAGAACAATATCATGATCTCCGCTCCGCAGATCATGAATGCCGTCAACGAGCGCCGGACGAACGACCCGCTCGAGGTCAAGTTCGTGCTCAAGGTCAATCCCTATGCCGTTGGCCTGCGCAAGGGCGACGATGCGCTGAAGGCGGCGGTCAACGACTGGGTCAAGACCGATCTCGCCAACGGAAAGCTGAACGAGATCTACAAGAAGTACAACAACGTCGACCTGCCGGCGGAAATGCCGAAACCGTAAGCGGACAGCGGGGCGGCCGACCCACGGTCGCCCATGCACCTCCCTCGTCCGGTCGGGCTGCCGACTGATGATGAGGCGTAAGGACCTTGTCGATATGCCCGGCGGCTCTGTGGTGCCGTCCAAACCTTCAGACAATCAGGATGAACTTCATGAAAGCGCTTCTCTGCGAAGAACCCGGCCGTCTTTCGCTTGTCTCCCGTCCGGCACCGGCACGCGGCGCTGGCGAGGTTCTCGTGCGCATCCGCCATGTCGGCATCTGCGGGACCGATTTTCACATCTTCGCCGGCAAGCACCCCTTTCTCGAATACCCGCGCGTCATGGGCCACGAACTTTCCGGTACGGTCGAGGAAGCCCCTGAGGGCAGCCGTCTCAAGACGGGCGAACACGTCTATATCGTGCCCTATCTCTCCTGCGGTACATGTCATGCCTGCCGGAAGGGGCTGACGAATGCCTGCCAGTCGATCCGCGTGCTGGGCGTGCACTGCGACGGCGGCATGGCCGAATATGTTTCGGTGCCCGAGGCCAACGTGGTGCCGACGGGCGGTATCGCGCTTGAAGATGCGGCGATGATCGAATTCCTGGCGATTGGCGCGCACGGCGTCAAGCGCGGCGCGATCAACGCCGCCGACCGCGTGCTCGTTACCGGATCCGGTCCGATCGGCATGTCGGCAATCATTTTCGCCAAGACGCGCGGAGCGCATGTGACTGTCATGGACACGCGCGCCGACCGGCTCGCCTTTGCCACAGACCGGCTCGGCGCTGACGCTGCAATGCTCGCCGATGCCTCCGCCGAGGCGGAAGCGAACCGCCTGACCGGCGGCGACGGTTTCGATGTGGTGATCGACGCGACCGGGAGTGCCGGCCCCATCGAGCGGGGTTTCGCCTTCCTCGCCCACGGCGCGCGCTATGTGCTGCTCTCCGTCGTACGGCAAGACATCTCCTTCTCCGACCCGGAATTCCACAAGCGTGAGGCGACGCTTCTGGCCAGCCGCAATGCCCAGCCGGACGACTTTGCCGAGGTCGTGCGCCAGATCGAGGCCGGCAAGGTGCCGACCCGTGCCCTCAATACGCATCGGGGACGCCTGGAAGATGGCGCGGCGCTGCTGGTGGAATGGGCCCGTCCCGAGGCCGGCGTCATCAAGGCGATCCTGGACGTTTGAAAGCATCGACGAATTTCAAGCGAGAGCTCGGGTCCCTGACGGGCTATCGCCGAAGCATCGAATGCCTGCGACAGCAGCTGTCAGGCAGCGACAAGATCATGGGCGCAACCGCATGGACTGCGTCGCAGTTGTATCTGCGACCTGACAGGTGCAGAGTACGCAATGAATAGCCGGAGATAAAAACCGGCCATGTGTTTCAACCCGTGAACAAGCAGCCGCGGACCATGGAACTCGTACTCGCCACCGGATTGATCGTCTTCAAGGTCGCGTTGCTTATTGCGATGCTGCTGCTGCTGCCTCTGCCTCTCACCTGGCTGGAACGCAAGATCGCCGGACACATGCAGCAGCGGATGGGGCCGATGCGGGTTGGGTGGCATGGGCTGCTGCAGCCTATGGCGGACGGAATCAAGCTTCTGACCAAGGAGGACCACATTCCCGCCGAGGCCGATCGCTTGCTGTTCAAAATGGCTCCCATCCTGGCGCTTGCTCCGCCCTTTGTCGTCTTCGTCGCGATCCCCTTCGGCGAATCCGTCTCGGTGCTCGGCAACGAGATTTCCCTCTATGTCTCCGACATGAATGTCGCGCTTCTCTTCGTCTTCGCGGTGCTTGGGATCGAGGTCTATGGCGTTATCTTCGGTGGCTGGGCGGCCAACAGCAAATACGCCGTCCTCGGCAGCCTCAGGACTTGCGCGCAGATGATCAGCTACGAGATCCCGATGGGGTTCGCGGTGATCGGCGTGGTCATGCTGGCGCAATCCATGAGCCTGTTGGAAATCGTGCGTGCGCAGGCCGATGTGTGGAACATCGTTTACCAGCCGATCGGCTTCTTCGTGTTTTTTGTCGCCGGCCTGGCCGAAGCCCAGCGCATTCCTTTCGACCTGGCGGAAGCGGAAGGCGATCTCGGTGCCGGGTTCCATACCGAATACAGCGGTATCCGGTTTGCGTTGTTCATGGTGAGCGAATATGCCATCGTCCTTTTGGTGTCGGTCCTGGCGGTGATCCTTTTCTTTGGCGGCTGGAACGGCGCGCTCATCCCCTTGCCACCGCTCCTGTGGTTCGCGCTCAAGGTCGCATTCTTCGTCTATATGTTCATCTGGTTCCGTTTCACCTTCCCACGCTACCGCTACGACCAGCTGATGGCGATCGGATGGAAAGTCTTGCTTCCTCTCTCGATGGCGAACATAATTATCACTGGTCTTGTCTTCCTTTAGGGGCCAGAGCGGCTCGGTAGTGAGGCAGCGATGTCGCACGCGCAGGACAGAATTGGCACATGGATCGGCTGGGCGTTCTTCGCCGACCTGGCGAAGGCTTTGGCTCTGACCTTCGGTTACATGTTTTCCAAACCGGTAACCATGCAGTACCCGGACAAGGAGAAATGGCTTCCCTATTCACGCTACCGTGGGCATCACTTCCTGAAGCGTGACGAAGAGGGTGAGATCAAGTGCGTGGCCTGCGAACTCTGCGCGCGCATTTGTCCATGCGACTGCATCGAAGTCGTCCCCTACGAGGATGAGAAGGGCAAGCGTCATCCGGCGAAATTCGAGATCGATACGGCACGGTGCCTCTTCTGCGGCCTGTGCGAGGATGCCTGTCCAGCAGACGCGATCGCGCTTGGCCAGCAATACGAATTCTCCAGCTTCTCTTCGCGCGAGCTTGTGATCGGGCGTGACGATCTGCTTGCCAAGCCGGGCAAGGCAGCGACTGGCGGCAGCGTGGTGGCTGCGCGCCTCAGTGTCGAACCGAAGGTCCTGGTCGAGACCGGCGGGCGGCAGGGGTACAATTGGTGGCGTAATATCCGACGAAGGTGAAAATGCGCCAGCCGTCAAGGCAAAGCGCGCAGAGAGGAGGCCCACATGCATGTGCGCCAGATCTTGAACAGCAAGTCGCCCGAGGTCATCTCGGTTACACCCAACC
>Ga0207426_1001275_pt1 | contig 21927 bp, 20 predicted proteins | sample AraplaMF_Cvi_mMS_FD_184265 | JGI IMG/M metagenome (GOLD analysis project Ga0207426, IMG submission 184265) | Arabidopsis root microbial communities from the University of North Carolina, USA - plate scrape MF_Cvi_mMS (SPAdes) (version 2) | ecosystem: Host-associated > Plants > Roots > Endosphere... | reverse complement strand
GATCAGCACCAGGAAGGCGGCGATCATGACAAATCCGAGGATTGTCAGCATTAGGGGTTACCTCACGTTCGCCCTTGAACATCTGCCGGGGGTGGCGGTTCAGGCGACGTTAGGTCCCGCAAAGTTTTGTTAACAAGGTCTTGACGCGCGAGCAATAAGAGCAAAACCCCAGGTCAATAGGGATCTCACCGGACGGGCATGCGCACAACCGGCACACCGGACCCGCACCGCCCCGCCGTCGGCACTCACTCCTCCCCCATGCCCGCCGCGTCCAGATACCGCGCCAGATAGGCCCGCAGCAGCAGCTTGGTCTCGGTCACGAGCGCCGGGTCGCCGGCCGGATCCGTACGGAAGGCGAGCTGGAGCAGCGCGTCGGCCGTCTCGACGCCGACCAGGAAGGCGGTGCGCAGCCGTTCGTCGGCGGCGTCCAGACCGAGCGGGCCGGCGAAGAGCGCCAGCAGCCGGTCGGCGACCTCGTAGTTGGCCTGCCGGGAGGCGCTCGGTGCGGGGACGGTGAACTCCACCAGGGCGAAGCCCGGCACCGTCCGCTTCATGGCGAGGTACTCGTCGACCACCACGTCCATCGCGGGGCGCCACGGGAGCGGGGTGTGCGCCGGGGCGGTCAGCCGGGCGGTGATGCGGTCCGCGTAGGCGTCGAGATTGCGCCGGGCGAGGGCCTCGGCCATGGCGCGCTTGTTGGGGAAGAAGCGGTAGACGGAGCCGATCGGGACCCCGGCACGGCCGGCCACGGCCCGGGTGCTCAGGTCCTCGTACCCGCTCTCCTCCAGCACTTCGGCACAGGCGTCGAGGATTCTGGCCAGCCGCTGGGCGCTGCGCCGCTGGACGGGGGCGCGGCGCAGGGCGGCGGGCGGCGGGTCGGAGTGGGGGTTCGGCTGCGGCACCCGACCATCCTGCCCGCCTCACCGGCGGCGGTACATGAGTGCCGCGATCCGGCCGACGCGGCCGGGATCCTCCGTTGACGGCCCCCGACCGCAATCCTAAGGTCATGCATAGGATTCCTTGAGCGGCGGGAGCACGCGATGGCAGGCACGGGCAACGAGCAGGCGAGGAAGACGGCCGAGGGGCTGGCGTACCAGACCGGATTCGGCAACGAGCACAGCTCGGAGGCCGTCCCGGGCGCGCTGCCGGTGGGCCGCAACTCCCCGCAGCGCGCCCCGCTCGGCCTGTACGCCGAGCAGCTCAGCGGGTCGGCGTTCACCGAACCGCGCGCCCACAACCTCCGCTCCTGGCTGTACCGCATCCGCCCGTCAGCCGCGCATCCGCCGTTCGTCCGGGCCGAGCGGCACGCGCTCCGCTCCGCGCCCTTCACCGACTGCACCCCCGACCCCAACCGGCTGCGCTGGAACCCGCTGCCCGAACCCACCGGGCCCACCGACTTCCTGGACGGCCTGTGGACCCTGGGCGGCAACGGCGACGCCACCCAGCGCACCGGTATGGCCGTCCACCTCTACTACGCCAACACCTCCATGGAACGACGGGTGTTCGGCAACGCGGACGGCGAGCTGCTGATCGTGCCGGAACGGGGCGGGCTGCTGCTGCGCACCGAACTCGGCCTGCTGCACGCCGCACCGGGCGAGGTGGCGCTGATCCCGCGCGGCGTCCGCTTCCGTGTCGAGCTGCTGGACGCCGCCTCCGACGGGCAGAGCCCGACAGCTCGCGGCTATGTATGCGAGAACTACGGCCGGCCCTTCCAGCTCCCCGACCTCGGCCCGATCGGCGCCAACGGCCTGGCCAACGCCCGGGACTTCCGCGCCCCGGTCGCCGCCTACGAGGACGTCGAGGGCCCCGTCGAGGTCGTCAACAAATTCTGCGGCCACCTCTGGACGGCCACCTACGACCACTCCCCCCTGGACGTCGTCGCCTGGCACGGCAACCACGTCCCGTACGTCTACGACCTGCGCCGCTTCAATGTCATCGGCTCGATCAGCTACGACCACCCCGACCCGTCCATCTTCACCGTGCTCACCTCCCCCTCCGACACCCCGGGGCTGGCGGGCGTGGACTTCGTGGCCTTCGCACCGCGCTGGCTGGTCGGCGAGGACACCTTCCGGCCGCCCTACTTCCACCGCAATGTGATGACCGAGTACATGGGCCTGATCGAGGGCGCCTACGACGCCAAGGCGGAGGGCTTCGTCCCCGGCGGCGGCTCGCTGCACAACATGATGTCGGCGCACGGGCCCGACCGGGAGACCTTCGACCGGGCGAGCGCCGCCGAACTGCGGCCGCAGAAGATCGACGACGGGCTGGCCTTCATGTTCGAGACCCGCTGGCCGCTGACGCTCACCGAACAGGCCCGGGACGCCGGCCATCTTCAGCGCGGCTACGACGACGTATGGCAGGGTCTCCAGCGCCACTTCCGCCTGTGACACCGGGGAACGCCTCGTGACCACCTTCGCTCCCGACTCGCTCGCCCTGAACCGCAAGCTGCCGCTCTGGTATCAGGTCTCGCAGTCGCTGCGCGCCTCCATACTGGGCCGCTCCCCGGAGGCGCCGCTGCGGCTGCCCACCGAGGACGCGCTCGCCGCGCACTACGGCGTCAGCGTGCTGACCATGCGCCAGGCCCTCAAGGAGCTGGAGACGGAGGGCCTGATCAGCCGGCACCGGCGCCGCGGCACCTTCATCGAACCGAGCGCCCAGCGTGGTGCGCCCGTGCGGCTGCTGGGTTCCGTGGACGCCATCGTGGCCCAGCAGTCCGGAATGCGCACCGAACTGCTGGAACACGGCCCCACCCCGGTGCCGTCCGAACTCGTGGAGTTCTTCCCGGACCTGGCGGAGGTGGCCGGCTTCCGCCGACTGCGCAGCGACGAGAAGACCGGCGAACCCACCAACCACGCCTGCAACTACGTCCACCCCGAGGTCGCCGCGGCCATCGACCCGGCCGATCTGCTCCGCTGGCCGATGACGAAGGTCCTGCGGGACGCGGCGGGCGTACGGATCAGCCGGATCACCGACACCGTCGAGGCGCGCCTGGCCGACCCGGAAACCGCCCGGCTCCTCGAAGTCCCGCTGCTCAGCCCGATCCTGCACTACACGGGCGTCAGCTACGACGAGGCCGGCCGGGCGGTCGATGTCGCCCGCATCCACTATCGGGGGGACCGGTTCTCCTTCACGGTGACGCTTGATGCGTGACTTCCCACGTTTTTGTCTTTCCCGCCGTGATGGTCGCTCGCCGTTGCGCCTGCGGCGGGCCGGGTGGTTTGTGGGTGCGGTGACGGACCTCCGGGGCCGGTGTGTGGGACTGCTTCGCTTTACGTCCCACACACCGGCCCCGGAGGTCCGTCCCCTCCCGTTGAGGGAATGAGTGAACGTGGGTGGGGGCTGGCCACTCGTAGCCAGTTCACTGCGACCTACAAGGCGCACCGGACCACCAAGATGCGCCCCCACCGGCCTTCTCTCCCACCCCTCAACGGGAGGGGACGGGCCGGAGCGGGTGGGGGTTTCCGGACGTAAAGCGAAGCAGTCCGGAAACCCCCACCCGCGCAGGCCCGTCACCGCACCCCAACAGCCCGCGCAGCGGCAACGCCCGCCGCAGGCGCAACGGCGGGGGCACCGCGAAGCGGGCCACAAACGGCGAGCAACAACCACGGCGGGAAAGCCAAAACGTGGGTCAAATCCTCTCAAGGCTCCGACCCGTGCTCCGGGGCCCCAGCATCGCTACGTCCACGCACAGGAGCAGCATCAGGGACGCCGAGCCGGTGAATACCGCGGCCGGGCCCAGGTCGGTCAGGACGGTCAGGGCGATGAACGGCAGCACGACGGAGGTGAGGCGGGACAGCGAGTAGGCGATGCCGATCGCGCTGCTGCGGAGACCGGTGGGGAAGAGTTCGGTCTGGTAGACGTGGAAGGCGTTGGAGAAGACGTTGCTGCACACCGTCAGCAGGAAGCCGAAGGTGACGATGGCCCAGGTGGCGGTGGCGAAGCCGAAGGCCAGTCCGCAGCCGGCGATACCGAGCGCGGCGGCGATGATCAGGGTCCGGCGCTCGATCCGGTCGATGAGCGGGATGGACAGCGCGGAGCCGAGCGGATAGCCGCAGAAGCTGAGCGCCGCGTACAGCAGCGACTCGGTGACGGTGTGGCCCTTCGCGGTGAGCACCACCGGCGCCAGCGAGCCGAAGCCGTAGTAGCCGACGGTCTGAAGCACCTGGAAGATCCACCACATGACGGTGCGCCGCCGCTGCTCGCCCCGGAACATCTCGGCCAGCGGCACCTTCCGCTCCGGCGCGGTCTCCGCCTCCGGTACGGACGGCAGGCTGCCGCCGGTCTCCCGGGCCACCCGTTCCTCCAGCCCGGCCACGATCCGTTCGGCCTCCGCATCCCGTCCCTGCACCATGAGCCACCGTGGCGACTCCGGGAGCCGGCGCCGCATCAGCTGGAGGAACGCGGCCCCGAGCGCACCGGCGACCAGCAGCCAGCGCCAGCCCTCGATCCCGAACAGCGTGTGTGCGGCCACCAGCCGGGCCCCGAGCAGCGCGGCGACCGGGACCCCGACAAAGCCGAGGGTGTACGCACAGGCGATATAGCGGCCCCGTACGGCCCGGGGCAGGAACTCCGCGAGATAGGTGTCCACCAGCACGAGTTCCGCGCCGAGCCCGAGGCCGGACAGAAAGCGCAGTACGAGCAGCCAGGACAGGTCCGGGGCGGCGGCGCACAACAGCGAGAAGAAGGCGTAGCCGCCCAGGTTGACCAGGAACATCCGGCGCCGCCCGAAGCGGTCGGCGAGTACCGACAGCACATTCGCGCCGACGAACATCCCGAGGAAACCGGCGGCGATCACCGAGGACTTCGCGGTGTGGCCGAGGTGCCACTGGTCGGCGAGGACCGCGGCCAGTACCCCGCCGAGGAAGATCTCGTAGAGGTCGAAGAAGGCGCCGATGCCGACGATGAGGGTGAGGCGGCGGTGCCACCGGGACGGCGGCAGCCGGTCCAGCCGGGCCGCGGCCCGGCCACCGATGGGGGTCCTCCCGCGCCGTTCCGGCGTGGAGGAGGTGGTGTCCGTCATGACGGTCCTCCCCTGAGCAGGTCCCGGCGCGCACGGGACGGAGCCGGGTCCGCACCGCGTGGTCGGGCGTACGGCGAGGACCGTACTCCGTCAAGATCAGCAAGCGGAAGACCGCCTGTGCCGTCCCGGACGGGTGGTACGGCCTGCGGATTCGGTGCGGCCGCGGGGCCGCTGGATACCATGCCCGGGTCAACCGAACGGTCCGGGAGGGGCTCCGCGTGACGGCGAAGCAGGACGCGCCACGGCTGTCCGATCTCATGCCGTGGTCCGTGCCGCCACTGCGGCTCGGCCGTTCCTGGGTGCGGGCGCCGGATCCGGCCACCCTGCGGGCCCGTTGGGCGGCGCTGGTGGCGGCCGAGGACGCGGCGGAACGCGAGCGGCTCTTCCGGCCGTCCCGGGCCCGGACCCTGCACTCCGCCGTCGGCCAGCTGCCGGGCCAGCCCACCCCGACCGGGCGGCTCTACCGGGCGAGCGGACCGTGCCCCGAACCGGTGCGGATCCTGCACGGCCCCTTCGACCAGCAGTGGCTGCTGCCCGACCACCGGCTGCTCGACGGCGCGCGTCCGGAGCTGTGGCGGGTCGCGGACGCCCGGCAGCTGTTCGCGGTCGAGTGGCCGCAGGCGCCGCAGCTGCCCGGCCCGGCCGTACTGTGCTCGGCGCTGCTGCCGGACGGACGGTCCCCGGCCGGCCGCCCCGGACGGATCCACCCCCTCTACCGGCGGCCCGGCGGGCAGGAGCCGAACATCGCCCCGGGCCTGCTCGCCCTCCTCGGCCGACGGCTGGACCGCCCGGTGGCCCCGGCGGACCTGCTCGCCTGGCTCGCCGCGAGCGCCCACCACTCCCCCGACGGCTGCACGGTCCCGCTCACCACCGACCCGGAGCTCTGGGACCGCGGCGTCGCACTCGGCGCCCGGCTGCTGTGGCTCGGCACCCGGGGCGCCCATGGGCACGGGACCGACGGCGGGCATACGGGCGAGCGGCCCCGGATGCCGGGCGGCCGACGCCCGTATGTGCGCTCCGCGCTGCCCGCCCGAGGACTGCCCGAGGCCCTCGACTACGACCCGGAGGAGCAGGCGCTGCTCCTCGGCAGCGGCCGGATTTCGCCGGTGCCGCCGGGCGCCTGGGACTTCCACGCGGGCGGCGTCCGGGTCCTGGAGGCGTGGTACGCCGAGCGCACCGGCTCGGGCACGGAACCGCCCGAGCCCGGTTCGCTGGCCGCGCTCCGCCCCACCGGCTGGCCCCAGGAGTGGACCTCGGAGCTGCTGGAGCTGATCACCGTACTGGCTCTGATGTCCGAACTCACCCCGGAGTGCGCGCAGTTGCGGCGCCAGACGGCGGAGGCCGCCCAGCTGACGGCCGGGGAGCTACGGGCGGCCGGCATCCTCCCGGCACCGGTCTCCGCACACCGCCCGGCCTCCGTGCTCGACCACCACGAGGAGGGCCCGGAGGGGCAGTTCGCGCTGCTGTGAGCGCCGGAGGCCCGACCTCGGAGCGCTGGGACGGCCGGGGCTGAAGCTGGGGCCGCTGGGGCCGCGCACAGCAAACCACCCGTCGCGGTAGGAGCGACGGGTGGTGGGGAGTGGTGGTGCAACCGGCCGGGCGGGGACGGGGCCGGGCGAAGTAGTGAGCGGGTCACGGCACCTCCGGGGCGAGGGATCCCACCCCGGCGAACACACCGACGTACTGGTGGCGCCGCCGGCCTGATGAGCGATCGGACCGCGGTGCCGCGCCGGGACGGTGTGATCGCCCGAGATGCCGCTTCAGAAACGGGTCAGCCGTGCCCGCCGAACAGCGAGCGCCGCAGCCTGCGCAGCGGTGCGAACAGCGACACCCTGGCGCCACGGCCGTTCCTCGTGCGCGAGTGATCGCGCGCGGTGAGCTCCTGCATCAGCGACGTCGCACCCTCCACCTCACGCTGCGGGATGGCAGGGCCACCCAACACCGCGAGATGGCGGTCGAGACGCGCACTGGTGGCGACGCTCCCGCATGTGATGGCAGGGACTCGCGCCCTGCTACGCACTGTTATCTGTTCCATGACTCTCCCCACCCTATGAGGGCACCCCGGCCCGGGCAGGGTAACCCTATCTCTCTTGGAGGACACGCGTGCAGACCGGTCATCGGATTCACCTGCCTCGCTCTGACGTTGACGAACACCATACGGAATGTCACGTACAAGGCTTGGATCAGGGCGAGTTGAGCAACCGTCGGGCTTCGGAGCGGGTGAGGCGGGGGGCCTGACGGACCGCCGGAACGCACAAGGAGAGACCGGGATCACGGCCTCTCCCCGGCGCCCGGCGTACGGGTCGTCACGCAGCGGAGGCGAACACCGGCAGATAACCGCCGGACTGGCCCGTGGCGGTGGGGTGGTAGGACTCCAGGACAGGGAAGGTCACGCTGTGCAGCCAGGCGCTGCCGGAGCACAGCTCATGGCCGGAGAAGGTGGCGTTGACATCGGCGAAGGTGAAGCCGTGGTCGGCGGCCCGCTTGGCGGTGACGCCGTTGATGTGGTCGGCGGCGGCGTTGATGGCGGTACGGGACTTCTCGGAGAGACCGGCGATACAGGTTCCCCGGAGCTTGTAGAAGCGCGGGTAGCCCAGGACCACCACGTGCGCGGCCGGGGCCTTCTGGGAGATGGCGTCGTACACCTGGTCGAGCCGGCCGGGCAGGGTGGTGTCGATGTACGTCCTGGCCTGGGCGACGCGGGCCAGACAGGCGCTCTCACCCTGGAGCGCACAGGTCGTCATGGTGTCGGCGAATCCGGCGTCATTGCCGCCGATGGAAATGCTCACCAGACCGGTGGAGCTGCTGAGCGGCGTGAGTTGTCCGCTGAGAACATCACCCGTTCGGGCGCCCGAGCAGGCGGTGAACCGGAAGGAGGAGGGGGAGTGCGCGGCGGCCCAGAGGGCCGGGTAGGACTTGGTGCTGCGCTTGCAGGAGCCGCTGGCACTGTCGTAGCTGCCGGCGCCGACGCCGGAGGAGTAGGAGTCGCCGAGGGCCACATAGCCCGTGGCGGCGGGGAGTTGGGCGGACGCGGCGGCGCTCGCGGCGGTGAGCGCGAGCGCCGTGGTGACGAAGAAGGCGGACGTCAAGGCCGCGAATCGGGACAGTTTCATGGAACCTCCCTTAGCAGGAGCTCTGCCCTATCTGTCGTAGCAAGACTCACGGGTAGTCGGAAGTGTCCATGCCAAAAGTTGTCTGCGGTTCACGGCAAATCTTCCGAAGTGAGGGGATGTTCACCGCCATGTCATCGCCGCGGCCCGCACGTGCCGACGACACCCGGGAGAGGCCCCGAGGCGTCCGTTGGTCCTTCCCTGCCTTCGCGCCCTCCTCTTGACGGTCCCTCGCCAGCAGCCACCCATCCGCGTCACTGCTCACTCCTCACTGCTGCGGCGACGGCGGGCGAGGCCGGGCACGAGAAAGGCGGTGGCCGCGACGAAGACGGCCACCAGCAGGAGCACCAGCGTCGGACGGGTCCCGAGGCCGAGCAGCCCGGCTCCGAGGAGACCGCCGGCGAACATCGAGCCGACCGAGAGCAGTCGGCGGCCCGCGCTGTGCCCGCCGTACCCCAGCCGCGTGTCCCGCCCCAGCGACGACGCGCTGACCAGCGCCGTCATCGCCCGGGTCTCCACGGTCGTGGTGAGGTCGGGCGGCGCGGCCCGTATGGCGGTGACATTGCGCATGCCCATCGCCACCGCCATCAGACCGATGACGACATCGCGCCGGCCCTGCGGCAGCCCCGGGACCGCCCCCGACTCCCAGGCCGCCGCCGCGGCCGCGAGCAGCAGCGCCGCCTCCACGGCCAGCGCCACCGGGAACCACTGGGAGGCCCGTGCGGCCAGCAGGGACTCCATCCGCGCCCCGAGGAGCGCTCCCAGTGCGAAGGCCCCGAGCGAAATCGCCGTCGCCACCACCGGCAGCCCGCCCTGCCCGGCGATACCGAAGCCGAGGAAGAGCAGATTGCCGGTCTGGGTGGCGGTGAAGACCTGACCGAGCGCCAGAAAGCTGACGGCATCGAGCATCCCGGTGGCCACGGTCAGACAGACCATGATCACCGTCAGCGGGGTTCCGCTCGGCGGCTCCACGGACGCGACTCCTTCCCGCGGTCACCTCACCTCGCGGCACGTCCCCCCAGTCTCCGGACGCCCCGCCCGACGGACCGTCATTGCGCCGTCTGTGGGCGGCCCGTCACCACGGACCCCGGCCCTCGGCCGCCGCGCTCGCCGCGGCGCCCGGCTCCGGGGAAACGCCGGGATAATCCGTGTACGTCGTGGCCCGCCGTGACGGATCATGGCCGCATGTGTGCCGATCACGTCCAGCCGTCCGCCGCCGAGGAGTCCCTGCCGCTCCGGCTGACCATGGACGACAGCGATTCGCCCGCCGATGTCGTCGACGCGCTCTTCCTGGGCCGGTTCGCCAAAGGAGAGCAGCCGTACGCCCGCAGCCGGTCCATGGACCGGGTCCGCCCGGGCCTGACCCTGCTGCCGCCGGGCGCCCGGGTCCTGCGCTCGGCGAAGGAGGAGGACCGCAGCGCCCTCCTCGCCGAGGGCGACGGTTTCACCCTGCTGGTCTCCCGCTGGAGCCGCGGCGCCGATGTGACGGTCACCGCCGTCACCGACGAGCTGGCCGAGAAGGTGCTGGGACAGGCCGCGGACGGGGCGGAGGACGAACCGGAGCCACAGCCGGAGAACGTCCCGATGGGCTTCTGGTACTTCTCCCCGCGCCGCGGACCGCACCGTACTTCCCGGCAGATCTCGGCGGGCACCTGGGAGGAGATCCGCCCCAACTACACCGCGCCCGTGGCCGACGCCATGGACCGGCTGATGAAGGTGGCCCCCGAGGAGATCTCCGGCCGGCTGCTGTTGCTGCACGGCCCACCCGGTACGGGCAAGACCTCCGCACTGCGCACCCTGGCCCGCTCCTGGCGGGACTGGTGCCAGGTGGACTGCGTCCTGGACCCGGAACGGCTGTTCAACGACGTCGGCTACCTGATGGACATCGCGATCGGCGAGGACGACAGCACCGGCAAGGGCCGTTGGCGGCTGCTGCTCCTGGAGGACTGCGACGAGCTGATCCGCGGCGAGGCCAAGCACGCCGCGGGCCAGGCCCTGTCACGGCTGCTCAACCTGACGGACGGCCTGCTGGGCCAGGGCCGGAACGTCCTGGTCGGGGTGACCACCAACGAGGACCTGGAACGCATGCACCCGGCCGTGGTCCGCCCCGGCCGCTGCCTGGCCCGTATCGAGGTCGGCCCGCTGAGCCGCCCCGAAGCCACCCACTGGCTCGGCACGGACCAGGGCATCAGCCGCGAGGGCGCCACCCTCGCCGAGCTCTACGCCCTACGCCGCGGCACCCGCCCCGCCTCGGTCCCACCCCAGGACTCGGGCGCGGGCGCGGGGTTGTATCTGTGAATCACGGAGGAGGACGAGACAGCAATGGAAGGCGTCTTACCGTAGAAGGTGGATGTACGCCGCCGTGCCGTTAGCCGGCGCGGTGGCCCTGGCAGGCATCTTCGCCTGGCTCCGAAGCTCCGGCGGGAGTCCGGAACCACCTGTGCAGTACTCCGCTCAACAGCTGTGCGGCCCCGACTACAAGTTGATGGAGCGACACCGCATCGCCCAAGGCACGGCGTCGGCGCCCCTCTCCCTTGCCTTCGATTCCGCCACCGTCTCCTACTGCGCCGTGATCATCCGCGACAAGGAGTCCCCAAAGGCCTCCTTCGCGGCTTCACTCCAGGCAACCGGCCATCCTCCCCTCCACGAGGCCGACAAGAACGCGGACTACGCCGGCCCCGTCTTCCAGTACGCGAAGCAGAGCTGCGTCACCTGGGCAGGCCGCGTGAACGGCAAACTGTGGACCAGCACAGCCAAGCACTGCCCGGACAGGGATGGTTCCTGAGGCGGTGCCGCCGCGGCGTGGGGGTCAACAGGGCATGTGGTCCACCCTGTTGCGGTTGCCCCGCAAATCCGCCAGCGCCTTGGCAGCCTTGGTCAGCACAGCTGTACGGACTGCCGTCTGCCGTGCCCGTGTCCTGTCCCCGCCTGGCCCCTACCGGCGGGTCATGGGGTCATGCGCTGCCCCGCGGCGATGCCCGGAGCGTGCTCAGGGAGACCTCAAGGTGTCCGAACGTCATGAAGTCAGGATGGGGTCAGCATGGCTGACAAGAGGTGGTGCCAGACGACCAAACCCGCGACTCTCGGCGCCCCCTCCGAGCAGTTCCTGTAAGGCGCGGCAAGTCATGTGGATCAGCCGCCCCAGGGCGCTGTGGCCGCGCCAAGAAGCGGACCACTCAGTGACGCATAGCACCAGGCCAGCTCACCCGCCCGGGTGCCTTCGGGGGCACTGGCAGTAGTTTGTGGACGGGCAAGCGGTCACCGTTGTAGCCGTGGAGGGCACCGAGGCGGGAGCCGGTCGTCCAAGCCGACCGGGCGTGCTCGATGTCCTCCCGTCAGTGGCTGGGATGCGCCGGTATGTGCTGCCGGTGACCCCAGGAAGCGACATTGCCGACTGCGGGCGAAGGTAGGGTCTTCGGACGCGCCGACCGGCCGATCGGCGCGTTGACGTGCCCGAACCAGCCACAGGGGGAATACGTGGGAGAGAAGTTTTCGGTCGACACCGGTGAACTGGGTGACTTCATGAGAACACTCAAAAAAGCTCACGAGTCACTAGATGGCGTACGCAAGCTGATGAACCAGACGACATCTGACCGTATGGGCACCGACGAGCTCGACGAAGCCTGCAACGACTTCCAAGAGCACTGGAAGTACGGTTCCGAGCAGATCGCCGAGCAGACCGAGAAGCTCACGAAGGCGGTGGGCAAGACCAAGGAGAACTACGAAGAGGTCGAGCAGGCCCTGGAAGAGGCGTTCAAGAAGGCCGCAGGCAAGGCGGGAGCAAAGTGACGCAAGCGTACCCCCACTTGGGTTTCAACCCCGCCCCCGGAAACGTCGCAGCCGTCTCGGCCCTCAAATCGAAGCTGACGTCCTCAGCGGAGACCCTGGCAAACGCGCACCGGCTGGTGCAGCAGTTGCAGTCCGGCAACTCGTGGGAGGGCGACGCAGCCACCGCATTCCGCGAGGAACTGGACGGCGCACTCCCGGACAACTTGAAGAAGGCCCACACCTCCCTCCTGAAGGCTGCGAATGCGCTGGACAGCTGGAGTCGCGCCTTGCACGGCTACCAGGGCGATGCGAAATCGCTGGACAACGAGGCCAAGGCCGCACAGGACAAGCTCGACGCGGCCCAGGACCGGGAAAAGAACGCCGGCAGCAACCCTGACCTGAAGCTCGCGCACCAGACGTTCGATGACGACGCGTCGCTGCAGAACGCACAGGCCCGGCTGAACAAGGCCACCACGGCACTCAATGACGCGCGGGACGCGGTTACCGACGCGCAGGGCCACCTCTCGTCGATCAAGCGGCGCGCTCACGATCTGGAGGCCGAGCACTCCTCCGACGCGGGCAAGAAGGCCACCCTGATCCGGGACGCGACGGACAAGCTGGCGCCCGAGGAACCGGGCTGGTTCGACAAGGCCATGGACTGGCTGGACGACAACCTCACGGACGTCCTGGGCACAGTAGCCGCGATCGCCGGTCTCCTCGCACTGATCCTCAGCGGCCCCGTCGGCGTGGCATTCCTACTGATCGCGGCGACCGCGAGTGCGGCCACACTTGCCTCGCGCCTTTCCAACCCCGCCGTCCTCGCCTCGTTCAAGGACGGGTTCACCAAGGGCGAGTTCGACGCTGATTTCTGGAGCAACGCAGTAGGAGTGGCAGGGGACGCACTGGGCATGGTGCCCGGAGTCGGCGCTGTGGCGCGCGGCGTCAACGGCGCGGTCCGCTCGGCCGGAGCGGCGAGCGAGGCCCTGTCTCTCACCGATCACCTGGCGAGCGCAGGAAGCAAGACGTGGCTCGCCGCAAACCGGATCGCCGGGGCTGAGAACCCTTTGACCGCCTGGGTGGTCAAAGGCGCCGCCAATCCGGAGCGAGCCGGGCAGATGATCGATGTCGGTGTCGCCGGAGCCGGAGCCGCCACCGGCACATATGGCACAGCCAAGGATCTGATCGACGCGCTGGACAACGACACTGCTAACAATGTGGGCACTGGTATGGACGGCGCCCGGGCCGGCAGCTTCGACGGCGCCGGCAACGGATCCACGGCGCTCAAGACCCTGAAGGTGCTGTTCAATGTCCACCAGTGACGAGATCATGGACGAGTTCGCCGTCGCTGAATCGGCGATGATCGCTGAATGCGACATCTGGTTCGCCGTCCCGCCCGGCTTTGTGGAAGTGCCACTCACATCCATTCCGGACCAGTCCGATGCAGCAGCGACGCACGGGATGGAGCTGCTCGCTGAACTCGTATCGGATGAGCAGTACGAGTCGCTCCGCTCGAACATGGACGAAGCACGCTCCCTGGGCCGCCTGCTGGCACGGGCCGGCACCGTACACCTCTCGATGGGTGTGCACCAGGACGATTTGGGCGATGTCTTGCACTCCGTATTCCTGCTCAAGTGGGAAGAGGTGCCGTGGGCCCCGCCAAAGCTCGCGGCGGCAAAGGCCGCTCTTGCCTCCTCGGAGGCGGGAGATGCCGAATTGGTAGACCTCCCGTGCGGTCCGGCGGCCGTGGTGGAGAGCCTGAACGAGCGGGAAGGTCAGAAGGTCTTCCAAATGACGGGCTACCTCCCGCACCCCGACGGTCACCGGGTAGCGGTGCTCGCGTTGAGCACGACAGCCGGATCAGACCATGAGCATTACCGTGACATGTTCTACGGCATCGCCCGCATGGTGAGCTTCGACAACCCTCTTCCGCCACAGCTGCGCGAGCAGATTCCAGAGGCCCAGGAAGTCGCCGCCGCACGAGACGTGTTCGGCTGATCAAAGACCTGCGATGACAGAGGTGACGTCCCTGATGCACTACAAGACGGCCTGGGAGGACCCGGCCACCCGCCAGGCGTGGCGCCGTACCGCGATGTTCCGGTGCGCTGCCCTGCTGGGGTGGCTGCTGGGCTTTCCCACCTGGCTCTTCGCCGTCGTCATGACGCCGACCTGGCTGCTGGTGCTGTGGCTGCCGGTGCTGTGGGTCGGCATCTGGTACACCCTGCTGGCGATGGTCGCGGTCACCACCCTGAGGGGAATCCGGCGAGTACTGCGCGTCTACCCGTGGCAGGTGGACGTTGCCGACGTGAGATCGAAGAAGAAGGGGAGTACGCAGTTCGTCGTGCCGGTCCCGGAGCGGCCGGAGAAGTCCGTGAGCCTCGGTTACGGCGGTCTGATCGGGACAGGGCAGCACTTCTGGGTGCGCACCATGAAGTCCGGTGAGGTCACGTCAGCGTGGTTCGCCGGCGACCCCCGGTATGTGGGCGTCGTAGCGACCCCCGGGCCGCGGAACCTTCTGTGGCTGGCACAGCGCGAGGCCACGGACTCACGGATGTCCCCCCGCAAGCGCGGCGTCAGCCCCGAGGCGCGGGCGCTGGCACGCGCCGCCGGAGCGCGGGTCGGGGAGGGGTGACAGAGGGGGCTGCCCTTGCCCTCGGTCAGGACTGGCTTTCCCAGTCAGGTCGAGGGCACGGGCACCCCTCACAACAACCCGCCCATCAGCCATACCCGCAGCTCACCGCACCCTCCCCCGCGCCTTCAGCGTCACCGGCGGGAGCTCCGGCGCGGCCAGTCGGTCGCCGTCGTAGCCGTGGACGGTGCCGAAGCGGGAGCCGGTGGTCCAGGCCGTGCGGGCGTCCTCGATGTCCTGTTGGGAGCGGCCGATGAAGTTCCACCACATCACGATCTGTTCCTCGAACGGTTCGCCGCCGAGGAGGAGCAGGCTGCTGTCGGAGTCGGCGCGCAGGGGCAACTCGCTGCGGCCGCAGCCGAGGTAGAGGAGGGTGCCGGGGGCCAGCCGGACGCCGTCCACCTCGCTCTCGCCGGAGATGGTGAGTGCCGCGTACTCGAAGTCGGGGTCGAGGGGCAGGCGGGTGTCCGTGCCGGCGGTGAGGGTGAGGTCGGCGCCGACCAAGGGGGAGTAGGTGGTGCCGGGCGAGGTGGCGCCGGCCAGTTCGCCGAGGATGACGGTGGCGGAGAGGCCGCCGCCGTTGATCACCGGCAGGTCGGTGTGGTGCTCGAAGGACGGCGCGGTGTCGCGGTGTGCGCCGGGGAGGGCCACCCAGAGCTGGGCGCCGTGCAGGAACGGGCCGTGGCCGTGCGGCGATTCCTCGGAGTGGGCGATGGCCCGGCCGGACGTCATCAGGCCCAGTTCCCGCGGCCGTACGGTCTGGAGGCTGCCGAGGCTGTCGCGGTGCAGCACCTCGCCCTCGCGCAGCCAGCTGACGGTCTGGAGCCCCATGTGCGGATGTGGCGGCACCTGCATCCCGGGCTCGTCGACGATGTCGTCCGGGCCGTAGTGGTCGACGAAGCACCAGGCGCCGACCATCCGCCGGCCGAGGTTCGGCAGCAGTCGGCGGACGACGGTGCTCTCGCCGAGGGGTACCTGCTTGCCGGGCTGGACGTCGCGGACCGGGCCCGTGCGGCCGGTGCCGCCGCACAGGCTGGGCGCGGGTCTGACTTCAAGGTTGCTCATGGCGCCACGATAGGCACGGTCAGCGGTGCGGTCCGGGCAGGCACACGAAGCGCCGGGGATGATGCCCCGTCACGCATACAGCTCGCGCATCCGCACGGACAGGCAGGTCACACAGCCTTCCAGCTTCTCGAACTCGCTGATGTCCACGACGACCGGCTGATAGCCCAGGTCGGCGAAGAGCTCCGCGCTGCGCGGCGCGCCGGCGGCCATCAGCAGCTTGCCGCCGCCGAGCACCACGACATGGGCGCCGGACTCCTCGGGGACGGGCAGGAAGCGGGGGAAGACGGCGGGGTCGTCGACCAGGGGCGGATGGCCGATGACGGTGCCGTCCGGGAGCGCGGTCACGGCGGATTTGAGATGCAGTACGCGGCTCACCGGCACCGCGACGACGCGGGCACCCAACGGCTCGAAGGCGGCCCGGAGTTGGCGGACGCCCTCGGCATTGGTACGGCCGCCGCGGCCCACGTAGACGGTGTCGCCGACCTTGAGGATGTCGCCGCCGTCCAGGGTGCCGGGCGCCCGGATCTCGTTGACGGAGCAGCCGAGCGCCTCGACGGCCGCGCGGGCGTCCGGCACTTCGGGCCGGCGCTCTCCGGCGCCGGGGCGGGCGAGCAGCGCGACATTGCGGAACATGACCATGGTGTCCTCGACGAAGACCGCGTCGGGGCAGTCGTCGGCGGGGGCGACCTCGGTGAGGTGCCAGCCGTGGTCGCGCAGCACCTGGACGTACGACTCCCACTGGCGCAGGGCGAGGGCGGGGTCGACCGGGCGCCGGTCCATATGGGTGACCAGTCCCTCGGCGAGACGGGGACCGGGGCGGCGCACGAGCGCCTGCTTGCTGGGCATGGGGCTCCTCTTCGGGGGCCGTAGTGGTGGGTGTCGGCGGGGTCCGGTGGCCGCTCGGGCCGTGCGGTCAGTCGTCAGCCCCGTACGTGGCCCGCAGGGCCTCCTCCACCGCCGCGCGGGCGGCGTGGTGGTCCAGGCCGAGGCGCTGGGCGCGGCGGGCATAGCTCTCGGCGGCCGCGGCGGCTTCCTTGTCCGCGGCCTCGCCGGCCGCCGCGATGAAGCTGCCGTTGCGGCCGCGGGTCTCGATCACGCCGTCGGTCTCCAGGGCGCGGTAGGCCTTGGCCACGGTGTTGGCGGCCAGGCCGAGTTCTTCGGCGAGGCCGCGGACGGTGGGGAGTTTGTAGCCGACCGGCAGACCGCCGTCCCTGGCCTGGTCCGCGATCTGGGTGCGTACCTGCTCGAACGGCGCGGCGGCCGCGGCCGGATCGATGGTGAGGGTCAAGGTCTGCGGGGACACGGTGGCGCTCCTGGTGCTGGTGGTGGGGCGGGCGGATGCACGACGGCGCGTACCCCGGGGGGGTGTCCCCGGGATGCGTGCGCGTACGCGTACCCGTCGGTGCGCGTGTTTGTCGCATCCATTGTGCGTCAGGAGCGCCCGCTGTGACGGGAAGTCCCCCTCTCGGGAGGTGTCAGCCCCAGGGCACGTCACGTAGGCGGTGCACGTCACCTAGGCGGTGTCCCCTGGGGAGGGGTCACAGCTCCAGGGTGGTGCCCGTCGTCCGCAGCCAGGCGTTCATGCCGAGGACCAGCTCGGCGCCGGGGCGGATGCCGGGCGTCGCGCCGTCGGCGGTGGCCTGCGCGAGGGCGCCGGAGTCCAGCAGCGGCCGGACGGGGGCGGCGCGGTCGGCGGCGAGTTCTTGCAGTTCGTCGTGCAACGCCTCGATATAGCGCGGGTCCTGGGTGCTGGGGTAGGGGCTCTTGACGCGGTCGGCCACCGCGTCGGGCAGTACATCGCGGGTGGCGGCGCGCAGCAGCGACTTCTCCCGGCCGTCGAAGGTCTTCATCGACCAGGGGGTGTTGAAGACGTAGTCGACGAGCCGGTGGTCGCAGAACGGGACGCGGACCTCCAGGCCGACGGCCATGCTGGCCCGGTCCTTGCGGTCGAGCAGGATCTGCACGAAGCGGGTCAGATGCAGATAGCTGATCTCGCGCATCCGCCGCTGGAGGCCGGTGTCGCTGTTGAGGCAGGGCACTTCGGCGAGCGCCTCGCGATAGCGGCGGGCGGTGTATCCGGGCAGGTCGAGCTTGGCCAGCAGGCCGCGGTCCAGCAGCGCCTCGCGGGTGCCGTCGCCCCCGGCGAACCGGCCGGAGAGGCCGGCCGCGATCCAGGGGAAGGTGTCGGCGTGCACGGCCTCGGGGTCGTGGAACCAGCGGTAGCCGCCGAAGACCTCGTCCGCGGACTCACCGGACAGCGCGACCGTGGACTGTTCGCGGATGGCCTTGAACAGCAGGTAGAGGGAGGTGTCGCCGTCGCCGAAGCCATTCGGCAGATCGCGGGCGGCGAGGACCGCGGCGCGGTGGCCGGGGTCCGTCAGGGCTGCGGTGTCCAGGACGATGCCCTGGTGCTCGGCGCTGACGTGCTCGGCCAGGGCGTGCGCGTACGGCCCGTCGGGGGTGCTGCGCAGGTCGTCGGGCCGGAAGTTCTCGGTGTAGCCGGTGAAGTCGACGGCGAACGAGCGGACCGGGCCACGCCCCTGGGCGGCCAGCGCGCCGGCGGCGAGCGCGGTGATGGCGGAGGAGTCCAGGCCGCCGGAGAGCAGGGTGCACAGCGGCACATCGGCGATCAGCTGGCGGTCCACGATGTCGTCGAGCAGCGTGCGGATGTGCGCGACGGTGGTGCCGAGGTCGTCGGTGTGCTCGCGGGCGGTGAGGGCCCAGTAGCGCTTGACGGTCAGCCCGCCGCGGCCGACCCGGACGAGATGGCCGGGGCGTACCTCGTGCATGCCCTGGTAGACGGCGTGACCCGGGGTCTTGGTGAAGGTGATGAGTTCGGCCAGGCCCTCGGCGTCGACGGTGGGGCGTATGGACGGGTGGGCGAGGATCGCCTTGGGCTCGGAGCCGAACAGCACCCCGTCGGGGGTGGGGTGGTAGTAGAGCGGCTTGATGCCCATCCGGTCGCGTAGCAGCAGGAGTTGCCGGCTTCGTGGGTCCCAGAGCGCCAGGGCGTACATGCCGTTGAGGCGCTCGGCGAACGCCTCGCCCCATTGGAGGTAGGCGTGCAGCACGACTTCGGTGTCACTGCGGGTACGGAAGGTGTGGCCCAGTTGCTCCAGTTCGGCGCGCAGCTCGCGGTAGTTGTACACCTCGCCGCTGTAGGTGGTGACGGCCAGGGTGCGGCCGTCGTGGGTGACGGTCATGGGCTGCTTGCCGCCGTCGGGGTCGATGACGGCGAGCCGGCGGTGGCCGAACGCGGCCTGGGTGTCGAGCCAGTGGCCGGCCGCGTCCGGACCGCGGCAGGCCATGGTTTCGGTCATCGCCTCAAGGGTGGCGCGCTGTCTGGTGAGGTCGTGGTCGTAGCTGATCCATCCGGTGATTCCGCACATGCTCGCGGCTCCTCCTTCGGGGGCCGCCGCATCCGGGCGGCGGCCTGCGGCAGGCACCGTACGCGCGGGTAGGTGTATCAGCCACACAAGCCGTCCCGGAGCACCCGGAACGGGCCACGCACGCACCGCATTACGGAAAAGCGGCGGCAAAGCGGGGCCCGTATGCCGGAAAAGAAGCGGCAATCCCGTCGCGTGCCGGGCTTCGGCCACTCCCCCAAGGGCCATGTCACCTGAGCGAGTTGAGGGGCGGCCGAGGCGTCGCGCGGGCTCGCCGGTTCACCCCCTCGGCCCCGGTCCGTCGAGCACCACCGCGCGGCCGGGGCCCGACGGGTCGTGGGCTACGGCGTCGCCGGGCCGGTGCCAGTGGAGCAGGAAGCGGTGCCCGGCCCGCAGTCCGTCCGGTCCGGCGCGGCAGTAGGCGACCATGTCGTCCGGCAGCGCCGCCAGCGGGAACCACGCCAACTCCGCGCACTTGTCCGGCTCGCGGTTCCACGGTTCGCCGCCCGCGCCGTATTCCACCTCGAAGAACCAGCCGATCCGGGGCCGCGCCGGGGGCGGGGCGCGGTGCTGCATCACCAGCGCGACCCGCCGTCCTCGGGCGCCAGCCGCAGCCCGATCTCCTCCGCGGCCTCCCGGATCACCACCGCCCGGACGTCCTCCCCGTCCTCCGCATGGCCCGAGGGGACGTTCAGCAGACCGTCCGCGTAACCGGTGCCGGCCCGGCGGGCGAGCAGCACCTCGTCGCCACGGCGCACCACCAGATGGACGTCGACCGCTTAGGTGTGCCGACGGGGGAGGTCGGCGATCAGCACATACCGCTCATCGGCCACTTCCTTGCCCCACAGCGCCGGATCGTGCGCGAGGCTCTCCACTCGTGTGCGCACCGCCAACGGCTCGACGAGGGCGGTGAGTTCGTCGGCCGGAAGACCTATCGGGTCGGCCTCGCCCCAGCGGCCCTCCACCAGCACCAGCCGGCCACCGGGGGTGAGCAGACCGGCCCAGTGCCGCAGCGCGGCCGCGGGATCGGGCAGGGCCCACAGGACATGGCGCACCAGGACGACATCGAACCGCCGCTCCCCCACGGGTGGTTCGGCGGCGTCGCCTACCAGGAACGCGGCATCGCGGCCCGCGAGCTTGGTGCGCGCCCGCTCGACCATCCGCGCGGAGCGGTCGATGCCCGTGACGCGATGGCCCTGCTCGGCGGCCAGCAGGGAGAGGCTTCCGGTGCCGCAGCCCAGGTCGAGGACGGCGGCGGGCGCGGACGGCAGCCAGGAGCGCAGCCGGGCGGCCCAGGCGGCGCGGACGGCGGGGTCGCGCAGACCGTGATCGGGCTCCTCGTCGAAGGAGGCGGCGGCCGCTTCCCAATAGGCGGCGTCGGCGGTCGGCAGCGGTGGGTTGAGGGAGTCGGTCACGGGCTGACGGGACGGATCGGCGGGCGCTTCGGGACTCATGTGCCGATGGTGACAGCACCCACTGACAACGGCCGTGGACACGGCTTCCCGGCGTGCTGCGCGGGCCGGTGGCGAGCGCCGGGGAGAGCGCCGGGGAGAGCGCCGGGACAGGGTGAGGGGGTACCGTGGAAAAGGCCGGTCGAGTGCGGCGGCGCCACCCTGAGAGAGCGCCTGTCGCACGGTGGGGACCGGCATTGGACCGGTCATATGTGTGCCTCCCAGAGCAGCCGTCTCTCCGGAGACGGCGTCTTCGACCTCACGCGGACGGCCGTGGTGATGGCCGATCGCGCAGGGGTGGCGCAGGGCTGGACCAAGGGCGCCGAGCGGCTGCTGGGATATGCGGTGTCCGAGGCCGTCGGCAGGCCCCTGGGGGAGCTGTTCGCGGGCGTGGCCACCGGGGCGCCGCAGGACAACAGGTGGGAGTCCCGGCTGGCGTCGGCGGAAGGCTGGAGCGGGCTGGAAGCCGTACGGCACAAGGACGGCCACCGGCTCGACCTGGAATTCCGCGTACTGCCGCTGATGGATGCGCAGGAGCACTCGACCCATCTCGTCCTTGCCGCCGAGATGACCCGGACGCCCTGGTCGGGAGCGAGCCGGTCGTTCCTGGAGGGCATTCTCGGCATGTCACCGATCGGTGTGGCCATGGTGAACGCCGACCTCCAGTTCGTGTGGCTGAACGACGCATTGGAGCAGATGGGCGGCACCGCCCGCGAGCAGCGCCTCGGGAAGCGGCTGGGGGACATCCAGCCGGGCCTCGCCGTGGAGGCCATCGAGGCGGAGATGCGCAAGGTGCTGGCCACCGGCACCCCGTCGGTCGGCTACGAGTACCTGGGGCACCCGGAGTCCGATCCGCAGCGGGAGCACGCCTACTCCACCTCGTTCTTCCGGATCGAGGACGAAGCCGGTCAGGTGCTGGGCGTCTGTTACATGGTCCTCGACGTCACGGAGAGCTACCGGGCGCGTCAGCGGATGGCCCTGCTGAACCGGGCCGCCGAGCGCATCGGCAGCTCCCTGGACGTCTGGCAGACCGCGCAGGAACTCGCCGACACGGCGGTTCCGGAGCTCGCCGACTTCGTCACCGTCGATCTGCTCGACGCGCTGCTCTCCGGGGAGGAGCCGCTGCCCGAGCCGGTCGATGCCGCGGATCTGTTCACCATGCGCCGGGCGGGGCAGCAGTCGGTACGCGAGGGCTGTCCCGAGGCGGTGGTGGCGGTCGGGGAGGCGGCCGCCTATCCGGCGTCGGCGCCCGTCGTGCTGAGTCTCATCGACGGCGATTCGGCGCTGCTCCAGACGCTGGATCTCGCCGGGGCCGACTGGGCGGCCGAGGACCCGGTCCGCGCGGCGCACCTGCGGGAACTGGGCTTCCACTCGCTGATGGTGGTTCCGCTCCGGGCGCGGGGCGCCTTCCTGGGGGCGGCCGCGTTCGCCCGCTGGCAGCACACCGGGCCGTTCCAGCCCGACGACCTGGTGCTCGCCGAGGAATTCGTCACCCGCGCCG
>Ga0207426_1001274_pt1 | contig 21933 bp, 24 predicted proteins | sample AraplaMF_Cvi_mMS_FD_184265 | JGI IMG/M metagenome (GOLD analysis project Ga0207426, IMG submission 184265) | Arabidopsis root microbial communities from the University of North Carolina, USA - plate scrape MF_Cvi_mMS (SPAdes) (version 2) | ecosystem: Host-associated > Plants > Roots > Endosphere... | reverse complement strand
GCGGCCGCTCGTTTCGCGGTGGCTTTCACGATTTCATCATTTGCAGGGGAGGGGTGCGCGTCTTCCCGAGACTGCGGGCCGTGGAACACAAAACGGACTTTACCCGCGACAGGGTCGGAAGCGGTGTTGCCGAACTCGATCGTCTTCTCGGTGGGGGCGTTGAGCGTGGATCGAGCACCTTGCTTATCGGACCAGCAGGGACCGGCAAAAGCCTGTTTACACTGCAGTTCGTCGATGCGGCAGTCAAACGTGGAGAACGGGCGGCCGTTTTTGTCTTCGACGAAGAGCTCGGGCTTTTGCTTGATCGGACAAAAGCCCTCGGCTTCGACTTCGAAAGCATGCGGGATGAAGGCAAGCTGCATCTGGAGCAACTCGATGCTTCCGAGGTCTCTCCGGGAGAATTCGCCCAGCGCGTGCGCGACCGCGTTGCGGATTTTGATGCCAAGACCGTCGTGATCGACAGCATAAATGGCTATCAGGCAGCCATGCCCGGCGAGAACGCCCTCATCCTTCACATGCACGAACTGCTTCAGTATCTCAACCGCCAAGGCACAACAACGTTTCTGACAGTTGCGCAGCACGGGCTGGTCGGCGATATGAAAACCCCAGTCGATCTTACATATCTCTCAGACACAGTCGTTCTGCTGCGTTACTTCGAAGCCTTGGGCAAGGTTCGCAGGGCGATCTCCGTCGTCAAGAAACGCGCCGGAAAGCATGAAGACACGATCCGTGAATTTGAAATCAGCGAGAGAGGACTGACGGTGGGAGCACCGCTGTCGGCGTTCCAGGGTGTCCTGGGGGGCGTCCCCACCTTCCTGGGCGAAAAGCAGTCTCTGATGTCGGAGGCGAAAGGGGAGGAGCGCGAAAATTCCTGATCAGCTCGCAACCAGCCTTATACTTGCGCCTTCGGGCAGAGATACTCAAATTGCTTCCTCCCTTCTTAGGGAGGCGGGAATTCCCAGTGATGCCGTGTCCGATCTGTCGTCGCTTCTGCGGGCAATTGGTGACGACACCGCCTTCGTCGTGCTGACAGAAGAGGCGTTGCACAGTGTGGATATGAAACCGCTTTCCGAATGGATACTGCGACAGGCCTCCTGGTCTGACATGCCATTTCTCGTACTAACGCAGCGCGGCGGTGGTTCGGAGCGGAATCCAGCTGCAGGCCGGCTGTCAGGAATTCTTGGGAACGTCAGCTTCATCGAGCGGCCCTTTCATGCCACCAGCTTCATTAGCGTTGCCCAAACCGCAATGCGAGGAAGACGCCGCCAGTACGAGGCACGAGCTCGCATCGAGGAGCTTCGCGAACAGGAACGGCGACTGCAAACTGCCCTCGAGGCAGGCAGGCTCGGCGCCTGGGAACTGGATCTAGTAACCTACGAGCTGTCGACTTCCCCAATATGCAAGGCGATCTTCGGCCGATTGCCGAACGAACCATTTGCCTACCCGAGACTACAGGCCAGCATCCATCCCGACGACCTTAAAGGCATGCACGAAGCCCTGGCTGCAACGATCGAAACGGGTGTTGGGTTTGCGGCCGAGTATCGGGTTATTTGGCCGGACCGCTCAATCCACTGGGTGGAGAACAGGGCACAGCTCTTGCGCAACCGGATCGGGGTCGCGGTCAAGCTGGTCGGCGTTTCGGTCGACTTCACTGAGCGCCGCCAGATCCTGGAACAGCAGCGACATTTAAATGAAATGCTCGAAGAGCGTGTCGCGGCCCGAACCGCCGAGTTGGAAGCTGCTCACGAGATTGTTTTGGCCGAGGCCGCGCAGCGCCAAAAGGCGGAAGAGCAACTTCGCCAGATTCAAAAGCTTGAAGCGATCGGGCAATTGACAGGGGGCGTTGCTCACGACTTCAACAATCTATTGATGGTGGTACTCGGAAATCTCGAATTGATCCGCAAGGCGGTAACCAATGAGGCGCGTCTGGTCAGGTTGGTCGATGGAGCGCTTCAAGCCGCGAAAAGAGGGGCATCTCTGACACAGCGCTTGCTGGCATTCGCACGGCGCCAGGACCTGCAGGTAACTGCGGTTGACCTGCGCAAGCTGGTTACAGACATGGAGGATCTTCTCCGGCGATCTGTCGGTCCGATGATCATTTTGGACAAAGAAATGCCCGAGAACCTGCCGCATGTTCTTGCTGACGCAAACCAGATTGAACTTGCCCTACTCAACCTTGCGGTCAACGCCCGGGACGCCATGCCCGAAGGAGGTTCGCTCAAGATTGCGCTTGCACAGATCAATGTCGCGCCCGGAGACAAGGAACTGTCTGCCGGTCGTTATGTCCTTCTGAGCGTTGCCGACAATGGGAAAGGAATGGACGAGGATACGCTCGCAAGGGCGGTGGAACCGTTCTTTTCCACCAAGGAACTCGGGAAGGGTACAGGCCTCGGACTTTCCATGATCCATGGCCTGGCGCTGCAACTTGGGGGCAGCTTTAGCCTTGAGAGCACGCTCGGCTCCGGTACAACCGCTCAACTCCTGATCCCAGCCGTGGAGGGTGACGTCGTGCAGATGGACATGAAGGGCTCATCACCCGTCATCATGCCGGACAAACAGCCGAAGCGCATCCTTCTGGTTGATGACGACATCCTGATCGCGATGAGTTCGGCTGATATGGTAACCGACCTTGGACATGAAGTGGTGGAAGCTCATTCGGGAGCGGAGGCGCTCGAAATTCTCGGTAGCGATCAGCAGTTCGATCTTCTGATCACCGACTATTCCATGCCCGGCATGAATGGCGCGGATCTTGTACATGCCGCACGGCGGTTAGTTCCCGACCTGCCCGTGCTTCTTGCGAGCGGCTATGCCGACCTGCCAGCAGGAGTGCAGGTAGATGCAGTCAGGCTTGGGAAGCCATATACCCAGGATCAACTCGCGCACGAGATCTCCAGCGCTTTGCAAGCATGACAGATTTGATCAAAAAGGCGGGAACCGGACCTGGTCTCTCCCGTTTTGTAGCGCGCATGTCATGGCTGCAAAACCAGGGGACGAACGATGATGGCCGATAACAGACAGGATTGGATCGCTCACCGCGCATACGCACTTTGGGAGCAGGCGGGACGACCGTACTGGGAAGACAAGATTCATTGGCGACAGGCTGTCCTGGAGGGAGAGCTCTCCTCAAGCAGACCGGCGCCTCTGCCGACGGTCAGGAAGTCTTCGATCGCCTAGGCATGACGGAAAGACCTGTCAGGCGCGATCGTGCCACCAACATCCTCGTTGTCGAAGACAAGGCGAAGCTTCGTTACGATACTGTTGATTTGCTCGAAAAGGCTGGCTACCGCGTTTTGAAGGCAGCGAATGCGGACGAAGGGTTGGTCCTCTTCAAAATCAATCAGATCGACACGCTTTTTACTGATATCGATATGCCGCGCAGCATGGACGGCCTAGGTCTTGTGAAACCGTGCATGTCCGATGGCCCGAAACCGGAGTTATCGTGACCTCGGACGCCGTCAGGCTCTCCCCCGCGGCATTGAAAGCGGCGTAGATTTCATCTCCAAGCCAACCTCCAACACTGAGCTGTTGAAAATGATGGGTTAATCGCCACCTTGTTCTGTCGTCGGATTTTGGAAAGTCCGGCGAGTTGAGAACGGGCTTGGTCTTTAGGGGTTTCACGAATGCCCTTGTCTTCCCAAGGCTTCGGTATTGTCGCTACTTTCACAGAGGCGTTTCAATTATCTCGGTTTAGACGACCATGAACGAGTAGTCGACCTTGACTACCATTGTCGGTATCTGGTCCGTTCCTTATTGTATGGCCCTTCAAATCTTCTGCCTTCGCCGTGCGTTTCGCGCTGCGGAAACGCGAAAACTTGAATTATCCGTCTTTTGAAAGCTACAACGGTTCGAAGACGCGCGGTAGAGGTGGGATTGAGATGTGGAGAATGAAAATTAGCCAAACCCTCGCCAGCCTGGCATTTTGCATCAGCGCGGCGGGCAGCATTGCATTGGCAGACGAAACGCCCCCGCCGAAGTGCCTGCGGATTGTATCGGAAGCATTTGAGAATTTCGTGATATCTCCGCTTCATGTTTCCCCCTCAGGTGACGGGGCGATTTACGCCGGCAAATCTCAGTCTGATACGCAGCCAGCAATTGCTGATGTCCCGGAAAAGGCACGAAGATTGCTATTGGAAACGATCGAGTCCGGCAAAGGATGGGCGGCTTACGGCACCAGGACAAATACAGAGAACAAGTTGGAGACGCAGGTTCTTTACGTCTTCGAGGATGGCGATTCTTGTGCGACCTTTCCGAAGGTTCCCAAACGCATCAGCACTATTTACCTGCCCGGGGGAGTATCTCGATCTCTCCTGTTGTTTTTCCGCCAACCGACAAGCGGGGACGACGCGGAACTGCGTACGCGACTTCAGGCATTCCTGACCAAGACAAACCAAGACCGCCCCGTCACTACCGCGCCACATGCGGTCAAGGGCGCAAGGCTACAGAAGATCGATTCCGGCCAATTCGTCAGTAAATGGAGCAACGTCTTTCCGCCAGCAATGCTTGCCAGTCTGGCGCGGTGGCAGGATGCTTGCAACGCGCGCAGCGACGGCTCTAAAATGGACCTCTCCGACAGGTTTATCGACAGGATGGACGTCGACGGGGATGGTGACGAGGACTGGGTTGCGAACGGATACGGCCTTTACTGTATAGGCCCAGATGGGAACCGGAGACAAATGGCCGGTGACGATAACGGCGCGACGGTCTGGGTATTGCTGTCGGATGGGAAAAAGCTTGGGCTAGCAGCTGAACTGCGCTTTGCCCACGGGGATACAATCCGGCAATACACTGGATATTCGGTCATCGTTTCGAAACTTGGTATCTTTCCGCTGCGTGGCGGTCCGATTGGCGAACCGGTCCAGGTCCTGCCCAAGGGCGGGCGCGTGGCATACAAGCTTTGAAACGCTTTTGTATTGATCTGCACCGCAACCGGACACCTTCCTTAAGCAATCAGGTCATGCCTCCGCGCTGAAGGTCAGTCCAAGAGTTCTGCGCGAACAGAATGCTGCCGTAACCGCAGTGGATGCACTATCTGCTGTTGATGACGATGTCGTTGCGGATCAGGTCTGACAATTCAGCTTCATCGGTTACCCCAAGTTCGATCCACTGGAGCAGGCTTTTTGCCTTTCGGCCCGCTTCAACACTTCCCCTTGGATAATCGTTCTCTTCGCACCAGCATTGCAGGATGCGATCAATCATGTCGTTCACTCTCGATATTAACACCGGTTTCGCCAGCTCAATCCGCCGCATCTGCCCCCCCTACCCGAATGAGGTCAAGCCTAGAAGGGCCGGCGGTAGGAAGGCAATGCGCGATATATGAGATTTCTCTTATGTGACGGTGGTTGAAGCCGGCCTGTTGTAAAACGGCCATAGTAGTCAAGTGTTTAGACCATTGGGACGATGCCGAACGCAAACCAATCCTCGTCCCTCCTGACACGTAGTCCACTTTGTGCAGCGTTTGATGGTTCTTTAACGCCTCGGCTAATCCGCGCTGACGCGTAATCGAGGGGCCGAGTCACGAGTTCACGCGCGGCCCGATCCTTCGCCTCGCTCGAGTGAATTGCGCCCCATTGCGGTCATCCCGTCGATCCGCCGGGCCGGGTCCACACCGCGGCGCCGGTCGATCCATTTCATTACCGGCGTTACCGATACCCCGTGAAGTACAATCGATACGAGAATGATCAAAAAGACAGTCGACCAGACGGTCTCGATAGCCTCGAACTGCACCTTTCCGGAGGCGTAGGCGAGATAGTAGATCGAACCAAGACCACGGATGCCGAAGACAGCGATTATCAACTTCTCAGCCGTGGGGTGTGGGCAACCAAGCATGGAAATCCAGCCGCACACAGGACGGACAACGGCCAGGACCAGACCCGCGACCACCACCACCCGCCAATCTGCGAAGGAGATCAGTTTTCCCTCCGCCACCGCCGACCCGAAGCAAACAAGCAGCAACATCATTAAGAGCCGTTCGATCTGCTCTCCAAAATCATGCAGTTCCTCATGATAGTCGCTACTGCGCTCGATGGAACGAAAGGTAAGTGCGGTTACAAAGACGGCCACAAATCCGTAGCCATGAACGAGTTCCGTTGCAGCGTACGACACACAGGTGAAGCCGAGCGCGGCCAACCCGTCGCCGGTTTTGGCGAGCCGGCCAGCTTCAGGGGCCCTGAAAGTGAGAAAGCCGAGGAGGCGACCGACGGCCCAGCCAACGGCCACGCCGGCGGCAAGCCGCCAAACGACGTCCACCACGAACCACCGAGCTGTCCAGCCCCAGTCACCGCCACTTGCCGCGATGGCGATCGCGGCCATGACAAACGGAAAACTCAGTCCATCATTCAGTCCGGCTTCGGACGTCAGTGCGAAACGGATGTCATCTTTTTCTCCGGTCTTCGGAGGACCGACCTGCACATCACCCGCAAGTACCGGATCGGTCGGGGCAAGCGCCGCCCCCAGAAGGAGGGCTGATGCCAGGCCAAGGCCCAGAACGCTCCAGCCCAGGAACGCAATAGCACCTATCGACAACGGCATCGCCAGTCCGAGCAGACGCCACGTAGTCATCCACCGCCGCCATCCAAGCGGTCGGTCGATCTTCAATCCGGCGCCCATCAACGCGACGATCACGACGAATTCCGTGAAATGCTCGGTCCATACCGCGTTCTCAAGGGGGTTCATGCGCGGAAGTGGAGAAATTGGGGACCATGCCAACAAAATTCCGATGCCAATGCAGCAGATGGGCAACGACAGCGGAATGCGCCGGAGAACGAGTGGAAGCCACGCGGTGAGAAGCACGACGGCACCGAACAGAAGCAGCGTCACGGCGTAAGAGTTCAAGTCCTATTTCTCCCGCGCCTGCTTCAACCGCGAGCCTGCGGCGATCTGATGACCCTGCCTCTTCGCAACGACGGCTTCCAAAAGAGTCCGAGCGGCATTGCGACCCTCTTCTTGGAATGCCTGGTCCTTTTCGAAGGCGACGTGACTTGTTGCATAGGGCTCCCAGTAGCCGATGTAGCGATCGACCTCAGCAAGGGGGCCGGCTGGAACAAGCGCCATCGATTTCAACCAGTCGGAAACACTGCGACGGACGCCTTCCGCGCCCTCGGTGTCTCCGTGGACGATCACCGAGAAAATGCGTCCTTCGAGATGGCGAGGGTAGTGCCAACCCTTCATCTCGATCTCCTTGGCCTCTTTTGCGTGTTTTCCATGGGTCGTCGTTGGATCCGGGTTACCTCCGTCTGCGCAGACAAGTCGGTCGATCATCAGCTTGAGAGGGGATGAGGTCTGATACCAATTGACAGGGGTCACGATCATGATGCCATGGGCCTCGACCCACAGTGGATAGATTTCGTTCATCCAGTCATGAACCTGTCCGAGCGAATAGTTCGGATGGCAGGAGCACGGCCAATGACAAAGTGCGGCCGACGTCGAAAAGCAAGCTTTGCAGGGATGGATCTGACGGCCATATTCGGAAGCAACACGACTAAGGTCCAGAACATTGATGGTCACCATCGGGTTTTGCTCCAGCACCGACCGCGCCGTCTGGATCATGCGGAAACTTTTGGAGACTTCGCCAGGACAAGTATGCTCGCCACGGGATGACCCGTTGATGAGGAGCAAGCGATGTGGCCCGTTCTGGTTATCATGCCGGCGCTTGGCTTCGTGAATGGCTTGGCGCGCATCAAGCCAATCGGCGGCGAGATCACAGTCCGGGTCCGCAAACTCGCAGCCAGCCTTGCGAGTTCTCGGAATCTTGCGGGAATTTTTGTAAGCGTCCCAAGCCGCAGCACTGATCTTTGTGAGCTCTGGTGTGAGAGGCTCGTAAGCCGGATCCTGGAACTGATTGAGGAAGCGACGCCTGAACTCGTCTTCATCAAGGCGCGGGCTTGGACTGCCTTTTCTTGCTTCAAGGTCGGCCGAAGATATGTTTGACATTCGTGAACTCCTTGACCTTAAGCAACAACGTCACTTCAAACCCGGAGTTCCTGAGGTTTAATTTGAAAAGCTTGTCATGCTTGTGTCTACGCTCACGTTGATCGCATGTTGGCAAGTCGCGCTCCCCGGTCCGCTCACTTAGGTGATCGCCCATTTTGGCGAACCATTCATCCGCTTGCGGCGTATCTGCGAATTCCCGCTTTCGTTAAGCCGCCCTATGCTGGAAGGTCCGATGCCATTGCCTGGCGTCGCCGGGGCGTCGCCAGGTTGTGACACATCTCGGTTCGGATGACTCTGGCTTTCCGCATCCGTTCCGATCAACGAACTGGAGAGAGCTGCAATCGCGAGACGCCAGCCGCAACGTTCAGCCCGGTTCCGGTCTGTCCGCTGACAGGCTGAAGCGCAAAGTTTTCGGCATTGCCCCCGACGAGAGCATTAGCACCAAGGCCAACACCGATTGCCGCGTTCGCGGACGCACCGACATAGGTACCGGCGAGATCGCCTTCACCGACGCGCGTCGGCTTTGTATTGACGACAACCCAACTCAAATAGGACTTGCCACTTACGCCGATATCAAGACCAAGCTTGCCAATCGATCCGGCATACTGCTCCACCCAACCGCCTTGTTGGCGAAATCGGCAGTTGATCGCACGGTTCGATCCGATAACCATTCCCACCCCTCCGGCGACCTCGCACGACAGCGTGCCCAGTCTCTGACGCGGTTCTTTCACGATGACTACTTTTTGCGTGGGCTGCGTCTTGTGGGTCGTAGCTGCCCAGCCGCCCGAAGGAATTGTAAAAGCCACGGCTGCGATGGCTAGGATAATGTTTTTCATCTCGGGTTCCTCTCAATTGTTAATCCATATGGCCTGGGAATTAACCGATCCCGAGGGCAGAGGTTCCGTCCTCGCCTCTGCGAAGCGCTGCGATCCGGATGGAACGAGGACGAGCGCGCGCGTCCATCAAGCTCTTCAACTTACGACGAGCCGGGGGAACGGGCAGCGCTTGCCGGGCGTCGCAGACCCGTGCAACCAGCGCTTGTCAGCTATGATTTGCATTCCTGAAGCGGGGCCCCCACCTTTTTAGCGATCAGATAACTTCACCATGAAAAAGCGCCGCGAACTTAAAGCTGTTCGCGCGAGGAGGCTGTCATGAATGCGATTTCCAAGAGACTGGACGAGATGACCCTCGTTGAAAGAATCAACTTGCTGGAGACGGTCGCCGACGCTTTGGAAGCGAGCGCAGATGAAGCTGAAACCTTGGGCGATGCACGGTTTGTGACCAATTCAACGTGCCTCGCCTCAACAATCCGCGGGCTGTGCGGCGATCTCGCGCTACGCGATTTCCCAGCTGCCGAGCTTCTGCTGGAGCAGGGCATGCTGCTGGTGTACCAGTTTTCCAACAGGAAGGGCGCCCGCCCATACCTAAACTGACCTTCCGACAAATCGGCAATTGAGCAAGACGGACAGTGATCTGCTGGGTCCGAGGAAGGTTGAGCGCGGTATCGGTTCAGGGTGCGTGAGGCCGGATTTTTCGTCGCTTCTCGAAACAGGGGCGATACCCCCAATCATCAAGGCTTGCGGCGCAGGTGTTCTCTGTCTTCCCGTGTCGGATGCTCCCACCCGAATACACTGCGGCCGCCCCGTTCGTGCGACCGCAAGAATTCGCCGGCGACGATCTCCTTCAGATCTGGCCCTGTAACATAGCGTTCCAGTTGCCGCGACTGATCATCGAGTCGCCTCAAAGCCTGTAATTCCTCTTCGCGGCCAAGCCTTGCCCGGCCGACGGCGGACCTCATTACCTTGATTGTTTCGTCATAGACTTTGACCGGCACAGGGAAAGGATGGCGATCCTTTCCGCCATGGGCGAGCGAGAAGCGGGCGGGGTCCGAGAAGCGACATGGCGCGCCGTGAACAACCTCGGCCACCATTGCCAGGGCATTCACTGTCCGTGCACCGATTCCCGGAATTAGAAGAAGATCTTCAAAATCTTTTGGGCCGCGGTCGGCCGCTGCCGCCAGTGTCCCATGCAGGCGTTTCATGTCGACGTCCTTCTCACGCACGTCGTGATGGGATGGCATGATGAGGTGGGGCAACAGTGGCTGGGCCGCATTTTTCTCTTCCCGCGCCGGTTCAAGCGCGATGACCTCCCGCAGGATTTTATCCGGCCCCAACACGCCCAGCAAATCAAGCTGACTCCTTCTCGAGCTTTCCGCTCGATGGTCAGCAAGATTGACAATATTCCCCTGTCCGCGTCCTTCGATTGCTGAATGCGGAGAATCCACAAAGCTCCTGAGACCCTCCGAATGCCAGTGATACCGTCGTGCCTGCCTCTTGCCGCCGTTCATGCCTTGCTGGACCACGACCCATTTACCGTCATCAGTGACAATGAAGCCGTGCAGGTAAAGATCGAAACCATCCTGGACCGCAGCGCTATCAACTTTGGCGACCAGCCTGCTGGTGCGCGCAAGAGCGGCGCCATCAATTCCCACGCGATTGCCGATGGCCATCAGCTCGTCAGGAGTCTGCCTCGAATGCCTGCCGCGGCCGCCGCAGACATGAATGCCGAGTTCGCCGGCCATCGGATTAAGGCCCCGCTTCAACGCTCCGATGACACTTGTCGTGATGCCGGACGAATGCCAATCCATGCCCATGACTGCACCGAAAGACTGGAACCAGAACGGGTGTGCCATGCGGCTGAGCAATTCGTCGCGACCGTAGTGAATGACGATTGCCTCGGTGATGACCGCACCGAGCCGTGTCATGCGCTCGCCCAGCCATCGTGGGACGCGGCCACCATGAAGAGGAAGATCGGCGCTGCCGGCTCGTTGGACCATGTAAAGCTTATAAAATGGTTTGAGACGGCGAGACAACGATAAAGTTCTTGAAGCGCCGTAATGCGAGAATGGGCAAAGCTTTTTCTTTGCAGAGCGGCCGATTGTGTTGTCGCATTGTTTTCGCGCTGACCGGTGGGCGGTTGCCGTGAATCAATTTTTCCACCAAACCTCTACCAGGACAACAAGGAGGAAGGAATTGTTCAGGGTAATTGCGGGCGGACGTCAGAAGGAGCAAGAACGAGTGACAGAAGAGCCTTGCAAGATTTTGCAGGAGGGTCACAGGCGTCTTCGTAAAGCGGATATTCAGCGATACGAAGCGCGAGAGCGCGTCGCCGGAATCCCGATGCCGCTGTCGCTTAAACATTATAAGGTTCAAGTTGAGTACGTGATCGCCGCTTTGTCAAAGCTCGATCCGCTTCCACCCGATTACATGTCAGATGGCTATTGGCCATCCTTCGAGAATGCCGACCGGCAGTTTGGCCGCGAAGGTATGAAAGGATGAACACGCTTTGATAATCATCAATGGTCGTCGGATCTGCGCAATGTATCGATCGACTTCGCAAGACCCGGAAAAGCAAAGAAAACGACGTCGTTAGCGCAAAGCACACCACTTCTTGTTACGCGCGCCATTCCGTTCGGGGCTATTCGCAAAGGCCCGAGCGCTCTCATCCGACGCTCACTCCGACTATGTCCTCTATCGCCTGAAAAAGGGCCTTACAGGGACCTTTGTCCAATGGACTTACCTATGGGCGGGTGTACCATATGCTGGTGGTTGAATGACATGTATTGGTAGGTGACAATGGACATCGAGCCATTATTCGACGCCGTGATCGACCGCCGCAATGGGCAATACAAAGTGTCGATAAGAGACGGAGACATCACTGCAGAGCGTGTATTTTCTTCCGAAGAAACCGCCGAGCAGTTTAGGCAAGATGCCTACGACAGCCTGAAGACGAAATACGCCCAAAAGGGGTTGTGACCTTGCTCTAGGTTCGGTGAGCCTCAAACAAGTAGCTTCTTTCCAACAGGACCGCAGGCGACAATAAACTGGGTCGGTCAGAGAACGTCGATTTTTCCGACCATAGAGCATGCCCAGACCGTCTGGGCCGATGCATCCGAGGTCATGTGCGCAATCGACCAGCAGCGTGGCGTTATGCTCTCGGCACAGCTCCTGCAGAGCTGCCAAGTCAGGCGTGCCTAGTAGGCCAAGATGACAGGGACTGAAGAGAGGGCTTGCGGGCGAGCCAAGTCCGCCAGGGCGGATATTGCGCCTGACCATGTGACCTAAAACGCAAAAAAACAATTTGGAACTAACTTGACGCCCCAATCATTCTTGATTATATACTGAAACCTGTATAAAGGGAAGGCAAATGGAACGGCTTGTCTATGACAACGTCTTCGAGTCACTCGTTGACGACAAGGATGAAGCTGCCGATTTGAGCTTCCGGGCTGCCCTGATCTCCGCTCTCGTCGATCTAATCCAGGATCGCGGGTGGAAACAAGCAAATGCAGCAGAAGCACTAGGCATACCACAGCCAAGAGTTAGCGAGCTGATGCGGGGGAAGGTTCACCTATTCTCCGCTGATAGGCTCATTGGCTATCTGGCCCGCCTCGGCGTTCGCTTCAAACCATCCTTTGAACATCACAGAATAGTCTGCGATGTAGAAATGACAGAGGCCGCTTAACGCGGCCTAAGTTGTCTCTTATATCTCCTTTGCTTCTTCCGAGCGTTAACCTCTTTCATCATCGCCTTGAAGCGCTCGTCCACCGTCTTCATCGCTGCCCTATCGACCCCGTTTGTGGTTTTGGTGAAAGCGTGCAGCACGAAGACGGTATCTTCGTACTTGGCGCAGTATACTGCTCGGTAAGCCGGACTTCCGTTCTCGATCAGCTCTATCACGCCAGGTCCGATTCCACTTCAATGTTTAAAATCCGACAGGGGATCCTTGCCTTCTTGCACCCGCTGCAGGTCCGTCGCGAATTGGAGTCCGATCTCCTTCGGAAGAGCCTTCATCGCCTTCAGTGCGGAATTATTGACGTACTCTAAATTCAATTTTTTGGACATTTTCCCTCATCACTTCATAAAACCTCTCTTTCCAGCCACTCGATCCCAAGCCTCGCAAGCTTATTCGATGCGAAAGCCTACCAACAGCGGCAGGTGATCTGAGGCTCGACGTGCAAGCGGATCGAATACAATTGACGACGACCTTACCCGGATTTCCTGCGATACGAAGACATGATCGATACGCAAAAGGGGAAAGCGCGAAGGAAATGTCGGTCGAGGCTTTATTGTTGTCAATAATTGCGCATCTTGAAAGTGCATTGACAGCCGTTTGTAGGCGGAAGTCGAGGGTGTGGCATTCAGATCTCCGCAGACGATTGACGGCGAGGAACGAAACTCGGCATGTCCAATCCAGTCGTCGCCGAACAGCGCTGCGACCTGCCGGATACGGTCGCGGTTGCGAAGCCCTAGGTGTGTATTGAGAACGTTAAGCGGTTGCCCGTGAACATCGACCTGCACCCAGATTGCGCCGCGCGTTTCGCCGATCGAGGGGAGGGGTGCCGCCCTTATCAGGCGCACGGGCAGTGCCGTCAGAATGGCGTCGCCATAGCGTTCTTCCTCGACATGCAGTGCCGGGTGAAAGTGGGCGTTCATCTTTAGCAGCGTCGCAATAGTCGCTGCCTGGTCGACACCGCCGGTTCTTCTTCGGCCGACGTCCAGCTCCTGGAGTGCAATGATGTCTGCTTGAGATTGCGCAATAACATCCGCAATCCGGTTCAGGTCAATTCTGCGGTCCGTCCCGACACAGCTGTGAACGTTGTAGGTGAGAATCTTGATCTCGCGTTGGTCGCGTGGGGGACATGAGGGTGGTGGTGTAGCCATTCAGCCGGAACCCGTCTGGCCCAATTTCGTTCCCAAAGACAAAGACATCAAACGGACGGATCCTTCATGTCGACAAGGCGCATCCTTTTCAATATTTTTCTCGTGTTCGGCCTGCTGCTTGCGGCCTACCTGCTCTACAAGGTCTTCAACCGGTATACCTTTGACGAGATCCTGCAATCGATTGACCGGATTCCCCGCTGGCGTCTGGTTTCCGGCTTTGCATTTTGTGCTCTTTCCTATCTTTGCCTCACGGGCTTCGATTGGATGGCTTTGCGATATGTTGGCCGGCCGCTGGCCTATCCGAAAGCAGCGATTGCCTCCTTCACCGCGCTTGCGATCGGCCATAATCTTGGCGTGGCCGCCCTGAGCAGCGGCGCCGTTCGATATCGCTACTACACACGATGGGGGCTGGACGCTGAGGAGGTCGCCAAAGTCGTCTTGTTTTGCGGGGTAACGGTCATGCTCGGGCTGTCTGCACTCGGAGGCATAGTCTGTCTCATAAATCCGACCGATGTCAGCAAACTGTTGGGTGTGAGCAGCAGCAATCCCTTCTGGATCGGTCTTGGCGTACTGTCACTGCCGGTAGCCTACGTCGTTCTTTCCGCCACGGTGCGCTCGCCATTGCGGCTCTGGAAATGGTGTTTCACAATGCCGAACATCAGACTTGCAGTTGGACAGATCGCGATTGGTACGCTTAACTTCACCTTCGTTGCCGCATGTCTGCATCAGGTCCTGGCAAGCGAGGCGCCGGTGAGCTTCGTCCAAAGCGCAACGGCGTTCGTCCTCGCCAACGTGGCCATTCTTGTCGCTCACGTGCCCGGCGGCCTCGGTGTGCTGGAGGCCACAGTCACGACCGTGCTTCCAGGGGCTGCATCGATCGGGGGGCTCGTGGCATTCCGCGTGATTTATTTCCTGGTGCCGTTGCTGTTGGGATTGCCCGTTTTCGCAATCAGCGAGTTGATAACCCGCAACGTGAAAAAGAAGCGGCTAGACAAGGGTCGCGAGAAACCGTCCGAGCCTCAAGCGCAACTTCTGTAGTGGCCAATAAGGCCGCCGGGGGTCGACAAGCGCGGACCCCGGCAAAAGGCCCGTCGCGCTGCAATCAGGATCGACCTCGTACTCTCTCAAGCCGCGCTCCCGGGTGTTCAGCGCAGCGATAGCTCCAAGCATTGATCGCGACTTCTCCACCTCACGGACCTCGGCAACGCTCGCGCTCAGGTGCTCCGCGATGAGGCGGTGGCGAAGTGACGTAATGGCCTCCTGATGGGCAGCGCAATCGGCTTCGAGTGCGAGATCGCACTCCGTATCCAGGCCTTCTGAACGATTGTTGAGGTTGGAGGATCCCACGCGTACGAAGCGGTCGTCGATGATAATGAGCTTCGAATGAACAGTGATTTCCTCCTCGCCGCCATTGTCGTCGGACGTGACGGCATACATCACCTTCAGTCGATCGAACCAATCGGCGCGCTTCAGACGCCGTATCAGGCGGTCGCGGTTGCTGCCCATGGCGAACTTCTCTATCCAACCGTGCGAGGTCTTTGTGACGATTACCGCGATCTCAGGCCCGTTCGGTTCCTTCAATCGCCTTGCAAGCGCCCGGCCGACGCCGGCGGACGCAAGATATTGAGTTTCGACATAGATATATCTCTTGGCTGCGGCGATGGCATCGCGCGTGAGCCGACGTGCCTCATAGCGTCCACGCTTGCCAATGAGGCCTGGTTCGGTCAGGGCGATAGCCGCGGGAGCTTGCATCATGTCGGCCGCCAAAGCTGGTCGGATGATCGTCGCATCGATCTCGGAAGACACACTCTCGCTGGTTGCCCTCTTCCAACGTCGTCTGGCCACATCACGGATCATTCCCGCTACCTCACCCGAAACCAGGCATTGAACATCGTGAACAGGCGGGTAGGGAGTACCGTCAGGGGAGAGTCTTAGAGGATTTGCACTCCGGTGGTCGGATTCGTCCCACCGTCTGGCTGTCAGGTCGATGCCACCCATGAAGGCGACACTTCCGTCGATTGAAACGAGCTTCTGGTGGTGGCAAGCACGCAGTGGATGTTTAAAATCGAAATTCAATGAGATCTGCGGATGTCTGGAGATTGGGCTCTGTCGAAACAGCCGCAATGACTTGCCCGAATAGATAGGACCCATCCCCCAAACCAGAATTCTGACCCTTAGTTGCGGGAGGTTATCCACTAGCGACAAGAGACGTTCGCCAAGTGTTTCGGTGCTTGAATGGGGTCGCAGGCGAATATCCGGGTTAAAATCCCAACCAATGATCCAGATCTCGCGCTGCGCTCGCCCAAGCGCGTCGTCGAGCGCAGAAAAGTATGCTTCGCCGTCGATCAGAAATGTAGCCTCATCAGCAACGCCAGTGCGCCAGGCGTTGCGTCCTTGGCGGACGATACTTCGTACAGGCTTTTGACCTGCCAAACGGCTTAGAGAAGGGAAGACAGTCCGGAAGCGATCCGGATTGGGGGCATTGTCTGCCAATCGATACTCGTGCATTTGGCGCTGTTTTTCCTGTAACGTCGTGGCGATTTTGATGTCTCGCGAAACGCGCGCGGCGAGCGGCGTGTTCCAGATCCGGCAAAAAAAATCGAGGGCCAGCTCAATACGATCGCAGTGGTGTCCGCCCAAACGTGCACCGTCCAACGCCGCGAAGGTAACGGCACGCCGGTTCCAACTTGTCGATGACTTGGCAACGGTTGCCCGCTCGATGACAGGGACGAAACGATGCCATCTCGCCCGGATTCACGACGTCCTTTCCTCACCTGCGCCGGGCGTTTGTCAGTTGACGCCTGACCGTTTTGACAGCGACGCCACGCTCCTGCCGAAATTGCCTGTTGTTGGTGTTTCGTGGACCAAAGGGCGCAATATGGAATTTATCAGTCGTTTCGTTGACCAGCCGATGCTTCAGGGGGCTTCGCGGGCACTCCAGATCTGGCATGAGAAAAGCCGGCGCTCCCCGGACGAGCTCGGTCCTGCTTGGGAGCTCATCGTGATTTCGTGCCTGATTGCTGTGAGCTGCTGGTTCCTCTCAGGAACTGGTTGGTTGATTGCGGCAAGTACCTTGATGCTTCTGTCATTGCGCCCCGCCTGGAACCTTCTGGCAGGGCCGAAGTGCGGTGACTATGACGCACGCGCCTATCGCGCAAGGGCGGCCCTCGCAATCAGGAAGCGAGAAACCGAGTGGTCGGCGCGGATGCTTGTGCTCCTGATTTCTGTCTGCCTGCCAATGATTGCTCGCGCAGGCGATCAATCCGGAGAATTGTTCATCCTCGGAGCGGGTGTCTGGTTCGTTTTGACTGTTCCCGTAAATGCATATCTGGCCGCCGCTGAGCCGCCGAAGCCCAATGATGGTGACTTCGCGTTCACCAGGAGCCGCACGCTGGCAGCTTTCTGACCCACTACTGGCCGGCCTCGGAACCAATCGCCTTTCGCTCCGTTTTCCTCTCGTCAAAATGACGGAGGTTGAAATGCTCTACTATGCTCTTGTATTTTTGGTGGTCGCATTGATTGCCGGTGTACTTGGTTTCGGCGGGATCGCTGGCGCTTCCGCATCGATCGCTCAGGTCCTATTCTTCATCTTTCTGGTTCTTTTTGTCGTCTCAATCGCAATGCGTGTGATCAAGCGATGAAGAATTCGTTGGAATGAGCCTCGCTCGGTGGCGGAAATCCGCCGCCGTGTCTGTTCGTGTGAGTTAGTGAGGAAAGCCTCCGCTTCGCGATGACGCGCGGAAAATTTGGAGAGACTAGGATGACTGCCGACACTACTGGACGCCCGGTCGCGTTCGACACCGACGAGGACTTACAGGAGCACTTGGCTTTGCTGGAGGCAGATGCTCACGCGGATGATCGGGTCGTACCTGATGCGCTTTCGCGGCGAACTTTTGGGGACGTTCACGCTGATTTTTTAGCAGTACAGGACGAAGTTGAGCATCTTCGTGCAAGGCTTTCCGTTGTTACACGGCAAGCTGAGACTGTAATCCGTTCACGTGCCGAATGGGCGGATGCGAGCGCGCATGCGCAACTCGGTGACTACCCATGGCTGAAACTGGCGGGAGCAATGGTTGGTACCTATGTCCTGGCAAGCCTACTTCGCACCATACCGCTCGGATCAGCACTCACTGCGGCCCTGCCGCTTGTGGCAGCAGCCATTCAACGCCGGACCGAAGGATAAGGACCTCCGACCGCCGCCGGAAGTTCAGGTCTGGGTCGATATGATTGTGTTCACCGAGACATTGCCGCCTAGTACACCACGTTTCAGGTCCGAACGTCCCCGCTCGATTTCGACAACCGTATAGAGCTTGTCGTCTCGAAAGGCACTTGCGTTCGATGTGGTGACATCCTCAGCTGGAGCAGCGTCAATCTCCATGAAATCAAGTTCCCGGCTCGCTGCTACAATACGAGCATCGCCAGCGGTTCGGGCCGCAACGATGACAATGCCATGGTTTGTGGCATTGTCCCACCGCGGATCATCTGGTGCGGCGATCGGTTCAAGCCGATAGACATTCAACGGCTCGTCCGGTGAGTACGTCTCGACTGCAGCAGCATCACGGATCTGGGCCTGACTCTCCGTCGAGCGACCAAAGGTCGTTCGACTGGTTGCATTATTAGATTCGTCCTGGCCCGTTTTGACGACGTTCGACATGGCTCGTTCTCCGTAAACTGCGCCTTTTGCTAACCTTGATCGTTGTCTTGCTTCACTTCTGAAATGTCGTAGTTGATGTTCCAGTCCTTGATCTTTTTGCTACCAGGGGGGACCTTTTTTCACGGTGGCATCCTGCGATCCGGTGACCACTGTGGGCTTGGCACTTCCAACGCCGTCGCTTTCGCGCTTTGCTTGCGATGGTGCGAAGGCCCCCTTCGCGTCTGTCGCGGGTTTCGATTTCATGATTTCCTCCATTCTCAGTCTTGAACCGACGCGGCCGACTTGGTTCCCTGGGTATTGCTGGCAATGGAAGGGCGCTAATCCCGTTAAAGGATTTCGGTTTGGAAATCTGCAACCGACGCCTTTCATTGTCCATCACAAGTGCGCGGGCGTTGACGACAGATCCCCAAGTGATTAGCCCGGTACTTCAAGTTCGATCATGAGATGCCGTCGCGCGCGATTGACACGGCTCTTGATAGTGCCGATCGGGCAATGGAAGTGATCGGCCGCCTCCTCGTAGCTGCGCCCATCAATGAAAATGAACTCAAAAGCGCTGCGATACTTGGCCGGCAGACTTGCACATGCCACCTCAAGCTCATGACCGCGAACCCTCCACTCCTGTTCGGGCGCGACGGCTCGCTTTAGCGACAAACCGTCCGCCATCCCAACGATCTCCCGTTTCGCAATCCGATACCGTGTACAAAAACTGTTGCGCATAATGGTGAATAGCCACGATTTCAGCCGCGTCCCCTCCTTGAAATGATCAAGGTTCGACAGAGCCTTAACAAGTGTTTCCTGTACAAGGTCATCTGCGTCGTTGGGATGCCTATAGAAAGTACGGGCAAATGCCCGTAGTGCCGGAATGAGCTCGGCAATTTCCTCGCTCATCGAGCCGGGAGAAATGGGTGCGGTCATTATCTCTTCCCCGCAACGGATACTCGAAGAAAAACCTCAAATGAGTGTTTGGTTCCAGCAAAACCGAATTGGTGCGATACCGCACGCTCGGGGCCGACCTCGGTCTATCGGAAGGCTACTATTACCGTCCGTTACCGTACGCGACGTCATGATTGACCTCTAATATATGGAAGTTACGATGGCTCCCGACCAAGCAACGGGAGAATGAATTTGACCTTCATGCGATGGCTTCGGGATGCAGATATGGCGATGCTCTCACGTTCAGTTCAGACCTGGTACAAGCATTTTGACGCCAAACCGGACGAAAGAGCTTCCGAGGTACTTTGCGAAGCGGCCATAGATCTCTTTCACCAGGGTCATAACACCCAGGATGAACTGGTCACCCTTCTGATTTCTCGATATCCGGGCCCTGAGGCGATCCTGATCAACGCTCCTACGTCGGCGTCCGTACACTGAGAACTACTGTCGCAAAATTCTTGCCCTGAGTTTAAGAAGCACTGCACCTTCTCTCAGTATTCACGATGCCCTGCCGACACTGATCGCGCGGGCAAGGCGCGCGCCCTTATGATGTCAGTATCTGTTTGGCATCGAAGGGGAACAACGCCTCGTCCCAAGCATTCCTTCTCGCCAGTGCAGGAGGACGTCATGCAGCTTCTCGAAACCCATGTGGGCTCTGTTGTCGATGGAAAGCTCACGGTCGAATTTGTCGGCGAGGGAGGCGAACTTGTTTCAGTCAGGGTGGTAACCGATGACCGCAGTCTCGGGGGAGAGAGCGCCGTGCGACGCGCCAAGGAGGTCCTGGTACAGCTTACGGCATTCGGAACCGACGGCAACGCCACCACTTTCGAACCTGTCGCTGCCGCCTCCCGAGCGACTCCGAGCGATCCCACGGAGCGCGACGAGGGACAATAGATGGCTAAGCCCGTTGCACTTGTCACAGGAGCGGGATCGGGGATCGGGCTGGCGACGGCAGAGAAACTGGCGCAAGCCGGCTACGATCTGTTCCTTTTCGATCTGGATCCAAGCGCACTCGATGCACTCAAGAAGCGCCTTGAAAAAACCGGGACGACGGCAATAGCAATGGCAGGCGACGTCGCGTCGGAGCAAGATATGGAGCACGCGGCAGGTAAAATCTTGGAAGGTTTCGGACGCCTCGATGCGGTCATCGCAAATGCCGGCATAAATGGCGTATGGGCACCGATCGATGACCTCACACCCGCGGAATGGGATACAACCATTAATGTCAACTTGCGTGGGACCTACTTGACCCTGAATAAGATGGTTCCGTTACTGAAGCAGTCAGGGGGAGGAGCGATCGTCATCGTTTCTTCCATCAACGGGGTGCGCACATTCACGACACCAGGTGCAACCGCTTATAGCGCGACCAAAGCCGCCCAAGTCGCCATGGCCCAGCAGCTTGCCCTCGAGCTCGCCCGCCATGCAATTCGCATCAATGTCGTATGTCCTGGCGCGATCGAGACCAACATCGAAGATTCGACCGGGGTTCGACACAGGGAGGAGTCGGAGGTACCGGTGATCTGGCCGGAAGGTACCGTTCCGATCTCGGGAGGGGAGCCGGGGCGGGCTGGCGATGTGGCCGACTCCATCCTTTTCTTGGTGAGCACGGCCTCTCGGCACATCACTGGAAGCCCGGTCTTCGTCGACGGTGGACAGGGGTTGCTGCGATGAAAGACTGGGAATTTTTTTGGGGACCAGCCTCCAATCCCGACGGGTCAACCATCCTCAGGCTTTGGGCGCCGACGCAGGCGCGAATCTCTGTCGCGATCGATGATCGGCAGGTACCAATGGACCGGGCTGATGATGGCTGGTTTTCCGTTACGGAAACCTTGGCCGACGATGCGGACTATTGATTTGTCCTTGCGGACGGCACACGTGTTCCGGACCCGGCCTCACGGCGGCAAAGCGCCGGGGTGCTCGGACCATCTTGCCTCTGGGGATCCGACTTCAATTGGAAGGTACCTTGGAAGGGCCGTCCCTGGGAGGAGGCCATAATCTACGAGATTCATATTGGCACATTTACAGCCGAAGGAACGTTCGCGGCTGCAGAAAAGCACCTGCATCGGCTTGCGGAACTAGGTGTTTCGGCCGTCCAGATCATGCCGCTCGCACAATTTCCAGGCACAAGAGGGTGGGGATACGACGGCGTCTATCCCTATGCTCCTCATAATTCCTATGGTTCGCCAGACGACGTCAAAAGCTTTGTGGACGAAGCCCATCGATATGGCCTCATGGTCTTTCTTGATGTCGTTTACAACCACTTCGGACCAGAGGGGAATTTTCTGCCGCTTTATGCAGCAGAGTTCTTTCGTAAAGACGATCCAACACCATGGGGCCCGAAGATTGCGTTCGAAAGGGAGCCTGTGAGGCGCTTTTTCATCGACAACGTGATCTATTGGCTTGATCAATTCCGTTTCGATGGATTGAGGTTCGATGCCGTAGACCAAATTGAGGATCGAACCGACCCGCACATACTGAAAGAGATTTCTGAAAAGGTTCGCGCGCGCTTTCTGGATCGTCATGTGCACTTGATCACGGAAAACCCTGCCAATGCCACCAATCTTCTCTCTCGAGATGGCGGGCCCTTATACATTGCGAGGCCGGTGCATCGGTTATGATGCACCGGCCTCGTTTGCCATTGAGGTGATTGCAACACCGCAGTGACGATGCGCAGAGCGGTTGGTCCTAGCGGGCCTG
>Ga0207426_1001272_pt1 | contig 22005 bp, 19 predicted proteins | sample AraplaMF_Cvi_mMS_FD_184265 | JGI IMG/M metagenome (GOLD analysis project Ga0207426, IMG submission 184265) | Arabidopsis root microbial communities from the University of North Carolina, USA - plate scrape MF_Cvi_mMS (SPAdes) (version 2) | ecosystem: Host-associated > Plants > Roots > Endosphere... | reverse complement strand
GACGGTTGCCGGAGCCGGCGAAGATCACCGCGTCCATGTCGGCGGCGCGCAGGCTCTTGTACGAGGTTTCACCCATCGCCCAGCGCAGCGCTTCGACGAGATTCGACTTGCCGCAGCCGTTGGGTCCGACCACGCCGGTCAGGCCGGGCTCAATGACGAAGTCCGTGGGCTCGACGAAGGACTTGAAGCCGTGAAGGCGCAGGCGGGTGATTTTCATAAGCACGCATCTCTGTTGGCAGGCGCGAATCCCCCTGCCGGGACAATACCATGGAAGGCAATGTCACTCTCTGGGTGAGTCGCGCGGGGCGCCTCATGCGGCTGGACAATGGCCGCGAGGCGCCGTCAGGGCAACCGGCGAAACCCGCTTTTCCCAAGGGATTTATGACGGGAAAGATACGGCTTTCGAGATGCAAATCAGAATCTTGACGAGCGAATCAGCTCTTCAGCAGCGGATTGATCTTCTTGGCGAATTCCTCGAACGAGGTCTCGCCCTTGATCTTCTCGCCGTTGACGAAGAAGGTCGGTGTCGAATCCACCTTCAGCACTTCGCTGGCGTATTTCTGGTCGGCGGCAATCTTGTCGAGCAGGGCCTGATCCTTCAGGCAGGCTTCGACCTGCTGCTGGGTGAGGCCGGCCTGCTTGCCGATCCGCGTCAGGGTCTCGGTGGTGTTCTTGATCACCCAATCGTTCTGCTGGCGGAACAGCATGTCGGTGACGGCGAAATATTTCGGCGCGTCATCTTTGGCGATGCAGCGCGACAGCATCGAGCCGGCGGCGGCTTTGATGTCGAGCGGGAACTCGCGGAAGATGTAACGGACCTTGCCGGTGTCGATGTATTCCGACTTGATCTTGGGGAAGACCTGCTCGTTGAACGCCGCGCAGTGCGGGCAGGTCATCGAGGCGTATTCGGTGATGGTGACGGCGGCCTCCTTGGGGCCGAGCGCCATGTCGGGCAGCGACACGGGCTTGGCCACGTCGGCGGCGGACTGCGCCATCGCTTCGGAGATGAACCGCAGCGGCGAGAGCCCGGCGACCGCGGCAAGACCGGTCAGCGACAGCATCGTGGTGAAGGTGCGGCGGGTGATGATCAAGGTCGGCTCCCGAATTGGCGTGGTCTCGCCCCTGGGTCAAAGCAAGGTTCCCGGGCGGCCTGTCGCTAGCTTGAAACGTGGATTGAGGCAATGGCGAGCGGCGACAAGGGGTCCAGATTAGCTCCCGAATGAGGCTCAATTTCGCTTGATGGCGGCCCCCAGCCGCGCCAGCGCCGTCTTCAGTTCTTCATCTTCGATGCTCCCCAGGCTCTCCGCCTCCCTGGCCACCGATTTGGGGTCCGGAGGGCCGGGCCGCGCCTTGCGCCGGGGGCGCGACAGCGGGGCCTGACGGAAGGCGAGCTTGCCGACCGCGCTCCAGCCGAAGAAGCGGTTGACCCGCTCCAGGATGACGTCGGCGGAGTGCTGGATCTCCAGCGCCATCGGCCCCTCCACCCGCAGCACCAGCGTCGCGGGCTCCTGCGGCTGGCCCTCCACGGGGCGCGGCCATTGCATCTTCATGGGCTCGGCATGGGCCGCAATCTCCGGCCCGGCAATCTGCGCCCACCGCGTCACCAGCTCGCGCGCGGCAAACCCCTGCTTGGCATAGGCCTCGGCGAAGACGTCGTTGAGCAGCAGCGAGAGCGGCTTGGCGCTGAGGGGACCGGGTTTGGGCGGGAATTTGGACATGGGGCCTTATAGCACTCCGGCACGATCCACGAAGAAAGACGTGGATGCCCGCGACGGGCGCGGGCATGACGTGGAGAGATTGGTGCGGGGTCGCTACAGTAAGAACATGAGCCCGAAATCTGCGCTGAAGGCCAAGTCGGAACCGGTTCAGTCGGCAGGTTCGGCTCGTCCCAGCTTGCTGCTCGCCTGGTACGACCGCCATCGCCGCCGGCTGCCCTGGCGAGCGCTGCCCGGCGAGACGTCGGATCCCTACCGCGTCTGGCTGTCCGAGATCATGCTGCAGCAGACCACGGTGAAGGCGGTCGGGCCATACTTCGAAAAATTCGTCGCGCGCTGGCCCGACGTCTCCTCACTGGGCAACGCCTCGCAGGACGACGTGCTGCGGATGTGGGCCGGGCTCGGCTACTATTCGCGGGCGCGCAATCTCTATGCTTGCGCAGTCGCGGTGACGCGCGAGCATGGTGGCGTGTTTCCGGATACCGAAGAGGGCCTGCGCGCGCTGCCGGGGATCGGGCCCTACACAGCGGCGGCGATCGCGGCGATCGCCTTCGACCGCCACACCATGCCCGTCGACGGCAACATCGAGCGCGTGGTGTCGCGACTGTTTGCGGTTGAAGAAGAGCTGCCGCAGGCAAAGCCGTTGATCCAGCAATTGGCGGCGACGCTGCTGGCGAACTCCCGCGCCGGCGACAGCGCGCAGGCGCTGATGGATCTCGGGGCCTCCATCTGCACGCCGAAGAAACCGGCCTGCGCGCTATGTCCCTTCACTGAGGATTGTACGGCGCGTGCGCAAGGCAAGCAGGAGACGTTTCCGCGCAAGGCGCCAAAGAAGAGCGGCACGCTGCGCCGCGGCGCCGCCTTCGTGGTCACGCGCGGCGATGAGCTGTTGGTCCGCTCAAGGCCCGAGAAGGGTCTGCTCGGCGGCATGACGGAAGTGCCCGGTTCGGACTGGCTCGCCGGACAGGATGACGCAACGGCGAAAGGCCAGGCGCCCGAATTGAAGGGGCTGTCACGCTGGCAGCGCAAGGTGGGCGTGGTCACGCACGTCTTCACGCATTTTCCGCTGGAGCTGGTGGTCTACACGGCGAAGGCCGAAGCCCGCACCCGCGCGCCCGAAGGCATGCGCTGGGTGCCGGTCGCAACGCTTGCCGAGGAGGCACTGCCCAACGTCATGCGCAAGGTGATCGCGCACGCGCTGGGCTGATGCTCATGCCGCGCGCGCGGCGCGCTGGTCCTCTGCCGGCATCAGGAAGGTGCGGTTGCGGCCGGTCTTCTTGGCGACATAGAGGCCCTGGTCGGCGCGTTCGATCACGTCCTGCACGTCGCGGTCGCTCTCGTCGAACAGCGCAAGGCCAACCGAGACGGTGAGGGGAATGACGACGTTGCCATGCTGTACCGTCGCGCTCTCGATCGAGGTCCGGATGCGATCGGCGAGCAGCACCGCGGTCTCCTGGTCGATCTCGCGCAGCAGCACCACGAATTCCTCGCCGCCGAAGCGGGCCGCCTTGTCGGTGGTCCGGATCGACTGGCTGACGATCTCGGCGACGCGCTTGATCGCATCGTCGCCGGCCGCGTGGCCATGGGTGTCGTTGATCTTCTTGAAATGATCGATGTCGATCATCAGCGTCGCCATGTTGCGCTTGTAGCGGCGGCAATAGGCGACCGCGTCGTCCGCGACAGTCAGGAACGAGCGGCGGTTCATCAGGCCGGTCATGAAGTCGGTGTCGGCGAGCTGGCGCAGCTTCAGCATGTCCTCCTGCAGCTGCATCGCGTTCTCGGTCGCGCGCAACTCGGCTTCCCGGGTGCGCTCCTCGGCAAGGCCGATACGGCGCAGCAGCGAGCGCAACGCGCGGGAGAGCTGCACGACCTCGGCCGAGCCGCTCTGCCGCGCCAGCATGGTCGGGCCATGCGCGCGTCCGATGCGGTCGGCTTCGCGGGTGAGCGCGATGATGGGCGCAGCGATCCGTCGCGACACCAGCACGGCCAGTGACAATGCGATCAGAGCGGTCGCGGCGCCGATCGCCAGGATCATCTGCGCGGAGGAGATCGCTGCCTTGAGCGCCACGCTCGCGGGCTGGCTCGCAACGACGATCCAATTCAGGCCCTGGTAGTCGCGATGACCCTTGCCGACGTGGAACGCCGTCAGCGCCTGTTCGCCATCTGCCGTTTCGCGGAAGGTGCCGACGCCGACTTTCAGGATGCGGGCGAGCTCCTCGCCCTCGTAGCGGATCGTCTCCTTGTGGGGGCCGACCAGCACCATGCCGCCCTTGCTGATGATCGAGAGCGTCGCGTCGGCGCTGCCGTCATTGGCTTCGACGTCCCTGATCAGATTGGCCGCCCAATTCCAGTCCAGATGTCCGCCGAGCACGCCGAGCACCTTGCCACTGGCGTCGCGCACGGGAACGGCGATATCGACGAAACGATATGGCTCGTTATTGGCGCGCTGCGTCAGCAGCGAGGACAAGAGGACAGCCTCGTGCACGTCGCCGACGGCGACCTTATCGAGCCCCTGCTTGAACCAGGGACGCGCGGCGACCGATTTGCCTTGCAGCAGGCCGCCGGTGGAGGCGACCACGTTGCCGTTGACGTCGGCGAAACCAATCCAGGCGAATTCGGCGAAGGAGCGTTGGAAATCTTCCAGCGAGTTGCGTAGCGCGGCCGGATCACCCTGCCAGACCGCCTTCATCGGCTGCAACTCCGCGAACAGCATCATCTCCTGCTGGCGCGTCGCCATGAAGCGATCGAGCCGGCCGGAGGCAGTCGACGCGGTTCCCGTGAGGCTGTTCTCGATCAGAGCCGCCGTGTTTCTGTAGCTGATAAGCGCGGCGCCTGCCGCCAGCGTGCCCACCAGCACGATTGACATCGCTGCCACGGCCGCAGCGATCTGTGTCCGTACCGTCAGATGGTCTTCGATCGTGTGCAGGCGATTGATGGCCTGCTGGAAGAGGGCGCGCATGGAAAGGCTCCGGTGTCACCGTCGCTCATGCCATGTGGTAACTTCCAACCGATTACCGGCGGATTGCCCGATTGGATCGTATTGAATCGGTCGTGAAGCCGGTTGGTTGAAGCCTCCTTAAATATCCCTGAAGTCCCGTGATTTTCCGTAGTTTTGCGGGATGTTGCGCTGCGTCAAGTCTCCTGCTGACTCCAGGCTGGCAGCAGCGCTGCGCTATTCGTTGCCGGCAACGGAGGTTCCCATGGTCAAGACCGCGCTCGACAACTTCAAGAAGCCGCCTTGCGCCGAGCTGCTCGGCTGGCGCCTGCTCGATGCCCGCCCCGAAGAGGGCTGGCTCAGGCTCGGCTTCGAGGGCAAGCCGGAATTCTGCAATCCGGCCGGCTTCATCCAGGGCGGTATGCTTTCGGCCATGCTCGACGACACCATGGGCCCGGCGGTGCTGGTGATGAGCGAGGGCAGGCTCTACACCACGACCATCAGTATGACCGTGAACTTCCTGGCGCCAGCCAGGCCCGGACCGATCATCGGCGAGGCCAGGGTGACGCAGCTCGGCAAGACCATTGCGTTCGTCGAGGCGAAATTGATGGCGGAAGACGGTGCCGTGCTGGCGACGGCGAGCGCGAGCGAACGGTTGCTGGAGGCGGCGAGGGTGATGAAGTGAGGCGGGTAGCCGTTTCTTTCTTCCTTCTCCCCTTGCGGGAGAAGGTGGCATAGGCAGCCTTCGGCTGCCGTGCTTAAGAATGCCGAAGCGAAGCTTCGGCTACGGCGCCGGATAAGGGGTAGTCCTCCGCGAATTCAAGTGCGAGTCAGACTCGCGGAGAGAACCCTTCACCCAAGTGAGTTCGCATCTACCTGCGTCGCTGCCCTCTCCCGCAAGGGGCGAGGGCCCATTCAGCCGCATCCCGACTTGCGCGAAACCTCACACCTTCGCCCGCGCGTCCCTGCTCACGATCGGCGGTTTCGCATTCAGTGCCTCGACCTGGAACCCCGCGACGCGCTTGTAGTTTGCCGCGATGTCCTCCAGCTCCTGCTGCGACAGCACGTCGGTGACGACCTTGTAACCGTCGGGCGCGCGCTCTTCGACGAGCTGCATCACCTGCTCGGGGCCGTTCTTGCGGTTGAGCAGGACGAGATCGGTGGTCGCGGGGCGCCGTTCGGCTTCATAAGCGAGCAGCGCGGCCTGCGTCGGACCGTGCGCCAGGATCTCGCGCGTGATGGTGCGGGCATCGAGGATCGCCTGCGAGGCGCCGTTCGATCCGATCGGGTACATCGGGTGCGCGGCGTCGCCCATCAGCGTGACCTTGCCGAAGGTCCATTGCGAGACCGGATCGCGATCGACCAGCGGATATTCATAGGCGTGCGGACAGTTCTTGATCAGGCCGGGCACGTCGAGCCAGTCGAACTGCCAGCTCTCGAACCACGGCAGGAACTCTTCGAGCCGCGCGGTGCGGTTATAGTCCTCGCGCCGCCACTGATAGGTCGGCGGCATGTGGCGCTCGGCGACCCAGTTGATCAGGTGGTTGCCGTTCGCATCCGGCTCCTTCGAGATCGGATAGCACACGAATTTCAGGATCTCGTGGCCAGCCATGATCATGGTGCGGCCGGTGAGGAAGGCTTTGGCCGGCGTTACGCCGCGCCAGAGGATGCGGCCGTTCCAGATCGGCGGTCCCTCCTGCGGATAGAGCTTTTCTCGCGCGGCGGAATGAATGCCGTCGGCGGCGATCATGATCGCGCCGTCGTAGCTTCCGGCGGCCTTGCCCGTGGCCCTGTCGATGAAGTCGGCGCGCACGCCGTCTGCCGTCTCGGTCCAGCCGGTGAGGTGATGGCTGGTGAGGATGTTGTCACGGCCGAGCCGCTCGACCGTGGTGTCGAGCAGCAATTGCTGCAGCGTACCGCGATGGATCGAAAATTGCGGCCATTTGTAGCCGGCTTCCAGCCCGCGCGGCTCGCTCCAGATCGGTTTGCCGTGCTTGGAGAAGTAAGCGAGCTCGCGGGTGCGCACGCCGCTGGCGTCGAGCTTGTCCATCAGCCCGAGCTCGATCAGCTCGCGGACCGCATGCGGCAGCACGTTGATGCCGACGCCGAGCGGCTTCAGTTCCGCGACGCTCTCGAACACTTTTACCGGCACGCCGATCTGGTGCAGGCTGAGCGCGAGCGTCAGCCCGCCGATGCCGCCGCCGGCGATGAGTACGGTCATGACAAAACCCCTCCAATTGCAGGCGTCTTGGCATAGGCGGGCGGCGGTGGGCAACTGCGAAGAGCGCGCGCGGAGAAAGTCGTGCTATAGACCTGACCGCCGACAGAAGTTAATTTCCAGCTTTCCCATGAGGTCAGACATGCTCAAGCTCTACTACGCCACCGGCACCTGCGCGCTCGCCACCTACATGACCCTGGAGGAATCAGGCGCCGACTACACGGCTGAACGGCTGAGCTTCAAGGACAACCAGCAGAACAGCCCGGACTATCTGGCGATCAATCCCAAGGGACGTGTGCCAGCGCTGGTGACCGATCGCGGCGTGCTGACCGAGACCCCGGCGATGCTGGCCTACATCGCGCAGACCTTCCCCAAGACGAAGCTGGCGCCGCTCGACGATCCCTTCGATTTCGCGCAGGTGCAGTCGTTCAACTCCTATCTCTGCTCGACCGTGCACATCAACCATGCCCACAAGGCGCGTGGCCCGCGCTGGGCGACGCAGGAGAGCTCCTTCGCGGACATGAAGGCCAAGGTGCCGCAGACCATGGCCGCCTGCTTCGCCCTCATGGAGCAGAAGATGTTCAAGGGACCGTGGGTGATGGGCGATCAGTTCACGATCTGCGATCCCTATCTCCATACGCTCTCGAACTGGCTCGAAGGCGACAGCGTCGACATCAACGCCACGCCGAAGATCGCCGATCACTTCAAGCGCATGTCGGACCGCCCCGCGATCCGCAAGGTGATGGACGCGCAGAAGGCGTGAGGCATCGGCAACGCAAAGTGGGTTGGCCGAAGGCGTAACTCACCATGCGCCAGCGATCGCACAACGAAGTTGGTGGATGACGCCGGCGGACTGCGCTTCGCGCAGCCGCGGGCTAATCCGTCCTACGAGATCTTCTTCTCCAACTCCCGCCCCGTCTCCAGCATCAGCCGCCTGAGCCAGATCGAGCCCGGGTCCATCTGCGCGCGGGTCGGATAGAACATGAATTGCTCGTCGATCCCCGGGTCGAGCGGAGGCATCACCGCGACGAGGCCGAACTGCTTCGACAGCGCTGCGATAAGCCGGCGCGGCACGAAGGCGACGAGGTCGGTGCGGGCGGCGACGTGCAGCGCTTCGAGATAGCCCGACACCACCAGCGAAATGTGCCGTTCGATACCCTTGCCGCGCAGCCAGGTGTCGATGAGATCTTCGGGCTGGCCGCGGATGATCACGCCGACATGGCGTGCTGCCAGGAAAGCTTCCCGCTGCTTCAGTTTCGCGGTCATGGGATGGCCGCGCCGCACCGCCAGCGCATCGCTGTCAGTGTAGAGCAACTGGCGGTGAAAACCCTTAAAGGCGTTGCCGATCGAGATCACGAGGTCGATGGTGCGGGCAAACTCGGCGTGGAAGATCGCTGGTCCCCGCCACGGCACGACGTCGATGCGGATATTGGGGGCCGCCCGCGTCACCTTTTCCATCAAGGGCGGCATCAGCAGCTCGACCGCGAGATCGGGCATCATCAGGCGAAATTGCCGCTCGCTGCGCGCGGCGTCGAATTCGTCGGGCACGAACAGCCCGCGGACCTGGTCGAGCGCCTGCGCCAGCGGCGCGCGCAGGGCCTGTGCCCGCGGCGTCAGCTCCATCCGTGCGCCGGTCCGCACCAGCAGCGGATCGCCGAAGATATCGCGCAGGCGTTGCAGCGCATGGCTCGCGGCCGGCTGCGACAGTCCGATCCGCATCGCTGCGCGGCTGACATTGGCCTCGCGCAGCAATGCGTCGAGCGCGGTCAGGAGATTGAGGTCAAGCGAATTCAAATTCATGATACGAATAGATATCATATCTATTATTGATTTGAAGAATGTCCTTAGTGCCGTGATCTTCTCCGTGATGCCACCGAACGGAGATGCCGCCATGAGTGCGAGCGCCAACAAGAAACTGATGCAGGATATCTTTGCCGCGGCCGCCGATCCGGATCCGGCCGCGCGCGACCGGTCCCTGTTCGCCGCAAGCCTTGCCGACGATGCGACATGGATCGTCACCGGCCAGTATTCCTGGTCGCGGACCTTCTCGGGCAGGGAAGCGATCCTGAGCGATCTGCACGGCTATGTGCGCACCCGACTTCGCGAGCGGACGCGCACCGTCGCCGAGCGCTTCATCGCCGACGGCGACATCGTCGTGGTCGAGGCCAAGGGCGACAATGTCACGCCCGAAGGCGTCCGGTACGACAACGATTACTGCCTCGTGTTTCGCCTGGAGGGCGGCAAGATCAAGGAGATCCGGGAGTATTGTGACTCCGTCCTGACCGAGAAGGCGCTCGGCCCGTTTCCGCAAACGGCCGTGAAGGCCGTGGGCTGACGGAATTGAACCGCGTTGCGTCCGCCGGCCGGTGCCGACAGGCCCGGCCGGCCATGGTCGTGCAAGTCTGGCGGGCGCTGGTCGAGATGGTCCGTCTCAGGCGGGAGCGGTCCCGGGACCGGGTTCACCTGGCTGCCATGACCGATCGGGAGCTGCAGGACTGCGGGATGACCCGTGCGGAGATCGAATACGAGTTCCGCAAGCCCCGGCGGCGGCGATAGAAGCGAAGGAAGGGGAGGCGGGGCCCGTTGTCCCGGCTCCATTTTTTCCGATCCGGACCGGGAACCTTTGGGTTCCCTCGGACGTTCCCTCGCTTCCGGGGCAATAGCGCCCCCGGCTTCGCGCGCGTTTGGGAATTCTATGCTGGCTGGGGCTTCGGACGTTTCGATACAGGTGGGGCGCAGCTTTTCCGGACTCCGCGAACGATTGAGAGACGCGACGGCAACCGCACACCGGGAGCTCGATGCGCAGCTTTCCTCGTTCGATCTCACCGTCTTTTCCGGCTATTGCCGCTTCCTCCAGGCCAGTGCCGGCGCGCTGCTTCCCCTCGAAGCCGCGCTGGTCGATGCCGGCGTCGCCAGGCTGTTTCCCGATTGGCCAGAGCGGGCGCGCAGCGCCGCGATCGTGGCCGATCTCGAACGTCTCGGCAGGGATGCGCACGCCACAGTGTCCGTACCTTCGATGACGCCCAGCGGTGTCCTCGGGACGATGTATGTACTCGAGGGCTCCCGGCTCGGCGCCAAATTCCTGCTGAAGACGGTCGCGGACGCGGCCGATCCGCGCATCGGCGAGGCCACCGCCTATCTCAGCCACGGCACCGGCAAGCGGCTCTGGCAGAGTTTCCTGACAACGCTTCAAGGCGAAGATATCTGCGACGAGGACGAGGCGATCGAGGCGGCGCAGCTTGCATTCGCGGCCTTCGAGCAAGCGGCGGACCGGGCATGAACGAGGCGGTCAATCTCACCAATTGCGATCGCGAGCCGATCCATATTCCCGGCAGCGTGCAGCCGTTCGGCTTCCTGCTCACGGTGCTCTCGGATTTCACGATCTGCATGGCTTCCGACAATGCCGGCAGCTTCCTCGGCAGCGACGTCGCGGACCTGCTCCAGCAGCCGTTGTCGCGCGTCTTCTCGGAAGCCGCGGTCGCGACGATCCGCAGCCGCGTCGACCATCTCAGCGGACCCGATGCGACCGAGCGCATGTTCGGCGTCGAGCTTCAGGCCGGCGAGCCGGCTTATGACATCTCCATCCATTTCTCCGGCGCCTATCTCGTCATCGAGGCCGAGCCCAGTGTCAGCGAGCCCGGCGTGAATTCCGGCGAGCTGGTCCGCCTGATGCTGGAGCGGATTCGCAAGACGCGCGGCATGACCGAGCTCGCGCGCGAAGCGGCACGCCAGCTCAAGGTGCTCAGCGGCTTCGACCGGGTCATGGTCTACCAGTTTCATCCGGACGGATCGGGCGAGGTGATCGCGGAAGCCGCCGAGGCCGGCCTCGAAAAATTTCTCGGCCTGCATTATCCGGCCTCCGACATCCCGAAGCAGGCCCGCATCCTCTATCAGCGCAACTGGCTGCGCATCATTGCCGACATCAATGCGAAGCCGGCGCCCCTGCTGTCGACGGCCACGCACAATGCCGGGCTGCTCGATCTCTCCATGAGCGTGCTGCGCTCGGTCTCGCCGATCCATGTCGAATATCTGCGCAACATGGGCGTCGGCGCCTCGATGTCGGTGTCGATCCTGCGCGACGGCAAGCTCTGGGGCCTGTTCGCCTGCCATCATTATTCACCGCACTACATCTCGTTCGAGAAGCGCACGGCATCCGAGCTGTTCGGCCAGATGTTCTCCTGGATCGTGGAGGGACGCGAGCGCGAGGGCGACGTCGCCTATGAGGCGCGCGCCCATCAGGTCACGGAGCGGCTGATCGAGACCGCCGCGGCGCACGAGCACAGCCGGCGCGCCATCGTCGATTTCGTCGGCGACTTCCGCAAGTTGATCGCCTGTGACGGCGCGGCGATCTGGTCCGAGAACAAGATCACGCTCGATGGCGAGACGCCGACCGAGGACGAGGTGAAGGAGCTGGTCGCCTTCATCAACCGGACGTCGCCGGGCCGGATCTGCGCCAGCGCGGAGATCGCCAAGGTCTATGCCTCGGGCGAGGCCTTCCGGGATCGTGCGGCGGGATTCCTTGCCATCCCGATCTCGCGCACGCCGCGCGACTGCCTGATCTTCTTCCGCCGCGAGGTGCTGCGCTCCGTGACATGGGCGGGTGCGCCCGAGAAGGTCTACGAGGAGGGCCCGAACGGGCCGCGCCTGACGCCGCGCAAGAGCTTCGAGCTCTGGCAGGAGACGGTGGTGGGCCAGTCGAAACCGTGGTCGGCGGCCGACATTCGCATCGCCGAGAGCCTGCGCGTCACGCTGCTCGAGGTCATCCTCCAACTGTCCGATCTTGCCGCCCGCGAGCGCCGCGGCGCGCAGGAGCGGCAGGAGCTGATGATCGCGGAGCTCAATCATCGCGTCCGCAACATCCTGAGCCTGGTCCGCGCGCTGGTGGCGCAGAGCAAGGACACCGCGACGTCGGTGGAGGAGTTCGCCAGCGTGCTCGGTGGCCGCATCCAGGCGCTGGCGCGCGCGCACGACCAGATCACCAACCTGAACTGGGCGCCGGTCGCGCTGCGCACGCTGCTCGAATCCGAGGCCGGTGCTTATCTTGGCGCGCGTGCGGACCGGGTGAAGATGGGCGGACCGGATGTCGCGCTCGACCCCAAGGCGTTTGCGACGCTGGCACTGGTCGTGCACGAGATGATGACGAATTCCGCCAAGTACGGCGCGCTGGCCGATTCCACCGGCCAGGTCGAAGTGGTCTGGCGCATCGATCCGAATTCAAGCCTCGAGATCGAGTGGAAGGAGAGTGGTGGGCCGCCGGTGCAGCCGCCGTCGCGCCGCGGCTTCGGCACGACCATCATCGAACGTTCGGTACCGTTCGATCTCAAGGGCGAAGCCGAGATCCGCTTCGACCTGTTGGGTGTCCAGGCCAAGTTCGTCATTCCTCCCAATTTCGTGGATCTCGTGCCGTCGATCACAGGAGCCAAAATGCGCGTTGAGGAGCAGCAATCGACTCGCCCCCGGATTTCCGACACGGCGCTGATCGTCGAGGACAATCTGATCATCGCCATGGCGGCGGAGGTCATCCTGCTCGATCTCGGCGCCCGCCATGTCGACACCGCCGCGTCGGTGGATCAGGCGCTGCGCTCGATCGAGCGGACCCGCCCGAGCTTCGCGCTGCTCGACCTCAACCTCGGCAACGAGAGCAGCATCAAGGTCGCGCAGAAGCTGAAGGAGATCGGCGTGCCCTTCATCTTCGCGACCGGCTACGGCGAACGCGCGCCGATCCCGGAGCAACTGGCATCGGCGCCGGTGGTGCAGAAGCCCTACACACTGGAAGTGGTCGAGCACGCGCTCGGCAAGCTGCAGCAGGCGATCGCTGAGTAGACATTCGTGCGGGCGGCGCATGCAGCGTTTGACATGCGTCTGCTGCTCCCGCGCCAAAGCGTCGCGTCACTGCCGATAAAATCAGCAGATTTTGTGCGGGCTCGCGCACAGATGCGCGAAAAATCAGAAGGTTCAATTAACGAGTGTCCCCCATTGTGTCGCGGTGCAGCGTGAGTCGCCCGAAGTGAGCGACGCACGGCTGCCGGGGTGGCCGTGACGATCGCCGGAGTTGTGCGTCCGCCCGAATTCACATGCATCTGGGTGGGTACTGGGAATGCCGAGTTTTGGTTTGCGGATCAGGGGCCGTCTCTATGCCGGCTTCATGGCCTTGGTGGCGGTCGGACTTGCGATGGCGGTGGTTGCCATCTGGAATTTGAGGTCCGTGCAGGACCAGGTCGCAAAGGCCTCGGCGTTCTCGGACAGCACGGCGCGGGTGCTGGAGATCTCGACCCATCTGCAGGCGATCCAGCGGGCCAATCTGCGCTACATCTACGACGCCAACGAAGCCGCGATGAAGGAGGCGTCCGAGCGTGAGACCGCGGCGACCGAGCTGCTGCAGGCCGGCGCCAAGGGCACGCAGTCCGAGGAACGCCGCAAGCTCTACAACGACCTGATCGCCGATATCGCGAAAATGCGAAGCCTGCGTGACAATCTCGGTGATGCCGTCAACGAGGCGCGGACGGGCAAGGCGACCTTGCTGCCGAGCGGCGACGAGCTGACCGTCAAGGTGACCAAGCTGGTCGACGTCGCGCGCGCTGCCGTCGACGAAGACACCGCGGCCCTCGTCGCCGATCTCGAATCCCGCCTGCTCGTCGTCCAGATCGCGAACTGGCGCTTCCTGGCGCTGCGCGACACCAAGGGCCCCGCGAATTTCAGAACCAATGTGGACCGGGCAATGCAGCGGCTGGCGGCGCTGGAGAAGAGCCCGCAGGCGACGGAATTGCGCAATACGCTTGCGCCGGTGAAGACCTCGCTCAACATCTATAAATCCGCGTTCGAGACCACGTCGGCCGCGATGCTCCAGGCCGACGAGATCTACCACAAGAACCTCGCGCCGCTGATCGTCGACAGCATTGCCAAGCTCAAGGTCGCGGAAGCCGCGCTGAAGACCGACTACAAGGAATCGCGCACCCAGGCCGAAACGGTGATCAGCGGCACGACGACGGTGCAGGAGATCGCCGGCGGCCTCGCCATCCTGTTCGGCCTGATCGTCGCCTTCCTGACCGCCCGCAGCATCGTCGGTCCGCTGACGTCGATGACGCGCGCCATGGGGCTGCTCGCAGGCGGCAATCTCGCCGTCGAGATTCCCGGCCGCGGCAAGGCCGACGAGATCGGCGACATGGCCAAGGCGATCCAGGTGTTCAAGGACAACATGGTCGACACCGAGCGCATGCGCGCCGAGCAGACCGAGCTCGAGGCGCGCCAGGCCGAGAGCCGCAAGGCCGACATGGTCAAGCTCGCCGACCAGTTCGAGCAGGCCGTCGGCGAGATCGTCGACACCGTGTCGTCGGCGTCGAGTGAGCTCGAGGCGTCCGCCGGCACGCTGACGGCGACGGCCAAGCGCGCCCAGGATCTGTCCACCGAAGTCGCCTCCGCCTCGCAGGAGGCAACCGCCAATGTGCACGCCGTGGCGTCGGCGACCGAGGAGCTGTCCTCGTCGGTGACCGAGATCGCCCGCCAGGTGCAGGAATCTGCCCGCATCGCCACCGAGGCGGTGGGGCAGGCGACCAGGACCAACGCGCGCGTCAGTGAACTCTCCAAGGCCGCCTCGCGCATCGGCGATGTGGTCGAGCTGATCAGCACCATCGCCGGTCAGACCAACCTGCTGGCGCTGAATGCGACCATCGAGGCCGCGCGCGCCGGTGAAGCCGGCCGCGGCTTTGCGGTGGTCGCTTCCGAAGTCAAGGCGCTGGCCGAGCAGACCGCGAAGGCCACGGGCGAGATCGCCCAGCAAGTCTCCGGCATCCAGGCCGCCACGGAAGAGTCGGTCGGCTCGATCCGGGAGATCAGCGGCACCATCGAGCGTCTCTCGGAGATCGCCTCGACCGTCGCCGCCGCGGTGGAAGAGCAGGGCGCGGCGACGCAGGACATTTCGCGCAACGTCCTGCAGGCGGCTCAGGGCACCGAGCGCGTCTCGACCAATATCGGCGATGTCCAGCGCGGCGCCTCAGAGACCGGTTCGGCCTCCTCGCAGGTGCTGTCTGCGGCGCGCTCGCTGTCGGCCGACAGCAACCGGCTGAAGCAGGAAGTCACGCGATTCCTGAACTCGGTCCACGCCGCTTAAATCTTAGAAAAGCAAAAGGCCACGCGCACGCGCGTGGCCTTCCCTGTTGGATGTCGCGCGATCAGGCGACCTTGGTCGTCCAGTGCTTGAACATGTTGCTGCGCGCCTCGTCGTCCATCTCGGCCTTGAAGGTGAACTTGTCCTTCAGCGCGATCGCACGCGCGGCCGCCGGCCGTGCCGAAATCTCGTCGATCAGCCGCTTCACGTTCGGGTAGCGCGCAAAGGCGTCGTCGCCAAGCTTGAACGGCACCATCCGCGCCCAGCCCCACAGCGCCATGTCGACGATCGAATAGGCATCGCCGACCATGTATTTGTGGTCCTTGAGACGTGCGTCCAGGATCTTGTAGTGGCGGTCAGTCTCGTACTGGTAGCGGTTATGGGCGTAGTCGTGGTTCTGGTCCTTCGGCGCGAAATGCTTGAAGTGCACGGCCTGGCCCGAATAGGGGCCGACGCCGGTCGCCACGAACATCAGCCATGACAGCGTCTCGCCACGCACGTTGGCGGCGGGCAGGAATTTTCCGGTCTTCTCGGCGAGGTAGAGCAGGATGGCGTTGCTGTCGAACACGATCGTTCCGTTGTCGTCGATCGCCGGCACCTTGCCGTTCGGATTGACCTTCAAATAGTCGGGCGCGAACTGATCGCCCTTGCGGGTGTCGATCTTGACCGGCTCGAAGGGCAGGCCGGCCTCTTCCAGATAAAGCGCGACTTTGGTCGGGTTCGGCGATCCGTTGAAATAGAATTTGAGCATCTGGCATCTCCCCAGTCTTGGCCGAGCGTGGACGCGGCATCATGCTGCGCGCGCGGCGGCTTTCTCATGCCCGAACTTCGTCAGGGGATGCAACTGGCGAGATTGCCGTGAGGTATCTGCACAAGGCGCAGGTCGGCCGGCGTAACAAAGGCCGATGGCTGCCGTATTAGCTACCGCCGCAAATGCCGTAGGGTCGGCAAAGGCGCGTTTGCGCCGTGCCCACGTCTTCGCATCAATCAGGCAGGACGTGAGCATGCTTTCGCTTTGCCCACCCTGCGAGGTCGGAGAACTGAGTTACTCCGCCCCCATGCCGGCGCGGATTTCCGCGCGGAGCTCGTCGATCAGCTTGAGACCCTTCTTGGTCTCGACGTGCCAGAAGGTCCAGCCGTTGCAGGCCTGTGCGCCCTGCGCGACCGCGCCCATGCGGTGGATCGAGCCGACCTTGTCGCCGAACATGATGGCGCCGTCGGCACGGACCAGCGCGCCGAGCTTCTTCTTGGCATCGAACAGTTTCGCGCCGGGCATGATCATGCCGCGCTCGATCAGTTCGGAGAACGCCACGCGCGGCGCTTCGCGCGCGGTCATGAACGGGGCGAGGCTCGCCTCCGGCAGCGGCTCGACCTTGGCGATGCGCGCTTCGGCGGCTTTCGCATAGGTCTTGTCGCGCTCGAAGCCGATATAGGAGCGGCCGAGGCGCTTGGCGACCGCGCCGGTGGTGCCGGTGCCGTTGAAGGGATCGATCACGAGATCGCCGGGCTTGGATGACGACAGCAGCACCCGCGCCAGCAGGCCTTCCGGCTTTTGCGTCGGATGCACTTTCTTGCCGTCGGCGCCCTTGAGGCGCTCCTCGCCGGTGCAGAGCGGGATCAGCCAGTCGGAGCGTGCCTGCACGTCCTCGTTGGCGGCCTTCAGCGCTTCGTAGTTGAAGGTGTAGCCCTTGGCCTTCTCGTCGCGCGCGGCCCAGATCATGGTCTCGTGCGCGTTGGTGAAGCGGCGGCCACGAAAATTCGGCATCGGGTTCGATTTGCGCCACACGATGTCGTTCAGGAGCCAGAAGCCGAGGTCCTGCATGATCGCGCCGACGCGGAAAATGTTGTGATAGGAGCCGATCACCCAGATCGTCGCCGACGGCTTCATCGCGCGGCGGGCGGCAAGCAGCCAGGCGCGGGTGAAATCGTCATAGGCGGAGAATGAATCGAATTTGTCCCAGTCGTCGTCGACGGCGTCGACGTGGGATTCGTCGGGGCGCTTGAGATCGCCCTTGAGCTGAAGATTGTAGGGCGGGTCGGCGAATACGAGATCGACCGAACCTGCCTGGAGCTTCGACATCTCGGCGACGCAATCGCCGAGGATGATGCGATGCGACGGAGACTCGAAATTTGTGCGGGGCGCCCTTGCAGACGCCCCGCGACGCGACTCTACCATGACTCAAGAACTCTGACTCAGGCGACGCTGTCGGCGACGCGGGACCAAAACAACCGACTGACCGTCACAATGAAGCGGCAAAGTAAAAATCGACTTAACCCGCTGCTTTGGTGAGCAGACCGTTCGATATCCCTCGCGCGTGCCTCATCGCGTGCATACGCCGTGTTTTGCAGTGTATTTCCGACGTCCTCGCGTCGAGGATGCAATCACGGCCCCGAAAAGGCGTCAAAATTCTCTCGGAAAAAATTGCTTTGCCCTCGGAAAAAATTGCTGGCGCTGGCATGCTGTCGCACTAGGCAATTTTTGCCGGCCAAGATATTGATAAAGGCAACGGAAATTTTACGTATGTGGCGCGTTGAGCTTCCGCACTCTCGTGCGCCACGAACCGCGATCCGGGCCATGCCAATCCGGGACCTCAAAGGAAGGCCGCCATGCGTTACGATGACTTCCGCCGCAGCGACGACATCGAGGATCGTCGCGACGAAGGTGGTGGTGGTTTTGGCGGCGGGGGCGGCGGGTTCGGCCTGCCGATGGGCGGCGGCGGGCTCGGCATCGGCACCATCATCGTGCTGGGCCTCGTCGGCTATGCCTTCGGCATCGATCCGCGCATCCTGATCGGCGGCGCCGAGATCCTTACCGGCGGCGGCCAGGCGCCGAGCTACCAGACCGATCGCCAGTCGTCCTCGACCTCGGCCAAGCGCGGTGCGCCGACCGACGAGATGGGCAGCATGATCTCGGGCATCCTCGGCGAGATCGACGATCGCTGGAGCGAGATCTTCCAGGCCAGCGGCCAGAACTACACCGGCCCGAAGGTCGTGCTGTTCCGCAACGCCACCAATGGCGGCCGCTGCGGCCGGGCCGAATCGGCGATGGGCCCGTTCTACTGCCCGCCGGACCGCACCATCTTCCTCGACACCAGCTTCTTCCGCGAAGTCGAGACGCGCTTCCGCGGCTGCTCGGGCAAGTCCGCCTGCAACTTTACCACCGCCTACATCATCGCGCACGAAGCCGGCCATCACATCCAGAACCTGCTCGGCATCATCCCGCGCGTGACGCGGCTGCAGCAGCAGGCCGGCAGCAAGGCCGAAGCCAACGCGCTTCAGGTCAAGGTCGAGTTGCAGGCCGACTGCCTGTCCGGCGTCTGGGTCAATCGCGAGGCCAAGAAGCGTCCGAACTTCCTCGAGCCCGGCGACATCGACGCCGCGCTCACCACGGCGAGCGCGATCGGCGACGACACGCTGCAGCGCCAGGCCACCGGCCGCGTCGTGCCCGACTCCTTCACCCACGGTTCGGCCGCGCAGCGCAAGCAATGGTTCATGACCGGCTATCAGCAGGGCACGGTGCAGGCCTGCAACACATTCGGCGGCGGCGGATAGTAAGCTATTCGTGCCGTCATCCTGAGGTGCTCGCCTCTTTGGCGAGCCTCGAAGGATGGCGAGCCCGCGGCCCATCCTTCGAGGCGCGCAAGCGCGCACCTCAGGATGACGGCGGTGGGTGGGAAACAGGAGTGAAGTCGTGACCTCGATCGACGAAGCAAAACAATTCATCCCGCTCAACATCGCGGTGCTCACCGTCTCCGACACGCGTGCGCTCGCCGATGACAAGTCCGGCCAGACGCTTGCCGACCGCCTCACCGAGGCGGGCCATCATCTCGCCGCGCGCGAGATCGTCACCGACGACGTCGAGGCGATCCGCGACGTGATCCGCAACTGGATTGCAGATCGCGGCATCGACGCAATCATCACCACCGGCGGCACCGGCTTCACCGGACGCGATGTCACGCCGGAGGCGATCGAGCCGCTGTTCGAAAAGCGCATGGACGGCTTCTCGATCGCATTCCACATGCTCAGCCACGCCAAGATCGGCGCGTCGACGATCCAGAGCCGCGCCACCGCCGGCGTTGCCGGCGCCACCTACATCTTCTGCCTGCCCGGTTCGCCCGGCGCCTGCCGCGACGGCTGGGACGGCATCCTCAAGGCCCAGCTCGACTACCGCACGCGCCCCTGCAATTTCGTCGAGATCATGCCGCGGCTGGACGAGCACCTGCGCAGGCCGAAAGCGCAGGGCGCGACGGTGTGATCTTTTTCCTTCTCCTCTTGCGGGAGAAGGTGGCGCGAAGCACCGGATGAGGGGTACGTCTCCACACGACCACTCTCGTGGGGTGGGCAAAGCGAAGCGTGCCCGCGATTTTGTCTATTGGAAAAAGATCGTGGGCACGGCGCGAGAGCGCCTTTGCCCACCCTACGAGTTCGTGCTCGCGGAGACATACCCCTCACCCAAACGAGCTTGTCTCCACCAGAGTCGCTGCCCTCTCCCGCAAGGGGCGAGGGCGCATTCATGTGCATCTCGCTCGCTGCGAAAGCGTTACAGATCGCGTTCCCATGTCTCGCCGACCAGATCGACGCCGAAGCTGTGATGCGGCTCGGTCGCGACCATCTTGAATCCCGCGCTCTGATAGATGCCGCGCGCGGCGACCAGGATGCTCTGGGTCCACAGCGTCATCCTCTTGTAACCGCGCTCACGCGCACCCTGGATGCATTGCTCGACCAGCGCGCGGCCGACACCGAGGCCACGCGCTTTCTTCTCCACCTGCAACAGGCGCAGCTTGGCGATCTGGTCCGTAGCCTTGACCAGGAAGACCGAGCCGAGCGGCTCGCCTGCCACTTCCGCGATCCAGCAATGCTCGCGGGCGGCATCGTAATTCCTGATGAATTGCGCGCAGATCTCGGCCACCAGCGCCTCGTAGCCGATGTCCCAATTGTAATCGGCGGCATAGGCGGCCGCTTGTTTGGAGATGACCCAGCCCATGTCACCGACGCGATGGCTGCGCAGTATGACGGATGCGGGCGGGCTGCGGCGTTGCTCCAGCACCGCTTCGATGGTCGCCATGGCCTGTGTGAGGCGCGTTGCGTCGCCGGCCGGAAGCTGAGTCAGCATTGCGGCGACCTCGTTCTGCGATCCGAGGTTCAGCTTGGCGAAGGCCTGCCGGCCCTTGGCGGTGAGGCTGAGCTGGTATTGCCTGCGATCCGCGGGCAAGGGCTTTCGCGCGATCAGCCCCTTTTCGTCGAAACCTTGCACGATACGGCTGAGATAGCCGGGGTCGAGACCAAGCTCGTTTCCGATCTCTTTCGCCGCAATCTCGTCGCGCTGCGCCAGCTCATAGAGCACGCGCGCCTCGCTGAGCGAGAACGGACTCTTGCCGAGATGCTGGTCGAGCACGCCGAGCCTGCGGGTATAGAAGCGGTTGAAGGCGCGAACCGCCGCGATCTGGTCGTCGTGAGCGTCAAGTGGCATGGGTCACCTCGATACTTGCCATTGTCAAATAATTATTTGACTTTGGCAAGTATCGAGGTGGCCTCACGCGACCATGACGATCCGGCTGCGCAGCATCGTCCGGGACGACCGGCCAAGCCGTCGCAGCAGTCGAGCCTCGGACCTGCGGGCTTCGGGCGGATAGCCACCAATCCGGTCGTAATGATCGCGCGCGATCAAAAGTCCCTGGTCGCCGAGCGGTCCGGCGAGCTTGCGAACGACCGACCACAGCACGTCGCGGAATCCGGTATCGGCGTAGGGCGAGCGGGCATAGCGGAACACCGCCGCGCGGTCCCGCCCGCTGGCCGCAACGGCCTGGATGAATTGGGTGGTCTCGTCGATCCAGCCGGGGTCCAGCACCGCGCCGGCGGGGAGGAACATCAGCCAGGGTGAACGAGCCTGCTGTGCGCCTGCGGCCAGCGCGGCGCCTTGTGAGGATCCCTCGTAGTCGATGAAACGGCAGCCGGCGACATCGGCGACGCGCTCGATGACGCCATTATGGGTCCCGTCGACCAGCAGAACTTCCTTGATGACGCCCGCTGCAGCACCAGGGACCAGCGCGGCCAGTGTTGCGACTGCCGTCTGCTCGACACCTTCGGTCGGAATGATGACGCTCAGCATGATTGAGACTTCGATGTCCGCAATTCGGGAGAAGCGTAGCGCATTGTAATGCTGTCATAAACATGCTGCGCTGCAGAACGCAACTTTTCGCAGGTTTCGCGGGGTGCGATGGTAAACCTGTGCGAGGCCTCCGCAGCCGAATATGTCGTGCTGCCGTGGTCAAATTGTCGAATATTTCGGCAAATATCGGCCCGAAGGGCTTCGAGCGGGGCGGACGGGAAAATCGTGCAACCGACGTTGCGCAGACCGGGATGTGTCCGATGAACGCCGATCAACCTCCCACTCAACTTCCCTCGGGCGCGACGCCGACATCGCCGAAGCCGGATGTCGCGCCGACCTTGCGCATCCGCGCCGTGATGCTGGGCGAGCGCATCAATCCGTCCGGACTCGAGCTCGGATCGGTGGTCTCCTCGACGCCGGCGGCCTTCCGCGTCCATGCCGGGCTCGTCGTGATCTTCCGCTACGGGGTCGTGGTGCTGATCGGCCTCCTGCCTTCGGAGGAGAAAGTGCTGATCGACACCCTGAAGTCCCGTGTGACCGGCGCGCTCAGCCCTTATGAGGAGGAGGTCGCGCAGGCGCAGCTCTGCAAGGACGAGAGCGCCGAGGCGATCCAGCCGGGCGGGCCGATCTGCCTCGCCAAATTCTCCGACGAGCGGCTGCTGCTGATCGCTGACGCGCTCGCCAAGAGCACGTCACTCGCACGCGACGAGCGGCGCGTCGCCGCGGTCTTCGATGTCATCGAGCCTTTTGCGCGGGAACTCGCCGAGAAGGGCCGGACCTCGCGGCGGCGCAAAGGCATCCTGCAGCTCATCGGCAGCGCGCTGCTGGTCCAGCAGCGTGTTGCCGGCCGCGTTGCTGTTGCCGAAAAGCCCGATGCGCTCTGGGAAAAGCCCCAGCTCGATCGCCTCTATGCACGTCTCGAAG
>Ga0207426_1001271_pt1 | contig 22006 bp, 20 predicted proteins | sample AraplaMF_Cvi_mMS_FD_184265 | JGI IMG/M metagenome (GOLD analysis project Ga0207426, IMG submission 184265) | Arabidopsis root microbial communities from the University of North Carolina, USA - plate scrape MF_Cvi_mMS (SPAdes) (version 2) | ecosystem: Host-associated > Plants > Roots > Endosphere... | reverse complement strand
AAGAAGTGGGCACGCAACCGGCCTCGCGCTGCTGCCGGTAGCACCGATCTGTTTTGATCCGGTTGTGTTGGGCACGTCACGGGCGATCAGAGACACCGTGAGTTCACTCGAATACGACAACCCGTCCCTGCCGGACCTGCCGACGCGAACCATTCTGGCGCGGCTGCTGTCCCTGTACGAAGTGGCGCTGAGGCGCGGGGACGAGCCGGTGATCGATCTGGTCAAGGACGTTCGCCTGTAGAGGACGCACGAACTCCGGAGTGCGCTGCTCAGGAGATCCGCTCACCTGGGCCACCGCCGCCGCCCCGCTCATGCGTGGCTTTGACCCGGCCGCTCTGTGCGATGGCTTTCCAGGTGCTCACGCTGGTCGCGGAAGTCTGCGAAGTAGGTCAGGAGCGGCGGCGGATGCGGTCCAGGTCTGCGTCGAGGACGACCAGGTCTGGGTGGTCGCGAAGACGCTGCTCGCGTGCCCAATCGGCGAGGTCAGCTTTGTGAGCGGCCCGCACGGCGTCGAGGCTGACGTGGGTGAGGGTGGCGATGATGCCCATTTTGGTGTCGTCGAGGCCGTTGTGCCGGTTGGAGGGTGCGAGATGCCGGCCGCGTCGGCTGGGTACTACCGCTTGACGCGGCTGCGGATGGCGAGGCCGGCGAAGCCGAGCAGGACTGGTTCAGCGATGCGGGAAGCCATTTCGGTGTAGGTGCCGATGATGGTCAGGTTCTGGCCGGAGGAACGGAAGACTACCGAGTTGATGACCACCCGCAGAGCTTTCTCGAACCGCTTGACCGACATGCGCTCCCTATACGGACCCTTGGGGTTGACCGGCTCGGGGGTGTCGGTCGTCAGCGTGATGCTGCCGCTGGTGAGGGTGCCTGTGCTTTTCGGCTTCGGTTCGTCCTGCGGAAGGCCCCACAGCATCATCGCCAGCACGGTGGCGGTCATGGCTGCCAGCAGCCAGCCCAGGGCACGGGAGGTCCGCAGCCCGAAGAGGAACAAAGAACACGGTGATTACATTAGCGGCCTTAGGAAGTTCCACGGGCGATAGCTTCCACGATCCAGACCCAACGCATCCTTGAAGGATTCCCTTATCATGCCATTCGCAGTCACGCCTAGTGAAGTCATCGCGGCTTTCGGAGTTGATGGCGTAACGTACTATCCTCTCGATTCTTCGATCCCTGGACTCCGGCATGAGAAGACCGCGAAATTCTTGAGTTCGGTCGGGATCCCGCACGATGACGTTTTCATGTCGCGCGCCGAGGTCGGTGCAGCCGATCCGGAAATCATTGTTGTCGGAGAGAAGTTTGACGCGCAGGGGCGGATCTGCCCCCCTGAGGCCAGGGGATGGCTGGTGCTGGCCTATTTCTCGTACTCGCTTGTCGCTCTCGATCCCGCCGACGGACGAGTCTATAGCTTCCCGGAAGGAGAGGATTCGTGCATCCCGCTCCATCGAGACGTTGAATCTCTCACCTATTCTCTTCTGGCTCTCAAGAGCTTTGGTAATTCGGTTCAGGGCGAGGAAGACCGAGAATCTTCTGCCGCTCAGATGCGGAATTCCATTGAATCATTCGACTCGCTCCCCTTCGCTGACCCAGAATCAGAGTGGAACGTCATTTATGACGAGATCGAGGATGGCGTCTGGTAGGGCGGTTTCCGCTACTCCTTTCAGTTTCCGCTCAGAGCCCGCATACGTTTAAGAGGTGCTTGGGGGTGTCTTTCCGATCACCGGATCGTTCGTCCGGTCGTGAGGGATGGGGAGATTTCTGACGCAGCCTGGGCGGTGATCGCGCCGCTGCTGCCGCCCGCGGGACAGGCTCGCGGCCGATGGCGGGACCATCGCCAGGTCCTCGAAGTCATCGTGTTCAAGTTCCGCACCGGCCTGCCCTGGAGAGACCTGCCCGAACGCTTCGGCCCTTGGCAGACCGTCCACGGACGCTTCGCCCGCCTCTTCACAGCCGCCCAGACACGGGCAGAAGTGGACTGGCTGGTCGCGATCGATTCCACGATCGCGCGGGCCCACCAGCACACCGCCGCCAAAGGGGGCTCGAAGAACGTGGACTCGGACGCTCCCGCGGCGGACTGACCAGCAAGATCCACCTAGCCTTCGACGGACGAGGCAGGCCGCTGGCTTTCCTTGTCACCGCCGGCCCCCGCAACGACTGCACGCAGGCCAGAGCCGTCATCAGCCGCATTCGCGTCCCCCGACCGGGCCCGGGGCAGGCCCCGGACCCGACCCGAACGCGTCGTCGCGGACAAGGGCTACTCAGCCCGCACCTTCCGCGCCAACCTCCGCCGGCACGGCATCAAGGCCACCATCCCCGAACGCGCCGACCAGCTCGCAGGCAGAGCGCGCCGTCGTTGACGTCCCTGCGGGTTCAACAAGGCGGCCTACCGGCGCCGCAACGTCGTCGAACGCTGCTTCCACCGGCTCAGGTGACGGAGTGCGGCGGTGAATTACAGGGCTGCTGGCGCCGGACGGCCGCCCCGCAGCCGCACTTGCCACACCAACCCAGGGCGTGCAACCAGCCGCGGCGTGGTGTCTAGCGGGGCACGGCTCGTCGTGGTTGATGCGGGCCAGGACCAGGGTGTTCTTGGCCAGGACGTCCCAGTCGGCGGCCTCTAAACCCACGTGGGGCCGGCCCGGCAGCGGCCCCCGGGCGCCCCACGTGGTTGACGCCGACGGCCTCCTGGGGACGGCTCAGGCTGCGGCGTGCAGGAAGACGGGCACCTCGCGGTGACCGTTGCTGATCAGCGAAGCCAGCGGCCGCAGCTGCTCGGCCGGCGTGGCCAGGCGAAGGTCGGGGAAGCGCTCGAAAAGCGCTCGCAGAGCGGTCGCAACTTCGAGCCGGGCCAAGGGCGCCCCGAGGCAGAAGTGGACGCCGTGCCCGAAGGCAAGGTGATCCTGGGCAGCGCGAGTGATGTCGAACTCGTCGGGGCGTTCATACCAGTTGGGGTGGCGGTTCGCTGCGGCGAAGGAGGCGAGGATCGCATCACCCTTGGCGATGACCTGCCCACCCGGTAGGGAGATGTCCCGGAGGGCGAACCGCAAGGGCATGTGCTTGGCGGCCGGCTCCAGGCGCAGGGTCTCCTCCACCACGTCTTCCCAGGTGGCTCGTCCGTTGCGGATGTGGAGACGCTGAGCGGGGTGGACCAGCAGCGCGGTCACGGCCTGGTCGATGACGTTGACGGTGGTTTCATATCCCGCGCTGACCATCAGCAGGAGCGTGTCACGCAGCTCTCCTTCGGACAGGGCGGAGCCGTCGCCCTCCACATCCCGTGCGGCGATGAGGTGGGAGGTCAAGTCGTCACCGGGGCGACGCCGCTTGTTGGTTATGAGGGCGTCGAGGATGCCGTACAGCGCGGCCGCGTTGGCGTCCTCCTGCTCGGCAGTCAGGGTGGTGGAGAAGACGGCGTCCACGCACCGGCGGAAGGGCTGCTGCTGATCGGCCGGCAGACCCATGAGGTGGCTGATGACCTCGATGGACAGGGGATAGGCGAAGCGGTCGCGCAGGTCGACCGGCTCACTGGGTGCGGTGCGGTCCAGCTCGTCGAGTAGGCCGTGGACGAGTTGCTCGATGTGGGCCGTGAGCGGGGCGACCTTCCGTGCGGTGAGGGCCGGCGCGACGAGCCTGCGTAGGCGGCGGTGGTCGCCTCCGTAGGCGGTGAACATGTTCTCCACCGCCACCCACAAGGCCAGCGGCCAGTCCCTGACTGCCCGGTCGAACTCCGGCCAGTGCCGACGGCCGTCCTTGGAGACGTAGTCACTGTTCAGGAGCTCCCTGAGCAGGGTGGGGCTGGTGACCGCCCACGCATCGACACCGAGGATGACGACGCGAGCAGCCGGACCCCGGGCGCGAAGGACTTGGTGTTCGGCGTGCCGGTCGTTGGAGGCTGGGTCGAGGACGACGGGCTGCTGCGGCATGGCGGTGCTCCCTCAAAGAACAGGACAACTGGGAGGCTGGGAAGGGCACGGTGCCGACAGCAGAACGCCCGGCACCAGGGGCAGTTGCCGGGGCAGTCGGGTCAGCGTGCAACGGTGCGGCGGAGCAATGCACGGCATCCCCACCCTCCTGCGGCTATGTCTGCCACCGTCCGTACCCCGCCCGTCACTGGACAACGCGCGGGACCGCCAGATTCTGATGCATCATGCACACGAATCTCGGCTGGGGTGCGCGGGGTCGACGGAGTTTCCGGTGTGCTTGACCACCGCGGAAGAGGCTCACGCGGTGCCGGGCAGTGGGTTGCTGGCGCAGGGGAACACTTCGTGTGCGTGGCTAGGCGGGCGGGCGGCCGGACGCTGGGCAGGGGGATTGCCTCAGCGCCCGGCCTGGGGCACCGTCGTGCCGCCTGCTGCCGGGCCAGATCACAGGCACACGCCGGTCTGGCCCGGCGGACGGTTGCATGGCGCGGGGAGGCGGATGCACCGTCAGTGCTACCAAATCCGGACTCCGCCTGGATGGCAAGGCCCGGTCTTCACACGGACAATCACGTTCCGCTGGGCGAAATGGAGGTGCCTCGAACGCTGCGCAAAGTGAGATGGGCACCTGACGGACCTGCCATGTGCGACGTCACGTGCGGCTGATCGGTCTCATCTGTCCACGAGGATCAGGTGCCGCACCTGGAGCTCCGCGATCGTATGGCTGAGCACGACTTTGCAATCCCTATCGGGGTACGTGTACTCGCCGGCCTTCTCGTAGATCGGGCGCATCCTGTCGTCCGCCGCCACCTCGGCGTGGAGTTCGTGCAATTCGGGGTGGTCCGGATGCATGGCCACAGATTCGATGAGTTCCGCGGTCAACTCCTCTGCCCAGCCCTCCGTGTTCGGGGTCTGATCCCGGGGCTGGGACGAGAGCAGCATCGTGCGCATGAGGTTGGGGCGCGGTACTTCGGCGGCGCTGATGGCGGCGTGGGGGAGGAGAGCTGCGAACTGGTCGTTGTGGCTGTGGATGGTGTAGGCGAGGTCGGTGATGCAGGTGGGCTGTGGCTCCCGGAGGGCTTGTTGAAGTGCGGCCGGTGCTGAGGCCCCGGGGCGGAGCGGCGATGCGGCCAGCGGCTCGCACCCCAGCGCGCGCCGGAAGAGCGCCGCGCGGGCTCGCCACGTCATCGTCAACAGGGCTGCGATCTCTTCGAGTTCGTCGACCGTGGCCTGTCGCCTGCTGTTTTCGATGTCCAGGTAGTACGGCTTGGAGACGCCGAGGTGCTTGGCAAAGGCCTCTGCAGAGAGGCGCCTTCGCTTCGGCCCGGGGCCGATCGGTTTGCCCCGCCGGTCGGTGTCCTGTGGGCACCTGAGTTCGCGGTGGCGGACAAGGAGGCTCTTGAGCAGGTCGTTGCGGTGCATCATGCCGGTGTAGGGCTCCTTACTCGGGCGGTCGCGGCGCCGCACTGTGACATACCGTAGGTAATTACGGTCAAATTCTGTTGCCCTAATCTAGATACCGATAAATTTTTGGCCTGTTCATCCGCTCGCGCCCGTTCGAGAATCACAACCTGCGGATGCGGAGCGTCGCGGGGATGCCCCATCCGATCCACGGTGAGGGGGATTCTTATGCTCGGCACGACAACTGACGCCCCGTCAGATGGTGCAGGGGCCGTCGTACGGCGCGCCGTTGACGTCCTGCTCGCACTACAGACCCGGCAGCAGCAAACAGGCCGGGCCGTGTCCCTGCGCGAGGTCGCCACACAAACCGGCCTCACCAGCGGCACCGCCTGCCGCTACCTCCAGGCCCTGACGAGCACACCCATTGTCCGCCAGCCCGAACCGCGGGGCGCCTACATCCTGGACTGGCTCACCCCGCCGGAACGACCACAGCCCAGCCCCTCACAGGCCATCCGGCGCGCCCTGATCAACTTGCAGACGAGGACCGGTCAAACGGCCCTGCTCTACGCCCCTTACCTGATGGGCGAGCACCCGGAACGCATCGCCGTGGAACAGCAATGGGGCATGCGACCCGCTATCGACCACGAGGCCCTGCACCTTGCGCCGTTGGGCTGCGACCCGCCGGGACAGGTCCTGGCCGCCGCGATGAAAGACCCCGGAGTCCGCATCGACGCCGAACTACGCGAGATCCGCCACGCCGGATACGCGATCGGCCCCTCCGTCCTGGACGGATACGACGCCATCGCAGCGCCCGTGTGGCGCGGATCCATCGCGGCCGGCGCCGTGACCCTGATGCCGGGGCACTGGCAGATGCAGTCGCCCAGGACTCGCAGCGACTGCATCAAGGCGGTGATGGACACCGCGGGCACGATGAGCGGCCACCTCACACGCCGCATGGCCATGCGCGCGGCCTGACCGGCGGCCCCACCGAGGAGTCCACCATGCCTCCAGGCCCGCCACGCCCACCGGCGCGGCACTCCACGCGCCCACCACACCAGCACAGCAGCCCCCAGGCCGTATAGCCAGCTCTCCCCAAGCGGGCTCAGCTCCACCGGCAGCCGGTCTCCGGCCGCACGCAGCTCAGCCCGCCATCACCCCACTGATGAGAAGGGCGCACATGCTCACCACACGCACCCCCGAGCAAAAGAAATCGTCGCGGGCCCAGGCCCTCTACCAGGTACTCGCCACAATGGCGAACCTCGGCCGCGGCCCCCACTCCATCCAGGCCCTCACCCGCCACACGGGTCTCGCCCGCCCAGCAGTCCGTCACGAACTCGAAGGCATGGTCGAGGCCGGACTGTGCACAGTGTCCACAGCGATGCCCGGCCACTACGAGCTGACCATGCGCGTCGTCGGCACCAAGTCCACGTGGCTGCTGCACGCCCTGCCCACCGTCGAGGCATACACCCACGACCAGCTGCGCGACCTGCACCAAGCCACCGGCCAGGTAGTGCTGCTACACAGCCACACCCTGCTACCTCCCGTCCGGATCTGCGTGGACCACTACCACGGCGACAGAGGCGACTTCATGGAGCAGCTCGCCGCGCATCCGACTGCGGACGCGCGCCTGCGCCAGGCCCCACTTGGGGCCGACGCGCCCGGACTGGTCATCAAGGCACATCTCGATCCGTCCACGCCCCAGCACACCAGCCTCCAGCGCATCCGAACGGCGGGCTACGCGATCACCAAAGCCGCACTTCCCGGCTGGAGCCTCCTGTCCGTGCCGGTCCACGCCAGCCCGGCCTCCCTCGGGCTGTGGGAGCTCACCGGAATCGGAGTCGCCGGAGCGGTCTCCCTGGCTGTTCCCACACCCGACCTCGACCCCAACCTCATCCCGTGGCTCAACCAGCTGGAGCGCGCGGCCCTCGAACTCGCCCCACCCGAAGGCGGCTGCCACCCCTCCTTCATGCATCGCGTCGCCTAACCCGCCTGACGGCATCCGCATGACCAACGCACCCCACAGCAGCGCACACGGCCGGCCATGCCAAGCCGGCCCTCGCGCAAAAAAGCGCCGCCTCCCGCGAACAGCTCTTGGGAGGCGGCGATGAGATAGCTCCAGCAGCCGAGCTGACGCTCGGCCTGGCTGGCCGCGAACCGACCGGTGAGCCACCACCGGACGGACTGCGGCCTCAACACCCCGTGGGCCGGGTCGCCACCCGGTCCACGGGCCCGGTACAAGCCCGGGTCCATCACTGGTTCTGCCGAACCACCCCGCCGTAACGGGGTTTTCTGCGCCTGAAATCAGGAGTCGCGTACCCCATGATGCAGCACGTCTGCGTCCGCTGCCAGAGCCTCCAGGCAGCCACACACAACCCAGACACGCCCGACCCCACACAGCCCGAAACCGTTCCCTTGGTCAAGAACGCCTCTGACCAGCACGTATCCACGACCTGCTCCCGCCGCCTGCGCCACGCCAAAGACTTCATCGACGCGGTGAGATGGACGGTCAAGCACCATCCCAGAGCCAACGACACCACCCTCACCGTCGCCTACGACTTCGCCGCCCGCATGCCCGACAGCAAAGACGGCCACGTTGCCTACACCCTGGCCACCATGCACCGACGCCTCGGCATAGCCCGCAGCACCGTCGCCGACCATGTGGCGATCCTGCGCGAACTCGGGCTGCTGTGCTGGGTCGAACACGGCTCCCAGCGCAACGCCCTGCGCACACGGCTGGGCAACCGGTTCACCGCCGGCGTGGGCTACCGCCCCACCGCCACCATCTACGCCCCCTGCGCCCCGCCCGAGTACGACCGGGCCCACGGCCAACTCCGTGACGGAACCGGATACCACTCCCGCATTCGCGCCTACACCCCGCACGGACGCCTCCAGGCCATCGCCAACGCCCGCGCCCGCCAAGCCCGGCGGACCCCTTCTTTCCACACCCGCACCCCGTACTCACCTGCACGTAGGGGAGAGGGATCAAAAGACAGCGCGGCGCGGCCGCCGCGCGCGACCACTCCCTTGTCCCAGGCACGGCGCAAATCCACCGGGGTCACACCCCAGGAAGCTGCCGCCGGCATCGACCACGCCCAGAGCGTCCGGCTGGAGATCTGGTGGACGCAGAGCACCTGCACGCGCCAACTCGGTTTCGCACTGCGCCCCCTCATCCATGGCGGATACACCTGGCAGGAGACCGCCCGCGAACTCGCCCGCTGGCACGTGCGCACGCGGCCGAACAACGCGGCCGCCTTCATCCGCGCCGAGCTGCGCCGTCGCGCCCACACCGGGCAGCTCCACCTGCCTGAGGGGAGCGTCAAGCCCTACCGTCAGGCACCGGCCGACGAGACCGGTGACCGCCACAGGGCGATGATCCAGAGCAAGTGGGCCCAGTACGGGCCCGCCTTCGCCCACTACCATCAGACGCTGGCAGCGCCTCTCCGTGCGGCTCTGCGGCAGTTCAGCAGCCCACGAGCCCCGCAGTCCTCGCTGCCACGGCCGCGGCTACGGGAGTCCGAAGATCTCTTCCACCGTGCCCGCAGCACACCGCAGGAGCCGCGGGATATCTACCGGTCCCGGGCATGGGGCCTACGGGATGAGCCGGCACCGCCCCCGGCCGTCAGCGGAGAGGAGGACCACCAGCTGTGGGCGGAATTGGCGGAACATGCGCAGGCCGCCGCCGTCTTCCAGCGACTGCGAGAGGAGTTGGCGAACGCCGCGGTCTCAGACATGCCCGCCCAGCAGACTGGCCGTCCTGGGCAAGCGGGGAGCTTGCGGTGACGCGGTCAGCGAATTCGGGCACCCAGGCGATGTGCGTGCCCGACCGCCCCAGAGTCGCCGCGCTCGCCGCCGCCAGGTCCTGAAGAGGGGTCGACCTCAGCGGAACCAGCGCCCTTACCCTCGCGGCGCGAGGGAAAGGGCGATCGCTAGGCAGCTCCCTTACTTCCACCGCATTCCGAGGGCGCTGAGCTCGTCGCGGCGCTCGGCGGCCAACGAGAATGCCCTCTTACGGCTGTTGGCGATAAATGAGCCCAGCCCCACGGCGTGCGTCTGCCCGCTCTCGTCGGTGATGTGTTCGATGTGGGATCGCTGCACGTTCAGGTGCCCCTCACGAGCCCTGTAGCGGGCGGCGGCGGCAAGGTTGATCCGCCACATCTCCATCCGGGAGCGGCGTGGGGCGGGTTTGTCCTCTACTGGTTCGAGGCGGAGGCTGTTCTCCAGGAACCACTGCTGCGGGGTGGTGAGCTTGTCCCACCCGGTCCGCTGTGCCTGGATCCACCGGCCCAGGTCCTCACCCATGACCACGATCTTGTCGTCGGGGCCGGGCAGTGCGCCGGTCGCTTCAAGATGTGCTTTGGCGAGCCGGTAGGCCCGCTGCCAGGTCACCGGCCAGCTCGGGCACCAGCCCGGGTCGATGTCCTCCAGCTTGTCGCACCGCTCCTGGGTCAGTGCTCCGGCGACGTCCTTCACGGGCAGGCCTTCTTCCCGCAGCCGGACGTTCTCGGCAGCGCGGCGTCCGGCGGCGCGCTGGTTCTTCAGCCAGGTGCCGACCGGGTATCCGTTCCACGTCGCCTCGACCGGGGCGGCCAGCCCAACGCCGTGTTCGGTGGCCCAGGCGCGGGCTGCGGTCAGGCCTTCCTCGAATGCGACGTCCGGGTGGCTCCAGACCATGCCGAGCGTGTCCAGTTCAGCGATGCGCGAGTCGCTCATCCGGTTGTCCGCGTAGGCCCTGCGTGCGTCGGCGATCCACACCCCCAAGGGGAAGTCCCGGGGGCAGTCCTTCCATCCCCGCGGGGTGCGGAAGTCGTACGGCACGCGCAGGTCGCCGGCCCTGCGGACGTACGCGTTCGCGGCCTCGATCCCGGCGCGCCAGTACACCTTTTCCGGCTCCAGCGACCGCATCTTGATGAACTGAGCGAGGAGGGCAGGGTCTCGCGGTGTGGAGAACCTGAGCATGCTCAGTGCCGGCGCGCCCACCTCCTGGTCGCCCGTCTCGCCTTGCCCGGCCCCGGCGGTCTCGCCGGTGGCCTCGCGGGCGGTGGGGGTGGGGCGGCTCCTGGCCTGTTGAGGGGCCAGGGCCTCGACGATGCGGGCGTCGTGCGCGGCCAGCGCCGCCAGCAGTCGGGCGAGGCCGTCGTAGGCTCGGCTGGTGAGCATCTGGTCGGGGGAGTCGTCCGGACCGAGCAGGATCGGTACGATCAGCTTGGCGACCTTGCCCTCGCCGGGCTGCATACGCAAGGAACGCCCCACCGCCTGCACGAGGTCGGGCATTGAGCCGCGCATGTCAGCCCAGTACACCGAGTCACACGCCCGGGTGTCGACACCTTCCCCGAGCATCTTCACCGAGGACAGCACGCGTTTTTCCGTGACGGTGCCGTCGGTGGCGATGCCGGACTCGAACTCGCCCAGGACGCGGTCGCGTCGGGCGGGGGAGTGCTCACCGCACAGCCACTGGGCCCACACGCCGTCCGGGTGGGGGTAGAGCTGGGGGGTGTCTGCCCACAGAGTGGCGGCGACTTTCCGAAGGCCTGCGGCGAAAGCCTCGGCCTCGTGGGTGCGCTGGTGGAAGACCAGGGTGTTCGTGCAGTCCTCTTCCGAGATGGCCTTCATCAGGGCGGTCTGGAGCGTGGCCAGTCGCGCCCCGCGGACCTCTGCGGAGCTGGAGTCCTTGCTCAGCAGGTCCCCGGAGTGCCACTGCGGGTCCCTGATTTCGACGCACACCACTTCGTAGGGTGCGACCAGGCCGCGGCGGATGCCCTCGGCCAGTGGCAGAGAGTGGCTGACCCTGCCGAAGGTGCCGTCGGGGTCGTCGTCCATCGATGCCACCTCCGTACGGGCCTCGCTTGAGTCGCCGGTGATGTCCCACACTCGCGGCGTGGCCGTCATGTACAGCCGCCGAGCGCCCTGGACGCGGGAGTTGTCGTGCACGGCGGCCCACGGCTTCGCGGCGCTTCCTGATGTGCGGTGCGCTTCGTCCACGATGATCAAGTCGACCGGCTCCAAGGCCACGCCGGAGCTCGTTTCGCCGCGAAAGGCCCGCTCGATCAGTCCGCGCCGTTCGGGGAGGATCGCTCCGCCACTGACCTTCGCGGTTGCCTGTGGCGCCAGGGAGGCGTAGGTGGCCAGAATCGCGACCTTCTTCTGGCCGCGGGCCCACTCCACCAGTTCGTCGATGTCGGTGGTGTTGGGAAACGCTGCATCCTCACCGCGCAGTGAGGAGACGCCGAAGAGCGGGGCGTGCCAGCCGGCCGCGCGCCAGGAGGCGGCGGTCTGGGTGAGCAGGCCGAGGGTCGGCACGAATTCCAGGACGCGGTTGGCATGCAGTTCGATGGCGGTGCGGGTGGCAATGAGCGACTTGCCCGATCCAGTGCACCTCACCAGCTGTGTCCGCAGACCGGAGGCCGGCATCTCCTGGATCGGCTGGAGAGTCAGGTCTGCCACCACCGCGTCGATGGCTTCGATCTGGTCGGGACGGGCGTGCTGCGTGCTCACTGTTCCTCCACCTTCACGAAATGGCCCGGAAATTCGGCACCCAGGGGCACCGCTCCGATATCGACAGAACGTACGCTATTGTGCGTTTCATTGCAACCTGGTGTGCGATCCATGGTACGTTTGGTGGTGGAGGTGATCTGCTGTGCCCAACGAGCAGGACAAGCTGTTCGCATCGGTCGACGCACTGCTGGAACAGGTGACGGTCGAGGACGGACTTCCGGAACCGGCGGAGCGCAAGCGCCTGCGTGAGGCCGGCGGGCTGAGCCAGGATCAGGTCGCGCGTGCACTGTCGGTCCGGCGCGAGACCATCACCGGCTGGGAGCTGGGCCGGAGCGAGCCGCGGCCACCCAAGCGCGCCGCCTACATCCGGCTCCTGGAGGGCCTCGCCGAGCGCTTCCCCGCCAGCCCGCCCCCTGCCCCGGCAGAGCCGGCCGCCGATACCGGAGCGCTCGCGCCGGTCGCCACACCGGAACGGCCCCAGCCGACCCCGCCCCCAGCACCGCCGACGGCCGCTCCGGCAACGCCCCGGCCCGCTGCCGCCGCCAGGCCGTCAGCGGCGTCGCGCCGCCCGGCCGCCAAGAAGGCCATCCTGAAGCAGCCACCCCCCGCGGCGGACCCGCGCTTTGCTCACGGTCCGCTGGCAGTGCTGGACAGCGACGGATCGGCGTACTGCGTCGGCGGTCTAGTACTCGACTGTCCGGCCAAGACCTTCCCCGCCCTGGTCGAATGGGCCCTGCACGAGGCGAAGCTGGGCGCCCCGCGGCTCAACCGCAACGGCAAGGACGCCGACCCCCTGATCGTCATCACCGACGAAGCCGCCGAACGCCTCGGCCTCCCCGCCGCCTTGGAGGACCGGCGCGGCCTGCGTCTGCCCGACGACCACAAGGTCATCAAGCAGCTCACCAAGGCCAAGTGGAAACTGACCAAGCGCGGATTCGGACCCTGGCCCCGGATCTACCGCCCCGCCGAGGGCGGCAGGCGGCAGTGCGTGCAGTTCGCGATCCTTCCCTGGGGCGCACTCGACACCCGCTCCTGGGGCGACACCGGACAGCTCCCGCCGGCCGACATCGCGGCCGTACTCGGCACCTACGCCACCCGCGTCATCACCCCCCGCGGCTCCACCGCCGTGTGCGGGCTGGAGCTGATGAGTGCGCTGCGCCCGCCCACACGCGCTGTCAAAGACGAGACGACCGGCTCGTGGGTATCGGGGCCGAACCCGGGCTCCCTGACCGAGCCGGTCGACCCCGCACCACCCGAGGCACCGGCCGAACACCCGCTGGTCGCCGCCGTCTACCCCCGCCACCACGTGCGCACCCCCGACCAGGTCATCGACGAGGAGGCCTACGACTGGTTCCGCGCGCTGACCGACGAGGAGTGCACCCAGGGCTACACCCACGCCGTCGGCATCGACGTGAACATGGCCTTCGCCGCGGCCGCCAACCGCCTCGTCATCGGCACCGGCCCCGCCGCCCACGTCAAAAACCCGGCCTTCGATCCGAAACTGCCCGGCTCCTGGCTGGTCGACCTCTCCCACATCGACCTCGACCCCCGGCTGCCCAGCCCATTCACCCCCAAGGGCACCCGCCCGACCGGGCCCGCCTGGTACGCGACCTCGACCGTCGCCTACGCCGTGGAGCTCGGAGCCCAGGTGCAGCCGAGCGAGGCATACGTCCGCCACGAGACCGCCGCCTACTTCGACCCCTGGTACGCCCACCTGCGCGATGCCTACATGGCCACGATGGCCGACCTCGGCGTCGAATCCGGCATGAGCGCCGCTGACTTCCTCACCGCGATGGCCCGGCACAAGGACCTCGACCCCGGCCAGGCCGCCGTCCTTTCCGCCATCAAGTCGACGGTCAAGGGCGGCATCGGCAAGCTCCGCGAACGCCCCCAGGGCGCCAGGCACAAGTTCGGCGAACCGTGGCCGGCCCTCCAACGCCCCACCTGGAGCCCGCACGCCCGGGCGGAGCTGATCGCCAAGGCGCGCACCAACCAGCACCGCAAGCTCATGGCCTTCGCCCGCGCTGGCCTGTTCCCCGTCGCGATCCTCTCCGACTGTGCCGTCTACCTCTCCCACGGCCCCAGCCCGCTCGACTTCATGCCCCACTCCCCTGACGGCAAGCCCCTGCCCGGCGGCTTCCGTCTCGGCGTCAGCCCAGGGATGGTCAAACACGAAGGCACCCGCGACTTCCTCTGGCTCGCCCAGACCATCGAGGATGAACAGATCAACCCCGCCCGCCACATCAAGGGCGACGACGCCCCCGACAGCGGAGAGTAGGAGCACCCGTGGGCATCTTCGGCGACAGCCTGGAGAACGCCGCAGCCGCCACCGCCACCCGGCCGATCCCCAAGTCGGCCGGCGCGCAGATGCGGTTCCTGGTCAAGCAGCACAAGGGCTCCACCAAAGCCGTTGCGCAGCTGCTCAGCATCTCGCAGCGCACGGTGGAGCGGTATGTCAAAGACCAGATCCGCCGGCCCCGCCGCGAGCTCGCCGCCCGCATACAGCGCGAGGTCCGAAAGCGGTGGCAGCCGAAGATCCGTCAGAAGGCCCAGCAACGTGCGGCCCAACGCACCGGGATCACCATCGAGGCGCGGGCACGGTTCGGCTTCACCGCCGCGCCCGGCACGACCGATGACGGACGGATCCGGCTGATCACCCAGCACCTCCCGCCCACCTACGCCGCACGGCTGTTCAACGCCCAGTCCGCCGGCGCCACCGAGCAGCAATTGCAGAACATCGCTGCCGAGGGCCTACAGGAGATCTACTTCAAGGACCGCGGTCGCCGGGCTGACGGCCTCATGGTCGAGTTCACCGACATCGACTATGTGGAGCTCGACTATAGTTAGTGCTTTTTGAGTGTCCGTGACGTCCGCCGATTGTGACTGAGCGCTTCAGTTGGCCAGTTGAGAAAGGGTGGCGAGCCCACACCGTCCGCCCAGCCAGCCTCGCTGTCAGCACTCTGTGTCATTATGCGGACGCGTCCCAGGGGAGTGGGTCGCGGTCTAATTGCCAGGGGGTTGGGATGGGCGCGGGTACGGAGCCGGACGGCTCGTCCAGGTCCGACGAGGAGTGGGAGCGGTTTGTGCGCGAGTCGGTGGCGGGTGCCGTCGACGCGCCCAAGGAGCCATCGGCGCGGGCCCGCGCCGTGGCGAAGCGGCTGCGCGCGGAGCCCGGCCGCGGTCTGGAGGGCTGGCGCAGCTACACGCCCCCGCGGCCCAAGCGGCGCACGGGCTGGTACGTGTCTGGGTTGCTGGCCTCGCTGGTGCTGCTGGTGGTGGCGCTCGCGCCGGGGCGGATAGTGGACCTGTTCGCCGGCGACGACCCGGGCTCCCCACCGCTGGCGGCCGAGACCGCCCGCCCGAGCCAGGCTCCTCCGGCGGAGGCGGCCCAACGCCCCACCATGGACAAGCCGTTCCGCGGCTCGCCGGCGGCGGGCTGGGCGAGCGGAGCGGCGGGGATCACCGTGCCGAAGGCCGGGGCGGTCGGCTGGATGAGTGCGGCCGAGGTCGAGCGGGCCCTCGCCCGCACCCGGGACTTCATCGTCGCGTCCGGCCTGGAGCGCGGGGTGCTGCGGGGGGCGCGCCCCGGGAAGGCGATTGCACTGATCAACCCGCACCAAAAGGACGTCCAAGATCTTTTGAAATCCGCTTTCCGTACCCCGAGCGAGAAGAACGACCCCCTCCTCCTCTTCAGTCGCTTCCAGCCCTCCCGCACCCGCCTGGTCGGCGACGTCGTGAAGACCCGTGGCCGGCTCACCTATCGGGAGGGCGAGCGCGGCGCACTGCAGGTGACCGCCGACGTCACCTTCGTATACCCGGTCACCCGCGCGGACGCGGGCGGTAACGACGAGATCGTGCGCACGATCGTCCGGCGCGAGCTGGTCCTGAGCTGGGACGACCCTGACAAGGTGATCACCGAGCCGGGCACGTTCTCGATCGTCTCGCAGAAATACGACATGACCAACGGCGGCTGCGGCGCCCCAACGGGCTACTTCACCCCTCCCTTCGGCACGGATCGCCAGGCGGACGAGGCCGGCACGGAGATCGACCCGTACGACCGCAGCGCGCCGGTCGGGCGGGGCGAGTCCTCTGGGGACGAGTGCCAGAGGGCGACCCGGTCCTAGCGGGCATTACTCGGTGGCGGCCGCCCAATCCCGAGGGCAGTGAACGTCCAGCCGTCGATCCGCTCCCGGCGCGGCGCCAGGCCGGTCGGCCGAGGACCGCGTGCAGCCGGGCGGCGACGTGCACGAGCGCCAGCCAGGACTTGTCCGGCCGATCATGCTGGAGTCAGACCTGCCGCGAGTACCTGCGCCTCGGAGCCACTCGTTGACATGCGCCGCAAGTATCTTGCGGCGCATGACAACGACTGACTATCTTGTACCGCATGACAAAGGGGCTGCCCGCCAACGGTGACCAGCGTCGTAGCCAGCTGCTGCGCGGAGTGCTCGATCTGTGCCTGCTGTCGCTGATCGCCGAACGGCCGCGCTACGGCTTCGAGTTCGTGGCGGCACTCGCCGACAACGGGCTCGATCTCGTGAGCGAAGGCAGTATCTATCCGTTGCTCGCCCGGCTGGAGCGGGATGGGGTCATCTCCTCGTACCGCGCCCCGTCGGCCAGCGGTGGCGCCCCACGCAAGTACTACCGCCTGACCGAAGCGGGACGTGCCGAACTGGCGAGCGGCCGGGCTGTGTGGCACGCCTTCAGCGGGCGTGTGGGGCGGATCCTGACCGCCACCGAACCCACGGGGGGAAGCGCACCATGACGAACCAGCGAACCATGACGAACCAGCAGATACTCGCGGTCTGCCGCAGCAACTGGGAGTACCGGGGCATCGACGACGGATCCGTCCGGGAGATGCTCGACGAGCTCTCCGCTCATCTGGAGGACGCGGTGGCCGCAGGCCGCACGCCCCAGGATGTCGTGGGCGACGACGTCAAAAAGTTCGCCGCGTCCTGGGCGCGGGCCCGCGCTCCGTTTGCCCGCCGGCTACTGCGCACGGCGGCGATGGTCTGCTTCGTGATCGGCTGGCTGATACTGGCCAGGTGTCTGGTCCGGTGGACCACCGAACGGGTCGTGAGCGTTGACGATGTCGCATTCTGGGCCGTCGTCGCAGCGGTCACGGTCGCCTGGGAGCTGCGGCGCGGTAGCCTGGGGCTCGGTAGGAACCTGGCGGTCGCCCTTGTTGCCGGCTTGGCCGCGGTGCTGCTCTCCCAGTGGCTGGGGGGCGACGAGGCGCTGTTCACATTGCCACTGTGGGCGGCCCCGGTGCTGCTCCTTCCCGGACTGCCGTACGCCGTCGCCGATGCGCGGGGCAGGAAGAGCACCGCGCCCAGCGTCGACTAGCCGGGCTTCGTCACGCGTTATGACAAGCGCGGTTACGTCTTCCTTGGCATTGCCACAGCAGCGGCCCTGGTCATCTGGCTTCGTACATGATCGCCCGGACAGGTCCTAGTAGACGGGGCCGTTGGCTTTGTTCACGAGTTTCGGTTCTGGCTCAACTTCTGTGGAGCTGGACTACGCCCCTTTGCCTTCGCCGGGCAGAGGCCGCTGGCATGCAGGTCCGACGGCGCTGACACAGTCAGGTGTTGTGGTGGTGCGGCTACTTCGCGTTCTGACGGGCGCCGTCGTCCCCAGTCAGCGGCGGTGAGCTTTCGGGCGGTTTCGCTCGGAAGGGGTCCAGCCCTGCGGCACGTTCGTGATGCGGCAACCGCGACATTTTGGAGACCAGTGCCCACATCTCGCGTTCGCAGGCCAGCTTTCCCGGCAGGAGGAGGCCGAGGGATTCGGCGAGCGGTTTGCGTCCTGTGTTAACCAGTGCTCGTACAGCCGCGGACCATTCGTCGGTTGCCGACACGGCCGCGCGGTACCACACCGGAATCAGGAGGCCTGGCACGGCAACGGCCGTGAGCAGCAGCGGGACATCGGGGCGGGCCGCGGTCAGGGCTGCCGCCGCGCAGAGGACGACGGCGCAGTGGCCGTAGAGCAGAGCTACGAAGAAGTCGACGTTTGCGCGCGCGAGATCGACCTGTCGGCGAACCTGCTCCGGCGCACTACCGGTCAGTTCGTTCCACAACACCTGCGTGTCGAGGCGGAATCGGTCGTAGCCGAACTCCTCGAACCGCCGAATCGCATTGCCCAGCATCGTCGGTGCCAACTGGGCGTCGACTGGGTAACGAGCGAGTCGTTCGCGGAGCAGCGCGCGCTGCACAGCCGTACGCCGCCGGTCTTTACGGGCGGCTCGGGCGATCCGTGGGTTAGCGCGCAAGGCGGTCAAGCGGGCGGTGTCATCCGGCGTCAGCCGGTCCTCCGGCTCCTGGCGCTCCAGCCGAAGCAGAGTGATGCGGTCCTGCAGATCCTGCTTGGCCTGCCGTCGGCGAGCGCGCCCGTACGCGCAGAGCGCGCTCGGCCAGAGGGCGTACCCCTCCAGCACGCGGTAGAGGGGATTCTGCAAGGCGCTGAGCGTCAGCCCGAGGAGTACCGAGACGGCCAGCACTCCGACAGACAGGGGCGTGGCACCCGTTGACCACAGCTTCCCGGACCAGCCGGTGCGCCACAGGCTCGGCCAGACAGCGACGACGAAGAGGCTCACGTTCAACGCGGTCGGCAAGAGCCATCCCACCAGAACTGTCCATGCGCCGCCGAGAACGCTCCTGGCGATGTCACCCATGCGTCACCACTCGTCGTCATCGTCGAAGGGTGGTCCGGGCGGTGTGCTCGCAGCCGAGCCGGGAGGCTCGCAGTAGTCGACCTGGGTCAGCGGATGACTCTGCGGGAATGCCGGTTCCGCGGCGGCCTCGCGCAGCGCCGCCACGAACCCCCGGCAGGTCTCGTACCGGTCGTCCGGCGTCTTGGCCAGCGAGCGGGCGAAGACCGGGTCGACGGCCGGCGGCAGATCCGGCCGCAGCGTGGTGAAGACCGGCGGCGGGTCATACATGTGCGCCCACAGCAGCGCCATGTCGTCCTCCCGCCGGAACGGCGGCGCCCCGGTCAGCATTTCGAAGACCACACAGGCCAGGCTGTAGACGTCGCACCGGCCGTCCACCGGGCGGCCCGAGATCTGCTCGGGCGCCACGTAGTCCAGCGTGCCGACGAACTGGCCGACGTTGGTGAAGTCGATCAGCGATAGCGACTTCTTCGTCAGCCCGAAATCGGCCAGATAGACGTGCTCGGGGCGGTCGCTGTCGGTCCCCTCGGCGACCAGGATGTTGCCCGGCTTGACGCCCCGGTGCACCAGGTCGTGCGCATGCGCCGCGTCCAGCGCGGAGGCCACCTGCAGGCCGATCCGGCACGCGGTCTCCAGGGAGAGCGGCCCGTCCCGGGCCAGCAGCGTCGCCAGGTCCCGGCCCTGGACGTACCGCATGGCGATGTAGAGCATGCCCTCGGTCTCGCCGGCCTCGAAGACCGGCAAGATGTGCGGATGGTCGATCGCCGCGGCCACCTGCGACTCGTGCACGAACCGCTGCCGGAAGGTGTCGTTCCGGGCGAGCTCGGGCGCCAGCAGCTTCAACGCCACCGTACGGCCGAGCCGCAGGTCCTCCGCCCGGTAGACCACCGACATTTCGCCCCGGCCGATTTCGTCCTGCAGCAGGTACTCGGCGATCCGTGCTCCCTCTGTGCCCCTCCACTCCCCTCCAGCCTGGTCTTCTCGCCCAGTCAATCAGCCACCACCTTTACACCGGGATCCGCTTCAGGATCGCCTCGAAGCCGCCACCGCAGCACGGAAACCACTAGAGAGGAGGAGGCAGAGCCCAACGAGCCGCTCCACCACCCGAAGCCTACCCAAATGGGGTGGAAACTGGATGTTTTGCCACTGGGGGTTGCGGCGCTTTGGTCAGGAGAGGTCCTGAGGAAAGCAACCCTGCGCTCGCGACGCGGCCGCTGGAGTGACCCAGCAAGCACAGGTGGGCAGCTGCAGTGCTGTGCGACGGCCCGCTCGGCGGCCACGCTGAGGTTATGCCACAGGTGCCATCAGCCCGCGACCTGAGCGGCCTGCGGATCCCGGCGGCCGCGCGCGAAGAACCTTGCTGACCCGCTGGGAACGACTCAATCCTCACCCATTGGCCGCTTCACAGAAGCTGAGCCAGAACCCGAGAAGGAACAGCCCCACGCTCCGGCCCTCACGAGGGGCTCGGTACGGGCTCCCGGTAGCGTCACTGGGGCACCCACATCGGAGGAGAGCACCCACTCGTGAACCTGGGCATCATCGGGCAGGCAGCCGGACTGTTCGCCCTCACCAACATCTTGATCCTGGCGCTGTTCGACGTTCCTCCTGGTGCAGGGTGAGAGGAGGCCCGCGTCCCTGCTGGGTTTCCCGTCGTCACGCGGGCGAAGAGAGCTGAAGCCTTTGTCGGCAACGGTGAGGGGAGCAGTCGCCCGGGACCAGGGCCGTCATGGGGCATTGAAGGGTTGTACGGAATCCCGCGGACATGGTGATCATGCCGGCGCCCCACGACGCGCGCTGCGGCGCCCACATGCGCGCCGGGCACACCCGCCTTCTTGTCGTGGCGCGGAAGCGACCCGCTTCAGGAACGTGTTGTGTCGAGGGGCGGCGACGGCATATGGCGCGGGCCTCGGCCGGGCCTCCTGCCCCTCGGAGGGATTCGACACCCACGAGGTGTGCGGGAGGCCCAGCGTTCATGCCCCTACCCCGGGAATCACCCAGCCAGGAAACCACGTTCGGCCTGCGGGCGGACTTCGGGGAGTACGACAACGGCTTGTTGGTGGGCGCTCAGGATCAGCGCAGGACCCACAGGGTGTAGATACCGGAGCCGATGTGCACGCACTGCCAGGCCAGCGCGTTGCCACTGTTGACCAGGGTGGTGCCCCAATTGACGCACGAGCTGTAGGGGAAGTTCCCGTACCTCTGCCAGGCCAGGAGCGGCGCGGGCTTTGCGGTGGCGGCGGTCGCAGCCGCGGGCCGGTCGGCGGCGGTGGCGCTCGTCGCGGCCGCCCCTCCCACCAGGAGGACCGCGCCTGTTGCCGCGATGGCGCCCAGTCGCGCCATGCGCCTCATGCGATTTACCACGTCATTCCCCGTTTCTGGTCGTTCGCCGATTCTGTTCGTTCTCCCGTGCCCGGCAAATGGCGTCGACACGGCGTCGGAGTGCCGTAACCCCTGCTGCGGCTTGGCCGGTTCCCCCGACTGGTACGCCCTTCATGCTGCCCCCGCTCGTTCCGTTGCTCCAGGCGCGGTCCACTGAGCGGAACTGTCAGTAGCGCAGTACGGGCGGCAGTTCGGCCATGCTGGCCGCTGCCCGCGCCAGGCTCGCCGCAATGGCGGCCCCGGCCCTTGCGGCCTGTTCGGCGACCCTCTCGAGTCGGCGGTCCGGCGGCACCATCGCGGTGATGGCCGCACGCAGCCGCCCGTTGGGTGAGCGCATCGGCAGTGCGGCGCAGCACACTCCGTCCAGTACCTGCTCGCGTTCCAGAACGGCCCCCGGAAGCCGGCCCGCTGTACTGCGCCGTAGCCCGGTGGTGAGCACCTGCCCTGCGGCTGTCTCCAAGCTGAACCCCATCCCATCGCGGACCGGCGCCACCGATTCCACATCACCGGGCACGGAGGCGACGGTCAGGGCCAGGCCGTCATGCAGGACCGTCACCACAGCGCTGGCGCCGGTGATGGCACGCAGTCTGTGCAGTGGCCCGCGGGCGGCCAGCCACAGCCCCGGATGGGGCTGCCATGCCTGGCCGAGCCAGTAGAGCTGGCAGCCGACCCGGTAACGGCCCTCGTGCCGCTCGACAGCACCGACTCTGACCAACTGCTCCAGCAGCCGGTGCGTACTCGCCTTGGGCAGTTTGCAGGCGGCGGAGATCTGTGTGAGCCCTGCTTCGCCGCCTCTTCGTCGTAACTCTTCCAACACCGCGAAAGCCCCCTCCACCACGCCTCGCCCTGAGGACACGGTCGCGGTGCCGTGCTGCATCTGTGTCATGAGTCCCCCCGGACACATGGCCCGGCCGTGTCCCCCTCTGGCACGGTCGCGGGCCGCTGGCGAGCAGGATGCCTGACGGCCCATACGCTGGCGACATATTTGGCAGGCCATGGGGAGGGCCGAGCAAAGCTTGGCCGAAACAGGCACGATCTTGATGGGAAACCGACCGAGGCTCCCTAGGAGTGCTCTTTCTGCCGGTGCCGGGCCAAGGGGGCTGGTCGTCAGCGGGCTTGGGTCAGCGGGAGATGCGTGCCGTGGGCGGAGCTGTGGTCC
>Ga0207426_1001269_pt1 | contig 22021 bp, 23 predicted proteins | sample AraplaMF_Cvi_mMS_FD_184265 | JGI IMG/M metagenome (GOLD analysis project Ga0207426, IMG submission 184265) | Arabidopsis root microbial communities from the University of North Carolina, USA - plate scrape MF_Cvi_mMS (SPAdes) (version 2) | ecosystem: Host-associated > Plants > Roots > Endosphere... | reverse complement strand
GTCGCCCGGCGCACGGCCGGTCGCGGCGTTGGCGTCGGGCTGATTCGCGTCGGCGGCGACATTCACGTCGATGCGCCCCGGCCGATCATGCGGATCGATGAAATACGTGCCGATGCCGAGCAGCAGTGCGAGCACGATCGCAGCCGCGAGCGGCGTGCGCGCCCCGCGCGCGGTCGCGGGCGGGCCGAACAGCGCGCCGCGATGCACGAACGGAATCAGCAGCCAGATGCCGAGCAGCACCCAGATCCACAGACGCGGCATCAGTTGCCAGAAGTCGAAATGCACTTCGAACACGGCCCAGATCGTCGAGCCGAATAACACGAGCGCGAAGAGCAGCAGCGCGGAGCGCCGCCGTATCAGCAGCAAAAGGCCTGTCAGGGCGATGGCCGCGCCCGCGATCGCGTAGTACCACGATCCTTTCAGCGCCACGAGATACCCACCGCCCGCCGCCAGCAACACGCCGATGACAATGAACACGATGGCCGTAAAAAACGTGAGCGGATGAAGTCTTCCGTTGACAGCCATGCTGAAACCCTCCGTGACGATGAATGGCGGAACACGGCCGAGGAGACGGTCGTGGTTCGGACGCTGTCGCGTCGTGGATGGGAGCAATCGTTGTGCCGTTCGGCCGGAGATGGACGCGCGCGGAGCTGGCTTTACAGATGACTTTCGGGGAAAAGGCGCGTGCGCGCCTTCCGGTCAGAGCGGCCGCGGCCAGAGTCCGCCGCACGCATTCGCGGGCATGACGCCGGACACGAACGCGGCCTTCAGATCGGCGCGTTCGGAGAAGCGCGGCGCATCGAACCACAGCAGGAATTCGTCGCCCCAGTTGCCCCACGCGTTTTCGTCGAAATCGAAATCCTCGTCGATGCGCCCGTTGTCGCGCAGATAGGCACCGACCAATTGCGTGCCGTTCCAGTATGCGACGGCGACGTCGGTCAGATCGGCCGTCACGCCGCGCGGAAGATCGCGCAGCAGCATCGCGACATGCGCCTTGAACGATTTGAATTCGGTCGGTCTCATCGCGTGCTCCGCTTCAAAGAAGTGCGTGAAAAAAACCTGCATGCGGCGTGCTCGTTCAGCCGAACACGCCTTTATTCAAATCCTTTTCGAACGCGGCGGTCCATTGCGTGCCGTGTCCAATGCGATATTCGCGTTCCTTCAGCGTGGAACGTCGCGTGATGGTGACGAGGCCCTGCAACGGATAGACATCGTCCACGACATCGGACTCGCCGCCTTCCTGCACGAGAAAATCGCTCTCGTCGAGCCGATGGCGCTCGAGAATCGCGAGGAACTCCGCCTTTTCGTCCGGCGCGATCACAGTCATGAGACCCTCCAAGATCGAAGGCTGCTTCCATTCAAAGTAGCACACGCGCGGCGCAACGTCGGCGCATATCTTGCGACGAGCGCGGGACGGCGCACGCGCCATGTCTCAGGAGGAGTCGATCACGATGAAACACGCATCAATCACGATGTGCGCCGGCGCGCTTGCAACGCTCGTCGCATGCACGCACGCCCATGCCGACGATGCCATCTGCGGCACGCTCGAAAGCGCAACGAACGGACAGGACGGCATGATCGCGCTGCGCGAAGGAGAAAGCGTGAATTTCTGGCGGGGCGGCACCGTGCGGCACGGCGCGTTGCACGTCTACAAGGACGGCGAGGTGTATCGCGTGTACTGGCAGCCGGAGGGGAGCGGCGACCTGTACGTGCTCGCGAATGAAAGCGCGACCAGCGCGCGGCTCATCCTGACGCCGCCGCGCGGCACGAAGGTCGACACGGGACCGGGCAGCCTGCCGCCGCAGAAAGTGCTGTCCTGTCCCGCGCTATAGCGGTTACTTCGCGGCGAGCACCTTGCCGATCGCATCGGCGACGATCTGCACGTTGCTGTCGTTCAGGCCCGCGACGCACATGCGGCCCGAGCGCAGGATATACACGCCGAATTCCTCCTTGAGGCGATCCGCCTGCTCCGCGACGAGACCCGTGTACGTGAACATGCCGCGCTGCTTGATGTAGCGCGTGAGCATTTCGCCGCGCACGTGGTCCTTCAGGCCGTCGTGAATCGCCTGGCGCATGCGCGCGATGCGCTGGCACATCGACGCAAGCTCCTGCTCCCACGACTGCTTCAGTTCGGGCGTGTTCAGCACATGCGTGACGATCTTCGCGCCGTGCGTCGGCGGATTGCTGTAGTTCGCGCGCACCGCGCTCGTCAACTGGCCGAGCACGCGGTCGGCCGCGGCGGCATCGTCGCTGATGACGTGCAAGCCGCCGCAGCGCTCCCCGTACAGCGAGAAATTCTTCGAGAACGAATTGGCGATGAACGCCGGCACGCCACGGCGCGCAAGTTCGCGCACGGCGAACGCGTCGTCGTCCAGACCCGCGCCGAAGCCCTGATACGCCATATCGACGAACGGCAGCAGATCGCGCTTCTGGAGCACGTCGATGATCTTCACCCATTGCGCCTGATCGAGATCGACGCCCGTCGGGTTATGGCAGCACGCGTGCAGCAAGACGACACTCTTCGCGGGCAGCTTGTCGATGGCTTCGAGCATCGCGTCGAAGCGAAGGCCGCCGGTGGCTTCGTCGTAATAGGGGTACGTGTTCACCTCGAAGCCGGCACGCTCGAAGATGAACCGATGGTTCTCCCACGTCGGATCGCTCACCCATACTTTCGATTGCGGGAAATAACGCTTGATGAAATCCGCGCCGACCTTCAGCGCGCCCGAGCCGCCGAGCGTCTGCACGGTCGCGATGCGGCCGCCCGCGCGCGACGGGCTGTCGTTGCCGAATACGAGTGCCTGCACGGCGTCGCGATAATGCGCGAAACCGGCCATCGGCAAGTAGGGCTTCGGGCCGGGATCCTTCAGGATCGACAGTTCGGCCTCGCGCACCGCCTGCATCACCGGCAGGCGGCCTTCGTCGTCGAAGTAGATGCCGATGCTCAGGTTGACCTTGTTGGTGCGCGGATCCTTCTGGAAATTTTCGTTCAGCGACAGGATGGGGTCGCCGGGGTAGGCATCGATATGTTCGAACATGGTGTCGGTATCAGGACGAGAGATCAGCGGGATTGCAGGCGGTGGGCGCGCTTTGCGTCAGCGCCCCTTTTTTTGAGATAGTAGCCGATTCCGAGAACGGCCAGCCAGGCGGGGATCAGATAGACGGACAGGCGCAGGTCCGGAATCTCGTACATGACCCACGCGATGCCCGCGAGAAATGCGAGCACGATGTAATTCGTGAACGGATGGCCGAAGCTCCGAAACGATGTCGTCTCGTTGCTCGCGCGCTTTTGCCGGCGAAACATCAAGTGGATGATGCTGATCATCGCCCAGTTGATGACGAGCGCCGACACCGCGAGGCCCATCAAAAGCCCGAACGCGCGCCCCGGAATCGCGTAGTTGATGACGACGCACGCCGCCGTGACGATCGCCGACACCGCAAGCGCCGCGAGCGGAATGCCGCGCCCGCTCACGTTCAGCAGCGCGCGCGGCGCGTTCCCCTGCTGCGCGAGGCCGTAGAGCATGCGGCTGTTCGCATACACGCCGCTGTTGTATACGGACAGCGCGGCCGTCAGCACGATCACGTTGAGCCCGTTCGCGACGAGTGTGCTGTTCATATCGCGGAAGATCAGCACGAACGGGCTGCCGCCGGTCGCCACCTTGTCCCACGGATACAGCGCCAGCAGCACGCCGAGCGCGCCGACATAGAAAATCAGGATGCGATAGATGACCTGATTGGTCGCGCGCGGAATGCTGCGCGACGGATCTTCCGCTTCCGCCGCCGTGATGCCGACGAGCTCCAGCCCGCCGAACGAAAACATGATCACGGCCATCGACATAACGAGCCCGCTCACGCCGTTCGGAAAAAAGCCGCCGAGCCGCCAGAGGTTCGTGACGCTCGCCTCCGGTCCGGCCTTGCCCGACGCGAGCAGATAGCCGCCGAACAGGATCATCCCGACGATCGCGGCCACCTTCACGATCGCGAACCAGAATTCCGTTTCGCCGTAGGACTTCACGCTCGTCAGGTTGATCGCATTGACGATGACGAAGCACCCGAGCGCCGATATCCATGTCGGCAGCCCCGGCCACCAGTACTGCATGTAGATGCCGACGGCGGACAGCTCCGCCATGCTCACCAGAATGTAAATGGCCCAGTAATTCCAGCCGGAGATGAACCCGGCGGCGTGGCCCCAGTACTTGTCGGCGAAATGGCTGAAGGAACCGGCGACCGGTTCGTCGACGATCATCTCGCCCAGCTGCCGCATGATGAAAAACGCCATCAGCCCGGCGATCGCGTAACCGAGCAGCACGGACGGCCCGGCGAGCTTGATGGTCTGTGCGACGCCGAGAAAAAGCCCGGTGCCGATCGCGCCGCCGAGCGCGATCAGCTGGATGTGGCGGCTCTTCAGCCCGCGCCTGAGTTCGTGTTGGGATGCTTCGTTTGTCTTGCCTGAAACCATGTCGATGCCTGCATGAACCGCAAAATTACCCGCTCGTTTGACGGGACGATCGACCGCGTCGATTCGTCCGACTTTTCCGCGCTTCTAATCAGATAAAAAGTGTTGTTTTTTCGTGCGGATGACCCCACAGGCCGCTGCAAAAAAGGCCGATTATCTGTCGACGGATCTGCGATTTTACCGCCCGGCGACCCCAGAAGCCTTGATGGGCGGACCTACCGCAGCGCGCGTCCCGGACCTGAGCGCCGCACAACAAACGAACTGAGGCCGAAATCAGGGGTTGTTCGGAGGATTGCCCGGCGCGCATCGGCGGGAGAATCGCATCATCCACTCACAACGGGGTCGCCATGTATCAGACGATGGAAGGAAACGCCAGGCCGCATCGAACGGCGCAGTGTTTCACTGAAGGATCGCAGGACAGCGCGGCGGCGACGCAAGCCGAATTGCTGCACGCGCTGCAGGCGGCGTCGGACAACATCATGCGCCTCGCGGGCAAGTTGCGCGGCGAGCGCGATGCAACCGACGACGACGCCGTGACCATCACCGAGCAGCATGCGCTCGCGCAACAGCTGATCGGACGCTTGCTGGCGCTGCCCGCGTCGCAGGCGTAACGGACCAACAGGGCCAGCGCGGGCGGCACGAGCCGCCCGCGCTCGGAGCATCGGGGAGAAGGAAAATGAGCTACTTGACGATCATCGCCGCGGTCTGGGGAATTTGCGCGGTCTGCGCGGTGCTGTTCATCCGCGGCGCGGCGCAGCGCAATCATGAACCGCTGCGTGAGCAGCGCGACCGCGAGCCGGCGGCGCATGCGTCGAAGGATTTCAGCCGTCCGGTCTGACCCGGTGACTCCGGCGAGGCGCCCATGCGCCTCGCTGGAAAAACATCAGAAAGCAGTGCCCAGCCTTACTTGCCCGCGTCGATCGCCGCGACCGCCGCGCGCAAGCCCAGCAGATAGCTGTCCACGCCGAAGCCCGAAATCTGCCCCTTGGCGATTTCCGCAAATACCGATTTGTGGCGGAATTCTTCCCGCGCGTGCACGTGCGACATGTGCACTTCGATGACCGGTGCGCTCAGAATGGCGAGCGCATCGCGGATCGCGTAGCTGTAGTGGGTCCACGCGCCGGCGTTGATTACGATCGCATCGACCTTTTCCTCGAACGCGCGATGAATGCGCGAGCACATTTCGCCTTCGATATTCGTCTGGTAGCACTCCACGTCCACGCCCAGCTCCTTGCCCAGCGCGGCCATTTGCTCGTCGATTTGCGCGAGCGTCGCCGTGCCGTACTGTTTCGGGTCGCGCTTGCCGAACATGTTGAGGTTGACGCCGTGCAGCGTCAGGATCTTTGCCATGTGATTTCCTTGAACTGGATGGGGGAATTGAAGAGATTCAGGCGGTCTCGACGATCTCGCCGCTCGTGGCGGCGCGCGCGATGGCCTCGGTGATCCGCAGATTCTGCAGCCCGTCGCGCGCGCTGACAATAGGCTCGGCTTCCCCGCGCGCCACGCGCCCGAAATGTTCCATCTGACGCGCGAGCGGATCGTCGCGCTGCATTGGCACGATGCTTTCCTCGAACGGCTTCCACCATGAGCGCTCGCCCGCTGCGGCGTAGGACTTGAGACGCATCGTGGGGACGGAAAGCGAGCCGAAGGTGCCCGCGATCACGTAGCAGTCTTCATCGGGATAGGTCGAATATGCCTTGTTCTCCTGCGAGGTCTGCTCCCAGCTGCGCGGGGACGCGGCCGTGTCGGACAGCATGAACGTGCCGAGCGCGCCGCTCGCGAAGCGCAGATTGACCGCGACGGTATCCTCGACGGCAAAGCCGCGCGTCGCGTGCGAAGCGAATGCATGCACCGCGACGATCTCGCCGCACAGCATGCGCAGGTTGTGCACTTCGTGGATCATGTTCAGCAGGATCGGCCCGCCGCCCGGCTCGCGGCGCCACGGCGCACTCGCGTAATACTCGTCGGGCTTGAAGAACACCGCGCTGCCCATCACCGCGACGAGCTTCCCGAGCCGTCCTTCGTCGATCACCTGCTTCGCGCGCGCCATGATCGGGCTATGCGCGCGATGATGGCCGATCAGCACTTTCACGCCCGAGCGTTCGATTTCATCGACGAGCGCCTGCGCTTCTTTCACAGTCGGCGCGACAGGCTTTTCCAGCAACGTCGGCACGCCGGCCGCGAGGCAGATGCGCGCGTGCTCCACATGCAGCTGGTTCGGCGTGGCGAGCACGATGCCGTCCGGGCGATCCTTCGCGAGCAGTTCATCGAGCGTTCTGTAGAGCGGCACGCCCGCTTTCTCCGCGATGGCCGCCGCCGGCGCCGGATCGACGATGGCGCTAAGCGTGCACGTCGCGCTCGCCTGCGCGACGCCCATGTGCGCCTGGCCGATATAGCCTGCGCCGGCCACCGCGATGCGTGTTTTGGCTGAGTCAGTATTCACTTGAATTCACCGGGTCGATAAAAAATAGCGCGTGCGAGGACACGCGGACGGCGCGGGTTGCGCGCCGCCGTGAGAAAAACAATCGGGGAAATGAGGCTCAGGAAGCGCGCGCGTTCGCGACCGATTCCGCGCGCAAGCGCTCGTACTCGGACTTCTCGACCGGCCGTGCGTCCTGTTCGCCGAGCTGGCTGAGCGGAATGCGGTACGTCTCGCGCGCGCTCCAGGCGGCCACGGCGGCGATGATCGTGACCGCGAGCGTGATCGAGCCGATGATGAGCGGAATGTTCGTCGCTCCGGGCGGCGCGACGGTGGCGAAGAGCGCGGGCAGGAGCGCCGTGATCGTCGTGCCGACATTCTGCGCGATCGCCATCGCGGACACGCGGGTGCGCGTCGGGAAGAGCTCCGGGTAGAAGCTCGGGAAGATCGCGTTATAGCCCTGATAGACGATGCCCCACATCAGCAGCGACGCGGCGATCGCCAGGCCGACGCTGTGAATGCTGATCGCATAAAGATACAGATACGACAGCAGCCCCGACGCAATCGCACCGACGATGATCGGCGGCTTGCGCCCGATCTTGTCGGAGAGATTGCCGACGAACGGAATCACCAACACGGCGAGAATGTTGCCGACGACCGGAATCCACAGATACACGCTCTTGTGAAAGCCGACGCCGTAAGCCGGCTGCACCGCGTACGCCGCGCCGAAAATGGTCGCGACCACGGGAATCACGTTCATCAGCGCCATGCAGACGACGCGGATCATGTCGGCGAGGTTGTACTTGAAGGCATCGACGATCGGCGAGCGCGGCACCGCGCCCTTTTCGCCTTCCTTCTCGAACGCGGGCGTCTCGTGCACTTCGCGGCGGATGATGTAACCCGCGACCAGCACGATTGCCGAGAGCAGGAACGGAATACGCCAGCCCCACGAGTTGAACGAATCCTCGGGCATGAAGTACGCGAGCGGCAGGAACACGGCGGCGGCGAGAATCTGGCCGGCCTGCACGCCCTGCAGCGTGAAGCTCGCGAAGTAGCCGCGCCGCCCGAACGGCGAGTGTTCGAGAATCATCGAACTCGCGCCTGAGATTTCACCCGCGACCGCGAAGCCCTGGACGAGCCGCAGAATCACGAGCAGCGCCGGCGCGAGCATGCCGACGCTGTGATACGTCGGCAACAGGCCGACGGCCATCGTCGAGAAGCCCATGAGGAACATGCACAGCACGAGCACGGTCTTGCGGCCGTGCGTGTCGCCGTAGTGGCCGAGCACGAACGCGCCGATCGGCCGCGCGACATAGCCCACGCCGTAGGTTGCGAGCGACGCGACGATCGCCACTTTCGGATTTCCCGACGGAAAGAAAAGCTGCGGGAAGATCAGCGCTGCGGCTTGCGCGTAGATAAAGAAGTCGTAGTACTCGAGCGCCGAGCCTATCCACCCGCTCGCGGTGGCTTTCTTCGTCTGCTTCCGGTGCTCGGCGTGCGACTCGCCTGGCGCGCCGGGAGGAAGAGAGTTCGTGTCCATGACGTCTCCATTTATGTTTCGCACGACGGTTTCTGTGGCCATCTTTACGACGACGCTGCGCTTTCGTTCTTCATCGACGACGCCCGCGCAAGGGGCGCGCGCGGACGTTCGTCCATCATCGCCTCTGAATCGAAAGCTTTCGATGAGGCAAAACCCGCGCGCCGGCGTCTGACTGCAAGGATTGAGCGCAAGATTACTATGTCCGCCGGCTAGCATAATCCAGCGCGGAGGAAAGTCAGAATGCGCTCCGGGCGAATAATCGGCGGCGCCGCGCATGCGCAGCGTCGAGCCCGTGCCTAAAGTATGTGCACACGCGGCCGTATACACGAGTACCGGCGGCGACGGCATCGCCGCCCGCGGTTTTTCGTCCTCTCGCTGGCCCCGGTCTTCCGTATGTCAGGCAATCCGTCCTTGATCGATTCGATTCTGGCCACGCCGGCGACAGAGAACGGGCGCATCACGACCGCCATTCGCGCGTCGCTGCTGTCGACACTCGTCGAGGACGTCCGCCCGCTTCTGCTGTCCGGCATTTCCAGCGCCTTCGTCGCGATGATCGCGCTCGGCCGTCAACAGGCGGTCTGGGCGATGCTCTGGGTCGCCGCCGACGCGCTCCTGCTCGCCGTGCGCCTGTCGATCGTGTGCCGCTACCGTGCGCTGAGCCGCCCGGTCGCGCCGCATCCCGGCCCGTGGGCGGGGCGCTACGCACCGTTCGCGCTCGCGACGTGTCTCGTGTCCGGCCTCGGCGCGATGGCCTGCGTGATTTCCGGCGACGCCGTGCTCGCCTCCCTCGCGATCATGGTGACGGCGGGCCTGCTCGGCGGCATTGCGTCGCGCAACGCGGGCACGCCGCATCTGGCGATCGCGCAGGTGTGCCTCGGCGCGCTGCCGATCGGCGTCGGCGGCCTGTTCGGGCCGGCCGGCTACTGGATTCTCCTGCCGCCGCTCTTTCTTTATATCGGCGCGATGTGCGCGGTCGTGCAGCGCCACTACTCCGGCCTCGTCGCGCTGATGACCGCCGAGCAGGGCCATGCCGAAATCGCCGCGCGCTTCGACGCGGCGCTCGCGCATATGCCGCACGGTCTGTGCACCGTGGATGCGTCGGGCAAGGTGGTGATCGCGAATCGCAAGGCGGCGGAGCTGTTCGGCGCGACCGTCGAAATGCTGCGGCTGAACGTGTCCTTGCCCGAGTTCATCGGCTACGTGGGCGTGGCGAAGTTCGGCGAGACGCTGCGCGCACAGTTCTCCGAGCGCTGCGCGCAATGGCTCGAGGCGGGCAAGCTGCCGCTCGATCTGCCGCTGCGCGACGGCCGGCTTCTGGAGCTGAGCCGCAACCCGGTGCCGGACGGCAGCGCGGTGATCATCATCGAGGACGTGACGGAGCGCCGCAAGGCCGAGGCGAAGATCCTGCACTGGGCGCATCACGATTCGCTCACGGGCCTGCCGAACCGGCGCTATCTCGGCGATCATGCCGAGCGTCTGATGGCGGGCGGCGCCGGCCGCGAAAAGGTGATGGTGATGTACGTCGATCTCGACGGCTTCAAACGCATCAACGACACGCACGGCCATAACGCGGGCGACGACCTGCTGAAGCTCGTCGCCGATCGCCTGCGCAACGCGATGCGCCGCGGCGAGCTGGCCGCGCGTCTGGGCGGCGACGAATTCGCGATCGTCGCGACGTACATCGCGGATGCGTCGAACACCGCTTTCGCGCGCAAGATCATCCGCGAACTGTCCGCGCCCTACGCGCTCTCGTGCGGGCTGACGGTGCGCGTGGGCGTGAGCGTCGGCATCGCGCTCGCCCGTCCGGGCGAAGTGTTCGAAAGCGCGTTGAAGCGGGCCGATGCTGCGCTCTATGAAGCGAAATCGGAAGAGCGCGGCGGATTTCGGTTTTCCGGCCGCGACGGCGATGCGGTGGCCAACGACGAGCAGGCCGTCGCCGCGCTGGGCGAGCGCGGCCGCGCGTGGTAGCGCATCACACGTTGGTATGAACGCGCCGAGCCCTTCGTAGAATGGCCGGCGCGCGTGCGCTTCTCTAAGCTGACGTCATGGTCACGCACTGGGAGCGCATCATGGCCGATACATCGACACGCAGGCTGTTATCGGGCTGCGCCGCCGTGCTGGCGTTCGGCACGTGGTATTCGCTGAACGCGCCGCATGACTGGAGCGCGCTCCCTCGCGCCGGTTGCGACACGGAGTTGCCGCTGGAGCGGATCGCGCTCGACGAAGAAGCGGCACCGGCGATCAAAACGCCGCTGCGATAACCGCGCTCACGGCCGTTGCGCCCGCGACGGCGTCGATGCGCCCTGCGGCATCTTCACGCCGAGCGCTTCGGCCTTCAGCACGAGATCGGCGAGCGAGCGCGCCGCCATCTTCTTCATCGCCTGGCCGCGATGAATCTTCACCGTGATCTCGCTCAGGTTCATCTCCGCCGCGATCTGCTTGTTCATCAGACCCGACACGACGAACGCCATGACCTCGCGCTCGCGCGGCGTTAGCGATTCGTACGAGCGGCGCAGGTCCGCGACGGAGCGGCTCGCCGCGCGCCGTTCCTCGTCGGCTTCCAGCGCCTGCGCGACGGCATCGAGCATGTCCTGATCGCGGAACGGCTTCGCGAGAAAATCCCGGGCGCCCGCCTTCATCGCCTTCACGGTCATCGCGATGTCGCCGTGCGCCGTCATGAATACGATCGGCAAGCCGACCTGGCTCGCGGCCATCTGCTCCTGCACGGCGAGCCCGCTCTGCCCTTTCAGCCGCACGTCGAGGATCAGGCAACTGGGCACCTCGGGCATGTCATACGCAAGGAACTCGTGCGCGGACGCGAACGTCATCACGTTCAGGCCGACCGAGCGCAGCAGCATGCGAAGCGCGTCGCGCATCGATTCGTCGTCGTCGACCACGTAGACCATCGCGGCGTTCGTTTTCGCGTCCGCGCCCTTGTCAATGCTCATCGTCTCCCCCCTGGTTTTCGGGCAGCACGAAGCGCAAGCGCGCGCCGCCTTCATCGGGCGACTCCGCCCATATCCTGCCGCCGTGCGCCTCGATGATCGAACGGCAAATCGACAAACCCATGCCCATGCCTTCGGCCTTCGTCGTGAAAAACGCGTCGAAAAGACGGCGCGCGCTGTCGACGCTGATGCCCGTGCCGGAATCCTGCACGGTGATCTGCGCGTAGCCTTCGTCGCTCGGGCTCGCGCCCGTCGCGACACGCAGCACGCGCGGCCCGTTCACGCCGGACATCGCCTGCGCGGCGTTCATCATCAAGTTGATGAGCACCTGCTGCAACTGCACGCGATCGCACCGCACGGTAGGCGAAGGCGTCGCGAGCTCCGTTTGCACTTCCACGCGATGACGTCCGAGCTCGCGCCGCACGAGTTCGATCGTCTCCCCGACGATCTCGTTCACGTCCAGCGTCGCGGGCTGGCTGTCGCGCTTTCTCGCCATCGCGCGAATGCGTGCGATGACCTCGCTCGCGCGCCTCGCGTCGCGAATCATCTGCGTGATCGATTGCTGCGCTTCCGCGATTTCGGGTTGCGCGCGGTTGAGCCAGCGCAGGCCGGCATCGCCGCTCGTGACGATCGCGGCCATCGGCTGCGTGACTTCGTGCGCAATGGACGCCGCCAGTTCGCCCAGCATCGTCACGCGCGTGACGTGCGCGAGTTCGGCGGTCGAACGCGCGAGCGCTTCCTGGGCGAGCTTGGTGTCGGTGACGTCCATCAGCGCGCCGACGTATTCGTCGCCATCCGCTTCGGTCGATGCGCGATGGGCGACGAAATGCACATGCTTGACCGACCCGTCCGGCAACAGAAGCCGATGCTCCACGTCGATGTCGCACACGCCGCCGATCGCGGCTTCATGCGCGCCGCGCACGATCCCGATGTCGTCGGGATGCGTGCGCGCGAGAATCGCTTCGACGGACGGCTCGACATCGCGCGGGTAATCGAAGATGCGGTACGCCTCGTCGGACCACCACATCGTGCCGGCGGGCAGGCGCGTCGCGATGCTGCCGGTGCGCGAAAGACGCTGCGCGTCGAGCAGAAACGCCTCGCTGCGCTTGAGCGCATCGCGCTGGCGCTGCAATTCCGCTTCCATGCGCTTGCGCTGCGTGATGTCGTTGCTCGTCGCAAGCACGGCGCACGGCAGGCCTTTCGCGTCGCGCAGCAACGCGGCCCGGCTCGCGATCACGATCTCGCTGCCGTCGTGCCGCACGCGCGTGATCTCGCCGTCCCATCGCCCCGAGCGCAGCAGTTCCGCTCGAATCTGCGCGTGCGGCACGGGCGAGTTCGACTGTGTCATGCTATGAATCGGCTGGCCGATCGCCTGTTGCGCCGAGTAGCCGTATAGCACTTCGGCGCCGCGATTCCAGAAGGTGATTCGCTCGTTCATGTCGTGCGCGACGATCGCGTCGTGCGCAAGATTGAGCAGTTCGAGCTGCTCCTGCATCTTGGTCGTCGTGGCCAGATTGCGCAGCGACAGAATGGCGGTCGTGCCGATCGCGAGCAGGCTCACCGCGCAGCGCGCGAGCGCGCCGCCCGACACGTTTTCGTCGTGCGAGAGAACGAAGCCGACGAGCGTCAGCACGACGCAACCCCACGCCGTCGTGACGGTCGCGGTGCGATTGCCCGTCGATGCGACGAGCAGCACGACGACGACATACAGCACCGCGATGGCGATATCGAGTGGTGTGAGCGCGTCGATCAGAAAGACGACGAGCGCAATGGCCGCCGCTAGGATCGACACGATGCGGGTATCGTGACGCACCGCGCGCGGCGCGCTCTGGAATGTCTCCATCACGGCCGGTCGGACGCCGGCGAATGGAAACGAACGACGAACGAGACAGGCGGCATGGTCATTGAGCGTTCGAGAAGCGTTCGTTGAAAACATCGCGGCCTGCGCGCGGCAGACAGAACCATGCGCGCCAGCCGGATGACGCCATGAATTCTATTCCTTCCAAAAACCTTGCTTGATGCGTTCCAGGCAATCGGCGACGACGGTTCCATCGACGGGCTTGCTGAGAAAACACACCGCGCCGCCGTCGAGCGCCTGACGGCGCGCGGCATCGGACGCGAACGCGGTGATGAACATGATCGGCACGCCCGCTTTCAGTTCGCGCAGGCGCTGCTGAAGTTGAAGGCCGGACATGCCGGGCATGTTGAGATCGGTGATGATGCACGCGAGGCCCTCGAGTGGATCGGCGTCGAGGAACGACTCCGCCGACGGATACAGGCTGACCTCCCAGCCGAGCGAGCGCAACAGGCTGGAGGAGGCGACGCGGACGGATTCGTCATCGTCGATCACGGAAACTCTGGAAGGCGATTGCAAGGGCGTTGTCCTGGACCGTGCGTGAATATCGGCGGGCATGGGACGGGTCCACCGCCTCGATGGAACTCATCTTACGCACGCGGCAACGGCCGCGAAATCATATGTACGTATAGCTTGAGGCCTCCGCTTTCATCCAGGCATTCGTCGGACGATACCGGCGCGCAGGGCGTGTCGAGCGCGTTACGCGCGAACCCCGTATAGTCCCGTTCTGCCACTCCGGGAACCCACATGTCGACTCCAACATCGAGCGCGCTTGACGGCGGCAAGCACGTCGAGCTCACGCGCGGACTGATCGCGCTCTTCGCGTTCTGCTGCGGCGCGATCGTCGCGAACCTGTACTATGCGCAGCCGATCACCGAGCTGATCGCGCCCGATCTGCACATGGCGGGCGGCACGGCGAGCCTGATCGTGTCGCTTACGCAGATAGGCTATGCGCTCGGTCTGTTTTTCATCGTGCCGCTCGGCGATCTGCTCGAAAACCGCAAGCTCATGATCGCGACCGCGCTCGTGTCGATCGCGAGCCTCACGGCGGCCACGTTCACGCACACGCCCGGCTGGTTTCTCGTGATCTCGCTCTTGATCGGCTTTTCGTCGGTGGCGGTGCAGATCTTGATTCCGCTCGCGGCGCATCTCGCGCCGGACGAATCGCGCGGCAAGGTGGTCGGCACCATCATGAGCGGACTGTTGCTCGGCATTCTGCTGTCGCGGCCGATATCGAGCCTCGTCGCGGGCCACTTCGGCTGGCGCGCGATGTTCGGCGCGGCCGCCGTGCTGATGATCGGCATCACGACCGTGCTCGCGCTGACGATCCCGCGCCGCCAGCCGAGCCATCAGGCGACGTACTTCGAATTGATCGGCTCGCTCGGCCACCTCGTGCGCACGATGCCGGTGCTGCGTCATCGCTCGCTGTATCAGGCGCTGATGTTCGCGTCGTTCAGCCTCTTCTGGACCGGCATTCCTGTCGAACTGACGCGGCACTACGGGCTCACGCAGACGGCTATCGGCATCTTCGCGCTCATCGGCGCGACGGGTGCGACGTCCGCGCCCATCGCCGGGCGTCTCGCGGACGCGGGCCACACGGTGCGCGCGACCTTCATCGCGCTGATTCTCGCGGCGCTCGCGTATCTGCCGATCGTGATACATCCGGCATGGGGCATCGGCGCGCTCGTCGTGACGGGCATCGTGCTCGATTTCGCCGTGCAGATGAACATGGTGCTCGGCCAGCGTGAAATCTACGCGCTGCACGCCGCGAGCCGCAACCGCCTGAACGCCATATACATGACGAGCATCTTCGTGGGCGGTGCTTTCGGCTCGGCGTTCGCAAGCCCGCTGTACGAGCGCGGCGGCTGGATGCTCGTCGCGACCGTCGCCACGGTGTTTCCGCTCATCGCGCTGGCGCATTTCATCCTGATCGGCCGGCGTCATTCGGCCCGAACCTATACACAAGGATAGGCGGCCCTGTATCCACGGCTGATGGCGCGAAGCGCTTCGCGAACGTATCTTCATTCCATCGTTGACATGATCGGAATCGGAGGCGAAGCGGATATGGACAAGCTCTTCAGCATTCGGGTGTTCTCACGCGTCGCCGAAACCGGCAGCTTCAGCGGCGTCGCGAAAGATATGGATTGCAGCGTGGGCATCGTGTCGCGGGCAATCGCCTCGCTCGAAGACGGCCTGCACACGCGGCTCCTGCAGCGCACGACGCGCCGCGTGTCGCTCACCGACAGCGGCGAGCGCTACTACCGCAAATGCAGGAAGATCCTCGCCGACATCGACGCCGCCGACGCCGAAGCGAGCGATGCCGCCATGATCCCGCGCGGCCGCCTGCGCGTGCACGCGGCGCCCGATCTGGGCCTCGCGCAGTTGATGTCGACGATCGTCGAATACCGGCGCGCGCATCCGCAAGTGACGGTCGATCTGAAGCTGCTGGCGGGCATGCCGGACCTCGTGCAGGAACAATTCGACGTATCGGTGCTGTCGGCCGCCTCGCTGCCCGATTCGGGCAACGCGTACCGCATCGTCGGGCGCTTTCAGCGTGTGCTGGTCGCGGCGCCGGCGTATCTCGGGCGACACGCGGTGGAGTCCATCTCCGATCTGCCGATGCACGCGCTTACGCGCATCAACGCGCCGTTCGCGCATCCGTGCGACTGGCATGCGGAACTCGCCTCCGGGGTCACCGCCAGCATCGACCAGATCGTGGTCAACGACGCCGGGGCGATTCGCGTCGCGCTTCTGGCAGGCGCGGGCGTCGGCGCGATGCCGCATTACTTCGTCGCCGACGACATCAGGGACGGCCGGCTCGTGCGCCTCTTTCCCGACTATCCGCTGATGAGCGCGAGCGTATATGCGGTGTATCCGTCGCGTCAGCACGTGGACGCGAAGATCAGGACGTTCGTGGATTTTCTGGCGACGTCGCTGAAGGACAAGTTCGATGCGGCGCCGTCGGCAAGCGCGCCGCATGTCATGGCTCAGGAAGTCATGGCTTAGGAATGCGGATGCGGCTGATCATCAACGAGCCGGAAATCGCGTAGATCAGCACGAGCGGATGCAGCGTGAAACCGCCGACGCGCCACGTGCCGAGCCACATGCTCTCGCCGATCGCGCCGGACCATGCGCCGATGGTCAGCAGCAGCACGATCACGAAGGACGTGGGAATCGGTGTGCCTTCGAAATGGGTGACCTTGCCGCCGCCGCCCGACATCTCTTCGGTCGTCACGTTGTAGCGCGCGAGACGCGACACGCCGCACGCGACGAAGTACGCCAGAACGATGCGGTCGTACAGCCCGCGCATGCCGAAGCCATAGCCGATGATCGCCGGCGCGACGCCGAAGGAGATCACATCGGCGAGCGAATCCAGTTCCTTGCCGAGCAGCGACGCCTTCTGACGCCAGCGCGCGATGCGGCCATCGAGCACGTCGAAGACGAGCGCGGCGAACACGAGCGCGCAGGCGAGATAGATATGCAGCACGTCGGAATCGTCGAGATAGGACATCGACGAGAACAGCGCGCCCGTGCCGCACACCGCGTTACCCAGCGTGAACCAGTCGGCCAGGTGGAAATCGCGGATCATCGAGAATCGTTTCATTCGTTTCTGTCTTCGTGACGTTCGGCGGCACCGACGACCAGCGCCGCAAGGCTGTCAAGTCTATCATCGCGCCCTCTTTGCAAAGCACTCCGCATGCCCGCAAACCTGTACGCGAACGTACAGGTTTGCGTTATACTGCGGCATCGATCTGCCCCTCCGGTGCCGTCATGTCCGCGACCAAGCCCGCGCTCCTCACCATCCGCGACGCCGCCGTGCGCCTGCAAGTCACGCCGCGCACGCTCAAGTATTACGAAGAGCGTGGCCTCGTCACGCCCTCACGCAGCGAAGGCCGGTACCGGCTCTACAGCGAGCAGGACCTGGAACTGTTCGCGCGCATCCTGCGGCTGCGTTCGCTCGGATTCTCGCTGCAGGGCATCGTCGAGATGCTGAAACGGCCGATGGAAACGCAAGGCGAAGGCCGTACCGGCTATTCGGCTTCGTCGCTGCGGGAGATCGAGCAGGCGCTGTCGCAGCAGATCGAATCGGTCGATGCGCGCATCGCCGCCGTGCGCCGCGAACTGAAGGAAGCGCAGGCGGTGCGCAGCGAACTCGCCAGCGACCTCGATTATTTGCGGCGCAGAATCGCGGGCGAAAGCAAGGAAGTGCTGCTGGAAGAACGCCTGGCCGCGCGCAAGCGGCGCAAGACGCAGCGCGCCGAGGATGCGGGCGAATGACGCAAGCGCCATATCGGCAGACAAAGCCGGTCGCGGAACGTTTTCCCGGCGATCTGTTTGCGTGGGCTATCGCGCTCGCCACCGGGCTCGACTACTTCGACAACTCGGTCTTTTCATTCTTCACGAGCTATATCGCGGGCGGCGTCAATGCATCGTCCGATGAACTCGTGTGGGCGTCGAGCGCGTATGCGGTAGCGTCCGTGCTCGGCATCCTGCAGCAGCAATGGTGGATCGAACGGCTCGGCAATCGGCGCTATATCGCGGGATGCCTGTTTCTGTTCGCGGCGGGTGCGGTGGCGGCGACGCTATCCGAATCGGCCATCGAGCTGGCGCTCGCGCGCGGCTTTCAGGGCTACTTCATCGGCCCGATGATGAGCGCCGCGCGCATCCTCATTCAGACGCGCTTTACGCAAGAGACGCGCCCCGCCGCGACGCGCCGCTTTCTCAACATGATCCTGCTCGGCACTGCGCTCGCTCCCTTGTGCGGCGGCTATCTGGTCGCATCGCTCGGCTGGCGCGCGCTCTTCTCGTGCACCGCGTTCGCGGGCGTCGCGCTCGGCATGCTGGCGTTCGTCGCGGTGCCGTCCACGGGCCGCGTACATCCCGAGGCGCGCGGCGAAGCGCACTTCTGGCCGTACATCATCTTCGCGTTTGCGCAGGGCGCGCTGCAGATCGTCATGCAGCAAGTGCGTTTCGAGCTTTTCAGCACGTCGCCCGAGCTCATCGTGCTGACTGTTGCCGGGCTGCTGTCGCTCGGCTGGTTCATATGGCATCAGTGGCATCATCCGAAGCCGCTGTTGCGGCTGCATGCGCTGCGTGAAAAGACGTTTCAGGTGGGCATCGTGCTGTACATCGCGTTCTATTACATCAACAACGCGATGAGCTTTCTGGTGTCGCGCCTGCTCGAAGGCGGGCTCGGCTATCCGGTCGAAAACGCGGGGCGGCTCGTCGGCTTCACGTCGATGGTCTCGCTCGGCATGGCCGTCGTCTATTTCCGCTACGCGTCGCGCATCAGGCACAAGAAGTGGATGATCATGGCCGGCTTTCTGCTGGCCGCGTTCATCGGCACATGGATGATCGGCTTGCCGCCCGACGTGAGCATGCCATGGCTCATCGCGCCGATGGTCCTGCGCGGCATGCTGCTGCTCTTCATCGCGCTGCCGGTCGCGAACCTGACATTCCGTGTGTTCGCGGTCGAGGAGTACAGCCACGGTTATCGTTTCAAGAACATCGTCAAGCAACTGACGTATTCGTTCTCGACGGCGACCATCATCATTCTCGAACAGCATCGCGTCGCGCTGCATCAGACGCGGCTCGTAGAAACGGTCAACCCGTATGACCCGACGTTTCAGGGCGTATATCAGAGCCTGCTCGGCGCGTTCGAGCGCATGGGCCACAGCGCATCCGAAGCGAAGAGCCTCGCGCTCGTCGAGATCGGCCGCATCGTCACGCAGCAGGCGAACTTCCTCAGTTCGCTGGATGGCTTCTATTACATCATCGGCGTCGCACTGTGCGCGAGCGTGATCGCCGCATGGCAGAAGCGAATCGACTGATCCGTCTCAGAGCACATAAAAAGTGGACACACTCAGCAGCATGCGGATGTTCGCCCGCGTAGCCGAAGAAGGCAGTTTCACCGCCGCCGCGCAACGCATGAATATATCGACGGCCGCGACCTCGCGGGCCATCGCCGCGCTCGAAGCGCATCTGAATACGCGGCTCCTGCATCGGAGCACACGGCGCGTGATCCTCACCGAGGCGGGCAAGCGCTATCTGCAGCGCTGCGAGCAGATACTCGCGTGCGTCGACGTGGCCGAAGCCGAAGCCGCCGATGCACAGTTGCGCCCTTCCGGGCACTTGCGCATTCATGCATCGACGAGCCTCGGGCAGTCGTATGTCGTGCCCGCCATCGTGCGCTATCGGGAACGTCATCCGGCGGTGTCCGTCGATCTGACGCTGTCGCAGCACACGCCCGATATCATCGACGAAGGCTACGATCTCACCGTGCAGGCGAGCATCGCCGAGTTGCCGGATTCGAGCCTCGTCGCGCAGCGCCTCGGCACGGTGCATAGTGTGCTGTGCGCGTCGCCGGCGTACTTGCGCGGGCACGGCGAGCCGCGCACGCTTGCGGAGTTGTCGCGTCATCCGTGTCATCAACTCGTCTCGCCGCTCTTTCCGCGCGATGTCTGGACCTTCGAAGGCCCGAAGGGCACGGAGACCTTCGCGCTTGCGAAGACGAACTTCGGCGTAAATGTCGCGGGCGCGCTGGCGGTCGCGCTGCGCGAGGGCGTGGGCATCGGCGCGCTGCCGATGTCGACGGCGAGCAAGCTGCTCGAAAGCGGCGCGCTCGTGCGCGTGCTGCCTGACTATCGATTGCAGGCGCTCACGCTTTACGCGCTGTATCCGTCGCGGCAGTATCTCAATGCGAAGGTCAGGACGTTCGTCGAGTTCGTCAAGGACGTGGTTCCGCGGATACTGGAGAGCGATGCCGCTCATATCGATGCGCCGCGGGAGAGCTGACATTACAGCCTGAAGTTTTCCTTGATCGTGGCGATGAGCACGTCGATCGCGTCGCTTGCACGGCCGGTGCCATCCCGCATCAAAACGACTTCGTGATCGCCGATATGCGGAAGCATGTCCAGCACTCGCATATCTTCGCTGACGCGCGCGCGGTCGAGCAGCGTCACGGCAAGCCCCGACTCGACGCAGGTCTTGATGACCTGGCTCGACGCACTGTCGAGCACGACGCGCCATTTGCGCCCGGCACGCTCGAGCGCAGTCGTCATTGCCACACGATAGGGGCACGGCTCGCCGTATAACGCCAATGGAAGCGGGCGGTCCTCGGCCAGCACGAAGGTCGAACTCCCGACCCAGACCGGCGTGGTCATCGTCAGGACATCCGCCGGTCTGCTCGCTTTGACGGGTTGAACCAATAACGCGACGTCGAGCTTGCCGCGCGTCACCCAGTCCCGAAGCTTGAGGCTCGGTGCGGTTTTCACTTCCAGCACCACATTGGGCCAGCTGACCGCGAAGCCCGGAAGAATATCCCGGACGATATGCGCGGCATACTCGTCCGGCACGCCGAGCACGACGCGTCCCGCGAGCGTTTTTCCCTGAATTTCCCGCAGCACGCGGTCATGCGCGCTCAACAGCTCGCTCGTACCTGCAAGCAGCCGTTTGCCGAGCGCGGTCAGCGTGACGGACTGGTTGTCCCGGTCGAGCAGCCTGCCACCGGCGATGGCTTCGAGGCGCTGGATATGAATGCTGACCGCAGCCGGGCTTCTATGCACATGCTCGGCCGCCGAGCGAAATTTGCCGAGCCGGGCCACCGCATGAAAGGTGCGCAAGAGTTCGATATCGAGGACCGATTCCATGATGGTTCAACCGTATTGAACGACCTCATCAGTATATTTTGATTTTCTAATCGCCGATCGCAGACTACGCTGGACGCATGACAAAAGTTTCGCGACCCGGCCTTGCCTCGAATCCGCCTGCCATTGATGCGCTACGCCTGCCTTTGCCGGCATTGGAAGCGCTGATGGTCGTCGCGTGGAGTTCGGGCTTCGTCGGGATGCGATTTTCCACGGACTACGCGCCGATGTTTCTCGTCGTGCTGTGGCGTTGTGCGGTCATTTCGATCTGCCTGCTTCCCTTTGTCTTGCGGGAAATAATCGGCGCGCCGCCATCCGTGGTGGCGCGGCAGGCTGCAATCGGCTTGTTCGCGTTGGCAGGCTATATCGCAGGCGTTGGGAAGGGGATCGAGCTCGGCGTATCAGCGGGTCTTTGCGCGCTGATTGCCAATCTTCTGCCGGTTGGCACGGTCGTCATTTCATCCCTGGTTCTCAGGGAGCGCAACTCGGGCCGGACATGGGCGGGCATGGCGCTCGGGCTGGCCGGGGCAATCATGGTCAGTCATGACGCGTTGACCCTCGGCTCCGCTCCTCGTTGGGCATACGCCTTGCCGGTCGCGGGCATGATGTCGCTGGCGGTGGCCACGGTCTGGCAGCAACGGACCGCCTCTCGCACCGGCTCGCTGAGTCTCTTGTGTACTCTCTGGATACACTGCGTCGTGTCATGCCTCGTGTTCTTCTGTCTGCAGCGTTCGCAAGGGAGCGTGATGCCGATCGCGACCACCGGCTTCGCCGCCAGCGTTTGCTGGACGGCGGTCATCTCGACACTTGGTGGTTACGGGCTGTACTGGGTATGCCTGCGGCGGTCGTCGCCCGCACGCGTGTCGAGCGTCCTGTTCCTGAGTCCTTCGGTCACTTTCGTATGGGCGTGGGCACTATTCGGAGAGCCGCTCTCCTGGCCGATGCTCGGCGGAACGATAGTCTCCGGCCTGGGGATCGTCGTGATGACTCGACGGCCGCGCGACGGCCGCGCGGCTCGACAACTCTGAAGCCGCCAACTTTCCGCGCGGCCTCGACGCAATAACCGCTTCGGGCCGCACGTCAATCCGCCGATGGCTCGCACTCGCTGACGAAGGAAGATTTGGCGGCCGGCCGCTCCAGTGCGGCAAGGCGTTGCAGCGCTA
>Ga0207426_1001268_pt1 | contig 22033 bp, 20 predicted proteins | sample AraplaMF_Cvi_mMS_FD_184265 | JGI IMG/M metagenome (GOLD analysis project Ga0207426, IMG submission 184265) | Arabidopsis root microbial communities from the University of North Carolina, USA - plate scrape MF_Cvi_mMS (SPAdes) (version 2) | ecosystem: Host-associated > Plants > Roots > Endosphere... | reverse complement strand
GTGTGTGGGACGTAAAGCGAAGCAGTCCCACACACCGGCCCCGCAGGCCCGTCACCGCACCCACAGCCCCGCGCAGCGGACCTGGCCCGCCGCAGGCGCAACCCACCGCACCAGCCCCGCGCAGCGGCACCGCAGCGGACCCGCCCGCCGCAGGCGCAACGGCGAGAAGCCCCCACGGCGGGAAAGCCAAAAACGGGGCGGAGGCAAAGCGCAGCGGGCGGCAAACGGCGAGCAACCCCCACGGCGGGAAAGCCAAAGACGGGGGAGACAGCTAGGCGTCCAACGTCACCGTGAACGAGAAGCGGTCCCCCCGGTAGTGGATCCGTGCGACGTCGACCACGCGGCCGTCGGCGTCGTAGGTGAGACCCGTGTAGTGCAGGATCGGGCTGAGCAGGGGGACCTCCAGCAGCCGGGCGGTTTCCGGGTCGGCCAGCCGTGCCTCGACGGTGTCGGTGATCCGGCTGATCCGTACGCCCACCGCGTCCCGCAGCACCTTCGTCATCGGCCAGCGCAGCAGGTCCGCCGGGTCGATCCGCGCGGCGACGTCGGGGTGCACGTAGTTGTGTGCGTGGTTGGTCGGTTCGCCGGTCTTCTCGTCGCCGCGGAGCCGGCGGAAGCCGGTCACCTCGGCGAGGCCGGGGAAGTGTGCGGCCAGTTCGGGGGGTACGGGGGTGGGGCCGTGCTCCAGCAGTTCGGTGCTCATCCCGGACTGCTGGGCGACGATGGTGTCCACGGAGCCCAGCAGCCGCACCGGCGACCCGCGCCGCGCGTCCGGCTCGATGAAGGTGCCGCGGCGCCGGTGCCGGCTGATCAGGCCCTCCGCCTCCAGTTCCTTGAGGGCCTGGCGCATGGTCAGCACGCTGACGCCGTAGTGCGCGGCGAGGGCGTCCTCGGTGGGCAGGCGCAGCGGGGCCTCGGGGGAGCGGCCCAGTATGGAGGCGCGCAACGACTGCGAGACCTGGTACCACAGCGGCAGCTTGCGGTTCAGGGCGAGCGAGTCGGGAGCGAAGGTGGTCACGGCGGCGTTCCCCGGTGTCACGGGCGGAAATGGCGCTGGAGACCCTGCCACACGTCGTCGTAGCCGTGCTGCAGATGCCCGGCGTCCCGGGCCTGTTCGGTCAGGGTCAGCGGCCAGCGGGTCTCGAACATGAAGGCCAGCCCGTCGTCGATCTTCTGCGGGCGCAGCTCGGCGGCGCTCGCCCGGTCGAAGGTCTCCCGGTCGGGTCCGTGCGCCGACATCATGTTGTGCAGCGAGCCGCCGCCCGGGACGAAGCCCTCCGCCTTGGCGTCGTACGCCCCCTCGATCAGCCCCATGTACTCCGTCATGACGTTGCGGTGGAAGTACGGCGGCCGGAAGGTGTCCTCGCCGACCAGCCAGCGCGGCGCGAAGGCCACGAAGTCCACGCCCGCCAGTCCCGCGGTGTCGGAGGGGGAGGTGAGGACGGTGAAGATCGACGGGTCGGGGTGGTCGTAGCTGATCGAGCCGATGACATTGAAGCGGCGCAGGTCGTAGACGTACGGGACGTGGTTGCCGTGCCAGGCGACGACATCCAGCGGCGAGTGGTCGTAGGTGGCCGTCCAGAGGGTGCCGCAGAACTTGTTGACGACCTCGACGGGGCCCTCGACGTCCTCGTAGGCGGCGACCGGTGCGCGGAAGTCGCGGGCGTTGGCCAGGCCGTTGGCACCGATCGGGCCCAGGTCGGGCAGTTGGAAGGGCCGCCCGTAGTTCTCGCAGACGTAGCCGCGGGCGGTCGGGCTCTGCCCGCCGTCGGGCGCGGCGTCCAGCAGCTCGACGCGGAAGCGGACGCCGCGCGGGATCAGCGCCACCTCGCCCGGTTCGGCGTGCAGCAGGCCGAGTTCGGTGCGCAGCAGCAGTCCGCCGCGCTCCGGCACGATCAGCAGCTCGCCGTCCGCGTTGCCGAACACCCGCCGTTCCATGGAGGTGTTGGCCTGGTACAGGTGGACGGCCATGCCGGTGCGCTGGGTGGCGTCGCCGTTGCCGCCCAGCGTCCACAGCCCGTCCAGGAAGTCGGCCGGGCCGGCGGGCTCGGGCAGCGGGTTCCAGCGCAGCCGGTTGGGGTCGGGGGTGCAGTCGGTGAACGGCGCCGAGCGCAGGGCGCCCTGTGCGGCGCGGACGAACGGCGGATGCGCGGCGGAGGGGCGGATGCGGTAGAGCCAGGAGCGGTGGTTGTGGTCGCGCGGTTCGGTGAACGCGGAGCCGCTGAGCTGCTCGGCGTACAGCCCGAGCGGTGCGCGCTGGGGCGAGTTGCGGCCCACCGGCAGGGCGCCCGGGACGGCCTCCGAGCTGTGCTCGTTGCCGAATCCGGTGCTGTACGCCAGCCCTTCGGCCGTCTTCCTCGCCTGCTCGTTGCCCGTGCCTGCCATCGCGTGCTCCCGCCGCTCAAGGAATCCTATGCAAGACCTTAGGATTGCCGTGGGGGGCCGTCAACGGAGACTCCCGGCCGCGTCGGCCGGATCGCGGTGGTCGGCCGGATCGCGCGAGGGCGGGCTCCGCCCGCCCGGCGGGGCGGGCAGGATGGACGGGTGCAGCAGCCGACCCCGCGCCCCGCGACACCGCCCGCCTCCCTGCGCCGCGCGCCCGTCCAGCGGCGCAGCGCCCAGCGCCTGGCCAGAATCCTGGACGCCTGCGCCGAAGTCCTGGAGGAGACCGGGTACGAGGAACTGAGCACCCGGGCCGTGGCCGGCCGCGCCGGCGTCCCGATCGGCTCCGTCTACCGCTTCTTCCCCAACAAGCGCGCCATGGCCGAGGCCCTCGCCCAACGCAACCTCGACGCCTACGCGGACCGCATCACCGCCCGGCTGGCCGGCCCGGACGACCGGCCGCTCCCGTGGCGCCGTGCGATGGACGTGGTGGTCGACGAGTACCTCGCCATGAAGCGGACGGTGCCGGGCTTCGCCCTGGTGGAGTTCACCGTCCCCGCCCCGCGCGCCGCACGCCAGGCCAACTACGAGGTCGCCGACCGGCTGCGCGCCCTCCTCGCCGGCCCGCTCGGCCTGGACGCCGGCGACGCGCGGCTGCGGACCGCCTTCCTGGTCGGCGTCGAGACGGCCGACGCGCTGCTCCAGCTCGCCTTCCGCAGCGACCCGGCCGGCGATCCCGCCATCGTCACGGAGACCAAGGAGCTGCTGCGGGCCTATCTGGGGCGCTATCTGGACGGGGCGGGCGCGGGGGACGGGTGAGGTGTCAGGGGTGAGGGCCGTGCGCCCGCCGGGCGGCGGCGGGGTGCCCCTTGTGCGCACGCCCGTCCGGGGAGATCCGTATTGACCTGGGGTTTTGCTCGTATTGCTCGCGCGTCAAGACCTTGTTAACAAAAGTTTGCGGGACCTAACGTCGCCTGAACTGCCACCCCCCGGCAGATGTTCAAGGGCGAACGTGAGGTACCCCCAATGCTGACAATCCTCGGATTCGTCATGATCGCCACCTTCCTGGTGCTGATCATGATGAAGAAGATGTCACCGATGGCCGCGCTGGTGCTCATCCCCGCGCTGTTCTGCATCCTGGTCGGACAGGGCGCGCACCTGGGCGACTACGTCCTCAAGGGCATCGGCGACCTGGCCCCCACGGCCGCGATGCTGATGTTCGCCATCATCTACTTCGGGGTGATGATCGACGTCGGTCTCTTCGACCCGGTCGTCCGCGGCATCCTGAAGTTCTGCAAGGCCGATCCGGTGCGGGTGGTGCTCGGCACCGCCCTGCTCGCCGCGATCGTCTCGCTCGACGGCGACGGCTCCACCACCTTCATGATCACCGTCTCGGCGCTCTACCCGCTCTACAAGCGGCTGAAGATGAGCCTCGTGGTCATGACCGGTGTCGCCGCCACCGCCAACGGCGTGATGAACACCCTCCCCTGGGGCGGCCCGACCGCCCGCGCCGCCACCGCGCTCAAGCTCGACGCCGGCGACATCTTCGTCCCGATGATCCCCGCCCTGGCCGTCGGCCTGGTCGCGGTCTTCGCCCTCGCCTACGTCCTCGGCCGCCGCGAGCGCAAGCGGCTCGGCGTCCTGACCCTCGGCGACACCCGCCTGGTGACCGAGGCCGCCGACGCGAACGAGACCGAGCAGGTCCTGGTCGGCGCGGGCGCCGGCGGCACGGGGGGCACCGCCGCCGGTACGCGGCGCGGCACCGGCGGCGCGGGCACCGACGCCGACGGGGACGCCGATGCGGCCACCGGCTCCGGCGGCCCGGCCGACGACGACGGCCTCCAGGTCCTGGACCCGCGGCGGGCCACCCTGCGGCCCAAGCTCTACTGGTTCAACGCCGCGCTCACCATCGCGCTGCTCACCCTGCTGATCCTCCAGGTCATGCCGATCCCGGTGCTCTTCCTCCTCGGCGCGGCCCTCGCCCTCACCGTCAACTTCCCGCACATGAAGGACCAGAAGGCCCGCGTCGCCGCCCACGCCGAGAATGTGCTCAACGTCTCCGGGATGGTCTTCGCCGCCGCCGTCTTCACCGGTGTGCTCACCGGCACCGGCATGGTCGAGCACATGGCGCGCTGGCTGGTCAGCGGCATCCCCGACGCCCTCGGCCCGCACATGGGCATCGTCACCGGCGTGCTCAGCATCCCGCTGACCTACTTCATGTCCAACGACGGGTTCTACTTCGGCATCGTCCCGATCCTCGCCGAGGCCGGCGCCGCCCACGGCGTGGCCCCCGTCGAGATCGCCCGTGCCTCCCTGGTCGGCCAGGCCCTGCACATGTCCAGCCCGCTGGTCCCCGCCGTCTACGTCCTCGTCGGCATGGCCAAGGTCGAGTTCGGCGACCACACCAAGTTCACCGTCAAGTGGGCCGCTCTGACCTCGCTGGTGGTCATGGGCGCCGGTGTGCTCTTCGGCATCCTCTAGATGACCGCCACCGGCACCGCGGGGCCCGGCAGGGGATGGCTGCTGCGCCTGGTCGTCACCTTCTCCTTCGCCCAGGGAGCGGTGAGCATGGCCAGGCCGGCCGTCTCCTACCGGGCCCTTGCCCTGGGCGCCGACGAGCGCGCCATCGGCGTGATCACCGCGGTCTACGCACTGCTGCCGCTGCTCGTCGCCGTCCCGCTCGGCCGCCGTACCGACCACGGCCGCTGCGCCCCGCTGCTGGTCGCCGGGGTGGCGCTGATCAGCGGCGGCTGCGCGCTCAGCGGGCTGGCCGGGTCGCTGCCCGTGATGGCCGCCTGGAGCGGGGTCATGGGGCTGGGCCACCTCTGCTTCGTCATCGGCGCCCAGTCGATCGTCGCCCGCCGCAGCGCCCCCGAGGACCGCGACCGCAACTTCGGCCACTTCACCATCGGCGCGTCCCTGGGCCAGTTGATCGGCCCGGTGGCCGCCGGGCTCGTCATCTCCGAGCACGACGGCCGGATGGCTGCGACGAGCGCCCGCGCCCTGCTCGTCTCCGGCGCCGTCGCCGCCCTCTCCTACGCCTCGCTCCGGCGCCTCGAACAGCGCGCCCGCGCCGCGGCGCCGGGCGTCCCGGGCCGCCCGGCCGGGCCCCCGGTCCCGGTGCGCGGCATCCTGCGCACCCGTGGCGTCCCGGCCGGCATCTTCATGAGCCTGGCCGTGCTCTCCGCGACCGACATCCTCACCGCCTACCTCCCCGTGATCGGCGAGGACCGCGCCATCGCCCCCACGACCATCGGCCTGCTGCTCAGCCTGCGGGCCGCGGCCACCATCGCCTGCCGGCTGGTGATGACCCCGATGATCCGGTGGCTGGGCCGCACCGCGCTGATGACCGGGAGCTGTGCGCTGGCCGGGCTGCTGTGCGGGGGTCTGGTGCTGCCCGTTCCGGTGCCGGCGCTGGCGGCGATGCTCGTCGCGCTCGGCTTCTGCCTGGGCGTCGGCCAGCCGCTGTCGATGACGACGGTGGTCCAGGCCGCCCCCGACCGGGCCCGCAGCACCGCGCTGGCGCTCCGCCTGACCGGCAACCGGCTCGGCCAGGTCGCCGCCCCCGCCGGCGCCGGACTGCTGGCCGGTCTCGCCGGCACCGCAGCGCCCTTCGTCCTGCTCGGGGCGCTGCTGCTGGCCTCCGCCGCGATGGCCGCCCGTACGGGACAGGCGCCCGCCGCGTCGTCCGCGCCGTCATGCGGCGTACGGCGTCCGCGCCCCACGGCAAGGCGGGATCCCCCCACGTGACCCCGGAATCCTGTGGGCCATCCGCCGGGGCGGGGGAGAACGGAGGGAGCCTGGCCTCGTGGCGACCGTCACCCCTCTGGGGCGCGGCGGTGCCCTGGCGCCCACAAAACTACCGGCGCTAGTTTGGGGGCGACGACCAGCAGCCGGCCCGGGAGGACCACGACGTGAAGCAGCACGACGCGATGTACATCGACGGAAGCTGGCGGCCCGCCGTGGGCGGCGGCACGATCGAGGTCGTCAACCCGGCCGACGAGCAGGTCATCGCCACCGTCCCGGCCGGCTCGGCACAGGACGTGGACGCCGCGGTCCGCGCCGCCCGCGCCGCGCTGCCGGGCTGGGCCGCCGCGGCACCCCAGGAGCGCGCGGCCCGGCTGGCCGCCCTGCGCGACCAACTCGCCGCGCGCGCCGAGGAGATCGCCGAGACCGTCACCGCCGAACTCGGCTCGCCGCTCGCGTTCAGCACGGCGGTGCATGCCGGGCTGCCGGTCGCGGTCTGCGGCTCGTACGCCGAACTGGCCGGCACCCACGCCTTCGAGGAGAAGATCGGCAACTCCACCGTGCTGCACGAACCGGTCGGGGTGGTGGGCGCGATCACGCCCTGGAACTACCCGCTGCACCAGATCGTCGCCAAGGTCGCCCCGGCGCTCGCGGCCGGCTGCACGGTCGTGCTCAAACCCGCCGAGGACACCCCGCTGGTCGCCCAGCTCTTCGCCGAGTGCGTCGATGCCGCCGGGATACCGGCCGGGGTCTTCAACCTCGTCACCGGGCTCGGCCCGGTCGCGGGCCAGGCGCTCGCCGAGCACGAGGGCGTCGACCTGGTCTCCTTCACCGGCTCGACGGCCGTCGGCAAGCGGATCGGTGCCCTCGCGGGCGCCGCGGTCAAGCGGGTGGCGCTGGAGCTGGGCGGCAAGTCCGCCAATGTCATCCTGCCCAGCGCCGACCTGCCCAAGGCGGTCGCGGTCGGCGTCGCCAACGTCATGGCCAACTCCGGCCAGACCTGCAGCGCCTGGACCCGGATGCTGGTCCACCGGGACCGGTACGACGAGGCCGTCGAGCTGGCGGCCGCGGCGGCCGCCAAGTACGTCCCGGGGGAGCGGGTCGGCCCGCTGGTCAGCGCCGAGCAGCGGGACCGGGTGCGCGGCTACATCGAGCGGGGCATCGCCGAGGGCGCACGGGTCGTGGCGGGCGGACCGCAGGCGCCCGCCGGGCCGGGCTACTACGTCTCGCCGACCGTCTTCGCCGACGTCACCCCGGAGATGACCGTCGCCCAGGAGGAGATCTTCGGCCCGGTCCTGTCGATCCTGAGGTACGAGGACGAGGACGACGCCGCCCGGATCGCCAACGGCACCGTCTACGGGCTGGCCGGCGCGGTCTGGGCGGGCGACGACGCCGAGGCGGTGGCCTTCGCCCGCCGGCTGGACACCGGCCAGGTCGACATCAACGGCGGCCGGTTCAACCCCCTTGCCCCGTTCGGCGGTTACAAGCAGTCCGGCATCGGCCGCGAGCTGGGCCCGCACGGGCTGAGCGAGTACCTGCAGACCAAGTCGCTGCAGTTCTGATCCGGCCGCGCGGCGGGGGACGGCCGAGGCCGCACCCCGCCGCGACGCCCGCCCTTCCCCGCCGGCCCTGCCGGCCAGCCCTCCGCACCGAGGAGTCCTTCGTGGTCCGCGCCGCCGTACTGTCCGCCGTCAACGCCCCGCTGCGGGTCGCCGAGATCGACCTGCCCGCGCCCGGCCCCGGCCAGGTCCGGATCCGGCTCGCCGCCGCCGGCGTCTGCCACTCCGACCTGTCCCTGTCCAACGGCACCCTGCGCCAGCCGGCCCCGGCCGTCCTCGGGCACGAGGGCGCCGGCACCGTCACCGCCGTCGGCCCCGACGTGACCACGGTGGCCCCCGGCGACCAGGTCGTCCTCAACTGGGCACCGTCCTGCGGCGACTGCCACTTCTGCGGCCTGGCCGAGCCCTGGCTGTGCGCCCGCGCCGGCCACGCCGCGGACGCTCCGTACGCCACCCTCGCCGCCGACGCCACCGACCTCTACCCCGGCCTCGGCACCGCCGCGTTCGCCGAGGAGACCGTGGTGCCCGCGCGGGCCGCGCTGCCGCTGCCGGACGGGGTGCCGCTCGCCGACGCGGCGCTGCTCGGCTGCGCGGTGCTCACCGGCTGGGGCGCCGTGCACCACAGCGCCCGGGTGCGTGCCGGGGAGTCGGTCGCGGTCTTCGGCGTCGGCGGGGTGGGCCTGGCCACGCTCCAGGCCGCACGGATCGCCGGTGCGGGGCCGATCGTGGCCGTGGACGTCTCCCCGGCGAAGGAGGAACTCGCCCGCGCCGCCGGCGCCACCGAGTTCCTGGTGGCGGGCGACGACACCGCCAAGCGCATCCGCAAGCTCACCGGCGGCGTGGGAGCCGATGTCGCGGTGGAGTGCGTGGGCCGCGCCGACACCATCCGCACCGCCTGGTCGTCGACCCGGCGCGGCGGCCGCACCACGGTCGTCGGCATCGGCGGCCAGGACCAGCAGGTCGCCTTCTCCGCCCTGGAACTCTTCTACTTCGGCCGGACCCTCTCCGGCTGCGTCTACGGCAACAGCGACCCCGCCCGCGACCTCCCCGTCATCGCCCGGCACGTCCGCTCCGGCGCCCTCGACCTGTCCGCCCTGGTCACCGAGCGGATCGGCCTGGACGGCATCCCGGCCGCCTTCGACGCCATGCTGGCGGGCCGGGGAGGGCGGGCGCTGGTGGTGTTCTAGGAGCGTCCGGGGCGACGGGAACCTGGCCGGCTGCGAAGTGCTCTAGCAGAGCGAGCAGTGCCTACAGCGCAGACCAAGGAGTACAACCAATGTCCCTCTTGCGTAAGTTACGTGCGGCTGCCCTACTCGCTACCGCATTGACCGGTGTTTTCCTGTCCACCGCCGGCCCGGCCCACGCCGAGACGGTGTCCGGTGCCGCAGCCGCGAGCGGCCGCCTCGTGATCGCGTGCAATTGCGAGTGCAGTTGGTGAACCCGCCTGGCCTTCGATCGGCCGGCTGGGGAGCCGGTCGCGCGTGAAGGGCCCGGAGTCGAGTCGGCGGCCGACGCCGGCTCGGCCCCGGCCCGGTGAGCCGCCGCCGCGGAGCGGGTGGGTGCTCCGCGAGCGAACAAGCCCTCGGAAGCGATGTCCAGGGGGCGGCCGCCGTCGCGTGTGGCTCGAACCCGACGCCTGGGGGCACATCAAACTTAGGTGTGGCTAACCTCGTTGAGGTGGAGGGAGGCTCCGCGGCACACGAGCAGGGAGCGGGCATGGGACACCTCAGGGGGAAGGTCGCACTCGTCACCGGCGGCAGCCGGGGCATCGGGCGGGGCATCGCCGAACGGCTCGGCCGGGACGGCGCGCTGGTCGCCGTGCACTACGGCAGCAACGAGGCGGCGGCCGAGGAGACCGCCGCGGCCATCGCCGGGGCCGGCGGCCGGGCGTTCACCGTGGGCGCCGAACTGGGCGTGCCCGGCGACGTGGACGCGCTCATGGCCGGACTGGAGGCGGGGCTGCGCGCGCACGGGGAAGCGGCGATCGACATCCTGGTGCACAACGCGGGGCTCAACCTCATGGGGCGGCCGATCGAGGTGCTCACCCCCGAGGAGTTCGACCGGATGGTCGCGGTCAACATCAAGGCGCCGTTCTTCCTCACCCAGCGGCTGCTGCCGCGACTGCGCGACGGGGGCCGGATCATCAACATCTCGTCCGTCTCCACCCGTCTCGCCTCCGCCCACGGCATCGGCTATCCGCTCACCAAGGGCGCGCTCGAAGTCTTCAGCCACACCCTGGCCAAGTACCTCGGTCCCCGCGATATCACGGTGAATTCCGTCGCCGTCGGATTCACCCGCACCGACATGACCGCGGAGGTGCTGGCCGACCCGGCGCACCTGGAGCGCACCATCGGCCTGACCGCCCTCGGCCGGATCGGCCGGGTCCCGGACATCGCCGACGCGGTCGCCTTCCTGGCCTCCGACGACGCGCGCTGGATCACCGGCACCAGGATCGACGTCACCGGCGGGGCCGGCCTGTAGCAACCCCGGCGGCCGGGCCCGCGATGCGGCCGCGCGCCGGGCCCCGCGCGCCGCGGTCAGCCGCCGTCCGGCGGCAGGAGTTCCGGGTGCTGCAGCGCCAGGCCGTCCACCAGCGCCCGCAGCCCGGTCTCGAACGCGCCCTCGTCCACCTGGCGCTGATGCTCCGCCAGGAGGTGGGCCTGGCCCAGGTGCGGGTAGTCGGCGGGGTCGTAGGCGCCCGGGTCGTCCACGAAGCCGCGGGCGAACGAGCCCAGCGCGGATCCGGCCACGAAGTACCGGACCATGGCGCAGACCCTGGTGGCCTGGGCGGGCGGCCAGCCCGCCCGGACCATCCCGCCGAACGCCGCGTCGGCCATCTTCAGGCCGGCCGGGCGGCGGCCGGGGCCCTGGGCGAGGAACGGCACGATCTGCGGGTGCGCGGCGAGCGCCGCGCGGTAGGAGCGGGCCCAGTCGAGGAGCCCGGCGCGCCAGTCCGCGCCCGCCTCGAAGCCCGACACGTCGACCTGGGCGATGACCGTGTCGGCCACCGCGTCGAGGATCTCGTCCTTGGTCGTGAAGTGGTTGTAGAGGGACGGCCCGCTCACGCCCAGCTCCGCCGCCAGGCGCCGGGTGGAGAGCGCCGGCAGCCCTTCGGAGTCGATGAGCGCCAGCGCCGTGGAGACGATGCGCTCGGGGCTCAGGAGGGGCTTGCGGGGTCGGGCCATGCCGCACATAGTAGAGGCCGCCCAACAAAAACTAGCAGTGCTAATTAACTGCTCTCGTCCACAAGGGGCCCGAGATGAACCTGGAGCTCAGCGCGGAGCAGACCGCGGTGCGGCAGCTCGCCGAGGACTTCGCCGCCCGCGAGATCGCCCCGTACGCCACTGCCTGGGACCGCGCCGAACAGGTCGACCGCGGCATCGTGAAGAAACTCGGCGGCCTCGGCTTCCTCGGGCTCACCGTCCCCGAGGAGTACGGCGGCTCCGGCGGAGACCACCTCTCCTACGTCCTGGTCACCGAGGAGCTGGGCCGCGCCGACTCCGCGGTGCGCGGCATCGTCTCGGTGTCCCTGGGGCTGGTCGCCAAGACCGTCGCCGCCTGGGGCGACGAGGAGCAGAAGCGGACGTGGCTGCCGCGGCTCACCTCCGGCGAGGCGGTCGGCTGCTTCGGCCTCACCGAACCGGGCACCGGCTCCGACGCGGCCCGCCTCGCCACCCGGGCGGTCCGGGACGGGGAAACGTACGTCATCGACGGCACCAAGATGTTCATCACCAACGGCACCTGGGCCGATGTCGTGCTGCTCTTCGCCCGTACCGGCGACGCACCCGGACACCGGGGCATCAGCGCCTTCCTCGTCCCGGCGGACAGTCCCGGCCTGGCGCGCCGCGAGATCCACGGCAAGCTGGGGCTGCGCGGCCAGGCCACCGCGGAACTCGTCCTGGACGGCGTACGGGTCCCGGCCGCCGCCATGCTGGGGCCCGAGGGCAAGGGGTTCTCGGTCGCCATGTCCGCGCTGGCCAAGGGCCGGATGTCGGTGGCCGCCGGCTGTGTGGGCATCGCCCGGGCGGCCCTGGACGCCGCGCTCGGCTACGCGGGCGAGCGCGAGCAGTTCGGCAAGCCCATCGCCCGGCACCAGCTGGTGCAGGAGCTGATCAGCGACATCGCCGTGGACGTGGACGCCGCGCGCCTGCTGACCTGGCGGGTCGCCGATCTGATCGACCGCGGCGAGCCGTTCGACACCGCCGCCTCGAAGGCCAAGCTGTTCGCCTCGGAGGCCGCGGTGCGGGCCGCCAACAATGCCCTCCAGGTCTTCGGCGGCTACGGCTACATCGACGAGTACCCGGTCGGCAAACTGCTGCGGGACGCCCGGGTGATGACCCTGTACGAGGGCACCAGCCAGATACAGAAGCTGGTCATCGGCCGCGCGCTGACCGGGGTCTCCGCGTTCTGACCGGCCCGTCCCCGGGAGCCGGGCCGCCCGCCCGCCAGTCCTAAGCGCTTGCTCAGCGGCGCGATATGGTGTTCGATCCGTCAGTGGAGGGTCCCTGGCGGATCGAGGAGCGGGGTACGCGATGGGTGCGGCGGCGGAGCGGGCCGAAGAGGAGAACCAGGAGTGGGCCGGGGTGACCCCCGATGCCGCCCGGCGCCTGGTCGGCGCGGCCGTCGAGGCCTTCGCCGAGCGGGGCTACCACGCCACCACCACCCGGGACATCGCGGGCCGCGCCGGGATGAGCCCGGCCGCCCTCTACATCCACTACAAGACCAAGGAAGAGCTGCTCTACCGCATCAGCGGCATCGGCCATGAAAAGGCGCTGCGCATCATGGGTGCCGCCGCCGGGGCCGAGGGCAGCGCCACCGAGCGTCTCCGTGACGCCGTGCGCACCTTCGCCCGCTGGCACGCCGAGCACCACACCACCGCCCGGGTCATCCAGTACGAGCTCCAGGCCCTGAGCCCCGAGCACTACACCGAGATCGCCGACCTGCGCCGGCGGACGGACCGGTTGCTGCGGCAGATCATCCAGGACGGCGCGGACAGCGGGGAGTTCCGGGCCGACGACGTGCCGGGCACCACGCTCGCGGTGCTGTCGCTGTGCGTGGACGTCGCCCGCTGGTTCACGGCCCAGGGCCCGCGGACGCCCGACGAGGTCGGCACCCTCTATGCCGACCTCGTGCTGCGCATGGTGGGCGCCCCGGCGGACCGGGCCGGCTCCCGCGGCGCGTAGCCCCTCCGGACGGGTGGGCCGGACCGCCGGGACCCGGGTGTGCCCCGGGGCCGCGGCCCGGCCGTCGCCCGGCTAGAGGTAGAAGCGGCTGACCGTCTCCGCGACGCAGACCGGCTTGTCGCCGCCCTCGCGCTCGACCGTCACGACGGTGGCGAGCTGGACGCCGCCGGTCACCTCGGTCACCTCGGCGATCCTGGCCGTGGCGCGCAGCCGTGAGCCGACCGGGACGGTGGCGGGGAAGCGGACCTTGTTGGTGCCGTAGTTGATGCCCATCTTCACGTTGTCGACCCGCATCAGCTGCGGTACGAGCGCGGGCAGCAGCGACAGTGTCAGATAGCCGTGCGCGATGGTGGTGCCGAAGGGGCCGGCCGCGGCCTTCTCCTGGTCCACATGGATCCACTGGTGATCGCCGGTGGCCTCCGCGAACAGGTCGATCCGCTTCTGGTCGATCTCCAGCCAGTCGCTGGTGCCCAGCTCCTCACCGACTGCGTTCCGCAGCTCGTCGAGCGATCCGAACACTCGGGGCTGTGCCATCTTCGTCCGCCTCCTCGGGATCCGTCCGCCGCTGCCGCGCACCGGCCGACGCTTACTAAGCGCTTGCTCAGCATGCTCAGTGCGGGTACCCGCTGTCAACGCCCGGGGAGCGCCCGTCCGGGGCCCGTCGGGCACCGTGCGTCCGGCCCCGCGGACGACGGGACCGGGCGGGCACGTCCTAGGGTGGAACCGTGCCCCAGCTTCCGTACAAGGTTCATGAACTCACCGTCGGCCAGCTCTCCGCGCGCAGCGGTGCCGCGGTCTCCGCGCTGCACTTCTACGAGTCCAAGGGACTGATCAGCAGCACCCGGACGGCGGGCAACCAGCGTCGCTACACCCGGGACGCGCTGCGCCGGGTCGCGTTCGTGCGGGCGGCGCAGCGGGTGGGGATCCCGCTCGCGGTGATCCGGGACGCGCTGGCGGAGCTGCCCGACGCCCGCACGCCCAACCGCGAGGACTGGGCCCGGCTCTCCGAGGTCTGGCGCTCCGAGCTGGACGAGCGGATCAGCCAACTCGTCGAGCTGCGCGACCGGTTGACGGACTGCATCGGCTGTGGCTGTCTCTCGCTGCAGACGTGCGCGCTGTCCAACCCGTACGACAACCTCGGCGCGCAGGGGCCGGGCGCCCAGCGACTGCGGGTCGACCACGGCGCCCGGGACCCGGAGGGGGCGCAGCGGCGCGCCGGCGGCGAGCAGCGGCCCGCGGGGGGCCGCCAGGGCGAGCGGGACACGCAGGGGTGCTGCCCGGACGGGCCGTGAGCGCGGGTGCGCCCGCCCCGGACGGGGCGGGCGCACGGACTCCGGAGTCCGTCACCACATGGGCGGGGTGCGGCCCGCCCACGGCCGGGCCTGCTCCAGCTGCGCCGACAGCGCGATCAGGGTGGCCTCGTCGCCGTAGCGCCCGGCCAGCATCACCCCGATCGGCAGGCCCTCGGCGTTCCACTGCAGCGGGACGCTCACCGCGGGCTGGCCGGTGGCGTTGTAGAGCGCGGTGAACGGCGTGAACGCCCCGATGGCGGCGAACTCGGCCTGGGGATCGGCGTCGTTGCGCAGGTGGCCGACCGGGACCGGGGGCGAGGCCAGCGTCGGCGAGAGCAGCACGTCGTAGCCGGTGCCCGCCGGCATCAGGCCGTCCGCGACGGACTGGGCGAGGAGCCGGAAGGCGTACATCGAGCGCGCGAAGTCCGTGCCGGAGACCTCGGCGCCACGGGCCCGCAGATGGCGGGTGAGCGGCATCAGCAGCTCCTCGTGCTCCGGCGGCAGCGGGCGGTTGGTGGCCAGCACCGACCAGACGCGGGTGAAGGCGTGGAGGATGCCCTCGTCGGCCGGCAGGGACAGCTCCTCCACGTCGTGGCCGAGCCCGGTCAGCAGCGCGGCGGTGTCGGTGGCGGCGGTGCGGCAGTCGGGGTGGACCTCGATCCCGGGTACGGGCGCCTCGGTGAGGCAGGCGATCCGCAGCCGTCCGGGGTCGCGGCGGGCGTGGTCGGCGAAGGTCTCCCCGGGCGGCAGCGGCGGCGCCGCGAACGGGTCGCCGGGCATCGGGCCCGCCATGACGTCCAGCAGGGTGGCCGCGTCGGCGACCGTACGGGCCAGCGGGCCCGAGGTGGCCAGTCCGGAGATGTCGTGCAACAGCGGTCCGGGGCTGATCCGGCCACGGCTGGGCTTGATGCCGAACAGCCCGCACACGGAGGCCGGGATGCGGATCGAGCCGCCGCCGTCGCTGGCGTGCGCGAGCGGTGCCAGGCCGCCGGCCACCGCGGCGGCCGCCCCGCCGCTGGAGCCGCCCGCCGAGCGAGTCGGGTCCCATGGGGTGCGGGCGGGGGGTGCCAGGCCGTTCTCGGTGTAGCAGGGCAGCCCGAATTCGGGGGTGTTGGTCTTGCCGAGCAGGACGGTGCCGCCGGTGCGCAGCTTCCGGACGACATGGTCGTCGACGGTCGGCACGTGCTCGGCCAGTGCCCGGGACCCCATCGTGCAGCGCACCCCGGCGACCTGGTTGAGGTCCTTCACGGGGACGGGGACGCCGTGCAGCGGGGGGAGCGCGCGGCCCTCGCGGCGGGCCGCGGTGGCCTCGCACTCGGCGTCCGAGGCCTGTTTGCGGGCTATCTCGGGGGTGCGGGTGAGGAACGCGCCGAGTGCGTCGTCGAGCCGCTCGATCCGCGTCAGATAGTGCTCGGTGAGATCCACGGGGGAGAGCTCACCCGACCGGATCCCTTCGGCCTGTTCGAGCGCGGTCAGATCGTGCAGGTCGGCCATGGACGTCCACCCTCTCCTCGGGCTGCCGGCCCGGCGCTGGTGCCGGACCCGGCAGGAGGGCCGCCGCCGGCCGGGCGCGGTGCCGGCGCGGGGGTCAGCCCGTGAACAGTTGTTTCAGTTTGAGGGTCAGCTCGTAAAGGCCGTATATGAACGGGATGCCCACCCAGAGCCAGACGAGGACGAACAGGAGGGCGCGGCGGGCGGTCACTGGCCGGCTCCCTTCGGGGCGGCCGGCTCGTCGGCCAACTGCCCGCCGGATGCGGGTGGTTGGTGGTGCCGGGGGTGGACGGGGCGGATCAGCTCGTTGGCGGCGAAGCCCACTGCCAGCAGGCCGATCATGATGAAGAGCGAGGTGGTGTAGAGGTCGGGTCCGCTGCGGCCGGCGGACTTCGCGCCGTCGGCGACGGCGTTGACGATCAGCGGGCCGAGGATGCCGGCGGTGGACCAGGCCGTCAGCAGCCGGCCGTGGATCGCGCCGACCTGGTAGCTGCCGAACAGGTCCTTCAGGTAGGCGGGGACGGTGGCGAAGCCGCCGCCGTAGAAGGAGAGGATCACCATGGCGCAGGCGATGAACAGGGGCTTGGAGGCGTCGCCGGTCAGCGCGATCAGCAGGTACATCAGGGTGCCGGCGCCGAGGTAGAGCCGGTAGACGTTCTTGCGGCCGACCAGGTCGGAGGCGGCGGACCAGCCGATCCGGCCGAGCATGTTGGCCAGCGAGAGCATGCCGACGAATCCGGCGGCCGCCGGGGCGCTCACCGGGGCCGCGGTGTGCGCGAAGAAGTCGGAGAGCATCGGGGCGGCCTTCTCCAGGATGCCGATGCCCGCCGTGACGTTCGTGCACAGCACGACCCACAGGCACCAGAACTGCGGGGTGCGCAGCGCGCTGCGGGCCGAGACCTGGGCGGTGGTGACGAGCGGGCGGGCGGCCGAGGCTCCCGCGGGCGCCTCGGCGGGCGGCCGCCAGTCGTCGGCGGGGACCCGTACCAGCAGCACCCCGAGGGTCATGAAGACGGCGTAGACCAGGCCCATGACCAGGAAGGTCCGCGCGATGCCGGAGGTGTCCGACCCGAGGGAGCCGAGCAGCCCCGTGGACCAGGGGGAGGCGATCAGGGCGCCCCCGCCGAAGCCCATGATGGCGATGCCGGTGGCCATCCCGGGGCGGTCGGGGAACCACTTGATGAGGGTGGAGACCGGGGAGATGTAGCCGATGCCCAGGCCGATGCCGCCCAGGAAGCCGTAACCGAGGACGACCAGCCAGAACCGGCCGGCGGCCGCGCCGAGGGCGGCGACCAGGAACCCGGCGGCGAAGCAGACCGTCGAGACGCACATCGCCCAGCGGGGGCCGCGGCGTTCGACGAGGGTGCCGCCGAACGCGGCGGACAGGCCCAGCATCACGATGGCCAGCTGGAAGGGGAGTGCCGAGGCCGTCCCGGAGAGGTGGAGGGCGGACTCCAGGGGCGGTTTGAACACGCTCCAGGCGTACGCCTGTCCGATGGCGAGGTGGATGGACAGGGCGGCGGGCGGGACGAGCCATCGGCTCCATCCCGGCGGGGCGACGGTGCGGGATCGGGCGAGCGCGCGCATGCGGCGGAACGTACCCCGCGCCTCACCCTCCCGGAAGACCGCGCACCAAAGCCGTTGCGGCACGGACCAGTTGGGCGTTGGAGGCGGCCGGCCGGCCGTCGGGCAGCAGGAGGGTGTCCTCGAGGCCGATCCGGGTGTCCAGGCGCAGCTCGGCGGCCAGCCGCAGCACCGGCCAGGCTCCGCCGTCCTGGCCGTGGAGGAGCACCGGGCGGCGGGGCGCGGCGCCGGTCACGGCGGTCAGCAGGGCGCGCGCGGTGGCCGGCGCGGAGCCGGCGCCGGAGTCGGTCACCTCGGCCAGCACCCGCAGGACCCGCGGCGCGAGCGGGGAGCGGGCGAACGCCTCCGCGCCGTCCGTGCCCGACCAGACGCCGGCCTCGACGCCGATGCCGCGCGCCAGCAGGGCCGCGGCGACGGCCTCGGCGCCCGGCTCGTGCCAGTTCACCGAGGCGTGGTCGGGCAGCACCGTCCAGGACCCGATCCGCTCCGCCCGGCGCGCGGGATCCGGCTCGGCCCAGGCGCCGGTCGTCACCCCGACCGGGACGTCCACGGCATCGCGGACCGCCTCCAGGGCGGCGGCCACCACGCTCGGCGCGAGCGAGTCGCGGCCGCACGGGGTCTTGGGGTGGACATGGACGTCGTCGGCACCGGCCGCCACCGCCTGCCGCGCGGCATCGGCGAGGGCGGCCGGTGACATCGGCACCGCCGCGGAATCGGCCGCCGTCCGGGGGCCGTTGAGACAGACCTGCAGCATCCTCCGATGATGACAGCAGGGTCCGGCAGTGCGCCCGGTCCGTGGCGCCCCGGGGGTGCGGCGGTGCCCGGCGGCCTTGTCCGGCGCCGGTCAGGCCGCCGCGAACGCCCCCGCCCCGTGCAGCCGGTCCGCCGCGCTCAGCGCCTCGTGCGTCAGCACCGACACCGGGGCCAGCACCCCGCACTGCCCGCAGGCGGGGCCGGGTGCCGCGGTGTCCGCCGTCTCCGCGAGCCAGGTGAAACGGGTGCCGCCGCACACCGGGCAGTCACGCCGCGGCCGCCCCGTTTCCATCGCCACGATCATGCGGCGCAGGACCACCGCGAGACGGGCCGCGGGGTGCCGTTGCGGCGACTCGCACGGCACGATGTCACAGCCGCCCCAGGTCCGCCGGTGCCATTCGTCGATCGCGCCGGGCTGCCGGATGCCGTCGTGCTTCTCCTTGCGGCGCCGGGCGGCGAACTCCTCCTCGTACGCGAGCCAGAGGGTACGGGCCTCTTCGAGCTCGGCGAGCGCGGCCACCAGCCGCTCCGGATCGGGGTCGCGGTCCTGGGTGGCGATACCGGCCCGGGTGCACAGGTGATGCCAGGTCGCCCGGTGCCCGTAAGGGGCGAAGCGTTCAAGGCACTTGCGCAGGGCGGTGCGCCGCTGGGCCGCGACGAGTCGTGGATTGCGGACCTGTTCTGCGAGGGCTCTGAAACCGGCCATTTCATCCCACCTCCGTGGGGAGGATCCGACTGGACGGGGATGGGACGTAGCCGATCGCCGAATGGATCCCTCGAATTTCCTTGCGGTTTTTCGGGAGCGATGTCCGAGGTGTCATGGCCGCGTCCACAGAATCTCCGCCGGGAGAGGAAAAGTTGACTGTTGTTCATCTTCCGGCCGGGGATAACCGCCGGTAACGTCCCGCCCAGCCTTCCCCGAGCTCGCGACGAGCAGGGGGGACCCCCACCGAGGAGCAGCAATGCGACGACGTACCGGAAGGCTCAGGACCGCCGCCGCGGCGGCCCTGTTCGCCTTGGGTGCCACGCTCTTGGCACCGCCCCCCGCCGCGGCCGCGACCGCCGCACCCGAGGACGCCCACGACTACTGCCAGGGCCAGTGCGGCGACATCCTGCCGCCCGGCGCCACCGGCAACGCCACCTTGGTGGAGATCCTCGGCAACAAGCTGTTCGGCACCCACCCCGAGCACTCCACCGACCAGCTCGGCCCGTACGGCGCGCTGGCGAGCGGCTACCAGTCGCTGACCGACGACACCCTCTCCCGGTTCTTCAACGACGCCTCCTTCGGCGTCCCCCAGGACCAGGTCGGCAAGGTCACCGCGCCCCGCAGCGACGTGACCATCACCCGGGACAAGAAGACCGGGGTCCCGCACATCAAGGGCACCACCCGCTACGGCACCGAGTACGGCGCCGGCTACGCCGCGGGCCAGGACCGGCTCTGGCTGATGGATCTCTTCCGTCACATCGGACGCGGCGAACTGACCTCCTTCGCCGGCGGCGCGCTCGCCAACCAGGGCCTGGAGCAGCAGTTCTGGCCGCAGGCGCCGTACACCGAGGCCGATCTGCAAGCCCAGGTCGACAATATCCGCGACTCCAACGGCGAGCGCGGCAAACTGGCCATGCAGGACGCCCAGGCCTACGTCGACGGCATCAACGCCTATCGCGAACAGTCCAAGAACGGCCGCTACTTCCCCGGTGAGTACGTCCTCACCGGCCATGTCGACGCGATCACCAACGCCGGGGAGATCCAGCCCTTCAAGCTCACCGACCTGATAGCGCTCGCCTCCGTCGTCGGCGGACTCTTCGGCAACGGCGGGGGCGGCGAGGTCCCCTCGGCCCTCGCGCTGCTCTCCGCCCAGCAGAAGTACGGCGTCGAGAAGGGCACCGAGGTCTGGGAGTCCTTCCGGGAGCGCAACGACCCCGAGGCCGCCAAGACCCTGCACGACGGCAGCAGCTTCCCGTACGCGGTCAAGCCGGCCAGGGCGAAGGGCACCGCGCTGCCCGACCGCGGCTCGGTCACCCCCGAACCGCTGGTCTTCGACCGCTCCGGCGCGGCCACCGTCAAGAGCGGGACGCCGCCGCGCGACCCGGTCAAGGCCCCGAAGAAGTACAAGAAGCTGGAGGGCCTCTTCAAGGACGGGGTGCTGCCCAAGGGGAGCTTCGACCCCACCCAGCACCGCGGGATGTCCAACGCCCTGCTGGTCTCCGGCAAGCACACCGCCAGCGGCCACCCCGTCGCCGTCTTCGGCCCGCAGACCGGCTACTTCGCGCCCCAGCTCCTGATGCTCCAGGAGATCCAGGGGCCCGGCATCAGCGCCCGCGGCGCCTCCTTCGCCGGCGTCGGGATGTACGTCCAGCTCGGCCGCGGCCAGGACTACTCCTGGAGCGCCACCTCCGCCGGCCAGGACATCACCGACACCTACGCGGTCGACCTGTGCAACGCGGACGGCTCCGCGCCCACCAAGGAGTCCGCCTCCTACCGCTACCGCGGCGCCTGCGTCCCCATGGAGAAGCTGGAGCGCACCAACTCCTGGAAGCCCACCGTCGCCGACCCGACGGCGGCCGGCTCCTACCGGATGCAGGTCTTCCGGACGAAGTACGGGACCGTCACCCACCGCGCCACCGTCGACGGCAAGCCCGTCGCCTACACCGCGCAGCGCTCCACCTACCGTCACGAGGCCGACTCCATCATCGGCTTCCAGATGTTCAACGACCCGTCCTACGTCCGCGACGCCAAGACGTTCCAGCAGGCCGCCGGACACATCGGCTACGCCTTCAACTGGTTCTACGCCGACTCCCGCGACGTCGCGTACTACAACAGCGGCCTCAACCCGGTCCGCAACCCCGACGTCGACCCCTCGCTGCCCATCAAGGCGGACGACGCCTACGAGTGGAAGGGCTACGACCCGGACACCAACACCACCGACTACACCCCGCCCGCCCAGCACCCGCAGTCCATCGGCCAGGACTACTACATCTCGTGGAACAACAAGCAGGCCGAGGACTACGACTCGGCGGGCTTCGGCAACGGGTCGGTGCACCGCGGCAACCTGCTGGACGACCGGGTGCGCGCACTGACCCGGGCCGGCGGGGTGACCCGGGCGTCGCTGACCCGGGCCATGTCCGAGGCCGCGGTCACCGACCTGCGCGGCGAGGACGTCCTGCCCGAACTCCTGCGGGTCGTGGGCAGCAAGCCCGTCACCGACCCCGAGCTGAAGACCGCGATCCAGCAGCTGGAGGCCTGGCGCAAGGACGGCGCCCAGCGCCGCGAGACCGCCGCCGGCTCGCACACCTACACCCACCCCGACGCGGTGCGCCTGATGGACGCCTGGTGGCCGCTGATGATCGAGGCGGTCTTCCAGCCGGGCCTCGGCGGCGACCTCTACGACGCACTGCGCGCCAACCTCGCCATCGACGAATCCCCGTCGGCCGGCCACGGGCCGACCGGGGGACACGCCGGATCGGCGTTCCAGTACGGCTGGTGGAGCTACGCGGACAAGGATCTGCGTGCGGTGCTCGGCGACAAGGTGGCCGGCCCGCTCGCGCAGCCGTACTGCGGCAACGGTGACCTGTCCGCCTGCCGCGACACCTTGCTGGCCACGCTCCAGCAGGCGAGCGGCAAGACGGCCGAGCAGGTCTACCCCGGCGACGACAGCTGCAAGGCCGGCGACCAGTGGTGCGCGGACGCGATCATCCACCGCGCGGTGGGCGGTCTGACCCACGACACCATCAGCTGGCAGAACCGGCCGACCTACCAGCAGGTCGTGGAGTTCCCGGCACACCGGTAGACGGAGCGCGGCACGACAAGGCCCCGGGGCGGCACGGCGGATTCCAGGGGTCGTTGCAACACGTGGTTGGTTGGTCAGGCCGCGAGCAGTTTATGCAGGCGCTCGGTTGGGGTTTCCCAGCCGAGCGTTTTGCGTGGGCGGTCGTTTAGTTCGGTGGCGACCGCGTCGAGGTGCTCACGGGGGTGGACTGCGAGGTCGGTGCCCTTGGGGAAGTACTGCCGCAGCAGACCGTTGGTGTTCTCGTTCGAGCCGCG
>Ga0207426_1001266_pt1 | contig 22058 bp, 21 predicted proteins | sample AraplaMF_Cvi_mMS_FD_184265 | JGI IMG/M metagenome (GOLD analysis project Ga0207426, IMG submission 184265) | Arabidopsis root microbial communities from the University of North Carolina, USA - plate scrape MF_Cvi_mMS (SPAdes) (version 2) | ecosystem: Host-associated > Plants > Roots > Endosphere... | reverse complement strand
CCCACCACGGGACTTCAGCGTCTACAACGGTTCCTGGGCCGGTACGGCGGGATCACTCGTCTCGACCATGGCCGATCTGAACCGCTTCTACCGTGCACTGCTGGGTGGCGAACTGCTCGCCCCGGCTGAGCTGCGGCAGATGAAGACCACGGTGCCCATCGAGGGCAGCCCGTTCCGCTACGGCCTGGGCCTGTTCACCAGGCACCTGCCGTGCGGAGAGTTCTGGGGACACAACGGCCTGGTGCTGGGTGCCATGACCTGGTCCATGTCCAGTGCGGACGGCAAACGACAAATGTCCCTCGGTTTCAATTTGACGCGCTACCAGAAGCTCGACGGGAACGGCGTTCCCCAGACCGGCCCGATAGACGCCGCCATGAACGCGCACGTCGCACAGGCGTTGTGCGGGACCAGTGCCGGCCGGCCCCCGGGCGCGACCGAAACGAACCCCTTCAACTCACTCCTGGTCGCTCCGCAGGAGCCTCACCTCCCGATACCCCACCAATGAGCACGCTCGGCCACTCGGGGGTGTGCTCCGCTCCCGTGCGCTGTCACGGGAGCGGAGCGGGTCCGAGAAGCGCCAGCAGCTCGGATGGTTACGGAAACCACGGTACGGGCCACCACTGACAACGCAGATCGGAAGCACACGACGGTGCGCTTACGGGCCGGCCTCCGGGCGCCGCCCGCCGGCCGAGTGCGATGAGGGGATGGCGGCTCCGCCAGAGGGCCTTCGTTGAGGTGACGCCGGGGTGAGGCCCCTCCGCCCCGCTGCCGACGAAGGACTCGGTACGTCACCCGATCGGGAGCTCGTCCTGGGCAGCGGCAACCCGGCCTCGCCCGTTTCCGCGGGCCCGAGGGCAGGAATGGTGGATGCGACGACAGTGGCAGAAGCGGTAGGAGGCGTGGAACCGATGATGACTGGGCGACCTCGGATTTCGCTGGCGACGGTGGTCCTGGACTGTCCGGATGCTCACACCCTGGCGGAGTTTTACCGGCAACTGCTCGGCTGGGAAGTGAATTGCAGCGAACCGGACTGGGTCCTGCTCCGCTGCCCGGACGGCGGGACCGGGCTCTCGTTCCAGTCCGAGGCCGGGTACCAGGCCCCTGTGTGGCCCGAACGGCCCGAGGAGCAGCAGAAGATGCTCCATCTCGATCTCCGGGTTGATGATCTCGACGAGGCCGAGGCGTATGCGGTCGCGGCCGGGGCACGGCGCGCGACGGTCCAACCGCAGGACGATGTCCGGGTGTTCCTTGATCCGGCGGGTCACCCGTTCTGCCTCTTCCTCCACTGAGGGGCCTCGGTGTCGCGGACTTCCGTTCGTGCCCCCGAGTGATCGCGGAGCGTGTGGGAATGGACACATGCAGGTAGCGGGAGTGGATCGGAGGGCCGACGGTCTGTGCTGGTCAGGAAGTTGAGTGACCGTCGGGGGACCCGCGCGGGCAGCAGCTGCCGGCCATGGGCCAATGCGCGTGGGGCCGCGTTGTCAGTGTCTGCCCCTAGCATTGCTCATATGTCCCCAACTCCTTCTGCCCCTACAGGCGTGCCCGTCCCTTCTTCCGAGGCGAACGAATCGATCCGGCGCTTTGTGCGCGCCCGGCGCGGTCTGGCGTGGTCGGCTCAGGACATGGCGGAGTATGCGGTGCTGCTGGAGATATGGACGTTGGCGGTGCGCTCTGAGGTAGCGGAGGTTGTCGAGGCGGCGTAGCCGCCCGCGGTCAGGGCAAGGGCCTCCCCGGATCGGAAGGCTGCGTTAGTGGTGTGTTAGCCGTGCGGCAGCGTGCGCGATCAAGCTGACGCATGTACCGCTCCCCGAAGCGGTGCGAACGGCAAAGCCAAAGGCAACCGCCTGACGGCAAGGCCATGTCAACGCCTCACCCACGCAGCAACGCCGCCGCTCCGCGGAGATGTTGAGCGGTAGCCCGTACACAAGGGGGATCTGTGTCCTGGAACAAGGCCGCCGAAGCCGAAGTAGAAGTCGAAGCCGTCCGCACCACGCCGACTACCCATGCCGCCGGCTCTGGCTTCCGCCGGGGGCGTCTGATCGCCGCCGCTTCGCTGGTAGCCGTCGCCTCGCTGGCGTTGACCGCCTGTGGCCAAGGCGAGGACGACAACACGCAGGCGAGCACCAAGGTCTCGTCGAGCCCCCTGCCTGCCGAGCCCTCGGACGACGCGGCATCCGACGGCAACACCGCCGACAAGCCGGGTTCCAAGGACGGCGCGGCAGAGGACCCGAAGAAGTCCGAGCCCGGAAAGAGCGGCGGAACCAACGGCGGGGCGAGCGGCGGCGGCAGCACGGGCGGTTCCGGCTCCGCCTCCAAGGGCAAGGGGGTCAACGCCACCGTGAACGGCGTCCTCAAGTACCTGGCGCCCGGCAAACTGACCGTGACTCCGGACGCCGGTACCGAGCAGGCCTTCTTCATCGGGCCCCAGACCAAGACACTGGGTGCCGCCGCGATATGTGCGTCGAACGGCAATGTCACCATCGACAGCAGCAGTTACGGCACCTCCCCGTGCACCGAGGCCCAGCTGGAGAAGGCGGCCAAGATGAGCTCCATCGAGGTCAAGGTCACCATCAAGGGCGGTGTCGCGACGAAGATCGTCGAGCACTACCGGTCCTGAGCGGGGGGCGGGAGCGCTCGACCGGCCCGGGCCTCCCGAGCCTGGTGGTAAGCGGTGCCCCACCCCTGACGGCGCCGTCGTATCCGGTCGGCGGCGCTTGGCCCGGGAGGCAGGCCTCACCACGGGGCGACGGGATCGGGCCCGACCCCAGTCGGGCAGGTCAGCGCGCCGGTGCTCGTCGGTGGTGATGGCCGGTCCGTCGCGGCGGACGCATACCCGCTCGTCACCCGTGACCAGCCGCCGGACCACAGACCACCGGCCGCCACCCACGCACCAAGCGAGCCAGCAAGCCGGCCCGCCACAGCAAGCAAGCCAGCAACCGTGACGTCCGATTTTCGCCAGCCGACGCGCCCCCAGCCCCGCAGACTCGAAGAGTGAAAGCAGCGGACACGAACGAGGACGCGTCATGATCTCCCCCGAGACGACCACGGTCACCACCAGCTACACCACCTTCGACAGCCCCCTCGGTGAGCTGTTGCTCGTCGGAGAGGAATCGGCCACCGCACCCGGCGGCACCGCCCTGACCGCCCTCTCCCTGCCGCAGCAGCGGGGCGTCACCGTACACCCGCGCCGGCAGCGCGACCCTGCCCCCTTCGCCGAGGTCGTCCGCTGGCTCCGCGCCTACTTCGCCGGTGAGCTCACCCACTTCGAGCTGGAGTTCCGCACCAGCGGTACGGCCTTCCAGGAGCGCGTCTGGCAGGCCCTGGAGGCGATCCCGTACGGCACCACAACGTCCTACGGGCGCCTTGCCGACGCTCTCGGGGTGCCGCGGGGCGAGGTACGTGCGCTGGGCGCCGCGATCGGCGCCAACCCTCTGCTGATCGTGCGTCCGTGCCACCGCGTGATCGGCGCGGACGGCACGATGCGCGGCTACGCGGCAGGCGTCGAAGCCAAAATTGCGCTGCTCACCCACGAGGGCGCTCTCCAGCCCACCCTCCTCTGACGCCGGCGAGCCCGGTACCCCTCACGATGACCTCACCGCTCATTCCCCCCGCCGAGGTGGCCGCCCATGGCAGCCTCCCCTCCCCCGCCCCGCATACCGAGGCAGAACTCGCCGCGCTGCTCGCGCTGTTGACCGCGCCCCGAATGCGCATCGCCACCGTGATCGTCGGGCACAGCAGGGACGCGGCATCGCGCTCGTCCGCGGCGGCTTTCGCCGCAGCATGGCGCGCGGCCGGCCGGCAGCCGGTCCTCGCCATGGTCGACTGGCCGGAATCCGCCGCGTCCTGGCTACGTGCGGCCCGCCGCTTCAGCGCTCAGGGACCGGACGCCTGGGTGGTGGCCGCCGCGCCCGTCGGCTGGGCCCAGATGAGCCGCCGACTGCGGCACAGCACCGACTGGGACCCCGCCCGCACCTTCGGCTTTGCGGCACTCGGCGACTCCCGCGTCCCCGCCCTGGCCGGCCGGGCAACGCTGGACGGCATGCGCGGTGCCACGGCGGACGGGGCCACCTGGGCCATCGACCGTGGTTGGGTCACCCAGCAGCTACCGGCCCATAAGCCGCCGGTTCATCCCCATGGCACGCTGTAAGCAGGTAGCGATGAGGCAGGAGCAGATGAGCACGCCACTTCCCGGCTTCGAGGAGTTCGAGGAGCCCGCGGGCGCCAAAGGACCTGGTCGACCGGGGATCTCCGGAGGACATGGAGGCTCGGACGGCGATGGCGGAGCGGTCGGTTCCGGCGAACCCGGAGGCCGCCACTCCGGTGTGCCCGGCCAGAGCCCTGCCCGTAGCGACCACCGGCGAGAAATCGCCCCCGGCGCCGTCCACGTCCCCGGCTGGCTGACCATGGCCCAGCAGCGCGAGCTGGTCACCGCGTGCCGTGGCTGGGCGCGCGGCCCGGCCCCGATCCGGCACACCAAGCTTCCGCGCGGCGGCGTGATGTCCGTCCAGACGGTGTGCATCGGCTGGCACTGGCAGCCGTACGCATACACCCGCACCGCCGACGATGTAAACGGGGCCCGGGTGGCCGAATTCCCCCCTTGGATGGTCGATTTGGGCCGCCGCGCGCTGGTCGAGGCGTACCAGGACTCCACTGCGGGTGACGGCTACACACCGGACACCGCACTGATCAACTTCTACGACGACCAGGCGAAACTCGGCATGCATCAGGACAAGGAAGAGCGCTCCGGCGCGCCGGTCGTCTCCCTCAGCATCGGCGACACCTGTGTCTTCCGGTTCGGCAACACCGAGACGCGGACCAAGCCGTACACCGATGTCGAGCTGGCCTCCGGTGACCTCTTCGTCTTCGGCGGACCGTCCCGCTTCGCCTACCACGGCGTTCCCAAGGTCCGGCCGGGCACCGGCGACCCGGCGTCCGGTCTGGCCGGCGGCCGCCTCAACATCACGATGCGGGTGACCGGACTCGACGGCTGACGCCGGCCCGCGAGGCACACTGGATTCATGTGCCGCAGCATCAAGACACTCCGTCCACCCACCACCCCCGAGGTCACCGACGAGGACATCCGGGCCGCGGCCTTGCAGTACGTCCGCAAGGTCTCCGGATTCCGCGCCCCGGCCGCACACAACCGCGAGGTGTTCGACCAGGCCGTGGACGCCGTGGCCGCCGCGACCCAGGAACTTCTCGACGGCCTCCGGATCCGCGGCTCCGTCGCCCGCCGGCACACACACTCCTGAGCAGCGACCGCGACTCCGCGCCCGCACCACTGCTCGCGATCACCAATCGAGCAGCGCCTGTACCGGTAGGTGATCGCTGGGAAACTGCCCGTGTGCGGAGTACGTATTGATCGTGGCGCGGCGCGTACGCACCCCCGGTGACGTGAGGATCCAATCGACGCGGTCCCCATCCGGCACCAGTGGCCGGTAGCCATGAAAGGTGGCGTACTGCCGGCTGCGCTCGTCGGCCGTGTCCCAGCTGTCGACGAGCGAGCCGCCGTCGAGCATCGCCTCGTACACGGAATTCTTGTGCGCGGCGACATTGAAGTCGCCCGTGACGATCCGGGGCAGCGAAGGGTCCAGCCCACCCAGCCGTTCATTGATCAGACCGGCGGAACGCTCACGCGAGTACTGATTCGCATGATCGAGATGCGTATTGAGGAGAAAGAACTCGCCGCCGGCTCGCAGATCCCGGAACCGGACCCAGGTCACCATCCGGATTACGGTGTTTCCCCAGGTCGCCGACCCCATCAGATACGGCGTATCGGACAGCCAGAAATGGTCGTACTCGACCGGCGCGAGCCGCCGGGCATCATAGAAAGCGGCCTCGAACTCATCCTTGCTCCCGCCGCCCCGCCCGGTCCCCACCCAGTCGTAATGCGGTCCGAGATCCTCGGCGATATCGCGCAGCTGCCCGTACAGCCCTTCCTGCGTCCCGAGCAGATGCGGGACCTCGTCCCGCATCAAGGTCCGCATCACGGGCCGGCGCTCGGCCCAGGAGTGCGGCCGGGCATCCGAGGCGTACCGCAGGTTGAAGGTCATCACCCGTAGCCCCCGCCGGCCGTCGGCTGCGTATGCGGTCCCCGGCCCGTACACCGCCGCCGCCGGCCCGGCGACCGCCGCCGCAGCCACCGCCCGAAGGGAAAACCGCCGGCTGACCGACGCCATCGCGCCTCGGGAACCCGGTGCCGGGGAACTGCTCCCCGGGGAACGAGAGAAATCAGCGGAATTCAGGGACGCCGGGGAAGCAGCGGCATCAGTGAAGTCAGAGGAAAGGGCGGAAGCAGCGGGACCAGAGACATCAATGGAAACGGATGAAGCTTTCCACCCAGGAACGAGAGCAGTCACAGCAACTCCAGTCATCCGTCGCAGAGGCAGCCACCGGCCCGGAAACCGGCATGGGTGCCGGCACCGGAGCCGGCACCACCGGCGCAGCAACAACCATCATGCGAAAGTCTCGAACCCCGCCACAGGCCATAAGTTGCCTACGGATAAATCGACGTGGAACGCTCACGAAACCAGGGGGTGATCCCTTCCCCCGGCCTCCCGGGAACTTCTCCCGCCCCGTCTCCCACTCCCCTACCGATCGCCCGCCGGCCCCCGCCAGTCCGCGTGACGGATACGGGAGATCTCCCGGACGTCGCCGACCGTCCCCCACTCGTCCTTCCCGAGCCGCGACAAGGGCTTCATCCTGGAGATTTCCGGGTGCCCATCGACCAGCGCCTCCTGCGACACGACCGCATGCACCACGCGCCCGAACACCACGGTCGCGTCACCGATTCCCAGCGTGGTGTGCACCTCGCACTCCAAAGCCACCGGCGAGCCCGCCACCCGCAGCGGCTTGACCCGCAGACTCGGCTCGGATCCGACCCCGGCCGCCTCGAACTCACTCACCCCGTGCGGGAAATCCGTACCCGTGTCATTGATCTGCTCGAAGAGCCCCTCCGGCGCGAGGTTCACCACGAATTGTCCGGTCGCCTCGACGTTCCGCAGGGTGTCCTTGCGTCCGACGGAGCTGAACTGCACCACGGGCGGCGCGACGCTGGCGATCGTGAAGAAGGAGTGCGGCGCGAGATTGTGCGTTCCGTCCGCCGATGTGGTGGACACCCAGGCGATGGGCCGCGGCACCACGGTGGCGGTCAGCAGCCGGTAGAACTCGTTGCGGGACATAGCAGCGGGATCGAAGTCAATGCGCATGAGGATCAGTATCCAGGAGGGCGGCCGCGGCCCCACAGCGGATCCACGGCACCCCCAAAGCCCGGTTAGTTCGACGGAACGTGCCCGGTATCGGGCCCATCCCCCAAGCACCAGAGTGGCGGCAGCGTCCTGACCCGCCTCTGAAATAGGCGGGTTTCGCGGCTCCGTACCTGCGATTTCGCCGCCTCGTCCAGCACAGTGTGGCGTGCACCCAGCGGCGGAGGGAGAATCCGATCCATGCCGGTCAGGCCGGTCGTAGATTCATGCCATGACGACCGTTGACGACAAGGACTACGAGTTCCGCACTGCCCGCCCTGAGGACACCGAGGCCATCGAGGCGCTCGACGGGTCCTTCACCACCCGCACCATCTTCCACGTGGCCGTCACCGAGGACGGGTTCGCCCTCCAGGAGATCCCGGTGGACCCGCCCCTCCACAAAGTCTTCCCAACGGAGGACACCGACGACGGCGACGGCCCCGCGACCGAGGAGGATCCCCACATCCGTACCTTCGTGGCCGTCGGCACTGACGGCTGCCTGGCGGGCTTCGCCACTGTCTCCTACGCTCCGTGGAACCGGCGGCTGACCATCGAGGACATCGAGGTCGCTCCGGCCCACCGGGGCCAGGGCGTCGGCCGGGGCCTGATGGGCCACGCCGTCGAGTTCGCCCGTGAGCGCGGCGCCGGGCACATCTGGCTGGAAGTCACCAACGTCAACGCCCCCGCGATCCACGCCTACCGGCGGATGGGATTCACCTTCTGCGGACTGGACACAGCGCTCTACGACGGCACACCCTCATCGGGCGAACAAGCCCTTTACATGAGCATGCCTTGCCCCTGGCCGCCAGCAGGCGGCTGACGCGGGAGCCGATACGCCGCCCGGCGCGACCGTCGTTCTCGTGGGACCTGACCACAACCGGGCAGCCGGTTCCGCGACCTGACGTGCGCGCAGCGGCCACCGGCGAGGCGGTGCCCGTCGCCACGCGCAGCAGCGTGGGACTGCGTCGAATCGGATCTGAGCTGCTCTCCTGAGCGCGATTTCGACACCTGTCATTCTTTCCGCGAATGAGGACGGATCTGTGCCGCAATCGATGTCATCGTGCCGTCATGACTTCTTCGACGGGCTCATCTGATGCTTCTCCTCGGCCTCTGGCAGGATGCGGTGCGCTGGTCACCGGCGGATCGCGCGGTACCGGCCGCGCCATCGCCCGCCGGCTGGCCGCGGACGGCGCCACTGTGGTGTTCACCTACCGCACGCAGCCCGAGGCAGCCGAAAGTCTGGTCGCCGAAATCGCTGAGCTGAACGGCAGGGCGTACGCAGTACGTCTCGATCTTGCCGCGCCCGACGAGGTCACCGAGGCTTTTGCTGCGGCTGACGGAGCCTTCCGCGAGGCGGGGGCCGGCGGGCTGGACATTCTGGTGGTCAACGCCGGGGTGTTCACCAGTGCACCCATCGCTGAGGCCACTGTCGATGACTGGGAGCGCGTCATGGCGGTGAACGCAAGAGGTACGTTCCTGGCTGTGCAACAGGCCGCAGCCCGCATGCGCGACGGTGGACGGATCATCACCATCTCCACGGTCGGCACGCATTGGCCCAGCCCGGGCGAGGCCATCTACGCCGCCAGCAAGGCTGCCGTCGAACAGATCACCCGCGTCGCATCCCGCGAACTCGGTTGCAGGGGCATCACGGCCAACACCCTCTCTCTCGGCCCGACCGACACGGACCTCCTCCGGGACAGCGCTCAACCGGGTGCGCTGGAGGGAGCCGCCGCCATGACCGCGCTCGGCCGGATCGGCCAACCCGGTGACGTAGCCGACCTCGTCGCCCTGCTCGTCCGCGCCGATAACCGTTGGGTCACCGGCCAGAACATTCGCGCCGACGGCGGACTGACCTGACCATGCTGGTGGCCCACCGGGGGGGGCGAAGAGGCACGGCAGCAGATGGATGACCATGCCTGCACCCTGCGTACGTTGCATGTGGGCGGGTGGCCTCGCGCAAGGCGCCGGTGGCCGGCACGAGCCTTGCACCGGGCCAGATCAGCCTGAACGCAAGCGCTGCCGGCCGCGCTCACGGAGCCCCCGTCGGTGATCTCCCGCGAAGGCTCCCCGAGATCGAGGGTCCGGGCAAGCTCCGTTACGTCGTCCAGCAGAGGCGGACGGGCGGCTTGTAGCGAGCGCGATGCCCACCCGGGGAAGGGGTTCTTCGCGGGAATGATCTTCAGGCCATGATCCGGAAGCCGTGGGGCAGGAGATCTAAACGATCATCGACTCAAGGCTGGGAGACAATCGCCATGGTGTCACCGATGCCCCGGGAGCATGCCACAACTCGCCGTCCCCGTTTCCGCATGCGGCAGTTGACCATTGCGTTCGGTCTCGTCGCCAGCGGTGTTCTCGGCGTAGGACTCGTCCTCAAGGCGCTCTTGCAGGGCTCGACGGTCCGCCCTGGGGCAGTCGCACTTCTCAGCCTGGTGCTCGCCGCCACGGCCCTGGGCATCATCCGGCGCCGATATCGCAGCCGACCCATACGGCGAGGGGCCGAGACCACCTGTGCCCAAGCGTCTCCGGCCGCCCCCGAACTCAGCGTCCAGAGCGAAGACCCAGCAGACGAAGATGTCTATCTGGCCGATGACGCCGACGTGAGCCCGGATGAATTCGAGCAATTGGTGGCGCTCCTGTGTGAACGTGATGGCTGCCTGGACGTCCGTGTCGTCGGCGGTGCCAATGACCTGGGGGCCGATGTTCTCGCTGTGACGCCCGACGGACTCCGTCTCGTCATCCAGTGCAAGCAGTACCGCGAAGCCAACCGGGTCGGGTCCCAGGACCTCCAACGCTTCGGTGGGACCTGCTTCACCGTCCATGACGCCGACATTGCGGCGGTCATCACCACCAGCACCTTCACCGAACCCGCAGTCGCCTACGCGGAGCAGAGCGGCATCCGATGCCTCGACCACGACATGCTCTTCGCCTGGGAAGCAGGCATCGGCCCAGCCCCGTGGCAGGCCGACGGCTGAGGTCCGAGAGACCCGGCCGGCTCCACTCGTCATGTCGCCGCCGCGAACCGCGGGCCGCCGACTGGCTACCTCGCTGTCAGCGCAGTGAGCAGTTCGTCCAGTCCGTTGAACCGCCCGTCGAAGACGTCGGAGTTCGTCGGCGGGTCCCCGACCGGTCGCTGGACGTAGGCGGTCCGCATGCCCTTCGCCTGGGCTCCGCGGAGGTCCCAGGCATGGGCGGCCACCATAAGCACGCGTTCCGGTGGGCATCCGGCGACATCGATGGCGAGTTGGTAGACCTCGGGCGCCGGCTTGTAGGCCAGGACGGCTTCGGCGGACAAGGCTTGGTGCCAGCGCAGGCCGGCATGTGCGTTGAGCCGCAGCAGAGCGGTGCGACTGGCGTTGGAGAGCCCCAGCACGGGGAATCGCTGCGCGAGCCGCGCGAGACCGGCGACGGAGTCGCCCCAGGGGGGCAAGCGCTGCCCCGCTGTGGCCAGCCGGGCGATGGTCGCCGGATCGGCGAGCCCGGCATGGTCGGCCACCCGTTGAGCAGCCTCGCTATCGATGATCTCAGTGTTGACGTACGTGCGGTGCCCTTCCGTGATGCGTTGCTGCTCGACCTCGACATGCTGCTGCCACAAGGTGCACAGCTCATCGACAGACGCATACGGGGACGCGGACACCGCCTCGCGGATTTCCGCTCGAAGCCCGCTGCGTTCGTCGACCAGTGTTCCGAGGACGTCGAAGACGACGACCTCGATGTCGCAGATCTCGGCCATGCGTTCTCCTGCGCGCTTGCGTCACCGGCTCAACAGGTGACGATCTTGCCGTCAGCCTCGTCACCGGTCAAGATGGTGACGTGAATTTTGCGTTCGTGAGCGGCAACCCAGCCCTCGATCTGGCCGGCACCGTGGTGTCTCGCCGAGACGAGCCCGTCGACCTCTTGGCCGCGCCCGCAGACCTTGAGCGGTGGGTGGCCGAATGCGACGAGCTCCCGGACCGCGTCACCGCCGACTTCGCCGCGTTCGAGTCCGCGCTGTCGTTGCGAGAAGCGATCTACCGACTAGCTCTGGATCGCGTGCTCGACCGGCCCTTCGATCCGGGCAGCCTCAAGATCGTCAACGACACGGCTACCGGGCCAGTCCCCGTCATCAAACTCAGCGACGCGGGGCTGCATATCGCGGGAGACCTTCTCGCAGTACTCACTCACACAGCCAGAAGCGGCATCGCCGTGCTCGCCGATCCCCACGCCTGCCTCAAGGAGTGCGGTCGTACTGACTGCACCCGCATCTATCTCGACCGCTCGCGCGGCGCCCGGCGCACCTGGTGCGGGATGGACGAGTGCGGCAACCGCGTCAAGGCTGCGGCCTACCGAGCTCGCAGACGAGCTTCGACCACCGCCGAGGGGCGCGGGCCCGGCGGAACCACTGGGCGCGGTGGCGGGAGCAGTGGCCCGCACTGAGGTGATTGTCCAGTTTCGCCGGGGGTAGACGGCGTGCATGGTTGCCACACGTAACTTTGTGCCGGGAGCCCTACGACAGAACCTCCACCGCCGCCGGCCACGACACATCCGCCCCCGCCGCCGGCGTGGCAAGCTCCACCGGCGGGTGCTCGCCTACCGCGATGTGGAGATCTTCCACTCCCCGGCTGCGACGAGTGAGTGGGCCCAAAGCCTGCTGCTGGTGTACATCCGCCGCGTCGTCGGCGAGGTCACCTACGAGGTGTGCGAAATCTGTGCGAACGGCGTGATCACCCAGGTCCATGTCGCTACGCCCTTGCAGGACAGCGGCCTGGGCACACGCGCCGTTGCGCACCTGCGTGCCTGCTACCCCGATGTCACCTGGCGCAGCTGCCTCACTCAACGCATGACGCGTGACCTGGCCCATCGCATGCGTCTGCCCAACGACCGTTCCGGCCTGTCGTGTCCACACCTCCCACGCGCTGCCTCCGAGAGCCACGGGACACCGGGCCGCGCATGGCGCTGATACATCAGGTCCCGGCCGGCCCGTGTGGGGTGGCTGAAGTCCCTTCACGTCAGGTGTCGTCGCCCCTGTGCCCGCCGGACGCCCTTGGAACGGGAGCCGGGCGGGCACAGAGGCGCCGGCCGGTGAGGGTGGCCGGGACGATGGGCACAGAACGCACCGCACCCGCCGGTGATCATCCCGGCTGCTGGGCCGGGCGCGTGGGTGCCACGCGCGCAATGGTCCTTTTTCCTCGTGCTGCCTCAGTTTGTCCGTCACCCGTATTCCAGGAAGACCGGCAGAGACAGCGTCCCAGCAGCTGCTGGGGCTCTCGGCGAGGGCCCTGCGGGCCGCGCTCGCGCTCTGTGCTGCATCCGCGTGATTCCAGGCTGACTGCTCGGCCCCCGGCCGGGCGTCCGGCGTAATTCGCCCGCATCGCGTTATCCAGGGCCCGCCTCGGGAACCCGTGCACTCACACACCCGGTACCGGCCGAGGTGCGCAGCGAGCGGAGGCGAAGTTCGTGGGTCACGGCGGAGATGTCATCCAGGAATTGACCACCGACCACCGAGAGGTCGACGAGCTGTTCGGGCAGTTCGAGGACGCCTTGCCCGGCAGTGCGGACCGCAAGCGGCTGGTCGACGCGATCACCATCGAGCTGGTGCGGCATTCGGTCGCCGAGGAGATGCACCTCTACCCGGCCGTGCGCGAGCACCTGGAGGAGGGCGACGCACTGGCGGACAAGGAGATCGCCGACCACGCACGCGTCGAACAACTCCTCAAAGACCTCGAAGAGCGCGCGCCGGACGACACCGACTTCGACCGCCTCGTGGTCAAGCTCAAGACAGAGGTCACCTCGCACGTCGATGACGAGGAGAACCACCTCTTCCCCCAGCTGCGCAACCACGTGCACTCCTACATCCTCGAAAGTCTGGGAGAAAAGGTCCGCGAGGCGAAGAAGACCGCCCCCACCCGCCCGCACCCGGCCGCACCGAGTAAGCCCCCGGCCAACCGGCTGCTCGCACCCGGCCTCGGCCTGGTCGACCGGGCCCGCGACTACGTCACCGGCCGCGGCCGGTAACCGCACCCGATACGTCCTCCAGATCCCTGAGGCACATAGATGGGCTCCAACTCCCGTCCCGGCGCTGGAGTCGACGCACCGATTATTCGAGGATCTCCGGCTTTCCGTGAGTCCGGAGTACGCCGCAGACCTCGGGCCGATCGATCGCGCTCTGCCGGTGGGCTGCTGGGTCTTCCGTGAGCGCCTGGGTGGACGCGGTGGATATTGGCACCGGAAACCGCAGCTCTTCCTGTCAGCTTCCGGGCGTCTGCTGGGGCCCTATCAGTGCCGCAGGGCCGGGCCGAGCAGTCACTTCGTGTTAGCCTCAAATTTTCGGGCGGCCATGACGGTCGACAATTCCGTCCGAGCGGTTCCCTTTGTTTCGTCGGCTGCTCATTCCTGCCGGGCCTTCCTCGGTACGTTCCCCTGCGGAAGGCTCTTCATGAACCACCCGGACCGCCTCGGCACCGCGCACGGCAACCTCGCCCGGCCGGTGCCCCTCACCCCGGCGGTGTCCCCGGCCGCCTCCTTCGCCGACCTGGAACTGCCGGCCGAGGTGCTGCGAACGCTCACCGGGCTCGGGGTACACAAGCCCTTCCCGATCCAGGCGGCCACACTGCCCAGCGCCCTCGCAGGACGCGATGTCCTGGGGCGCGGGCGCACGGGATCGGGCAAGACGCTCGCCTTCGGTCTGCCGCTGCTCGCACGGACGGCCGGGCGGCGCGCGGAGGCGAAGCAGCCCCTCGCCCTGATCCTGGTGCCTACCCGGGAGCTGGCCCAACAGGTGTCCGAGGCGCTCGCGCCGTATGCCGACGCGCTCCGGCTGCGGATGGCCACGGTCGTCGGCGGTATGTCGATCGGCCGGCAGGCCGCTGCGCTGCGCGACGGGGCCGAGGTCGTCGTCGCCACCCCCGGCCGCCTGCACGACCTCATCGAGCGCAAGGCCTGCCGCCTGGAACGGGTGCGGATCACCGTCCTCGACGAGGCCGACCAGATGTGCGACATGGGCTTCCTGCCGCAAGTCACCACGGTGCTCGACCAGGTGCACCGCGACGGCCAGCGGATGCTGTTCTCGGCCACCCTGGACCACGACGTCGATCACCTGGTCCGCCGCTACCTGCACGACCCCGTCGTCCACTCGGTCGACCCCTCCGCCGGTGCGGTCACGACGCTGGACCACCATGTGCTGGTCGTCCACGGCCCCGACCGGTACGCCGTCACGACGGAGATCGCCGCCCGCGACGGCCGCGTACTGCTGTTCCTGGACACCAAGCACGCGGTCGACCAGCTCACCCGGCATCTGCGGGCCAGCGGAGTGCCCGCCGCGGCCCTGCACAGCGGAAAATCGCAGCCGCAGCGCACTCGGACCCTCGCACAGTTCAAGAACGGCCAGATCACCGCCCTGGTGGCGACCAATGTCGCGGCCCGTGGTCTGCACGTCGACGACCTCGATCTGGTGGTCAACGTCGACCCGCCCACCGACCCCAAGGACTATCTGCACCGGGCGGGCCGCACTGCCCGGGCCGGTGAGTCCGGCAGCGTCGTCACGCTGGTGCTGTCGGGCCAGCGCCGCGAGACGAGCCGGCTGATAGCCGCGGCCGGCATCGAGCCGACGGTCACCAAGGTGCGCTCGGGGGAGGCGGAGCTCAGCCGGATCACCGGAGCCAAGGCCCCCTCCGGCACCCCGCTCGACGGTGGGCCCTCCGCGCCCCGGGCCAAGAACACCAACTCCCCCTTCCGCGGCCTGGGCACCAGCAAGGACGCCTCCCGCGGTGCCGGCGGCAAGTCCCGCAAGGCCAACGAGGCCCGTAAGCTCGCCGAAGCCCGCAAGGCAGCCCGGGTGCGCCGCGGCAACTGAGCCGGTACACGGGCGCGAGGTCCGCGACCATGGGGCGACATCGCCCAGCTGAGTGCCTGTTTCTCATCCGGGGCCGGCCCCCGTCGGCGCTGTGAGCCGCTTCTGCCTGCTCCGGGAAGGGGAATGGGCAGCACCCCCGTCGACCGGGCCGGTGAGGCAGAACGCCAGGTGCGGTACGTCGTGGAATAACAGCACCATGACACAGACTCCAACGGCCACGGCCGCGGAAATCAAGATCAGTTTTTCCGGAGACGAGGCCCAGCAGGCGGCCCGTGCGCTCGAACTCAAGGCCGGTGAGGGCCGCAGTCGCACCATCCACTTCTGGGACAGTCCCGAGAGGGGTGGCGACGGCATCGCGCTGCCCTTCCTCGACCGCGGGGTCATCATCCGCCTGCGTATGGACAACGAGGATCACGGGTCCAAGCGCGAAACCGACATGACCGTCAAGCTGCGACCGTGCCCCCCGCTGCCACGCGACTGGCAGAAGAACGTCAAGAATGAGGACGAGGACTGGGAGTTCACGATCGAGGAGGACCGGACCGGCCCCGCCTTCACGCCCGTGCTGTCCGCCTCACTTCAGGCCGACCGGGAGGTCAAGGCAAAGCTCATCGAGTCGGCGCTCGGCCCCGGGCACGGAGCGCTGGACCACCTCCTCGCCGAGCCGCACCGCGACCTCCTGGAAGACGCCGTCGGGCTGAAGAAGAACGACCTCACGGATCTGCGGGCGCTCGGTCCGGTGCACGCCGTCAAGTGGAAGCAGGAGTGGGACATGCTGCCCCGTCCCGTGGCCATCGAGGAGTGGACCACCGAGGGCCTGCGCTTCCTTGAGGTCTCGGTCCGTATGAGTACGGCCGAAGCGGCTGAGGCCGAGAAGCTGCTCGAACGCGCGCTGCGGAAGCGCAACGTCGCATCGCCGCGATTCGGCGAGACCAAGACCCGGGCCGTGATGACCGCCCTCGCCCGCGACCTTGGGCTCTGACGCGGCCGCGCCGGTAAACCCCAGCAAGCTCCGCCGAAAGTGGCCGCTCCCTGCCGGACGGTCCCTAGGTGATGCCCACACTCTGATAGGCGTCATCGACTGCCGCCAGCGCGCCGGTCCGCGCGGCGGTGTTGCCGGCGAGATACGTCTTCGTGACGTCCCGCAGCGCCCGGCGCATATCCGCGAACCCCGACTGACTCAGCAGTCGCACAAACGCGCAATAGACCAGCAGCGCCCACTCCTCGACCGTGAGGACCGGCTTGCCCGCGCCGTCCACCGAGGTGAGCAGGTGGTGCATCGCCTTGTTGTGGATGTTGCTATTGGTGTGGACGCCGCCGTTGTCGCGTGTGGTGTGCAGGTAGTCACGCATATGGTCGGGATCGCCGGTACGAGTGGGGTCGCTCATATCACGCAGCGGCAGCCCGTTGCCGCCCAGTCCGACCCCGAGTTCCCACGTCCAGGTGCGCACATCGTCGCGGTGGGGCGCCTGGTACCAGTTGGCGATGATCGTGCCCATCGTGTCGGCCAGCGACTCGTTCAAGGCACCGGACTGGTCCTGGTAGACGAGGTTGCTGGAAGTCTCGATGACTCCGTGGGTCAGCTCGTGCGCGATGATGTCGAGATGGCGGGCCAGGCTGACCAGCCGGGTTCCTACGGAGACCTGGCCGTACCACATCCGCCCCTGCCACCAGACGGCGTTGACCCACTCAGGCCCCGGCCCGTCTTCGGTGTAGATGCAGTTGACCGCCGAGGCCAGGTCCATTTCGGCGTCGTCGATGCCGTCGCGGTACAGCTGATCACGGTAGAACCTCGCTACCCGCTCAGCGTTGACGTGGGCCGAGATCCCGGCCCGGTGGTCGGTGCCGAAGTCGGCCTGCGGAGAACGGATCGCCGACGCCGGGAGCTCGTCGACCTGCGCAAGGTCGGCGAAATCGAAGTCGTAGGTGGCGATCTGCCGCCGCAGGTCGTCCAGGAGGTATGAGCCGTCCTGCCGGCTGCCGTGGAACCGGTGGTGGACGCTGACCTCGTCGTCGCCCTCCAGCCGAGTGGGCACCGTCACCGTGGGCGTCATCCCGTAGGACTGGATGATCTCGCCGGAATAGGCGTCGACGAGGTAACCGGTGAGCGGGAAGTCCTCGCGCGGGGACCGGCCCAGACCATGGCCACGGTCGCCCTCCTCACGGCGCATGGCGGGCAGCTGGGCCGGCACCTCTCGCAGATGCCAGGCCAGGTGCCAGTCGTCGCCCTGGTTGACGTAGGCCAGCTTCGCCGGCGGCAGCTCTTCAGCAGCGACCGTGCTCCCTGTCTCCTGTTTGACGCGCTCCAGCGCATCCGTCCCTGACAGCTCGGGCACGGAGCCGACACCGGTCACCTCGCCGAGCCGGCAGTCCATCGACACCAGTCGCTGGTCTTCGTCTATCTCGACCAACGCTTCGGTGCCGAAGATGGGGATCTCCTGCTGCGTCTGCTCGAAGCGGACCAGGGTGGTGCCCATGCCGAGCTGACGGCGCGGCGCCTCGCGCAGGGCCAAATCGGGAACGCGCTCAGGCCGGTCGTCCCGGACCGCACGGCGCAGCCCCGGTGCTTCTTCCTGGGCGAGCTTCTCAGCGAGATAGAACCGCGCGGCAGACTCTGCCGAGTTGAACTCCTGCCGGCTCTCTTCACCCTCGGGCGCGCTCACTCCGCGCACCATCTCGGGGCCCAGATGCGCGCCGCGCACCTCCGGGTCGTCGGCAACGTGATAGCGAAACCGTTCCAGGTGTGACATGGCCATAACCCCTCATTGCACCCCCCGCCGCTTTGCCCCTCTTCGATCGTCACGCACCGTAACGGGCGCGGCAACCGGAAGGCCGACGTGCTCGGCGGCCTTCCGGTCGCGGGGGGGGACCAGGGTTCCCGTCCCGGCCACGTCGGATGCCCCAGCCGCAACTTTCCGGACAAGCCGCTGACCAGCCCGGACAGCCGAACGGCTGTCCCGGACACCGAAAGCCGTTGCCGGAACGGATCCGGTCGCCCAGGCTCGGTTGCTGTCGCGGCGGCCGGCCACACGGGGGGCCGGCCGACGCGCACCACCACCCACCCGACACCACCGGCAGGAGTCGTCCATGCCCACACACGGCCCGCGTGCCCGCCGTCTCGTACCGACCGCCGCCCTCACCACCGCCATCGGCACCGCGCTGCTGCTCGGCGGTATGGCTGAGCCGAGCTGGGGTGCCACCGCCGCCAGATACCCGGGGCAGGTCAAGTGCCCCAGGGGCGACTACCAGTTGTGCATCGACGGCGGTCCCGGCGGCTTCACCATCAGCGGCAGGAAGTTCTCCGGCCACGCCAACGCGATCCTGCTGAGGAACGTCTCGAACGTCACGGTCAGGGGAAACACGTTCAAGAACCTCAGCGGCTCCACCGGCTACGCCGCCGTCCATGTGAAGCACTCCTCCGGCATCGTGATCCGGAAGAACACCTTCTCCGGGCTGCGCAACGGCGGGAACATGCACGGCGTCTACCTGGTGCAGACGTCGGGCAGCAGCGTCACCAGCAACAAATTCTCGTCGATCACCGGCGATCCCGTACGGATCAGGGACGGCAGCCGGAACAACACGGTGAGCGGGAACACCTTCGGCAAGTCCGGCAAGTACGCCATGTTCAGCGAGTGGGGTCGGCTGGAGAAGGGCGAGACCTGCGGTCGCGGCAACGTGTTCAAGAGCAACAAGTACGGAACCGGCTACTCCGGCAGGCGGCTCCCGCTGATCAAGTGGGGAGGCAAGGGCGGCGGCAGCACCGGCCTCAGGCTCACTTGGAGCAACTGCACGAGGGCGAGCATCGTCAACAAGGGCGGCAACAGAGTGTCGTAGCTGTCGTCGTGCGCCTGCCAGGGATTACGGGACAGCCCTTAGGGTGCGACTGCCCTTAGGGTGCGGGCATGATCTCGCAGAGCTATCTCTCCGAACTGTTCTCGCTGGACGACCGGGTCGCCGTGGTGACGGGCGGCAGTTCCGGCATTGGCCGAGCCATCGCCGGGGCTCTCGCCCGAGCGGGGGCACGTGTGGTGATCGTGGCGCGCAAGGAGCGGGAACTTGCCGCCACGGTCGACGAGTTGGCGACGGACGGCTGTCGGGCGGCCTGGGTGAGCGCCGACCTGAGCAGTCGTGACGGGGTGCGCGCGGCGGCGGAGCAGGCGGCTGGGGTGTTCGGCGAGCCCGACATTCTCGTCAACAGCGCCGGGATCAACCTGCGTCCGCCGATGGGCGAGCTGGGCGAGGAGGTGTGGGACGCCACCATGGCGGTGAACCTGGAGGCGCCCTACTTGCTGGGCCAGCGGTTCGGGCCGGGCATGGCCGAGCGGGGCTTCGGGCGGATCATCCACGTCACCTCCCAGCAGGCGCGCCGGGCGTTCGTCCAGAGCGGCGCCTACGGAGTCTCCAAGGGGGCGCTGGAGTCGCTGGCCCGCTCTCAGGCCGAGGCGTGGTCACCACACGGCGTCACCTGCAACACGCTGGTTCCTGGCTTCGTCATGACCCCGCTCAATGCGCGGTTGTCCTCCGACCCGGAGAAGGTGGCGGCGCTGGCCGCGCGCACGATGGTCGGTCGCAACGGCCTGGCCGAGGACTTCGCCGGAGCGGCGGTGTTCCTGGCCGGTCGCGCCTCCGGCTACGTCACCGGGCAGGCGATCTTCGTCGACGGCGGGCTCTCCGTTCACTGAGCCCGGCACCGCCTTCCCCCGGCTCGCGAAGCTCCACGCAGCCGCCCTCCTCAACCGGGGCGCCGCCCCTCGTTCGCCGTACGGAAACTGCGTCTTCCCGCGAACCGGAGTCATGTGCTTTTGCGTAGCTTCTCCGGTTCCTGGGGACGTGCCCGTCCAAGAGGGGAGACGGAGGGCTACCGTCAAGGATGGCTGGCGCGCCCTGTCCGAAAGCAGCCCCCGGAGGAGGCATCGGGTGCCCCTCGCACCTCGCGTACTGACCAGGCGCAGCGGGCCTTTGCCTCCGGTGCTGCCGCTCGGTTCCGGGCGGTTTGGGGTGGGGGTGGAATCGACTGGAAAACGTCAGGGGCGGATATGGGACGGGCATCGCACAGTTTCAGTCAACTCTCTGGCCCTGGGACTTGATGCAGGTCAGAGCGCCCTTCCCGGTAAGTCAAGCTTTGCGCAAGTCTGTTGACAGGGACGGAGTACCGCTGCGACCTTGTCAACGCCTCGCCACTCGAACGGTCGGTCGTCGCGCTGCGGCCCCCGTTTGGCGTTGGCTCAGTTATGTGGTCCCGGTGCCGTCGGCGGACGTGTTCCCGGACCTGAAGAAAGCGGGGGGCCAGACGTGTATCGCAGCATGCAATCCAGAAAGACCTTGTCGTGACCCTGGTGGTCATCGGTGCCAATCCGACGGTCGCGCGAGCGGCCGAGGCTCTCCCCGGTGATCTCCTTCATGTACAGCTGCCCGGGGCCCCGGCCCTGGACCGGAGCAATGGGTCGCCGGGCACACGGCAGGTGCACACCGTCGACTTCCACGACGGCCCGACCTTCCTCGCGTTCGTCGACGAGGTGCTCAAGCCGCTATCGCCCACTGCCGTTGTCTCGCTCACCGAGCTCGGTCTGGAGCCGGCGGCCGCGGCGGCGGAGCGGCTCGGTGTGCGGGGGGTCGCCCCCGCAGTCGTCCGGCACACCCGCGACAAGCTGGAGATGCGGCGGGTCCTCGAACGGAAGGCGCCACATCTGAACCCGGCCTTCGCGTCCGGCGGCGACCCGGACGCGGTGGCCCGGCTGTTCGCCGGGCACACCGCCGTGGTGGCCAAGCCCGTCAGCGGCGTCGGCAGCAATGCGGTGGCTCTGCTGGACCGTGCGGCGGACCTGCCTGCGGACCGCCGGACCGCCGGCACCCTGCTGGAAGCCTTCGTCGGCGGGCTGGAGTTCAGCGTGGAGACGCTGTCCGCCGGCGGCCGGCACACCGTCGTCGGCATCGCCCAGAAGGGGACGACAGGCAGCTTCGTCGAGGTCAGCCACATGATGCCGCCTCCGGCCCTGGACGCCCGCGGGCGGGCACGGGTCGAAGAGGCGGTCGGACAGCTGCTGGACGCCCTCGGGCTGACGGACGGGCCGAGCCACACCGAGGTCAAGGTGGACGGCGACCGCGTCATCGTGATCGAGACGCACAACCGCCTCGGTGGCGACGGCATCGCCGACCTGGTGCGGCTCACCACGGGCATCGACTGGCGGGTCGCCGCCCTGGGATGGGCCGTGGATGCGGGAGTGCCGCGCGGGCAGGCCGTGGCCGCCGCGGCCGCGACCGTCTTCTTCACCGCACCACCCGGCACGGTCACCGCCGTCGCCCCACCACCGTCACTGGCGCACGGAACGATCGTGGAGTGGGAGGTCACCGTGGAGCCTGGCGACCCGGTCCGCCCGCTCAGGTCCTCCACCGACCGCCTGGGCACGGCCGTCGTCACCGCCGCGGACGCGGCGGCGTGCGTGGCGGCGGTGGCCGAGCTGACGGCGTTGCCCATCGTCACCACGCGACCCGACGTCCCCGCGCCCGTCGCGTAACACGCACCACCACCCCCACATTCCGGTCCGGGGCCCGCCCTGCCACAGGGAGCACCCTGGGCCGATCACAGCCGTACCTCGCTCATCGCTACAGCCGTACGTCTCTCATCACTCGACTCGACCACGCCCCAGGGGGAAACATGTCTGTCGACAACGCGCCGATTTCCTATGATTTCCACGGAGACGCGCCGTTCACGACGCCGTTCCACGAGATCAAGCCCGAGGAGATCCACATCTACCTCGACCTGGACACCAAGGTCGGGAAGAACACCTGCGGACAGAAATGTACGCACTGTTGGTTCGTCAACTACGAGAAGGTCTACGACAAGTCGTTCGCCATGGAGGAGGGCCCGCGGATCCTCTCCGGCCTCCAGTCGCACGGCTACCACGTCTACCCGCGGTACGTGGACAGCTTCGCGTACGACGGTGAGTTCATGCGCATCTACGGCCCCGCCAACAACCGTGAGTTCAGAC